>WNGG01004608.1_pt1 | contig 16082 bp, 13 predicted proteins | sample 5400661 | NCBI WGS metagenome assembly WNGG01 (sample SAMN13153372, study PRJNA577476) | soil metagenome | isolation source: 100 cm soil or saprolite under Garry oak tree replicate 1 | place: USA:California | collected 2016-06-15 | reverse complement strand
TGCTCGGAGCTTCTGCGCCTCAATGTGCAGGTCACCCCGACGCAGCCTGAAAACCAAAAACGTCTCGGCGGTCTCGCCGGCGATGCGGCAGGATTTCCCAATGGCCGACGCCCCAACGACGACGTGACCGACATCGCGATTCGCGTTGTCGGCGGCGATAACTATATCGCAGCGCGAGCCGGCGACGGCGTGAACTTCCTGCAAGGCGCGCAAGGGTCCAATCTGACTGCAAACGGCATTTACAAAGTGTTTCCATATCTCCCGACTCCGTACGACGGCCGGAACCGCCGGCACATTGACTGCGGTGAGACGGGCGCGAATCCCTGTAATTAATGAGTTGTTCCACGGAGGGGATTCGATTCCTCCGGGCATGTCAAGCAGATCGAGCGATGAAGATTCAACGACACGTAGTGGCGGCAATTGTAACCGTCTTAGGTTTGGGTTTCGGTCCGAATCCTTCATTTGCCGAAGGCGCGCGTACTGACAACCAGATCGCTTATTATCAACAACTGCTGACGCGTAATCCGCGCAACCCTAAGGCCTACTATGGATTGGGCGACGCGTTGATCCGTAAAGCGCGCGAGATCGGCGATCCTGACTATTTCAATCGCGCCGAGGAGGCGCTCAAACGTTCGCTGGAGATTGCGCCGAATAATGCCGGAGCCATGCGTCATCTCGCGTATGTTTTCTACTCGCGCCATGAATTCGAGGCGGCGGCTACGCACGCGCGCAAAGCCATCGAGATGGATGCCACGGATGGCGACTCCTACGGAATTCTAGGTGATGCGCTCCTGGAAGTCGGCAAGTACGATGAGGCGAAGGCCGCGTATGAAAAGATGATGCAACTGGAGGACAGCCTCTATTCTAGGAGCCGGCTAGCGGGATTAAAGAGCCTTCAAGGCGATACGGCAGGTTCTATCGTCGATCTTGAACAAGCCATTGCCGTCGGCAAGGAGGCGAAACAGCCGGCGGAGAGCATCGCGTGGACCGAATGGCAGCTCGGCAGCGACTATTTCGCTCTGGGAAAATTGCAAGAAGCGGAGAGGTATTACCTACAGTCGTTACAAACCTATCCCAACTACTATCGCGCTCTAGCCGGTTTGGCGCAGCTGCGCGGGGCGCAGAAAAGATACGACGAAGCGATCGATCTCTACCAGAAGGCGATCGCTATCCTGCCGATGCCTGACTACGCAGCCGCCTTGGGCGACATCTACGCCAAGATCGGACGCCAGGGACAGGCAAAGCAGCAATACGAGTTGGTCGAGTATATCGGCCGTCTTAGTATTCTCAACAAGGTGCTCTACAACCGCGAGCTCGCCTATTTTTACGCCGATCATGACATAAAACTAAAAGAAAGTTTGGAGTTGGCTCAACGTGAGTTGGATTACCGGCGGGACATTTACGCCTATGACGTCGTCGGATGGAACCTTTACAAGAATGGAAAAGCAGAAGAGGCGCGTGACGCGATCGAAAAAGCGCTAAGTTTGGGCACGAGAGACGCGAGGCTCTTTTACCATGCGGGCATGATCTACCATTCGCTCCACGCGAAGGACAAAGCCAAGGAGTATCTGGCCCGCGCGCTTAGCACCAATCCCTTTTTCCATCCGATTTTTGCCGAAACGGCGGCGCAAGCGTTGAAGCAACTCGAACGTAGCGTCCAACAGGCAGGCGTTGAAGGCCAAGGCCAGGGAGGATAATGGCGTGCGGGTGTCTTTGAACGGTCTTTCCCATGGTGTCATTCTGGGCGAAACCGAAGAATCTCAATTCAGAAAACAGGCTGGACGCTTAGATTCTTCGTCGCCGAAAGCTCCTCAGAATGACACGCATTGTGATTCTCCGCATAGACTTCCACGAGCGCCTCTAATAATAGCCGTTCTCTTTTTCGCCTGTACTCTTGTCTATAGTAGTGCTGGGGCTCATCCGCTGGGGAACTTCAGCATCAGCCATTATTCGGGGATACACATCACCCGAAAAACCGTTGAGGTGCGATATGTCGTCGACATGGCAGAGATCCCGACTTTTCAGGAGATCCAGGAAACGTCCATCGTTCCGAAAGCAGGCGATGCCGGTTTGGAACCTTACCTCACGCGGAAAGCCGAATCTCTCGGCGAGCGCTTATTCCTTGAAGTCAATGGACGACGTCTGAAGCTCCAGCCGGAATCCCAGGAGATTATTTTTCCGCCGGGTGCCGGCGGTCTGCCGACGATGAAGGTCAGTATTTTGTACAAAGCCAAGCGCGCCGAGGAAACGCAGGCCGGGCAATTTCAACTCAATTATAGGGATGGGAATTTTCCCGGGCGGGCAGGGTGGAAAGAGATCATCGCCACAGCAGAAGCCGGCGCAAAAATCTTGGATAGCTCGGTTGCCGAAGTAGACCGGAGTTCTCAGCTGAGTAACTATCCGACCGATCTCTTAAACAGCCCGCCTCAAATCCTGGAGGCTCGGGTGATCTTTGCGCCCCTAAATGTGCCGACAGTGCCGTCTTCCGGAGAAATAGAACGCACAAAGACAGTGGATCGACGCCAACAACTGCCCGCTCCCGTTGCTCGCACAAAAGACGAGACCGCGATCCACCGACAGTTGGACCAAGCCACAACCATGACATCGACGGGCTTGCCTCATGCAAAAGAAAATAGATCAGCTCAATTACAACCCAATCGTCAATCGACACCGCGCAACGCTTTTACGGAGTTGATGGCAACGAAGCAATCAAGCCTCGGGATCATTCTAGTTGCGCTCGCCGTTGCTGTGGGGCTCGGAGCGTTTCACGCGTTGGAGCCGGGACACGGTAAGACGTTGGTCGCCGCGTATCTCGTTGGATCGCGGGGCTCCATGCGTCACGCGCTGCTGCTCGGACTGGTAGTCACTGCGGCCCATACAGCCGGGGTCTATCTGCTTGGCGTGATCACGCTCTACGCTTCGCAATATGTTGTCCCAGAGCGTCTTTATCCATGGCTGAGCGTCGCATCCGGCGTGATGATCATGGCCCTGGGTCTGGTTCTGTTTGCCCGGCGCTACTCGGGTAAAGAAGGAATCATTTCTCATCATGATCACAACCACCACCCTCACGAGCATCACTCCCACGTCTCACATGAGCATCGAAATCACGATCATCATGGGCACGCCCACCATCACGAGCATGCACATTATCACGCACTGGATCGAGAGACTTCTCTGCGAGAGCTTCTGACGCTCGGCATTAGCGGCGGCATCGTTCCTTGTCCCGCGGCGCTGGTCGTGCTCCTGAGCGCGGTGTCGATGCAGCGGATCGGTTTCGGTTTGCTTCTGATCGTGGCTTTCAGCGTCGGATTGGCGGCGGTGCTGATCGGCATTGGACTGCTGATGGTCTCCGCGCGGCATTTCATGTCGCGCTTACAAACAAACGGCGAGCTGATTACTCGCTGGCTACCGTTGGCTTCATCAACGATCATTACTCTCTTTGGTTTGGGAATGGTGCTTCAAGCGATAGCTACCGCCGGATATTTTTCCATTTGAAACCGTTAAATAACAAACAAGGAGGAAACAATCATGCTTAAGCAAACGCCAGGGAAAATGGGACTCGGTCTTCTTGTCTGCCTGGTCTTCGGAGGATGCGCGTCAACCGCCACGGCGCAAACGCAGGCATCTGGCACGTCATCGACTCTGTACAAACGGCTCGGCGGATACGACGCGATTGCCGCGGTCACGGACGATTTTATCGGCCGCCTCGCCGCCGATAAGCAGCTCGCGCGTTTCCTAGTCGGCCTTAGCGCCGATTCACAAAAGAAACTCCGCCAGCACGTGGTCGATCAGCTATGCGAGGCTACGGGTGGGCCCTGTATCTACACCGGTCGGAGCATGAAGACTTCGTATGCGGGGCTTGGCATTACCGAAAGCGACTGGCAGTCGACGGTAAATCACCTCGTGGCTACGCTGGATAAGTTCAAAGTGCCTGAAAAAGAAAAAGGCGAGCTGCTCGCCATCGCCTCAAGTTTAAAACCCGATATCGTCGAGAAAAAATAAATCCGTGTGCGAGTCCGATCTGGAGCGACCGCCGCGCTAGTGCAGCAAGCTGTTTTTCGAGGAACATTTGCGAAGAGCTTTGTTTAGCAAAGGGGAGTGCAAAGTGAATAAAAAGCTGGTCGAATCTTACTACGCCGCGTGGAATACGCTCGACGCGGATAACCCTGCATCCTTTTATGCTAAAGATGCCAAGTTAGTATTTTTTGATCTCACACCACTCAAATATAACGGATGGGCCGAGTACAAAGAAGGCGTTCAGAAGGCTTTCTTTGATCAAATATCATCCGGCAAACTCACTCCGAATGATGATCTGAAGATTACGCGTCGCGGCGATGTCGCTTGGATGACTTTGACTTTTCACCTGTCGTTCGCTCTGAAGACCGGGACGGCAATGGAGATCGATTGCCGCCATACCGCGATCTGGGAGAAACTTCGAGGCAAGTGGCTAATTGTCCACGAGCACGTATCGGCGCCGATCCCAACTGGCACGTGAGTTACCCCGCGGCTTTGCGATTGAAACGGGGGGAGATTTCGTCGGTCGTGACGTTTGGAACTTCGTTCAAGACGGCGTAGGGGCAGGCATTACCCACGATTGGAAAATCCGCGTGGATAAACCGCTACTTCGCTATTTTTCCTTCTGGTTCGAACCGATCTTCGCAGCCAATCATCGTTGGGCCATGGCGCACGGTGAGCAATCGCTCCGCGCGGAATTGGCGCGATGCTGCGCTTCGGGTAAATCTTAGGTTTCCTCCTCTTGCTTCGTCTTATCTACCAAATTACGATATAGTTCATTTGTGGGCTAATGGAAGGAGAACTCGATGGAACCGATCCCACGTGAGGTATTAGACGCGGCCAATTCCAAGAGCCGCCGACTTAGAGAACTGGTTCGTGCCCCGGAAATTCTCGTCATGCCGGGCGCCTATGACGTCCTCAGCGCGCTGCTGTTCGAACAGATGGGTTTCAAGGCCATACAGGGCACGAGCGGTGGCATCGCTGCGGCACTGGGCTATCCCGACGGCGAGGCGATAAGCCGCGAGCTTTTCGTCGAGCTCTCCGGCAAGTTTGCCGCTGCTGTGTCAGTTCCCTTCAATGCGGATGGAGAACGAGGTTACGGAGATGAAAATGGTGTCAAAGAAACCGTCCGGGCACTAGTGGCGGCCGGCGTTGCCGGAATGAATCTGGAAGACGGCGCCGGCGGCAAAAGAGGCGGCGCCCGCGAGCTGGTGGAATTGTCCGAACAACTTCGAAAGATCAACGCGGTCACGGAAGCCAAACGAGCACTGGGCAGCGAGTTTTTTTTGAATGCTCGAATCGATGCGTTCATGGTGATGGCGGATGATCAGAAAAAAGCGCTCGATGAAGCGATTCGGCGGGGTAATGCCTATGCGGAGGCGGGCGGAGACTGCATTTTTTACTTGAGCGTGCATTCGCGAGAAATCATCGGCCGCCTCGCGAGAGAGGTGAAAGCGCCCATCAGTATTCTCGCTGGACCACAGTCACCGAGTGTCAACGAGTTGCAAGATCTGGGGCTCGCCCGTGTGAGCTACGGTTCAGCGTTTCTTAAAGCGGCCATCGGTGGCACACGAAAACTGGCCCGGGAAATTCTGGAAAATGGCACCGTAACGTCGCTCAAAGAAGGTATGCAAACGCCGGAAATAAATGCTTTGGTCACAAAAAAGAACCGGAATTGAGAAGATGAACGGAAAAGGCGTTGTCATTTCTATTCACATTGCGCCGACGGGAGCGGCGCCGATGAAATCCGTCGCCGAGGTGCGGGCTCTGGCGGGCAAGGGGCTCGAAGGGGATCGCTATTTCAACAAACTGGGAACCTATTCGAACCAACCAGGCTCGGGCCGTGACATTACTTTAATCGAGGTCGAGGCGGTCGAAGCATTGCAGCGCGATTATCAGATCGAATTGGACGCGGCACTATTCCGGCGTAACATCGTGACTCGCGCTGTTCCTCTTAATCATCTCGTCGGTCAAGAGTTCCAGGTCGGCGACGCGATACTACGCGGTACCCGGCTTTGCGAGCCGTGCTCGCACATGGAGAAATTGACCCGCAAGGGAGTCATGCGCGGCTTGATTCACCGCGGCGGCCTGCGCGCGGAAATCGTGAGCGGCGGAACGATTCGCGCCGGAGACACGGTTGTCGTTAGATCTTTAGATTGAGCACAGGACCGGATTTTCTCGCTGCCGTTTGGGTTTACATCTTGCCGGAGGTCGTGCGCGATGCGAGATCGCTCGGCCAAGGAGAATTTTGTCAGCTGATCTGGTTATTTTGACTGAACTTGTAAGTTGTTGGCGACGCCGCGCACTCCGCCAACGCTACGAGCGATTGACTCGGCCCGATCTCTCATCTCCGGATTCTCGACAATCCCGGTCAAATGGACGACGCCCTTGACCGTGTCAACGCCGACTCTTGTGAGCGAACTGACTTTTTCAAGGGCAAGTTTGGATTTGACACTTGTGGTGACCGTGGTGTCGTCGACATTTTGACCGAGGGTTTCGCCGGTAAGAGCCGTGCAACCCGATAGCTGTAAGGCGAGCACCAGGACCGCTAAAATGGCATAGATTTTCCTATTCATAAGCTCCTCCCAACCTTAACGTGATACGATAAGCCAATATCATAAAATAGGGGAATGCTGCCAGCGGATGCGAAAAACCCTATCGTGCCATCTGACGGCGCTGGTAAACCGAACCTTTGGTGCGATCTTAGACGACTGCTCGTCTTCGATATGTCAATGTAAGCTGCGAGCGCTCTCGTGTCGACTTTTGCCCTAACTCTCATTCTCGCCGCCGCCTTCGTTCACGCGACCTGGAATCTGCTCAATAAACGGGCGAGCGGACACGCTACCTTTCCATGGCTGGTGGCCGTTATGTCCGCGCTATTCTATGCACCGGTCGCGTTGGCTGCGGTCTTTTATTGGCATGCATCCGTCAGCATCATCGGGGTTGGCTTCATGGCCGGAAGCGCGGCGCTTCACACGGGCTACTTTGTCCTCCTTAATGAGGGTTACCGCGCCGGAGATCTTTCACTGGTTTATCCCCTGGCTCGCGGCACAGGCCCACTGCTTTCTAGTATTGCTGCAATCGTATTTCTCGGCGAACGACCGAGCATGATTGCTGTAGCGGGTGGATTGATGATCGTAGGAGGCGTCATCGTGCTCACATACAATCCACAACGATTAAGTCAGGTCGGCGTGCGCAAGGCGATGGGCTATGCCTTGGTTACCGGGGCTTTTATCGCCGGATATACCTTGTGGGATAAGCAGGCCGTGAGCAAGTTTGCGGTGGCGCCCATTCTCCTTGACTGGGGCTCGAACCTCGGGCGCTCGCTCTTACTCACTCCGTTTGCTCTGCGCCACTGGGAGAGCGCGCGCAAAGAATGGCAGACCCACCGCTTTGAGGTGGTCGGGGTGGCCGTGCTCGTGCCGCTGTCTTATATCCTGGTGCTCACGGCGTTGCAGTTTACTCCCGTCAGCTATGTCGCACCGGCGAGGGAAATCAGCATTCTGATCGGTACGGCAATGGGCACCCGCCTGCTTGCGGAAGGTGACGTTCGTCGCCGGCTGGTTGCCGCCTGCGCGATGGTTCCGGGTGTCGTGGCGCTGTCGGTGGGCTAGCTTCGGGAGTCTCGGATTTCGAGTCTAAGATCCCTCACATTCGTTCGCATGACAGGTGCGTTGTTAGTCGAAACGAAGCCCTGATGTCATTCCGAGCACAGCGAGGAATCTTTCCGTTTCCTGAGGTCTATGGCTATGCTACTTGGAAGTGGCCCGAACGCTGGGAGCCTCGGCGTGTCGCTGCATATGTGAAACGCTATCGAAGAAACGATGAAAGACGATTCGTTCAAAGACTTTATTCTGGATCAGTTAGATGATCTCGACAATGTGGAAGCCAGCCGCATGTTCGGCGGCTATGGCCTGTATCAAGACGAAATTTTTTTCGGGATCATTTTCAAAGGTTACCTCTACTTCAAGACAAATGAGATCACTGCCGCAGAATATAGACAAAGGAAAATGAAACCCTTTCGACCCAACGCAAAACAGACACTCAAGAGCTACTACCGGGTGCCCGTCGAGATCATCGAGGATCGCGACCGACTCGCCGAGTGGGCGAAAACGGCGATTGGCTGTCAGAAGAACAGAGTTTAATCGGTTCTCTTGGGTGTCACGCTGTAGAGACTCTCAGTCGGGTTAAAGAAGTGATCGAGGACTAGCCAAAGACTTCTGGAGTGATGAAAGAAAAGCAGCGGGAAGATAACAGCAAAAGGGATCCACATAGCAAGCTGTTGATGGATCGTCAGGCTCGCGAAAGCGTCCAGGATGAAAAAGCCGGGCACGGCAATCACCACAGTCGCCGCATAGTTCACATAGATGGCACCGACAAAATAGCCCTGTTCCCGCTCGAACTTCAGACCACAGTGGGGACAATGGCCGTGCATAGAGAAAGGCCGGCGATACAATCCGCCCACGCCGCAGCGAGGGCATTTCAGACGCATCCCATTGCCGATCATCGACAGAACTCGATGAGCCACGTTAGACAGTCACTACTTGTTGAAGCGCTTGCACGCCATCGCCGTTTGATTTCGCTGCCCCACCATTGAGGTACTCGCGCAAGAAGCGAGCGGTGTAGGATTGTTTGCCGTCCATGATCACTTCCAAGGGTGAGCCGCAGGCGACCAGGTGGCCGCCTTGCTCGCCGCCTTCGGGTCCGAGGTCGATCAGGTAGTCCGCGTCTTTCACGATGTCCAGGTTGTGTTCGATGGTCACCACGGTGTTGCCCATCTCCACCAGCCGATGCAGGATGTGAATCAGTTTTTCCACGTCGATAAAGTGCAGCCCTGTGGTGGGCTCGTCCAGGACGTAAAGTGTTTTCCCGTACGATTCCTTCCCCAGTTCGTAAGCCAATTTGATTCTCTGCGCTTCACCACCGGAAAGCGTGTTGCTGGACTGACCCAGCGTGATGTAGCCCATACCGATGTCGTCGAGAATCTTCAGCGGCCGGGCGATTTTCGGAAAAGCGTGAAAGAACGGCACGGTTTCTTCCACGGTCATGCGAAAGACATCAGCGATGTTTTTGTCGTTGTAGCGAATGCTTAACGTTTCTTCATTGAAGCGTTCACCGCGGCAAACCTCGCAATCGATAAAGACGTCGGGGAGGAAACTCATTTCTTTGCGGATTTTTCCCTGGCCGGCGCACTCTTCGCAGCGGCCGCCTTTAACGTTGAATGAGAAGCGACTCGGCGTGTAACCCCGCAGCCGGGCTTCCGGTGCGAGCGCATAGAGTTTCCGGATCTCATCCAGGACTCCGACATAGGATGCGGGGACCGAGCGCGGGGTCTTGCCGATGGGTGTTTGATCCACTTCGACGACGCGCTCCAGAGCTTGCCAACCTATGATGTCCTTGTGAGCCCCCGGCCGTCCGGCGAATTGATCGAGTTTCATCTTGAGGCCCTTGTACAGGACTTCCCTGACCAAAGTGCTCTTGCCCGAGCCTGAGATTCCCGTGACGCAGGTCCACATGCCGAGGGGCAACCGAATGTCGATGTTTTTAAGATTGTTGGCTTTCGCCCCTCGGATCGTGAGCCAAGCTGGTTTTATCAGCTCCCGCTTCGGCCCGATTCTTTTCCGCTCGGCGCGAAGGAAAGCGCCGGTTAACGAGTTCGGATCTTTCCTGATTTCCTCCGGAGAGCCCAAGGCCACCACCTTGCCTCCATGCACACCGGCGCCGGGTCCGAGATCGACAATCAGGTCGGCGGATTCAATGGTCGCTTCGTCATGCTCAACCACCAAAACAGTGTTGCCAACTTCCTCAAGACGCCGGAGAGTGCGCAGCAACATGTCGTTGTCGCGCGGATGAAGCCCAATGGTGGGCTCGTCGAGGATGTAGCAGACGCCGCGCAGGTTCGAGCCGAGTTGCGCTGCAAGACGAATACGCTGCGCTTCGCCGCCGGAGAGGGTGTCCGCACGGCGGTCGAGGGTTAGATAGGGCAAGCCAACTTCCGACAAGAATTGGAGGCGCTGCTGAATTTCCCTCAGGATCTTATCGGCGACGGCGCGATCCCGTTCCGCATTGCCGTTATCCGCGTGCGCGATCTGCAATGAGTTGAAATATTCCCTCGCCTCATGCACGGAGAATGCGGTGACTTGCCAGATCGCTTTGCCATCGACTCTAACCGCTTGCGCGCGGGAGTTCAGCCTTCTCCCGAGGCAGGCTGGGCATGGCGACTCGGAGAGCAATTCCGCCAGCTCTGGGCTCGGATCATTTTCAAGTTGCTGCCAGATATCCCTGAGGCACGGAATCAAGCCGACAAAGGCCCCACGACCGCTGCCGCCGTAGAGAATTTCCTGCCGGGGTTTTTTAGCGAGGCGAGCGAACGGCTTGTCGATGTCGATAGGGTCTTTTTCTTTGAGCGAATCGAGGAGTCTCAGCATGGCACGCTGCAAATGAGAGGCGTTACCGGAGAAAAGGTCGGCGAGTGTGATCAACGTTTCGCTTGCCGATTTAGTAGGATCGGCGATGATCAGGTCCGGATCGAAATCCCACTCAAAGCCCATGCCGCCGCATTGCGAGCAGGCTCCCTGGCGGCTATTGAACGAAAAGAGCCGCGGGTCGAGAGGTTCATAGCCGATACCGCATTGTAGACAGAAGAGCCGTTGATTGAAGATTTGCTCGCCGCGCTCCGAGATAAGATGGATGACGCCGTTTCCTAAGCGTAGCCCCTGGTCTATCATCGCTTCGACTTCGCGGCCGCCGGCTTTGGCTTTGCCGATGACGATGTCGATGTCATGCTCTTTAAATCGCTCCAAGCCGTTGCTAAGCTCCGGCGACCTGAGCTCCATCAGCTCGCCGTCGATACGCGCCCGCCGATAGCCGAGACGGCGCGCGCCGGCGATAATTTCTTTGTGAAAGCCCTTTCTGCCGCGTACCATGGGACTCAAGACCATGACTTCTTTGCCGCGGTAGGAGCGGGAGACGCGATCGAGAATTTGGCTTCGCGTCAACGAGCGAATCTGCCGTCCGCACTGGACGCAGTGCTGTTTTCCGACTTTGGAATAAAGCAGACGCAGATAGTGATAGATCTCCGTGACGGTCGCCACGGTGGAATTCTTGCCGCCCTGACTCAGCCTCTGTTCGATGGCGACGGTAGGGGGAATGCCGGCAAGCAAATCCACGTTCGGCCGCGCCCTCACCTGGAGGAACTGCCGCGCGTAAGCGGACAGGCTGTCGATGTAACGCCGCTGTCCCTCGGCGTAGATGATGTCGAAGGCCAGAGATGATTTGCCGGAGCCGCTCAAACCAGTGATGACGACGAAGCGATCGCGTGGAATGTTAAGGCTGATGTTCTTCAGATTATGTTCTTTGGCGCCGACGATGGTGATGGCGTTGTCGTTTTCAGTCGAACTTTTTTTCTCTTGAACGCTTAAACTTTTCTCGAGTTTAGGGACAAAAGGGGATGCGGTATCCGTTCTCAGATAAGGCCGGAGGTAACGGCCGGTGTGAGAACTTTCGACCTGCGCCACTTGTTCCGGCGTTCCTACGGCAATAATAGAGCCGCCGGCATCACCACCTTCAAGCCCCAGGTCAATGATGTGGTCGGCGCATTTCACCACCTCCATATTGTGTTCAATCACCACGATGGAATGGCCCTGATCAATGAGCTCATGAAATGCCCAGAGCAGACGCTCGATATCATGAAAGTGTAGGCCGGTGGTGGGTTCGTCGAAGATAAACAGCGTGCCGGCTTTTTTGGCTCTGGCCATATGCGCGGCCAATTTAAGCCGCTGTGACTCGCCGCCGGAAAGCGTGGTGAGCGGTTGGCCTAACCGGACGTATTCCAACCCGACGGCTCGCAGTGGGTAGAGCCCATCTTTAATCTCTGGAATATCCTTGAAAAACTCGATCGCTTCGCTCACGGTGAGATCCAAAATCCCCCGGATATTCTTGCCGCGGCAGGTGACTTCCAGAATCTCTTCGCGAAACCGGCTGCCGTGGCATTCCGGGCACGACGTGTACACGTCCGAAAGAAACTGCATCTCGACCTTTTCGTATCCTTCGCCACGGCAAGTTTCACAGCGGCCGCCTTCGATGTTGAAAGAAAAAGTCGAGGGGGTGTAGCCGCGCATGCGCGAAAGATCAACGCCGGCGAACAGCCGGCGGATGCCGTCGAATACCTTCATATAGGTGGCGGGATTGGAGCGCGGCGTGGTTCCCACGGGAGATTGGTCCACCAGCACAATTTCGGAAATCTTGTCGGCGCCCTCGATTTTTGCGCAGTGGACTACGTTCGCGACAGCGGACTCTTTGAGCTTTTTGAGATTCCGGTAAAGAACTTCATCGACAAGGCTGGATTTCCCCGAGCCGGAAACACCGGTGATGCAGACCAAAAGGCCGAGCGGAATTTCAACATCGATATTCTTAAGATTGTTGGCGCAAGCTCCCTCGATCTTGATGGACCGCTTCAGGAACGGTTTACGGTTACGGAGGGGGAATGGAATCGTCTTTCGGCGGCTCAAATAGGCGGCCGTGAGCGAATTCTCATTTTTGAGCAGCGCGTCGTAAGAACCGGCAAACATCACCTGGCCGCCTTGCTCGCCGGCCTTTGGGCCGAGATCGATGATATAGTCGCTTTCTTTGATAATCTCGGGATCGTGCTCGACCACGACTATGGTATTTTGGTTCGATCTTAGGCGGTGAAGGATTTCGACGAGTCGGCGGCTGTCGCGGGGGTGAAGGCCGATGGACGGCTCATCGAGAACATAGAGCGTGTTGACCAACGATGACCCAATCGCCGTCGTCAGATCGACGCGCTCGAGCTCTCCACCGGAAAGCGTCCGAGATTGCCGGTCCAAAGTCAAATATTCGAGACCGACTCCCAGCAAATAGCCAAGGCGTCTGCGAATCTCCCCGAGAATGAGACCCGCGACTTGGTCCATGGCGCCGGTCGGCTTCAGCTCGCTAAAGAAGCGATGGGCTGCGCCGACGCTCATGGCGTTGATCTGGGCGATGTCCTTACCCTCGATCCGATAATGGAGCGCGTCGGGTTTGAGTCGACTGCCTTGGCATTCGGGGCAGAGCAAATAAGCGCGATAGCGCGCCAGCAGCACCCGAACGTGCATTCGATAGCTCCTGCGCTCCAGCCGGCGGAACCAGCCGCGAATCCCTTTGAAGTCGCCGTCGCCGTCTATGATGAGCTGCTTTTGCTTCCCGGTGAGCTCGCCGAAAGGTTTCTTGGTCGGAATCCGCTTGCGCTCGCAAAATTCCATCAGTCGGCGCATCCGCCGGGCCTTCGTAACCCAGGGCTTGATGGCGCCGTCGCTGAGGGGTTTGCCCGGGTCGGGGATCACGAGATCCAGATCGATGTCGATCACCCGGCCGAAACCACGACAGGTTTCGCACGCCCCCAAGGGGCTGTTGAACGAGAAGAGATTGGGCGTGGGATCGCGGTAAGTAATATCGCAGTGAGGACAGTGCAGATGGTTGCTGAACGGTTCCCGGCGCCAGTTTTCTTGGGGCAGAAAAAAATTGAGTCGTCCTTTCCCGTAGTGAAAGGCTTGCTCCAAGGAATCTAGAATTCGTTTCTGGTTATCGCGTCGATAGGCGAACCGGTCGACTACGATTTCCAAGCCGTCCGGCGGCGCGTCGCTTAATTCGTCGAGTTCCCGAACGGATTGCTGCACGAGCAAGCGGTGAAACCCGGCCTGCTGGAGCCCCTTTGTTACTTCGTCCCAGGATACTGAAGAGGCGGCAAGGGGAAATGTCAGAACTACAGGCGAGCCTTCAGGCAAGGCAGCGAGCTTATGGAAAACCGACTGAGCGGTATCGCGCTCCACAACTCGCTCACAGCCTCGACAATGGAGCACGGCAATCTTGGAGAAGAGAAGCTTTAAATGATCGTGGAGTTCGGTCATGGTGCCGACGGTGGAGCGCGACGTCTTAACCGGCCGGCTCTGATCGATGGCGATGGTCGGCGGAATGCCTTCAATGCTCTCCACGTCCGGCTTGTCCATGCGGTCGAGAAACTGCCGCGCATACGCCGAAAAGCTTTCGACGTAACGTCGTTGCCCTTCCGCGTACAGAATGTCGAACGCCAAGGTCGATTTTCCTGAGCCGCTTACGCCGGTAATGACCGTGAGAGCGTTCAGTGGGATTTGTAGGTCAAGATTCTTGAGATTGTTCTGCTTGGCGCCGCGGATGTGAATAAAGTTTTCGCTCATGGGTGGTATTGGCTGTTTAGTCGGTTACTCCGAAGTATTTGAAACCGGAGCATTGGAGTGGTGCAGTAATGGAGTGATGCATCTAAACCCAACACTCCAGTACTCCAATACTCCAGCACTGCGTTGCGCTCGCTGTTCGGCAGATCCGCTTCATGGTCACTGTAGGTGGTATTTTTCCACCAAGATCCGGCGAAAGCGCGAACCGTAGATCAAATCGAAGGTCTCCTCTTTATCAGGAAAGAGTTGCAGGGCGGTGTGTTTGGCGTGGTTTACCACGTCTTGGGCTTCCTCCAGGGTGAGATCGACCTGCCAGAGTAAAGTTGCGGCAATGTCCATTGCCCGGCGAAGCCGGCGCAGTTTTTGTTCTTCCGCCAGCAAGGCTTGCTTGTCCACGCTCATAGCTATCCAAGAGTCAGGCTAATAGAGGAAGACCGTTTTCTGACAACACCAAGCTATTACATCTATCACACGCAAGAGCGGAGGTCGAGTCAGTGCGGTCTTTCAGCGGCAGCAACTTTATTCATTTTGAACGCTTTGTTAAAGTATGACCGTGCGAATCTCCGAGATCTTCTATTCCATCCAAGGCGAAGGCCGGTTCATCGGCACACCCTCGGTTTTTATCCGTACCTCAGGTTGTAATCTGCGCTGTGTTTGGTGCGACACGCCCTACACGTCATGGACTCCCGAGGGAGAAGATTGGACCATCAAGGAAGTTTTACGGGAGGTCCGTAAGTACTCTGCCCGTCACATCGTCATAACGGGCGGCGAGCCATTGCTGGCGGCGGAAATCCAAGAACTTGCGGCAACGCTCAAGCGCGCCGGCGCTCATATAACGATCGAAACTGCGGCGACGATTTTCAAACCGGTGGCGTGTGACCTCATGTCACTCAGCCCCAAGCTAGCGAATTCGACCCCTTGGAAAAGACAGCAAGGCAAGTTCGCTCAAATGCACGAAGAGCGACGGCTTAACTTGGAGGTCATCCAGAAATTTATCGGACGAAAGGGTTGGAGCGCAGTATCCGAATCTCTCTTTCTCCCCTTAGCGCCCGGGTACCGTGTGTACTTCGGCCAGATCGGTTCAACGGTTGTCGTTCTTTTGATGGTGGAGATAAGACGCAAATAAAGGACATCCCAAAGGCCAAAGAATTTTGGCAGGATTTTAAGAAGCGGTATCATGGCAAGAAAAACTAAAAAACCTTTCCGGCATTATGAAGAAGATCTCGTGAAGCGCCTGAAGGACCCCGAATATGCTTATGAGTATCTAAAGGCAGCTATAGACGAAAAAGACGAGCCCCGGATCTTTATGAACGCCTTAAGCCACATTGCTAAGGCCAAGGGGGTGCGCGAGATCTCGGCAAAAACAAAACTCAACCGAGAAAGCCTTTACCGACTTCTCTCCACAGGCGGGAATCCGACGTTGACCTCACTCCATGCGATCTTGGACGTCTTAGGACTCAAGCTCTCGGTCGAACCGAAGAAAAAAGTCGGCTGAAGTTGACAAACTGCAAGCTGCCCCCTCCGGACACCAAGTCGAAATCAGCCGGTACAATCTCGCCTAAAATGTTTACGTCCTCCTTTCCAATCCTTTTACCAATGGTTACGATTACCAGCTTAATTTTGTCGCGGATCAGACAAACGATTTCAATAAGATTCGAGCGCCTCGACCGGCTCAAGAACGTCGATTCAGGGCGCGTCTTGGTCATGCCGCAAGGCAAGACGACGAACAAGTTGCGTAAGAAGGCTCGGTGGATCGTCGAGCTATGAAAAAAATGGCTTTGGCTACACGCCGCGACTTCACATCGAATTGTTCGCTAACCGCCGCGGAACATAAGCGTTTTCTCAGGCCGGCACTTTTTT
>WNGG01004987.1_pt1 | contig 16083 bp, 15 predicted proteins | sample 5400661 | NCBI WGS metagenome assembly WNGG01 (sample SAMN13153372, study PRJNA577476) | soil metagenome | isolation source: 100 cm soil or saprolite under Garry oak tree replicate 1 | place: USA:California | collected 2016-06-15 | reverse complement strand
TTGCGGCAGTTGCTGAGTGGCTACGTGGGCATGGCTACCATGGATGGATGGTCGTGGAGCAGGATATCCTTCCTGGTATGGGCAACCCCAAAGCAAGCGCCCAGCGAAACCGATCATACCTCAGGACCATCGGGCTGTAGTACACTCGGTACCAATCCATCCCAGCTAGGACATCTCCCCTTGCGGGTCTCGTGGGGGGTGGGGCAGGGAAAGGCGAAATGTAGCGAGACCCCTTGTGGGTCTCGTGGGGGGTGGGCCAGGGAAAGGAGAAGGAGATACCTCATGCCAGCGAATTCGTTGAAAATCGGCCTGATCGGGACCGGTCGTATCGGTCGCCTGCATGCTGAGCATCTCACCTCGCGAATCCGGTCAGCTGATCTGATCATGGTGGCAGATGTGTCCGAGAAGGCAGCCAGGCAGTGTGCAGAGGACTACGCTATTCCCTACTTCCAACAAGATTACCATGCAATGTTGGACCATCCAGATATTCAGGCAGTGGTGATCTGCTCGTCCACCGACACTCATGCCCGGATCATCGAGGAGGCGGCGCAGGCTGGCAAGCACATCTTCTGTGAAAAGCCGATTGCACTCGATCTCTCGCAAATTGACCGGGCGTTGGATGCGGTGGAACGGGCAGGCGTCAAATTGCAGATTGGCTTCAATCGACGCTTTGACGCTAATTATCGTCGTGTGCGTCAGGCAGTCGAACAGGGTGAGATTGGTCGCCCACATCTGCTCCATCTCATCAGTCGCGATCCTGCCCCTCCGCCAATTGAATATATTCGGGTCTCAGGCGGCCTTTTCCTTGATATGACGATCCATGATTTCGACATGGCCCGTTTCCTGATGGGGAGCGAGGTAGATGAGATCTTCGCAATGGCAGACGTCATGGTTGACCCCGCTATCGGCGAGGCGGGTGATGTGGATACTGCGGTTGTAATGATGCACTTTACTAATGGAGTGATCGCTACGATCGACAACAGCCGTCGTGCCGCCTATGGCTATGATCAGCGGGTGGAACTATTGGGCAGTAGTGGGGCGATTCGTACCGAAAACAATTACCCGAACACCGCCATCATGAGCGATGGCCACAGTGTCCAGCGCGATCTACCGCTCCACTTCTTTGTCGAGCGCTATACTGAGAGCTTCGTCACTGAGATGGCAGCTTTTGTAGATGCCGTACTCCAGGATAAGCCTGTCCCCGTCACAGGACATGATGGGCGTATCCCGGTGGTCATGGCGCTGGCAGCACAGAAGTCCCTTGTTGAAAACCGGCCAGTCCGTCTCAGCGAAATCGAGCTCGGCACCAATCCATCCCGCCAAGGGCGACCGCAAGAGCCTACCCAGGACGCAGGCGGGATGCAAGGAGAGCGAGTGGAGGGTGCATGATGAAGGTCAAGATAACCCATGGCAAATTCGAGAGATTGAATGCCTGCGCCAACGAGCGTGGAGTCATCGCCGCGCTGGCAGTAGATCATCGTGGCAACCTCCTGCAGGCGATCGCGGATGCGCGAAGGGAAAACGGCACCGCTTCGGCAGCAGATATGCAGACATTCAAGACGGCGGTCACAAAAGTTCTTACGTCTTATGCCAGCGCGATTCTCTTAGATCCCGAGTACGGCCTTGGAGCAATCTCCAGCCGTGCGCCCGGTGTCGGTGTTCTGCTTGCCTACGAAAAGTCTGGCTATGACGTCACTACGAAGGGCCGCTTGCCCGACCTGCTGCCAGAGTGGAGCGTTCGGCGTCTGGTTGAGGTGGGAGCGCAAGCCATTAAAATTCTTCTGTATTACAATCCGTTCGATGAAGGACACATCAATACGGTCAAACAGGCTTACGTCGAACGTATCGGTGCGGAATGCACCGCGCTGGATGTGCCCTTTTTCCTGGAGCCGTTAGTGTACGATGAGGGCGCGATAAATCGGGCCCCTACAGATGAAAAAGGGTTGGCGTTTGCCCGCCAGAAGCCAGAGTACGTCGCACATGCCATGCAGGAGTTTTCAAAGTCACGCTATGGTGTGGATGTGCTCAAAGTCGAGGTGCCGATCAATCCCATCTTTATTGGTGGCCCTTCATCGTCCCCCTATTACCTGCCCCCCAGGCAGGGTGGCGGGACTCGTGCTTTCGCCGGGGAGGGGATGGTCTACTCGCGCCAGGAAGCGATTGAGCACTTCCGTAACGCAGCAAGTGCGGCATCCAAACCGTTCATTTACCTGAGTGCCGGTGTCAGTAACGAGGTCTTCTGCGAAATGCTGGAGCTGGCTGCTGAAGCCGGAGTGAAGTATTCGGGAGCGTTGTGCGGTCGTGCGACCTGGCAGGGAGGCATCCCAGTCTATGCGAATGAAGGTGTCACGGCCTTGAATCGCTGGCTCGAAGAGCGTGGTGTGCAAAACATCCAGGCTGTCAACGATCTGCTGGTACACGGCGCGACACCGTGGTGGGATGCGTACGGCGGTAAAGACAACATCGAGGTCATCGAACGATGAAAATCGGCAGGAGTGCAGAGGGCGGCCAGCCCTCTGCCGGGGCTTGGGGAATCCTGTCTGGGGGACGGGTAATTGGGGACCCAAAGAATCCCTCTTGCCTCACCGCCGCTCCCGCCCCTACATTATTGCCATTGCGGCAACTAAATGACCATTTGAGGACACACCAATGGATCCAAAAGCCCTGAATCAAGAAACACGCGACATCTGGAACCAGAACGCCACCTTCTGGGATGAAAAGATGGGCGATGGCAACCAGTTCCAGAAAATTCTGGTCGGACCAGCCTCAGAACGTTTACTGAATCTGAAACCAGGAGAACTGGTTCTAGAGATCGCCTGCGGCAATGGTGTGTTTGCAAGACACCTGGCCCAACTGGGAGCGCAGGTAATTGCAACCGACTTCAGCGAGCAACTGATCGAGAGAGCAAAAGCCAGAACAACAGAACATGCCGACCGCATCGAGTATAGGGTGGTCGACGCGACCAACGAAGATCAGCTTCTGGCCCTGGGGAAACGGCGCTTTGATGCAGTCGTCTGCAACATGGCGATGATGGATATGGTGACGATTGAGCCTCTGATGAATGCAGCCAGCCAGCTCTTGAAAGCCGATGGTCGCTTTGTGTTCTCTATCATGCATCCATGCTTTAATAACGCTGGAGTCAAGTTGGTCATGGAAGAGGAGGATAGGGATGGAGAGATTGTTGTGGTTCACTCTGTGAAGATATCGAAGTATAAAGGGATGTCAGCGCAGAAGGGGATAGGGATTATTGGTCAACCTGCTCCTCATTACCTGTTTCATCGTCCACTGAGTGTATTGTTCAATACGTGTTTTCAGGCGGGTTTCGTCCTTGATGGCCTGGAGGAGCCTGCTTTTGGAGCGGAAGATAGCGGAGAGCGCTGGTTTAGCTGGGCGAACTTTAAGGAGATTCCGCCCGTTCTGGTTGCACGTTTGCGATTACGGTAAATCATTTTAACCCTACTTGGACGGTCAAACACCAAGCGGAAGCCGATCCTGACTACGCTGAAAAAAGCGTTGGTGCAAGATTTTTTAGCTCATCCTCCTGAACACGTGTATGTGTACGTCGCAGACGAAGCACAGATGGCCTTGCATCCCAAGCTGTCAGGGATGTGGATGCGCCGCGGACGTGGACCGAACACTCAGATGTTTGTTGAGTGTTCGGTCCCTCGTATGCTCTTCGACTTACAGACGTGCCCAATATTCCGCTGCTTCCTCTGCATTCTGGTCCGCATCGGGTGAAGCCACAACAACGCTCTCGTCATCGAGGTGAGAAGCATCCACTTGACCAGTCAGAGGGTGTGTGCCATTGATTCCTGGAGAGCTTGCTGCAGCCACCTCTTCTCCGTCACCTCTCCTGCCGCTTGCTGTGGGCGTTGCAGCCATCGGTACGCGGACCCCTGGCGGCAAGATTCCCCTGGCCATCATCTCATAGTACTCCGTCAGACGAAGGGCAATTAACTGGCCTGGTTGATCAACCATATGATACTTCAAGGCGTCTTGCCTGAGCGCATCCAGGGCAAAAGAGTTCTTGAGCAGACCAACCTGAAAGTACAGGTACTTCTCTGGATTTTGTGACATCGGGCCCTCTCTGTCGCTAGACTTTGAGGCCATCGGCCTGGACTTTCCGAATAAGAAGACGGCCAGCCAGGCTACAATAGCCGAGCGCATTGGCATGGATGGGATCATCCGGACGGGAGAGATGGGGAATGCGCTGCTTCAGAAGGTTGTGGAAATAATAGACCCCACCTCCAATGTGCAGAACTGGCTTGAAGCTGGCTGCCACCGCATCGCGGTCACTCTGGCGCCAAGCGGAAGCGATGAAGGAGGCAATTTCACTCCCCACCTGGGTCACAGCTTCCGTTGCCAACTGCTCTAAGACGTAGGCGCTGACCGCTCTCCCGTACACCGCAATCTCAGGATAGCTGAGGTGACCGTTTGAGGCATAGGCGTACATGATCTCGCGCGCCTCCAGCAAGGAGAGCGAGCGATCATACTTGCTCTCAAAGGTATCCATGAGCAGCTGGGTGGCCGACGCCAGCCCTAACGGTTTGCCTTTACAGTAGTCAGTGACCGGGACCTGGCCACGAGCCACATACAGGTCTGTCGTTCGATCTCCAATGTCAATCACCGCACTTTCTGTCGTCTTGCTTATGGATTTATCTCCATAGAAGATGAGAGCCCCAGCTCCTTCCATCACCACCGTTACGACCTCGACGGTAACACGCCGGAAGGTGGTTCCGTTATCCATCGTAAAGACATGCGTTCCATCTAAGGCCGCTTTAATGCTGTTGCGTAGAGCCATGTTCTTGATATAGGTTTCCGCCGGCAGTCCTGTGACAACGTAGAGCCCAAATTCCGCATCAGGGATCAACCTCGCAGCTACTGCCAGCAGACCACGGAGACTGTACTTGCTCGCATAGCGTTGGATATCGCCACGCCCATGGTACACCTCAACCGCCTGCTGTAAGGCCAGTTCACCAACAGCATAAGCGAGTGCTTCTCCAAAGAACTGGATGATGTGCGTATTGGACTGATCCACTTTGACACCGAGGTTGCGCATCGCATTGACATCCGCCTTGGCAAACGCTGTAGGAATGCTGCAAGCGCAGGTGTACCCGTCGCGAAGAACGGTCGCCCCTCCTATCTTCGCATTGCCAAAGTCATGCCCATAGGGATACCATTTCATCAGCAAATTCCTTCCTACTCCTATCGAAAAAAGAAATTGTATAACCCCCCTGCTCTTTCCGTAACGAACCAGGACGTTACTTGTATCTCTCGCCCCTTTTTGGTTGGTACTTGTACAGGATCATGGTTCACCTTTTCTCCCTCCTGGGGTGGATGAATGACTCTCCCCTATTTTCCAGAAGAGTATCAAGTTGCGGGTGAACCTTTATCTGACAGCTACGCCGCTGAACTGAGATGAACGGATGTGTATGCAACTGAAATGGGAAATGTGAGATAATGAGCCTAAGAAGCGAGATGAAGAGTTGTATAGTAGTACAGAGGAAGAGAAATGAAGGAAAAAGGTGCTATGCCAAAAACTCTGTTTGAGAAAATCTGGGATGCTCACATTGTACGTGAAGTACCCGGAGAGTCCACCATTCTCTATATCGATCGCCACCTGGTGCATGAAATGACCTCGCCGCAAGCCTTTACCGGTTTGCGTGCTGCCGGTCGCCCGGTCCATCGGCCCAATGCCACCATCGCTGTCCTCGACCACAATGTACCGACAGTGCCCGGAAGACGCATACTGGACGTCGTAGATCAGGAGAGTGCCTTGTGCCTCACGACGATGGAGCAGAATGCACGGGACTTCGGCCTCACGTTTTATGATATGGCTGATGCTCGCCAGGGGATTGTGCATATCATCGGGCCGGAACAGGGTATTACTCTCCCTGGAATGACGATTGTCTGTGGTGACTCGCACACCTCGACACATGGGGCATTAGGAGCATTGGCCGTTGGCATCGGTACCAGTGAAGTCGAACATGTGCTTGCTACGCAATGCCTCTTGCAGCAACGCCCGAAGACCATGAACATTCGTGTTGAGGGCAAACTCGGTCCAGGTGTCACTGCCAAAGACCTGGCTCTTGCCATCATCGGCAAACTGGGTACAGGTGTTGGCACAGGCTATGTCATCGAGTTTAGCGGCTCGACTATTCGCAGCCTCTCGATGGAAGGCCGTATGACCCTCTGTAATATGGCAATCGAAGCAGGCGCACGCGCTGGTATGATTGCACCTGATGAGACTACCTTTGCCTATATTAAGGGACGTCCCTTTGCTCCCAAAGGGGAACTCTTTGAGCAGGCGGTAGCAGCATGGCGGCAACTCCGCAGTGATCCTGATGCCCATTTCGATGCTGTCTATGAAATAAATGCAGAAGGTCTGGGACCGCAGGTAACATGGGGCACTAACCCAGGCATGACCGCTGATGTGGCCGGTGTTATACCTGACCCTGCTGAGCAAAAAGACCCACTGAAGCGCCAGGCTTACGAACGCGCTCTGAAATATATGGGTCTCCAACCCGGGCAGAAGATTACTGAGATTCCACTGGACCGGGTATTCATCGGCTCCTGCACCAACTCTCGCCTGGAAGACCTGCGTATGGCTGCACAATATGTGAAGGGCAAGCATGTGGCTCCAACACTGCAAGCGATGGTTGTGCCTGGCTCTATGCAGGTGCGCCGGATGGCCGAAGAGGAGGGACTGGCCGACATTTTCCGCGAGGCAGGGTTTGAGTGGCGTGAATCAGGGTGCAGCATGTGTATTGCCATGAATGGAGATCAACTCGCTGAAGGTGAACGCTGTGCCTCGACCAGCAACCGCAACTTTGAGGGTCGCCAGGGGCGCGGTGGACGTACACACCTGGTCAGCCCGGCAATGGCTGCGGCGGCTGCTTGCGCTGGACACTTTGTAGATATACGGGAGTTATAATGTTGGAACCATTTACTACACTCACGGGCCTGGTTGCTCCTCTGGATCGGACAAACGTCAACACCGATGAGATCATCCCAGCCCGTTTCACTAAAACAATTCGACGTACAGGTTTTGAACGTGCGCTTTTTGGCAACTGGCGTTACCTTGACACCAATGCTCAGACCCCCAACCCTGATTTCGTGCTCAACCAGCCGCGCTACCAGGGAGCAACCATTTTGTTGGCGGGCGATAACTTTGGTTGTGGCTCCTCACGTGAGCATGCACCCTGGGCTATTCACGATTATGGCTTCCGTTGTATCATCGCCCCCAGCTTCGCGGATATCTTCTATAACAACTGCTTTAACAATGGCATTTTACCCGTAACATTGGATGAGGCTACTGTCGAGGAACTCTTCAAAGAAGTCGAGGCAACCGAGGGATATACTTTGCATGTAGACCTGGCGGCCCAAACGGTAACGAAGCCTGATGGAAGTACATTGCACTTTGAGATTGATCAATTCAGGAAGAATGCACTGCTCCAGGGGTTGGATAATATTGGCTGGACGTTGCTGCATGCTGATGAGATTGAGGCGTATGAGCAGCGCAGGAAGCAAGAGGCTCCCTGGGTGTTTTCATAAAGGAGTATCCCATGACCATCCAACAAATAGACCCCGGCTTGATCCCCTACCAGGTGCTCGACGAGCAGGGAAACCTGGTTGGCGAGATGCCCGACCTGAGTGCAGAGCGTCTCCTCTCACTCTACCGCTATATGCAAATCGGGCGAGCATACTCGAATAAAATCATTGCGCTACAACGACAGGGGCGGGCGACCACCTTTGGTTCGCTGATGGGCCAGGAGGCGACGGCTGTTGGCCTGGCTGCTCCACTTCAGCCACAGGACTGGATGGCAACCTCATACCGTGAAATTGCCTCGTTGATCGTCAAGGGTGTTCCTCTCGCTACCCTCACCTATGCATTTCGTGGCTTTACTCCTGCAAACTGGCCGCGAGAGTCGCACTGCCTGCCATTCCAGATAGTGATCGGCACACAGATACTGCATGCCGTTGGCCTGGGGATGGCGGCGAAAATTGCTGGTGATCCCGCTATTGCTGTTGGTGTCTGTGGAGATGGCGCAACCTCTGAGGGCGATTTCAACGAAGCCCTGAACTTTGCAGGCGTTTTCCAGGCTCCGGTTGTGATCGTCGTACAGAACAATGGCTGGGCAATCAGCGTCCCGCGCCATAAACAGAGCGTCGCAAAAACTCTGGCTGCCCGTGGCGTTGGCTTTGGGTTACCGTCGGCTCTGGTAGATGGAAATGATATCCTCGCTGTCTATGACATTATGCAGCAGGCAGTGGAACGTGCGCGTTCGGGACAGGGACCGACACTCATAGAAACGCTCACTTATCGCATCGGAGCGCATACTACCGCCGATGACCCCACACGCTATCGTGATGCTGCCGAGGTAGAATTCTGGAAGACAAAAGATCCCATTGTACGCTTCCGCACCTTCCTGATGAAGCGTGATCTGCTGAATGCAGCCCAGGACAAACAACTCATCGACGAGGTAGAGGCAGAGATCAATGATGCCGTGGCTGTAGCCGAAGCAATGCCGCCGATGGCTCCCGATAGCTTCTTTGACTATACCATGGAGAACTTGCCGCCTCGGTTGGAAGAGCAACGTGCCGATCTACTCCGCTATGTACCAAAACCGGGCAAAATGCGCGATGCTGACATAAAACCGTAGGCAGTGTCATCCTGAGCGAAGCGAAGGATCTGCCGCCCACCGCCGATCGATCGGCCAAATGAATATCGCAGGATAACTATAGGGGGTGAATATGCAGATGACGATGATAGAGGCTCTCAATTCAGCATTGGCGCTCGAATTGGAGCGAGATGAGCGAGTGGTGCTGCTTGGACAGGATATTGGTGTGAATGGCGGTGTCTTCCGTGTTACTGAGCGTCTGCAACAGAAGTTTGGTGAGCAGCGCGTCTTCGATACGCCGCTGTCGGAGTCGGCGATTATCGGTAGTTCGGTGGGGATGGCTGTCTATGGATTGCGACCCATCGCTGAGATACAGTTTGCTGGCTTCCTCTTTCTGTGTATGAGTCAGTTGGTGACGCAGGCAGCACGCATGCGTTTTCGCAGCGCAGGTGCATTCACCTGCCCTATGGTGGTGCGTGCGCCCTATGGTGGTGGTGTGCGGACACCAGAACTACACTCGGATAGCCTGGAAGGCGTATTTTTGCAGACGCCCGGCCTGAAGGTGGTTATTCCATCCAATCCGTATGATGCGAAAGGTCTACTGGCCTCTGCTGTCGCCGATCCAGACCCGGTGGTCTTCCTTGAAAATATCAAGCTGTATCGTTCCTTTCGCCAGGAGACACCGGAAGGACATTATGCTATCCCGCTTGGCAAGGCCAATGTTGTGCAAGAGGGTAGCGATGTGAGCATCTTCGCCTACGGAGCGATGGTGCCGGTTGCCTTAGATGCAGCGAAAAAGGCACAACAGGAAATGGGAACAAGCACCCTCTCTGGGGGAGAGGTAATAGAGGTGATCGACCTGCGCACGGTCTGGCCACTTGATGAAGATGCTATAGTAGCCTCAGTTGAGAAAACAGGCCGCGCCATTGTGGTGCACGAGGCTCCCCGAGCCGGGGGTGTCGGGGCCGAAGTGACAGCAATTATCAATGATCGCTGTCTTTATTCCCTCTTGAAGCCCGTCGGGCGCGTGACTGGCTATGACACACCCTTCCCTATGCCTGGACAGGAAGACTATTATCTACCGACGCCAGCCAAAGTGTTGACAGCAATACGCCAGGTGCTGGAGCCTTAATATGCCTGAATCTGTCGAAATCGGTAGGGGCGACCCTTGCGGTCGCCCTCCTGGCTGGCCTGCTCGCTATGAGTACGAAAGCCTTCCTGGCGGAATAATTTTCTTTAGGAGTGTGATTGTATGCAGGAGCTGAAGCTAGCTGATCTCGGTGAAGGGATGCACGAGGCGGAGATTGTGGAATGGCTCGTCAAAGTGGGGGATACCGTCAAGATCGATCAAACAGTTGTGAAGGTCGAGACCGATAAGGCACTCGTGGAGATTCCTTCTCCCGTAACAGGGCGGGTGGCGGATATACGGGTGCAGGCGGGACAGACAGCGAAGGTTGGCGATACGCTGGTGCTTTTTGAAACAACAACAAATGGCGATCGGCCAAACGTAGGCAATGTCATCCTGAGCGAAGCGAAGGATCTGCCGCCCACCGTACCACCTATAAATGTAGCGACACCCCTTGTGGGTGTCGTGGGGCGGGGTGCCAGGGGGGCCACGGTATCGAGCGATCGCCCGACGCCCACATCACCTACGTCATCTTCACTACCAGCCCCGCGTCTGGGGGATGATCAAGCCCCGCGTCCGGGGGACGATGAAGGGCCATCAACACCGAAACGGCGTGTCCTGGCAGCCCCTGCGGTACGCAAACTCGCCTTTGAGCTGGGTGTTGACCTTGAGCAAGTGATCCCATCTGATCCCAGTGGGCGAGTCTCGATTGATGATGTGCGTACCTATGCTGAACGTGCTAAAACCTCCGCCGAACCCGTAGGCAGTGTCATCCTGAGCGAAGCGAAGGATCTATCGACCAGTCGCGTACCACCTATCGAAGGGCAACAGGGTATACGCGAGGGCGCGCATCCGGGGGATGATCAAGCGCAGGAAGATCGTCAGCCACTGACGGGTTTGCGCAAGCGTATTGCTGAGCATATGGAGCGTGCCTGGCGTACCATTCCCCACGCCTCTGCTTTTGATGAGGTTGATGGCACTGCGTTGATAGCCTTGCGCCAGGCTTTGCTGCCAGTGGCAGAGAAACGGGGAGTTCGTCTTACCTATGTGCCGCTCCTGATACGGCTTTTGCTGCCAGTGCTCAAAGAATTTCCGGTCTTCAATGCCAGCTTCGACGGAGAGCGGCGCGAGATTATCTACAAACACTACTACCATATCGGTGTGGCAACTAACTCACCCGAAGGACTACTTGTACCGGTGATGCGCAATGCTGATCGTCTCACGCTCCTATCGATTGCCGGTGAGCTGGAGCGACTGATAGATGGTGCTCGCAGGCGTTCACTGTCATTGCCCGAAGTATCTGGCAGCACTTTTACCCTGAACAATGTCGGCAGTTTTGGTGGAAGTAGCGGTACCCCCATCATTAATTATCCGGAAGTCGCGATCCTTGCCGTGGGCAAACTGCAGGAGAAAGCGATTGTCCGTAGAGTGCCGATTCATCGAGCACGTGGTGCCGTGCTTGTGCGGCCAATAATGCCACTAACGCTCTCGTTTGATCATCGGCTGATTGATGGGGCGATGGCAGCTGCCTTCCTGGCCCGTTTTAAAGAATTGGTAGAGAATCCACAGCAGTTGATGCTGGATATGCTGTAGGGGCCAGTATGGACTTTGACAAAATAATCGGACAACCACTCGCCGATAATGAATTTTCCCGACCAAAACCGGGAATCATTCTCACCGATGGCTTGAATCAAGGGAAGCCGAACGCGAGAGCCTTGTCATCCCTCGCCTCGCGAAGGATCAGCCGTGCCTCGCATCTGTGCGCCCATCCAGACAGACCCTTCCCCTTCACTTCGTTCAGGGCTAAAGGCTGAGTTCCGCTCAGGGTGACAAGCGACCCGCGAGTATTCCCGGTCTGGGTTGGGAAAATTCATAATCGGCCCCTACGATCTGGCTGGTTTATTTTGTCAATGGGCATTATCGCGCCCCAGTTTGTAACTTTTTCTGCACCCTCTCCGGGGGCGCGCCACCCTGCCTGGGGGGCAGGTAATAGGGGGATGATGAAGCGGAGGTAAGAAGCAACAAATCAATTTTTATGGAGATCTGAAATTGTGGCATGCTTCATATAGATTTTTCCAGAGCATGTGTTAAAATAGGTGGGAGTGGAAGCAACCATCTTACCATCTTATCAAATTTTTTACTTAGTCCTTGCATCCCGCCTGAGTGCGTAGCACTAGCCGCGACCGAGCGGCGTTGGCGGGATGGATTGATGCCATCTAGCCAGGAGGGACATGTCTAATGGAAGCAGTGCTTCGGGGGCCTTTTGGGCAAACAACGCTGGGATCGAATGTCATAACGATCGGGCGCACACCAGATAATCAAGTGGTGGTAAACGATCCACAGGCCTCGTCGCGCCATGCCGAGATTCGTCCTGCAGGACAGGACAACGTAATCACTGATGTGGGGAGTGCCAATGGAACATACATCAATGGGCAACGACTTGACTGGAATGTTCCCCGACTCCTGAGGAATGGTGATACGATTCGGATTGGTGATACAACGTTCACCTATGAAGTACGAGGTACACCTCAGTACAATCAAGCTCAGGGGAGTAGCCCCGGCTACGAACCTACTATCGCTGCAAGTCCGTCTACATCTTACGGACAGCAGCAGGGATATCCACCGCAGCCATCATCACCCTATTCGCCGTATAATCCACCCCAGCAGCCATCATATACCCCCCCATACCCTCATACGATTCACCATCGTATGCACCCCCACCTCCATCGTACGGTGCAGCTCCGCAGCAAGGTTACACACCGCCTGGCGGAATTCCCTATGCTCCTCCTGCGGCCCCCCCCCAGCCACGGAGGCGCTCCAATGTCGGACTGATTGTGATCATCGTTCTTGTGCTCGTGGTGATACTGGGTAGTATCGGCATCTTCTTCGTTGTGAGAAACAACCAGATCGCAACTGATAATGCGAATGCCACTGCCACGGCTAATGCCAATACCACAGCCACAGCCCGGGCAAATGTCACGGCCACGGCTCATGCTCAAGCTGCTGCGACCGCAACCTTTGTAGCCGATCCCTATGGTACAGGGACACTGGCCTTCTTCGACCCGATGAAGGATAACAGCAAAGGCCACCAGTGGAGTGAGCAGTCTTTTGGCAATGGAGCGGCTCACTGCGGATTCAGTGGCGGAGCCTATCATGCCAGTGAAAGTCGTGCTCGCACGTTTGACTTCTGTACCGCCCAGGCGACCACCTTTAGCAACTTTGCCTTTCAGGCAGATATGACGGTTGCCAATGGGGACTGTGGCGGGCTGGTCTTCCGTCTCGATAGCGCTAACTTTAAGCTGTACTTCTTTGAGGTGTGCTCCGATGGAAGATATGGTATTGCCATCTACGACCAGACTTCGGGTAAATACCTCAAGGGACTCTCAACAAGCTCGGCAATCAAAACTGGTGCGAATCAGATGAATGTGATTGCGGCTGTGGCCAATGGGAGTACGATCCAGGGGTACGTGAATGGAACGATGGTGGATACTGCCACAGATAGCACCTTTAGCCAGGGGCAGCTTGCACTCCTGGTTGATAACTTCACTGGCCCAACGGATGTGGCATATTCCAATGTGAAGGTGTGGACGACGTAACTGTTCAGGTTAGCGGAGCTTGCGGAGCCGCGCATCCGGGGGATGATGAAGCGCCTTTCAATTCCTCAAGTAAAACAGTTGTCCAGCAGGTTCAAGGCCCTTGCAGAGTGCCTTGAACCTGCTGGACAACCTCTCCTACCATTGCATGGGTATCTTTATTCCCTGCTCCTTCGCAAACTCAATCGCTTCCTCGTAGCCAGCATCAACATGGCGCATCACACCCGTTCCTGGGTCGTTCGTCAGCACCCTCGATAGGCGTTTTGCAGCCTCCGGAGTTCCATCGGCCACAATCACCTGGCCTGCATGAATCGAATAACCGATGCCAACGCCGCCACCATGATGGATGGAGACCCAGGTGGCACCTGATGCTGTATTGAGCAATGCATTCAAGAGCGGCCAGTCGGCAATCGCGTCGCTGCCATCTTTCATTGCTTCCGTTTCACGATAGGGTGAGGCAACCGAGCCGCTATCCAGGTGGTCGCGCCCGATTACAATTGGGGCCTTGACAATGCCTTTGGCAACAAGTTCGTTGAAGGCGAGTCCTGCCTTGTCGCGCTCACCATAGCCGAGCCAGCAGATGCGAGCGGGTAAGCCCTGGAAGTGTATTTTCTGTCTTGCCAGTGTGAGCCAGCGTTTCAGGGCCGCATCTGCGGGGAAGAGTTCGAGAATCGCTTCATCAGTGCGGTAGATATCTTCAGGGTCGCCGGAGAGGGCTACCCAGCGAAATGGGCCTTTGCCGCGACAGAATAGCGGACGAATATAGGCAGGGACAAAGCCAGGGAAGTCCATTGCGTGTGTTTCACCGGCCGCCAGGGCCTGTCCACGCAGGTTGTTGCCATAGTCAAAGACAACTGCACCACGCCTCTGCATCTCCAGCATGGCACGTACATGCGTCACCATTGACTGCATCGGGCGATTGATATATTCCTGCGGGTCGCGCCTACGCAGTTCATCTGCCTCCTCCAACGAAAGACCAGCTGGAATATAGCCATTCAGTGCATCATGTGCGGAGGTCTGGTCTGTCACCAGGTCGGGGGTGATGCCACGGCGCACCAGTTCGGGATAGACCTCGGCAGCGTTGCCGATCAGGCCAATTGAAAGTGGTTGACCGAGGTTAGATGCTTCGCGTACCTGGTTGAGCGCCTCATCCAGGGTGCTTGCCATCTCATCACAATAGCCGGTATCCAGGCGGCGCTGAATATGCTGGCGATCAACCTCGACAGCCAGGCAGATACCTTCATTCATTGTAATGGCCAGCGGTTGCGCGCCTCCAGCCAAATGCCACTCAATGAGTCTAGCTGCTATCCTCCCTGAACTCATTTTACTAATCTAGTGAGCAGCCTGACCTGAAAGACTTTCATCCCTGTCGTCTAGATATCGTCTTTCCAGGGCTGTCAGACGAACTGGCTGATACACGAGAACAGTGAGACAGAACGACAGGGAGAACGAGGATTCATGCAAAAATCTGTCATCAGCCTGGAGAGCGGTTCTCTCTGGCTCATCGGCCAGCGCTTTCCCTGGCGGCTTCCCGCAGTTGTTGCACGTCGCGCATGGGTGGGACGCCGAAGAGGCTTTTGTACTCTCGATTGAAGTGGGAGGCGTCGTGGTACCCCACGCGATAGGCAGCACTTGCCGCGTCGAGGTCTTCGCCCAGCATCAGACGGCGCGCCTCTTGAAGCCGTAGCCGCTTCTGGAATTGCAAGGGGCTCATCGCCGTGACGGCCTTGAAGTGGTGGTGCAAACCTGAGACGCTCATTCCCAGCTCGTGCGCGAGCTGCTCGATGCGTAGTGGCTGGTCGAAGTCTTGACGGAGTCGCTGGACCGCTCTGGCGATGTGAGGGGTGTAGCCCCCCAGGATCGCAAGATGACGGAGCCGGCCACCCTGCTCTCCCACCAGGAGCCGGTAGATAATTTCCCGCGTGATCAGCGGCAGGAGGACCGGCGCTTCGGCAGGGGCATCCAGGAGCCTCGTGAGCCGCACGATGGCGTCCAGTAGGTGCCCATCCAACGGGCTGACGGCGATGGCCCTCCTATCAGCATGATCTCTCGGCGAGGAGTAACCGGCCTCCACCATGACCGCACCGACGAGGGTGGGGGCGAGTTCCAGGCGCAGACTGAGGTAGGGCCGCTTCTTCGAGGCTTCCAGGACCTGGCTGACGCGGGGCAACTCGACAGTAGCGAGCAGGTAATGCGAGGGGTCGTAGCGGTAGCGACTGTCACCGAGAAGGACCTCTTTGCTGCCCTGGGCAATCACGCACAAGGATGGCTCGAGTACGCTGTGAAGCGGCTTTAGAGGCAAGGAGGAGCGGGACAGGTGCAGCCCCTGGAGCGGCTGGGTGGTCCCATCTTCGCGCATGGCCCGCGCAATCCGCTCAACTAGTTCCTCGCGGTTGGCTTGCGCCCGCTCGGCCTCGCGTTCTGCCTGCTGGAGGATCATCACATTCATCGGAACCTCTTCTCTTGTTTCTCCGTCGCTCATCCGGAAGATGTGCAGAATCAGACAATCATTTTCGACAATCATTCTACCACCCTGTGCTCCAGGGCGTCTATAATTACCACCAGACAGAGACCTTTCTTCTCTGCTTTTGCAGACATGCTGGGCTTTTCTTCCAGGGAAGAGCCAGTTGTGAGAGAGCATGGGACCTGCCAGACAGACAATAAACAGACAATCAGAAGAAGTGAAGAGGAAAAAACGATGAAAATCAAGCGTTTAGGACGCACAGGCTTAAAGGTTTCGGAA
>WNGG01011715.1_pt1 | contig 16086 bp, 6 predicted proteins | sample 5400661 | NCBI WGS metagenome assembly WNGG01 (sample SAMN13153372, study PRJNA577476) | soil metagenome | isolation source: 100 cm soil or saprolite under Garry oak tree replicate 1 | place: USA:California | collected 2016-06-15 | reverse complement strand
CGCGATTCAACACGGTGCTGCTGGCCATCTTCGCGCTGGTCGCGCTGGCGCTGGCAACGGTGGGCATTTATGGCGTCATGTCGTATGCGGTTACGCAGCGTACCCACGAGATTGGCATTCGCATGGCGCTCGGCGCCCGGCGCGCGGACGTGCTGAAGCTGGTCTTGAGAAACGGAATGATGCTGGCACTGATTGGTGTGGTAACGGGAGCGGCGGGGGCATTTGCGCTAACCAGATTGATGTCCACGCTGCTCTTTGGCGTGACGCCAACGGATGCAATTACGTTCACGGCAGTTTCCGCGAGCTTGTTTGTCGTTGCGTTCTTCGCCTGCTACATCCCGGCGCGCCGGGCGACAAAAGTCGATCCGCTGGTGGCGCTGCGTTACGAGTGAAAGGTTCGAATTGCGGATTTCGAATTTTGATATCCCCCTTCTCCTCGTGGGAGAAGGGACGGGGATGAGGGGATAGTTGGGCGCCCTGGATAGTCAAAACCCTCTCCCCAACCCTCTCCCAAAAGGGAGAGGGAGCCGGAAGATTTATTGATGAGGTAGCACCGTGGAGAATTTCTTCAAGGACATTCGTTACGGTATCAGAAGCCTGTTGAAGCATCCCGGATTCACGGCAATTGCCGTGATCACGCTGGCGCTGGGCATTGGCGCGAACACGGCGATCTTCAGCGTGGTGAACGCTCTGATATTGAGACCGCTGCCTTACCGAAACGCTGATCAACTAGTCTGGATTTCCGAGGCCTCTCCGCTCACGAATGGCGAGATGGTCCCTGGTCCTCATTTTCTCGAGTGGAACGAACAGAGCCAGACGCTGGCACAAGTCGCGGCTTACAATCCCGACAACCTTACGCTGACCGGCACCGGCGAGCCTGAAAGACTGGATTGCAACCGCGTCTCTGCCGAATTCTTCAGCGTGCTCGGCGTGCAGCCTCTGCTTGGCCGCAATTTTCTTCCGGCTGAAGACCGGTCTGGTGGTGATCGCGTCGTGATCATCGCTCATAGCCTGTGGCAACGCCGCTTCAGCGCCGATCAAAAGATCATCGGTCAGTCAATTACACTCGACGACCAAAGCTACTCCGTGGTTGGCGTTCTGCCACCTGACTTTCGTTTCTTTCAAAAGTTCGAGCTGTGGGTTCCATTGGCGCTCAATCCGCAGCAGGAACGCGGTAATCAACAGATCTCCAGCCTGAGTGCCATTGCCCGCCTCAAGCCCGGTGTCACCATACGGCAGACGCAAACGGAGTTGGAGACGCGCCGGCTCCGCTTTGAAAATAGCAAGCCGAGTAACACACCCCGGTTTGACGGTCAGGTGCGAGTGGTTTCATTGCACGAGAAACTCGTAGGACCTACGAGGCGACTGCTGGCCATTCTGTTTGGGGCCGTCGGTGTAATCCTGCTCATCGCGTGCGCCAACGTAGCGAACCTACTCCTCTCGCGTGCGGTCGTGAGACAAAAGGAGTTTGCCATTCGAGCCGGGCTCGGCGCCGGCCGCCGGCGTTTGATGCAACAGATGTTGACTGAGAGTTTGTTGCTCGCTTTGGTTGGCGGAATGCTGGGCGTGCTCCTCGCCTTCTGGTTGGCGGAAGCACTTATGACGCTCGCGGCAGCCAATACGTTCGGCGAAATCTCGCGCCTGGCAACAGTTAACATTGATGTCCGGGTGCTGGGCTTCGCGTTGCTGGTCTCGTTATTGACCGGCGCGTTGTTCGGTCTGGCGCCGGCCTTTCGACTCTCACGCCCGGAATTGAATGACTTACTAAAAGAAGGCTGGCGCGGAAGCGGTTTTCACCGCGGCAGAGTGCGTCACCTCCTGATGGTGACCGAAGTCGCCTTGTCTATTGTCTTGCTTGTGGGCGCCGGCCTACTGATCAGGAGCTTTATCAACCTGCTGGAAATCAATCCGGGCTTCAAAGCGGAGCACCTGCTGACCGCGCGACTCTCCTTACCATATCCGCGTTATCAAGATCGAGCGCGACGCCAACAGTTTGTCGAGCAGCTCTTGCCGCGCATTTCTGCCTTGCCTGGAGTCGAATCCGCCGGAGCGATCAATCATCTGCCGCTGACGGATTTTCTTTTTACCGGATGGCTGCGCGTTGAAGGACAAGCGGAGGCGATCAATCGCAACGAAGCGGGTATTCCTATCAGCCAGATTACTCCTGATTATTTCCGCACAATGGGTATTCCGCTGCGTTCAGGTCGTAACTTCACCGAGCATGACGACGCTGACGCACCGAGAGTCGTGATTCTCAACGAGACGCTAGCCCGCAAACTCTTCCCCGGCCAGGAACCGATCGGCCGGCGCGTCTGGGTGCCAGGCCCCGGCAAAGGAATGCCGATCGTGGTTGGCGTCGTCGGAGACGTGCGGCATGAAGGTCTGGACCGAGACGTGAGGCCAGAAGTCTACGTCCCGTATACGCAGAATCCTTCCGGCTTTATGACGCTGGTGATTAGCAGCAAGGTCGATCCGCTGAGCCTGGGCGCGGCGGTGCGAAAGGAAGTGCTGGCGCTTGATTCAAGTCTACCGGTTTACCAAGTCATGACCATGGACCAACGCCTGTCAGAATCGTTTGCGCCGCGCCGCTTCAATTTACTGCTGCTCGGTGTTTTTGCGTTCTTAGCTTTGACGCTGGCCGCGGTGGGAGTCTACGGAGTGATTGCTTACGGAGTAACCCAACGCACGCACGAGATTGGCATCCGCATGGCTCTGGGTGCTCGAGGAGGGGATGTTTTGAGACTACTCATGAGACAAGGCATGAGTTTGGTGGCGCTCGGTGTCGTACTCGGCTTGGCCGGAGCCTGGGCGCTAACGCGCGTGATGACGAACTTGTTGTTCGGCGTGACTCCGACTGATGCAACAACTTTCGCAAGTGTGGCCGCTCTACTAATCGTCGTCGCATTGCTAGCGTGCTACATCCCGGCTCGACGCGCGACGAAAGTCGATCCGCTAGTGGCGCTGCGGTACGAATGAGATGGAGAGTGCGCGAACAACGGTACAGAACAGGGAGCGGTAGCGACCTGGTGTCAATTAGCCGGCACAGCAAGTTGAAATCACTGGCGACCCCCTCGCTAGTGCTCGCGGTTCTGTATTAATCGCGGTTTGTGAATCAAAGGAGAAACGACCATGCACACTTTATGGCAAGACTTGCGTTACGGCCTGCACATGCTGGCGAAGTATCCCGCCTTTACCGCGATTGCGGTTTTGACGCTGGCGCTGGGCGTGGGCGCGAATACAGCGTTGTTTAGTGTCATGGATGCAGTGCTGTTGAAAAAATTGCCGGTAAAAGATCCGGACCGGCTAGTGTTGTTCAGCTCAATCTCGAAAAGAGAATTCAGTCCCGGCAGTCACAACGGCAGTAACAGACTTGATCCGGCGACCGGGCTGAACATTCGGACATCGTTTCCTTACCAGAGTTTCGCCCGCCTCCGCGAACAGCGTGGCGCGTTGACTGATCTTATCGCTTTTGGCTCGGTCGCGTTGAATGTGAATGCCGAAGGCCAGGCGGATGTCGCCGACGGACAAGCCGTCTCCGGTAACTATTTTGAAGTCCTGGGAGTGCCCGCGTTTCTCGGCAGAACGATCAACCAAACGGATGACAATACCGCGGCAAGCGCGGTTGCCGTGCTGAGTCATCGCTACTGGCTGCGACGCTTTGGTGGCAATCGCGAAGTAATTGGCCGGCAAATCAATCTGAACAACGTTGCGTTCACGATCGCGGGCGTTGCGCCGCCTGGCTTCGACGGCACGATGCAGGTTGGCTCATCGCAGGATGTTTACATCCCCATCGCGTGGGAGCCGCAAGTCACAGGCGAGCGCTCGATGATGAAGGGCGCGGGCGTTTGGTGGTTGCGATTGATTGGCAGGCTGAAGCCGGGCACGAACCTGGAGCAAGCGCGCGCTACTCTGGAAAATACATTTCAACAATCTGTTATCGAGCATCGCATGGCGCGACAGGACCAGGCAAAGACGCTGGGTCAGAAAGCAATTGGTCCGTTGGATCCGAAAGACTATCCGCGCTTGGGCGCCGATTCGGGCAGCCAGGGCGAAATGAATATGCGGCAGTTTTACGAGCGGCCGCTCAAACTCTTGTTGGGAGTCGTAGCGTTGGTGCTGCTGATTGCCTGCGCCAACGTGGCGAATCTTTTGCTGGTGCGCGCCTCATCGCGACAAAAAGAGATTGCCGTGCGGCTGGCGATGGGCGCGAGCCGCCGGCGTTTGATTCGTCAGTTGTTGACGGAGAGTTTGCTGCTGGCGTTGTTAGGCGGCGGGCTCGGCGTAGTGTTCGCACTGTGGCTCAAAGACGGTCTGTTGGTGGTGTCCGATTGGAGCGGCAGAGGGTTGAGCGCGCTCAACCCTCGACTCGATCTGCGCGTGCTTGGCTTTACCATGGCGCTGTCGCTTTTAACGGGCATCGTTTTCGGTCTGGTGCCTGCTTTCCGAGCCACGCGACTTGACCTTACGCCGGCGCTCAAAGATAGCGGTAGATCTTCGAGCACTGCGTCGCGTTCGTTACTTACAAAGTCACTGGTAGTGGCCCAGGTGTCGTTGTCCTTGTTGCTGCTGATCGGGGCGGGACTGCTGGTGCGCACGCTGCTCAATTTGCAGCATGTCGAGATGGGATTCAATGCGCGCAATCTCTTGCTCTTCACGGTTGAGCCGCGCTTGATCGGTTACAAGGATGAGCGGCTGGCGAATCTCTACCAGCAGATGTCGGAGCGCATTGAAGCGGTGCCCGGGGTCAGTTCAGTCACCTTCTCACGAATGCCTCTGCTTTCATTCAGTTCGTACAACAGCACCTTTTATCTTTCGGGAGCCCGGGCCGCAGCGGACGGCCGCGTACCTTCGAGTGGCAATGTCTATATTCATCAGGTGCGTGAAAACTTTCTCGAGTCGATGGCGATTCCGCTACTGTCGGGCCGCAGGTTTACATCGCACGACGATGCCCACGCGCCCAAAGTTGCCGTAGTAAATCAAACCTTCGCACAGCGCTTTTTCCCCAACGAAAACCCGATTGGCAAACGCTTCGGTTTCGATTCTGACAAGACGAGCGAAATCGAAATCGTCGGTCTCGCGAGAGATGCCAAGTACACGAGTCAGCGTGAGGAGACGCCGCCCACGGCCTACCTTCCATGGATGCAGGAGCTGCGCGTGGTCGGCTCAGCTACCTTCGAAGTGCGCACGACAGGCGATCCAAAGGCGGCCATCACCAGCATTCGTCAAGCTGTGCGCGACGTAGATGGCAATCTGCCCCTCAAGGACGTCAAGACGCAGATCGAGCAAGCAGACGAAACACTCTCGATGGAACGATTGTTCGCAAAATTGCTAAGCCTTTTCGGTCTGCTCGCGCAGCAACTCGCTTCGATCGGATTGTATGGTGTGCTGGCGTGGTCGGTGTCTCAGCGCACACATGAGATCGGGATTCGCATAGCACTGGGCGCCAGCCGCGGCAAAGTGCTGAAGATGATTCTTCAGCAAGGGATGACGCTGACGCTGATCGGTATTGTGCTCGGCTTAGGTGGCGCTTATGTGCTGACGAAATATCTGGAAAGCTTGACGACGATGTTGTACGGAGTTCAGCCCAGAGATCCTTTGACCTTCGGCGTGGCTGCGACGCTGCTGACAGTGGTGGCGCTGGTCGCGTGTTTTGTGCCTGCGCGGCGGGCAACGAAAGTCGATCCGATGGTGGCGCTGCGGTATGAGTGAAGTCGGTGATGAAAATCGCAATTACCGCTGCGAAGGAGATTAACTACGGTGACATTACTTCAAGATTTACGGTTCGCCATTCGAGTTCTGATCAAGAATCCGATCTTTACCTTGGTCGCAGTGGCTACTCTTGCCCTGGGAATCGGAGCTAACAGTGCGATCTTCAGCGTGGTTAATTCCATTCTAATTCGGCCGCTGCCCTACCAGCGTTCGGAAGAGCTGGTCCTGATTAATCACGTATACCCAAAACTCGATCTGCGCGCCGCAGTCTCTGTTCCCGGCTATCTCTTCTACAAGGATCACTCCCAGTCATTTCAGAGCATGGCTGCGGTCAAGGACTGGGAAGCAAATCTAACCGGCGACGGCGAGCCCGAGCGAGTTGACGGCACAAAAGTGACGGGGAGCTTCTTTGCCACTTTGGGAGTGCCGCCGGCACAGGGGCGAGATTTTGCGGCTGACGATACTGAAACGGGGCGCGATCATGTCGCAGTCATTAGCGAGGGGTTGTGGCGCCGCCGGTTAGGCGGCCAGGCAAATGTCATTGGCCATAAGATTACAGTCAACGGCGAAAGCTATTCGATCATTGGCGTTATGCCGCGCGGCTTCGCCTTCGGTCGGGAGTTTGGCGCCACGATAGATCTGTTTGTCCCGCTTGCGTTCACGCCGCAGGAGAATGTACCGGACAACTTCGGTTGGGAATTCCTGACCGTAGTCGCACGTTTGAAGCCCGGCGTCACTCAACGACAAGCCCAGGCGGAACTGGATACCACCGCAGCCAACCTCCGGCACCAATACATGAATGATGCCGACCCGTCCAACTGGGGCATAGGAGTTACCTCGTTACGTCAGTCTGTCGTTGGCGACATTCGGCCCGCGCTCTTTGTCCTGTTCGCAGCCGTGGGCTTTGTTCTGTTAATCGCTTGCGTGAACGTCGCCAATCTGTTGTTGGCTCGTGCCGCGGTGAGACAGAAAGAGATCGCAATCCGGCTTGCCGTCGGCGCGAAGCGCGGTCGGGTAATTCGCCAGTTGCTGACTGAAAGCGTTTTGCTTGCGTTGGTCGGGGGTGGACTGGGATTGCTGATTGCCTATTGGGGTGTCAGTCTTCTGGTCCGCCTGAACGAAACCAATATTCCGCGCGCGCAGGAGATTGGCTTAGATGGACGCGTGGTTCTTTTTACCCTGGGAATATCCGTGCTCACCGGAATTCTGTTCGGCCTGGCTCCGGCTATTCGATCCTCCAGGAACGAGTTGGTGCACGCGTTGAAGGATGCGGGCCGCAGCGGCAGCAGTGGCCTTCGTCAACGCTTCCGTAGTTCGCTGGTCATAGCCGAGATCTCGCTTTCGTTGGTTGTTCTGGTGGGTGCGGGTCTGCTTATTCGCAGCTTCTGGCGCGTGCAGCAGGTTGATCCGGGTTTCCGAGCCGACAACATTCTCGCGATGAGCTTGGCGCTGCCTGATTATAAGTATCACAAAGCAGTAGACCAACGCCTCTTCTTCGATCGGCTGTTGCAAGCAACAAAGGCGCTCCCGGGAGTGCAATCAGTAAGCGAAACCTCCACTCTGCCATTGAGCGGGTCGACGCCGAGCTCAAGCTTTTACATCGAAGGCCGGCCGGTGGCTACCGGTCAACAAGCGCCGCATGGTGATTACGCGTCTGTCAGCCCTGACTATTTTCAGACGCTGGGCATCAAGTTAATTCGCGGACGCATATTCACCGAACACGACAACTCAGAAACCGCAGGCGTGGTGATTATCGACGAGACCGTGGCCCGGAAGTATTGGGCCGGCGAGGATCCGATCGGCAGACGCATCACGTTTGAAGGGGAACGCAAGAATCCACTTTGGCGCGAGATCATTGGCATTGTGGGCCACGTCAAGTCGAGAGCACTGGACGGAGAGTCACGTCCGCAATACTACGTCCCGCTTGACCAACGGCCGGAGTCGAGCATGTTTCTCGCGGTGCGCACGACAGGCGGACCTTCGAGCGTTGCTCCCGCCGTACGCGCTCTCATTCATTCGCTCGATAAAGATTTGCCGGTCTATCGCGTTACCACAATGGAACAACTCGTTGCCAGTTCATTGGCCCAACGGCAATTTTCGACGTTGCTCCTGGGAGTATTTGCGCTGATCGCTTTGTTACTCGCGGCAGTTGGCCTGTACGGCGTTACCGCTTACTCAGTGACCCAACGAACGCACGAGATTGGCTTGCGCGTTGCGCTCGGGGCGCAACGGAGCGATGTGCTCAAACTGGTCGTCGGTCAGGGAATGGTTCTGACGGTAATTGGTGTCGCCATCGGTTTGGCCTCGGCCGCTGCTTTGACGCGCGTGATGTCGACCATGCTGTTTGGTGTGGCGGCGACTGACCGCACGACCTTCATCGCAGTTTCGCTGGTGGTAGTGATCGTGGCACTACTGGCTTGTTACATTCCCGCGCGCCGCGCGACGAAAGTCGATCCGCTGGTGGCGCTGAGATACGAGTAGGCAAATGAGAAAAGCGAAACGGATTGAGGGCAAAAGATAAGGACCGAAGAACAGGCCAATGACCAAAGTAACGCGCAGAAAACAGAATATAGTACCTGGCGGAAGCCCGACCCCGGGGTCCCCAGCCGCGCAGCTCGGCTGGGGTGGGGCGGTTAGGGAGGGCTCAGTTCAAGCCCCGGATTGCGGATCGGGGGAAAAAGAGAAAAGCCGCACGACACAATTGTTGGCTGCCAGGGTTGAATAGGAGGAGCAACAACCATGCACAATTTCTGGCAAGACTTGCGTTATGGCTTGCACATGCTCGGCAGGAATCCCGGATTCACTCTCGTTGCGGTTTTGACGCTGGCTCTCGGTGTTGGCGCGAACACTGCATTGTTCAGTGTCGTGGATGCAGTGCTCTTGAAGAAGCTTCCCGTCCACGAGCCGGATCGTTTGGTGTTGTTTTCGTGGACCGCGCCCAAGGAGTTCTCTGGTGGTAGTTATACCGGAAGCAGCTTTCGCGATCCGCAGACAAGAGTAATTAAGCGGACTTCCTTCCCGTTTCAGACTTTCACGCGTTTCCGCGAGCAGCAGCAAAGCGCGCTCTCCGACGTCTTCGCCTATGGCTCGCTCATTCTGAATGTTAATGCAGACGGCCAGGCTGAGGTCGCCACTGGTCAGGCGGTGTCAGGCAATTACTACGCAGTCTTGGGAGTTCCAGCTTTTCTGGGACGCACGCTCGACGAGAGTGACGACAAGTCCGTAGCCAACGCAGTGGCCGTGATCAGCTATCGCTACTGGCAGCGCCGCTTCGGTGGCGATCGCGGCATAGTGGGCCGGCAGATCAATCTGAACAACGTCGCTTTCACGATTGCCGGTGTCACGCCGCCCGGGTTTGATGGAACGGGACAGGTTGGCTCGTCGCAGGAAATTTCGATCCCGATCGCCTGGGAGCCTCAGGTCGATGTGGAGCGCCCGTTGATGAAGGGAGCGGGGGTGTGGTGGTTGCGGCTGGTCGGCAGGCTCAAACCGGGCGCGACGCTCGCGCAGGCCCAGGCCACTTTGGAAAATGTATTTCAGCAGTCTGCCCTCGAGCATCGCGCGGCGCGACAAATAGAAGCAAAGGCGGAAGGAGCGGACCCCATTCGGCCTCTGGAACCGAAGGATTATCCGCGCCTCGCCGCGGATACCGGGAGTCAAGGCGAACCCGATTCGTACTGGTGTTGCTGATCGCCTGCGCAAATGTCGCGAACCTCCTGCTGGTGCGAGCGTCGTTGCGCCAAAAGGAGATCGCTGTTCGATTGGCGGTGGGCGCAAGCCGCTGGCGTCTCATTCGCCAACTGCTGACTGAGAGTCTGCTGCTGGCGACACTCGGCGGGGCCGCCGGCGTGTTGTTTGCGCTGTGGATCAAAGATGGATTGCTGGCGGTGGGCGTTTGGGGCAATCGAGGAATGACGTCGCTCAATCCTCGGCTCGACTGGCGCGTGCTCGGCTTTACGCTAACTCTCTCGTTCTTGACGGGCATCGTGTTTGGCATTGTGCCGGCATTGCGCGCAACGCGAGTTGACCTCACGCCAACGCTCAAAGATACCGGTAGAGGTTCGAGCACCGTTGCGCGCTCGCTGCTCAGCAAGTCGCTGGTGGTCGCGCAAGTGTCGCTTTCTCTGTTGCTGCTGATTGGCGCCGGTCTGCTCCTGAGGACGCTACTCAATCTCCAACGAGTCGAGACGGGATTTAATGCGCGCAACCTCCTGCTGTTCAGCGTCGAGCCGAGCCTGATCGGCTACAAGGAGGAGCGGCTGCGGAATCTGTACCTGCAAATGTTTGCCCGCCTGGAAGCCGTGCCGGGAGTGCGTTCAGTCACCTTCTCGCGCACGCCGTTGCTTTCGCACAGTATGAGCAGCAGCGACTTTTATCTACCGGGAACAAAAACCTCGCCCGAGGGCATAGTCGCCGCAAGTGGCGTGGTCTCTATGCATACCGTCCGCGAGAACTTCTTCGAGGCAATGGAGATTCCGCTACTGCTCGGCCGCAGCTTCGCCGCGCAGGATGACGCGCGCGCGCCGCGAGTCGCGATAGTGAATCAGACGTTCGCCCGAAAGTACTTTCCAAACGAAAGTCCGATCGGAAAACGATTCAGCTTCGACAATCACAAGCCCGACCAGATTGAGATTGTTGGTATGGCCAGAGACGCGAAATACACCAGCCAGCGCGATGAAACCCCACCCACTGCATACCTGCCCTGGACGCAGTCTTTGGCCGGGATGCGCTGGGCAACTTTCGAGGTGCGGACCAGCGGCGATCCGTCAATCTTAATCAACCAAATTCGCGAGGCCGTGCGCGAGGTCGATAGCAACCTGCCTTTGAAAGATATCAAGACCCAGATTGAGCAGGCCGATGAAACGCTCGCACTGGAGCGGTTGTTCGCCAAACTGCTTAGCCTCTTCGGTCTGCTCGCACAGCAGCTCGCTTCGATCGGACTGTATGGCGTAATGGCTTATTCAGTTTCGCAGCGGACGCACGAGATCGGCATTCGCATGGCCCTCGGTGCGGACCGGAGCAAAGTGCTGCGGATGATTATGAAGCAAGGAATGACCTTGGCGCTGATCGGAGTTGCGTTGGGTTTAAGCGGCGCGTACGTGCTGACGAAATATCTCGAAAGCTTGACGACCATGTTGTACGGCGTGCAGCCACGAGATCCGTTGACTTACGGCGTGACTGCGGCACTGCTGGCGCTGGTAGCGCTGGTCGCATGTTTTGTGCCGGCGAGGCGGGCAACGAAAGTCGACCCGTTGGTGGCGTTGCGTTACGAGTGAAGACATTTGCGATTGCCGATTGTCAATTGTCGATTGGACAAGCAGCAATTGCAGGTTATTAACAAAGGACTGGCGATCGGAAATTGGCAATTGGAATGTCAGTGATGGGTATCTATGGTGTGCTGTCCTATACGGTGGTCCAACGGACCCACGAACTCGGCGTACGCATCGCGCTCGGCGCAGCGCCGGGCGATGTATTGCGCCTGGTGATTAGAAACGGAATGACACTGGCGCTGAGTGGCGTGGCAATCGGAGTTGCGGGTGCGTTCGCCCTGACGCGTTTGATGACGAGCTTGCTTTTTGGCGTGACTCCGACGCACGCGATGACGTTCGCGGCAGTTTCAGCCCTGGTGATTCTGGTCGCGCTGCTGGCTTGCTACATCCCGGCACGCCGCGCGACGAAAGTCGATCCGCTGGCAGCGCTGCGTTACGAGTAGAAGGAAAAAAACGATGGAGGCATTACTACAAGATCTGAGTTACGGAGTGCGCAAGCTCCTGAAGAGACCGGGTTTCACGTTCATTGCCGTGTTGACACTGGCGCTGGGCATTGGTGCGTGTACAGCGATCTTCAGTGTCGTTGACGCCGTGCTGCTTCGTTCGCTGCCTTATCCCGATTCTCATCGCGTCGTCGAGTTACGGGAAGTCAACCAAAGGGGCACTCAGGTTAACCTTGCCGAACCTAACTTCGACGATCTAAGCGCGCTGAATCGAGACCTGGATTCGCTGGCGCTTTATGAGGGCGAGCCGACAACCGTAACTGGCGGAAGCGAGGCCGTGCGAGCTGATGCCTACGCCGTGTCGAAAGACTTCTTCAAGGTGCTTGGCGTACAACCAATCACCGGCCGCACGTGTGCCGCGGAAAAAGGCAAGGAAGACGCCGGCGCCGAAGTGGTGGTCAGCTATGGTTTCTGGCAGCGACTGCTTGGCGGCCGGCCGGATCTCGCAAACGCTCATCTCAAGCTGGCAAACCAGAGCTTCTCAGTCGTTGGAGTCATGCCGCCCGGGTTCAAATTTCCCGAAGGCGCGGAGATTTGGCTGCCGAAGGAAATTTTTCCGCCGAACACATCCCGCACAGCGCATAACTGGCGCGCTGTTGCTCGGCTGCGTGCAGGTGTGACGCTGGAACAGGCGCGCGCCGATTTGGGGGCGATCGGGCGCCAGCTCAAACAACAATACGGCAAGGACACTGACGCGGTGAGCTTCGCTTTGACTCCGATTCAGGAATTTCAGGCGAAGAACGTTCGCCTTGGCTTACTGATTCTGCTTGGCGCCGTCGGCTTCCTACTGCTCATCGCGTGCGCCAACGTCATAAACCTGCTGCTCGCCGAGGCAACCTCAAGACAGAAAGAACTGGCGGTCCGGGCCGCGCTGGGAGCGACTTCGTTTCGACTCGCGCGACAGTTCATCACCGAGAGCCTGGCTCTGGCTTTGATTGCCGGCGCGCTGGGCGCCTTGTTTTCATCCTGGGGCGTTAACATTCTGGTGGCGCTGAATCACCACTTGCCTCGCGCCGATGAGATCACTGTCAATGCCAGAGTCTTGCTCTTCACATTGGCGCTTTCGCTCTTGATTGCGGTAGTGCTGGGACTCGTGCCAGCGCTGCGTAACTCTGAAAACGATCTGGAATCATCGCTCAGGGAATCGGGGCGCGGACAATCCACCAACGCCTTCACTCGTCGTCTGCGTGGTCTGCTGGTCGTTTCGCAGGTGGCCTTGACCGTGGTGCTGTTCACGGGCGCTGCGTTGCTTGGAAAGAGCTTTCTGCAATTGCTCAAGATCGATCCGGGCTTCCGCCCGGAAAGCGCGGTCGCGATGGATGTATCACTGCCTTATCCGGAAAACGACGAGCAACAACAGCAACTCGCGCGATTCCATCAGCAATTATTCGAACACGTGAGTCAGCTTCCCGGTGTGACCGCAGTCGGCGGCATCAACGCGCTGCCGATGACCGCTAAGGGAAGCAATGGCACATTCCTGATTGACGACGATAAATCAAAGCCCGGCGATGCCGAATATCGCGTGGCGAGCGGCGGCTATTTCAGCGCAATGGGAATCCCGCTGTTACGCGGGCGCTTATTTGATCAAAGCGATACTCCGAATTCGCCACACGCAGCAGTGATCAGCCAATCACTCGCCCGAAAGTACTTTGCGAACGAAGACCCAATCGGCAGACACATTCAGTTCGGCAATATGGACGGCTATAAGCAACTACTGGAGATTGTGGGCGTAGTCGGCGACGTGCGCGAAGACGGGCTCGATCATGGCGTCGCGCCGACGATCTACGTCAACTATTATCAGCGACCAAAGCGAGCAGCGGACTTCTCAGTCGTTGCTCGCGCTAATATCGATCCGCCGTCACTAATTACTGCGATGCGGCGCGAGTTGCAGAAGCTCAACCCGGACGTTCCGACTAACTTTCGCACAATCGAGCAAATCTTTTCTTCGTCGCTCGACTACCGCCGTTTTAGCCTGGTGCTTTTCGGATTCTTCGCCGCGGCTGGCCTGTTACTCGCGGTCACCGGAATCTACGGAGTGATGGCTTATTCGGTTGCCGAACGCACGCGCGAGATCGGGATTCGCATGGCTTTGGGGGCCCGAGCCACCGACGTGCTAAGGCTCGTCCTGAGTAATGGAATGACTCTGGCTTTGATTGGGGTGGCCATCGGTCTGGCCGGCGCGCTCGCACTGACACGATTGCTGACGAGTTTGCTGTTTGGCGTGACGCCTACTGATTCTTCAACCTTCGCGATTGTTCCATTGTGTCTGATCACTGTCGCCTTGCTCGCGTGTTACATCCCCGCGCGGCGGGCAACGAAAGTCGATCCGCTGGTGGCACTAAGGTACGAGTAGGCGAATGTAATGCGACAAAGGGTTTCACTAAAGGAGGTTTTACATGCAGACGCTTTGGCAAGATTTCCGATACGGCTTTCGGACCACGATCAAGAATCCGGTCTTTTCGATCATCGTTATCGTAACGCTGGCGCTGGGCATCGGAGCGAACACGGCGATCTTTTCGGTAGTCAACGCCGTCCTGGTGCGTCCACTCCCTTACCCGGAATCGGATCGCCTGGTGATGCTTTTTTCCGCCTGGCCGTCGCAGGGAATTCCCAAAGCTGGGAGCGCCTTGCCCGACTATCGTGAGTATCGGGATCAGAATCACACACTCGAAGGGCTCGGCGGGTTTTTCCATAGCGGCTTCAATCTCTCGGTGGCGAACCAGACGCCCGAGCGCGTGGAAGGCTCGCGGGTTACGTCGAATCTATTTTCCGTGCTTGGCGTTACACCAGTCCTGGGCCAGAACTTTTTGCCCGAAGATGAGAAGTGGGGCCAACATCACGTTGCCCTGTTGAGCTATGGACTATGGCAGCGTCAGTTTGGCGGCAATCCAAACATTGTGGGTCGCCAGATAAATCTGAACGGAACTACCTACACGGTCCGAGGCGTTATGCCGCAGGGCATGGCTTTCTTTGACAACCTCCCGCCAGTCGACGTGTGGGCGCCAATCTCATTCGCGCCCGACGACAACATGGACAGTCGCAACAATCATTTTGTACAGCTCGTCGGTCGTTTGAAACCCGGTGTCAGCGTGGAACAGACGCGCGCCGACATGAACCGGATCGCCGCGGGGCTCGAAAAACAATTCAAAGAGAACCAGGGCCAGATTGCCTCCACCGTCTCACTCCAGGGCGAACTGGTCGGTGACTCGCGCCGCGCGTTGCTCGTCCTGTTGGCCGGCGTTGGCTTCGTTTTGCTGGTTGCCTGCGCGAATATCGCAAACCTGCTGCTGGCCCGCACGGCCACGCGCGAAAGAGAGTTTGCAATTCGCGCCAGTCTCGGCGCCGGCCGGCTACGCCTGGTGCGCCAGTTGATCTTGGAAGCTTTGCCGCTGGGAGTAATCGGCGGCGGCGGTGGAATCCTGTTGGCGAGTTGGCTTCTCGGCATAATCAAATCGCTTTTGCCTGCAACTCTGCCGCGCCACAACGCGATCGTTGTGGACTGGCACGTCCTGGTTTTCGCTGCCGCGCTTTCGTTGCTCACCGTACTGTTTTTTGGCGTGCTTCCCGCACTCGGCGCCGGAAACGCTCATCTGCGTGAGCGGCTGACTGAAGGCGGATGGGGAGCAACGACGGGACGAAAGCGTAACCGGCTCCGCAGCGTGCTGGTAAGCGCGGAGATTGCTCTGGCGCTCGTGCTCCTCGCGGGCGCGGGCTTGATGATCAGGTCTCTTCGCAACCTCAATCACGCTGATACCGGTTTTGCCTCGACTAATCTCTTGACCATGCGCGTGCCTCTGTCCGGAGCAAAATATCCCGACGATGCAAAGGCGCTGAATTTCTACGAGCGTTTGCTGGAGCGCGTGCGCGGTGTGGCTGGAGTGCAGAGCGCTGCTGCTGGTTCGCTGCTCCCTTTGGGATTTGGCGGCGGGTGGGGGAAGAATTTCAGTATCGAAGGCCATCCACCAGCAACATCGCTCAGTCAGGTTCCCAGCGTGCAATTTATCCTGGTGAGTCCTGATTACTTTCGCACGGCGGGAATCACTTTGCTGAAAGGCCGCGATTTCACCGCGCAAGATGGCGAGAAAGCGCAACAGGTCGCGATTGTCAATGAGACGATTGCGCGCCGCTTCTTCAATAATGAAGAGCCGTTGGGCAAGACGATCTGGATGGGACCGCCTGAAAATCTGTTGCCTGCACCGCAGCCCGGACAAGAAGCACAGCCATTCAAGCGCCGCTTGATCGTTGGCATGATCCATGACGTGAAGGATGGACCAGTCAATCAGCCACCGCAGCCCACGGTTTATGTACCTTACTATCAGTCCGATCGCGAGGGGTGGGTCAGTATGGCGCTGATGATTCGCACCGCCGCAGCTCCATCAGCTTACGTAGCCACGATGCGCGATGTGGTTCGCGGCCTTGATCCCGACCAGCCAGTCGCGCAGGTGGCCAGCGGTGAAGAGTTGCTGAGCCGCAGACTCTCCGGGCCGCGTTTCAACACCTTGCTGCTCGGATCCTTTGCCGGTCTTGGGCTGCTGCTGGCCGCGATCGGCATCTATGGCGTCGTGTCGTTTCTGGTCACACAGCGCACGCACGAGTTTGGCATT
>WNGG01011334.1_pt1 | contig 16087 bp, 12 predicted proteins | sample 5400661 | NCBI WGS metagenome assembly WNGG01 (sample SAMN13153372, study PRJNA577476) | soil metagenome | isolation source: 100 cm soil or saprolite under Garry oak tree replicate 1 | place: USA:California | collected 2016-06-15 | reverse complement strand
CGCTCGACCAGCGACTTACAGATTGTTAATCCCAGCCCCACGCCTCTGGTCGAGGTGGGATAGCTGTCATCGCCTTGCACAAAAGGCTCGAAGATCCGCCCAATCAGCGCAGGCGCGATGCCTCTGCCATTGTCGGCCATACTGACAATCACCCGCTCTGCTTCTTCCACTGCGCTCACACGCACGTAGGGTCCCTCTTGCTGGGAAAATTTGATAGAGTTGTGCACGAGATTCTGTAGCACCTGTTGCAGGCGTTGCGGGTCCGCGTAAACCTTGACATCAGGTGACACCGCGTTGAGCAGGCTGACGCTGGAAGCCTGTGCCAGCGGAGCCAGCGCAGCAAACGTCTGCTCCACCAGCGGCGAGAGTGTGATGAGGCTTCGGTGTAGGATCAGCCGTTCTTTCCGCAGGGCGGCGACTTCGAGGAGATCGGACACCAGCGACAATAACATGCTACTGTTCCGTTTACAGATCTCGAGCAATTGCAGCCCCTCGGGCGGCAACCGCTCGCTCCACTCTTCGCCGATGATCTCGAGCGAACCGAGAATCGAGCTGAGCGGCGTGCGCAGCTCGTGGGAGGCTGTGGCCAGGAGGCTCTCGCGCATGCGATCGACAAGGGCCAGGCGCTCGTTCGCCTCCAGGGCCTTTTTCAGTTCAGCCTCCAACTCGGTGGTGCGTTGGTGGACCTTCTCTTCTAGGCCCGCCTTCTGTTGCTGGAGCGTAGCCTGGAGCTGTACGCTCTCCAGGGCCAGCGCTGCCTGTCCGGCGAGGATCGAGAGCAATTTGAGTTCGTGCGGGGCTACGTCCTTTTCCGCGCGCCCGATCGCGACCAGCGCCATGCCGTGCACTTCCTGGAGTGTGGCTAGTGGTACCAGCACTATCGCATGCACCTGTGAGTGGGACCGATGGAGGCCGAGGCTCGGACACACGGTTGGCCGGCTCCGCCTGAGTGCCAAAGCGAAGTGGCCTTGGGCGATCTGGCGCTGCGTTTCGTCCTGCAGGTCCTCCTGGAACCCGGGAGGAAGGCACAGCGCCAGGTTAAACTCATGGCTGTCAACATCAACTCGGTAGATGGCCAAGAGCACGACCGGAAAGAAGAGCTCAGCCTCGGCGAGAAAGACTGCCAGCAGGTCGATGGGCAGCAAGTTGGGATCGGGCCACTTTTGCAGTCCCACCCAGAGGGACTCGCTCACGTCCAGGCAGTCGAGCAGGTGTTGGTTCTCGATCTGCAAGCGCAGGAGCTGCGCCTGGGTGGGTAGCAGGACGGGAGAGTCGGCCAGGCGACTCTCAAGCTCCGGCAGGCCGGGTTCGGCTACCTGCTGGACTTCAACCTCGACGACTCCCCACGCCTGAAACAGGCTGATCTTGCGCGCGTCCAGCACCGCACCGGCCTCGGCCAAACGCTGGCGGCGTGTGTTTAGGACTGGTTCAGCCAGGGTCATCCCTGGCTTGAGTGCGGACACTGGAAGCCGCCCCATATGCTCCTCCCCCTTCTTTTAAGGAGGAATATCGGACGGTGTACGGAGTAGGGACAACCCTCCCTAGCTCCCCTTCACTCTTCAGGACGACTACCGAAGGTCGCCCCTCCCTTGCCCGAGCACCCTGACCTTACCGAAAGGCAACCAAGAGATTTTCTGGCAAAATATCAGCTATATCCTGCCTGTTCTAGAGGGGTCAGGCACGGTTTGTGTTTTAAGACCGGAACTGCTCTCTGAGAGAGATGCCGCGGGCAGGCTGGACCGGTTGGGGTCGCCCTCCACTCCCGGGCTCTTCAACCTAGTTACCTGCCAGAGCGAAGAAGAAGCGCTCCAGGTAGACTCTTGAAAGGTAGGAAACCGTCAGTGAGAGAGCGGTCAGTACTCTGAGCAGCACGCTGCCATTTTGTAGCGGAAGCGTGCTCTAAGAAAATGGAGGGGCAGACTCACTTTTAGATAGCAGGCCGGGTGTACATTCCTCTGGAGTTTCTGCCCGATCGGGCAAAGGGACTCCGCGTATTGGGCTAGGCAAATCAAAGTGGTTGCTTGCTTGAGAACAATTTCTGCCCGATTTTTGTCTCTCGCTAATAACCCCATCTGTGAGATATCAGACAGATTTGTGCTAATTCTTCAAGCAAATTGCCCCTTCCTCCCTTTGCTCTTCCTCTTGGCATCCACTTTGCATCTTCTCTACATCGAAGGACCGCCCGAAAGGCTTGCGCTATGTTGATAGTTTTCTCCGCCTTGCTGTTGGTCGTGCTCTCGCTCTGGACTGTGACGCTTGCTTCTCTAGCCCACGCGTCTCACCACAGCCTAGAGACGGGTGCTGCGTTGATAATTAGCGTGGTGTTGATGTGCACGGTTCTTACACTGACAGCGGAGCCGCTGGTTTTCCTGCGGCTGCCCCTGCTGCTGTAGGCGTCCCTCTTGCACGCATGCTCCAGGCCCAAAGGGGGGGCTAGGTGCTAGGTGTTGGGTGTTGGGGTCCTCCCCAGCCCCCACTGCCCGGTCCAGAGCGGCAGTCCCAAGCTGCCATGCGGGCCCCTAGAACCCCGCCCCCTCCTAATTTCGCCTTGTCCCGTGCGCCTTATTTTACGCTGCCTTCTGCAGGCGGGTCTTGCTGGGGGTGAGCTGGCACTCGACGAACTGCCCGCTCTTCATAATGACATTGAGGTTGGCCCGATCCTGCAGCACGGTGATGTCCTTGGCCGGGTTGCCGGTCACGACCAGCAAGTCAGCGAGTTTCCCGGGCTCGATCGTCCCCAGCTCGTCTTTCAGGCCTAGCAGCTCGGCACCGTTGCGCGTCGCCCAGGTAATCACGTCGAGGGGGGAGATGCCCGCGCCTTTCACGTATGCCTCTAGCTCACGGGCATATTCCCCGTGCGGCATCGAGGCGACGCCGAAGTCATCGCCGACCACGAACTTGACCCCCGCCGCCTGGGCCTTGGGGAGCATCTGGTAAGAGTTCTCCAGCCCCCGCTCCATCTTGTCCGCCCCTCCCCATGGGCTGCGTCCAGTGCGGCGCTTCTCCTCGACGACCTTCCAGGGAAAATACAGACTGGGCGTGACGAAAGCGCCCCTTTTGACCAAGAGCTCAATGCATTCGTCATCCATCAGGTCCGCGTGGTCGATCACGTCCATCCCGGCCGCCAGCCCAGCCAGGATGCCTTGCTTGGAGGTGATGTGCCCGCGAATCTTTTTGCCCCGCTCATGCGCGGCCTGGGTGGCGGCCTCGATTTCATCGGAGCTCATGGTCATCACTTCGCTCGGCCAGGAAAGCCCATGCCCGCCGGTGGGGTAGAGCTTGATGATGTCGACGCCTTGCTTGATCTCTTCGCGCACCGCCCTGCGGAAATCATCGGGCCCATCGCAGATACGGGCCAGACCGTCCATCTGTAGCTTCCAGAAATTGGGGTGGCAATCGACCGAGTCACCGGTGGTGACGAGGTCCCGGCCACAGGCCAGGAAGCGTGGACCGGGGATCAGGCCAGCATTGATGGCTCGTTTGAGGGTGACGTCGATATTGTGCATAGTGCCCGCGCCCACCGCGCCGGTGTAACCCGAGCGCAGCAGCAACTCGGCGTTTTTGGCGGCTATCAAGGTGAGAAAGGTGGGGGGATGTTTCATGTCGATGTCGTTCAGATCGGCCACGTTGTCATAGGCGACGTGGTAGTGGCACATGACCATGCCCGGCATCAGCGCTTTCCCACCTACGTCATAAACCGCATCGTGGGCGGTTGGTTTGGGCACGTTGCCGTTCGTGCCGACCGCGGCGATGCGCTCACCTTCGACCACCACGGTGGTATTGGGTTTTGGCGGATGTAGGCCGTCGATCAGATTCGCTGCGCGGAAGAAAATGCGTCCCATGAGAAAACCCTCCTTTGTCCTCGTTGCTGGGTGGAAGCTACACCTGATTTTAGCCCCTTATCAGCTACGCGACCAGGCTTGTCAAGGGAAACCGGTGGGGCTGGGTTCTAGGTGCTGGGGGCTGGGGAGGACCCCAACACCCAACACCCAACACCTAGAACCCAGCACCCAGCCCCACCTTGGTTAGTCCCGCAGGTTCAGGATTGCGCCCGTGGCGGAGTACGGATATTTTTGCAGAACCTCCTCGTTGAGCGTCACGCCGAGCCCTGGCCCCTCTGGCACGCTGACCGTGCCGTCACGAAAGTCGAAGCTTTCTTGCACGAGCGGGGCTTCGAGCGCACAGCCGGCCACCTCTACATAGGTACACCCGGGCAGGGCAGCCATAAGGTGGAGGGTGGCAGCAAAGCCGGGGCCGAAGTAGAACGAATGCGCGGCGATCTGCTTGCCATGCCGGGCGGCGAGGGCAGCGACCCGGCGCCACTCGCTGAGGCCACCCACCTTGGTGACGCTCGGTTGCAGGATATCAGCCGCGTCTTGAGCCAGCAGGCTCTCAAAGCCGTGGACCGTGCCCTCGTTCTCGCCACTGGCAATGGGCATCCCGGCTCCACGCCGCACCTGTGCCAGGCTATGGTAGTCGTCCGGCGGCCACACCGGCTCTTCCAGCCAGGTCAGGCGATAGGGGGTAAGCGCACGGGCCATGGCCAGCGCCCCTTCCACGTTCCATGGACAGTTGACATCGAGCATCAGCTCGACCCGATCCCCGGCCACCTCGCGGGCCACGCTCACTGACTTGAGGTCGGTCTGGTGCAGCTTGACCGCGCGAAAACCTGCTTCGAGACACCGTACCATCACCCGTGCCACCTCGGGTGGCGTGTGGTAGCGCAGCAGACTGACATAGGTGGGCAGGCGCCTGGCCTCAGTCCCGCCCAGCAGTCGGTAGAGCGGCTGGTTTTTGACCTTGCCGATAATATCCCACAGGGCGATGTCGATCCCGCTGAGCGCGAACAACCCCAGACCGCGCCGTCCATAGAAGAGCGCGGCCTGACTCAGGCGATCAAAGAGCACGTCAGGCTGAGTCGGGTCAGCACCAATAAGCAGCGGTTTCAGGGCTTCGACCACTGCGCACACCGCCATAGGCACGCCGTAGGCAAAGGCTTCTCCGAGGCCGGTAATACCCGCGTCGGTGTGGACCCTAACAACGATCTGTCTGCCCAGACCCGCAGCCCAGGGCGACTCGGGCGTCTCATGCCGCAGCGGAATAGACAGAGGAATTACCTCGAGGTCGGTGATCTTCATTGCGGATGGACGAGGGCGGATTGCGGAGTGAGAGTGACCGATTTTTTATTCCGCATTCCGCAATCCACATTCTACCTTTCTTTATGCCGCATTCTACATTCCACATTATTTAGAGGGGGCGCAACTCTGGCAACACCTCGGCGGCAAAGCGCGACATCGCCGCCAGCACCTTCTCATGCGGCACCAAGCCCCCCGGGTTGAACCAGCAGATGAGTTCGTTCATCTGCAGCTCTGTGTGTAACTCTTTGACCTTGGCGATGCACTCCTGCGAGGAGCCAAAGATCGCCATAGTCTGCGTGATCTTGTCGAATGTGAGGTTCTCGATGTGTCTCTGCACGTCCTGCAGGTAACGGTACGACTCGTCCTCACCCTGAGGCTTTGCCCCAGCACGCACCATTTGTGAGACACTGTGGAAGTAGTTGTTCAGGCTGGGCTCTATGTCGCGCCGCACCTGGGCCGCACTCTCGCCGGGATAGAAGAAAAACATGGTGGAGACGTTAGGGCCGGCCGATGCCTGGCTGCTCGACAGAGCCTTGCCTGCGGCCCAGGCCTGGCGGTAGGTTGCCACCTGCTCAAACATACGCGGCAAGGGGTTGGTGACCGAGGCGACGAGCACCGGGGAGCGGGCCTTGCCAGCGAACACCGCCGTGTCGGGGCTATTGGCGGCAATGCGGATCGGTGGATGCGGCTTCTGCACCGGCTTGGGCACCACGCTGGTCTCGGGGATCTGATAGTACTTGCCGGTGTAAGAGAACGACTCGGTGGTCCAGGCTTTCTGAATGATCTCGATCGACTCTTCGAAGCGTTCGCGGCTCTCCTCACGCGACACGTTGAAGCCGGAAAAGTGCAGGGGGATCGCGCCCCGGCCGACGCCGAACTCCAGCCGCCCGTCACTGAGGATATCGACCGTGGCCCCGTCCTCGGCGCTGCGCAGCGGATGGTACAGGGGCAACAGGTTGACGGCGATGCCCAGGCGGATCTTTTTCGTGCGCTGGGCCGCAGCGGTGGCCATGATCAAGGGTGACGGCATAATCGAGAACGGTTTGAAGAAATGGAGCTCTGCCAGCCAGGCACAGTCGAAGCCGAGCGTGTCGGCATGAATGATCTGCTCGATGGTTTCCTGATAGCGGGTAACTTCAGACTGGGGGTCAGCACAGGGGAGTTGATAAAAAAGGCCGAATTTCACAGGGTCCCTCCTTGTCGGTCCTGGCCCATCTTGCAGAATCAGCAGGCACTCAGTAACCGCTGTCTTTCTTGAACACGCCTGTGCCTCATCTGTCAAGCGGGAGGGCAACCCTCTGGAGCGGCCACGCAGGGCTGCCCCCATAATCTTGTTCCTCCGTACCTTCCTGAGCTATAGTCCCGGAGCCGGATAAAAACCCAAATGAAGGAGGCATGATTATGGCCAACAAAGCCGATTACGAGAAGGGCGTAGAGATCCGCAAAAAGCTGAGCGGCAAGCGCTTTGGCAGGGCGAGCAGCGCGCTTGCAGAGCTCGCGCCGGACCTCGAAGAGATGCTGAATGAAGTGGTCTTTGGCCGGGTATGGACCCGGCCCGGGCTGGAACTGAAGATGCGGAGCGCGGTCACAATCGCTGCGCTCACCGCGCTCCAGCGCCTGCCCCAGTTGAAGACACACATCGCTAACGGCCTGAACGTCGGTCTAACGAAGCAGGAGATTATCGAGATTCTGACCCATATGGCCTTCTACGCCGGGGTGCCAACCGCGGTGAACGCCTTTCAACTGGCCAAGGAAGTGTTTACAGAAGAAGGGGTGTAAGCAGATTAGTCCGAAGTCCGGGATCCGGAGTCCAGAAAGGGTCTAGTAGGCTGTCAGAGGTAAATTGCAGGGGTCGTAGTGACGACTTCAGTCGCCCCACCGACCGACGAGCAACTAAAGTCGCTACTACGACCCAGGAAAACCAGCTTGATAGCCCACCAGAGTAACGTCTCCGTACTCAGACTCTGGACTCCAGACTGAAAGACCCCGGACTCTTATCTTGACAACCGCGGCCAGAGGTAGGCAGGCTAGAGGCGGAAAGGAGGAGCGCATGGCCAGCGCCGCTCCCACCGCCCCTGCAAGCGCTCGACTCTCGTGGCCTGACAGTGTGAAGGGGATCTCGATCCTGTGGATCGTCTTCTTTCACTTCTTTGGCATATACGCCAATGGTCGTTATCCGTCCCCGCTGAGACCCGACTATTTCTCCTCGTTTGTCTCGCAGTGCGCGCCCTCCTCTGCCCTGAGCACCCTGAGCTGTGTCGGGCAGGGCTTCTTCATCGCCGTCTCACAGGTCGGCTTTCATGCGGTTGCGGTCTTCCTGGTCTTGAGCGGGTTCGGTCTGACCTATTCCCTGGCTAAGACCGGCAATCCCGCCGGAGGCTGGGCAGGCTGGTACCGCGCGCGCTTGCTGCGCCTGTTCCCCATGTACTGGCTGGCTCACCTGGTTTATCTGATCTCACCGTTTGTCGCGCGGCCCGAGCCGGTGGATTACCGCTTCGTGCTTAGCCTGCTCGGCGACCGCGTCTATCCGGTGGATATGATCTTTTACTATATGAACCCGGCCTGGTGGTACTTCGGCCTACTGCTTGAGCTGTATCTCGTATTCCCGGTCTTGTTCCGCCTGTTGCAGAAGCTCGGGCCGGTGTGGTTTCTCATTGTGTGCGGCTTGGTAACCGTGGCCAGCCGCTATCTGTTGCTCAGCGTGATCGGGGCGCACGGTTATTACGTGCAAGGCGCGTTCTTTGGAGCGCGGCTCTGGGAGTTTGCCGTGGGGATGGCCTTCGGACTCGTCTACCACCAGCATCCGCTCATGGCCGAAAGACGTCTGTTTGCTGGCTCAACGCTGCTCGCCGGGATCCTGATCTATACCCTGGGGCTGTACAGTTATGCCACGCTCCTGTCGTACACCGTCACCGATGCCCTCATCGGCACCGGCCTCTTCATTATCCTTGCCCATCTCGCACGCTGGAGCGGCAGGGTGTCACGCCTAGGAGCGACCCTGGCGCACGTTGGCGCCTACTCGTATGGCCTGTACTTGCTCCACCAGCCCTATGTCATCTACTTCGGCGAACGGATGCGGGACCTCAGTCTGCCAACGTTCGTGGTATTGGCTTGCGCGATCAGCACGCTCCTCACCCTGTGTGCGATCCCGCTGGAGCGGCACGTGAACCAACTGGCGAGCCGTGTGCTTGATCGCAAGAAAGAAAGCGCTCAGCCGTCAGCGGTCAGTCAAAAAAGGCTAGGAGCGAGAGGCTAGAGACTTCGCACTTTGCACCTTGAACTTTGCACTTTGCACTCTTGTATGGATCTCACTACCTGGCGACTGAACGACGAACGCTTTCTGCGCGTGCTGAGCGGCATGATGGTGGTGTGCGAGCACCTGCAGAACTCTCCGCTCAAAGACAAGCCGCCTCCTCAAGAAGACCTGGCCGGTGACGTGGTCTGCAAAGAACTGGAACCCCTTGTACAGGCAGGCAGACTGCAGGTTGAGCGGGTGCGCTACGCCGAAGGGCGCGGCAACCTGATCCTCACCTATCCTGGCAAGACCGACCGCACGGTCGCTTTTGTGGGTGCCCACCTCGATGTGGTGCCGGCGGACCCGGCCGAGTGGCAGCGTCCTCCCTTTGAACTGCAAATTGAGGGGGACCGGCTCTATGGTCGCGGGGTCACCGACTGCCTGGGACACGTGGCGGTACTGACCGATCTCTTTGCCCAGCTAGCCGAGAGCAAGGTCGCACTCGACCACACTGTGGTCGGTGTGGTCATCGCCAACGAAGAAGCGTCGCGTACCCATGGGATCGGCATTGGCAAGCTGGTGAAAGAGGGCAAACTGGCGCACCTGAAAGACGGCCCGCTCTACTGGCTCGACAGCGCCAACTTCGGTCCTACCATCGGGACCGCCGGCATGGCGACCTGGCGGCTGGTGGTCGAAGGCAAGGTCGCGCACTCCGGTTTTCCGCACAACGGCATCAACGCCGCGGAGTTGGCGTTCGAGGCCACGCGGGCGTTACAGGCCTGGTTCTATCGCAATTACCCGCCCCATCCGAAGGAACGGGAGTACGGGTTTCTTGCCCCCTCGTCGCTCAAGCCGACCCGGGTGCAGATCGAGAACGACACGCTGACTAAGATCCCGGCCAAAGCGGTGGTCGAGGGCGATATCCGTTTGACCCCGTGGTATTCGCCCCAGGAGGTCAAAGAGGGAGCGCGGGCATTTATTAACAGCCTGGATGTCAACCTGCTGCCGGCGCTGGGCCCAAGCCGCTACCGTCTGGATGATGCGGTAGGCACGGTCAAGTTCGAGGCGCTGGGCGCGCCGGGCGGGGGCATCGCCTGTGACCGCACCTCTCCCGGCTACCTCGCCCTAGCCGAGGCGGTCGCCGCGGTCCGTCCCGAGTCCAAGCCGTTCGCTCTCACCGGCAGTTTGCCCTACGTCCGCTTCCTGCAGAACCACGATACATATCATGCGCCCAACGAGTTCGCCGAACTCACCCATATGGGTGAGGGGTTTCAGATCCTCTGTCACATTTTGGCGAAGTTTGGTTAGCTGTTCACCCTTCGACAAGCTCAGGGTGAGCGGGTAAGCATGCAAAACGCCGTGCAACAACCGTTCGTGCTGAGCGTGTCGAAGCACGAAGGAGCACCCCCATGGATTGGACTCTCCCTCTAGACGAACAAGAGATTGTCGCCGTGATCTCCCATCTGGCACGCGAGCGTTTTGCCCCGCGCGCGGCCCGCTACGATGCAGAGAACCTCTTTCCCGCCGAGAACTACGCCGACCTGCGCGAGCACCGGCTGATGGACCTGACCGTGCCCAAAGAGTACGGCGGCAAGGGGCTCAGCTCCCTGGCCTACTGCTTGGCCATGCGCGAAATGGCCAAGGGCGACGCCTCTACCGCCCTGACCTTTAACATGCATGCGACGATCATGACGATCATCGCGCGCTTCGGCACGCCTGAACAAAAGACGCGCTACTTCGGCGAGGTCGTGCAGCGGGGGGCGATCTTTGCCTCTATCGGCTCGGAGCCCAATGCTAGCCCTAACTCCAGCAGGTTCTATATTGAAACCACCCTGACCAAGGCGCCAGGTGGCTACCGGCTCAATGGCAACAAGTACTTCTGCTCGTTCGGCAACGCCGCCGACTACTATTTTATTTACGTCATGCTGGACGGCGCTAAACGCATTCGCGACGGCCTGGTGAGCGTGGTGGTCCCGAAAGGAACCCCTGGGGTCACCGTAATCGAGACGTGGAACTCGATGGCGATGCGGGCTACAGCCAGCCACAGCATGACGTACCAGGATGGGTTTGTGCAGGAGGACGATATCGTCGGCCCGCCTGGGGTGGTGTTCACCAGCGGCCTGGGGGCCGAGTATGCAGTAGGGTACGCGGCGATCTATCTGGGCATCGCCGAGGCGGCATACGAGTTTGCCCGCGACTATGCCCGCACCCGCATTATCAAGCCTGATACGCAACCGATCGGCCACAGTCCGGTGATCCAGCGGTACATCGCCGAGATGAGTGTGGGCCTGGAGGCCGCGCGGCTCATGAGCGCGCAGGCCGCGCTTACCTCACGTCCCGGCACCTCCGAGCGGGTGTTGGCCATCAGCCGGGCCAAGTATCTCTCGGCCGAGACTGCAATCAAGGTGACAGACCTGGCACTGCGGGTGTGTGGGGGGCGTGGCTTGCTCAAGGACTATCCATTAGAGCGGTACTATCGCGATGTGCGCGCTGGCCTGGTGATGGGCCCCAGCACCGATTTTCTCCTGCTCAATATCGGCCGGGCTGAACTCGGACTGGACATGCCCCTACGCGGACAGGGGGACAACTAATCGGAATGCGGAATGCGGATTATCAACTTTGAACTTTGAACCTTGAACCTTGAACTTTGAACCTTGAACCTTGAACTTTGAACTGTTGGAGCGAGTGCGGAATGCGGAGTGCGGAGATGTAGGGGCGATCCTTGTGATCGCCCTGGCGGGGCGAGAGGGAGGGCGAATACAAGATTCGCCCCCACGCTTGGTATCAGGTCTCATGCGATTGAGAACCGCTCTAAGTTATGTCGCCTCAGGCCACGCTGCTCACGTAATCGAGTGCCTGCTCGAGGTCCTCGATAATGTCGTGCCAATCTTCCAGCCCGACCGAGAGCCGGATGCCGCTAGGATCGATGCCCCGAGCCAGTTTTTCTTCTTCGGGCAGGGAGGCATGAGTCATCGAGTAGGGATTTTCAATCAGTGTCTTGATTTGCCCTAGACTGACAGCCAGCGTGACGGTATACGAGTGCTCAGCAATGTAATCAATAAACGCTTCAGCGCCACGGTTCCCCCCGTCCTGCTTTTTGAGCGTGAAGTAGAGCATTGAACCAGGCGCAAAGCGCCCTTGGTAATCCATCATCTGGCGCAGGGCCAAGTCACGCTGGGGAAAACTCTCCAGCCCAGGATAGGATACGCGTGCCACCTGGGGGTGGTGCTCCAGGAACTGGGCGATCTTCAGCGCGCTTTTCTGTTGGTTGGTCACGCGAGTAGCAAGCGTAGGCAGCCCATACACCAGGAAGACCCAGGCGCTCTTGGACGGGAGTACCCCACCAAAGTCTTTGCGATAGAGCATGAGGGGGCCGTACAGGTCGCGCGGGGCGATGACCGCCCCACCCATGTCGGTGCCAAAACCACCGATATCTTTGGTCAGGCTGTGCACGACAATGTCCGCCCCATAGTCAAGCGGCCGCTGGCAATACGGAGTCGCAAAGGTGTTATCGACAATGATGTGGAGAGGGTGCTTCCGTGCACGATTGGCTTTATCGACGATCTGACGTATCGCAGCAATGTCGATGAGCTGCAGAGTTGGGTTGACGGGGGTCTCAAAATAGATCACCCGGGTACGTTCGGTGAGCGCGTCGTCCAGAGAGTGCGGCGTGGTTAAATCCACGAACCGCGTTTGCACGCCATAGCGCGGTAGCCAGTTGGTCAGGAGACTGTAGGTGCAGCCATAGACCACTCGATGGGCAATGATCTCTTCCTGGCTCTTGACGGTCACGCCCAGCGCCGCGCTGATTGCAGCCATACCCGTGGCAAAACTCACCGCCATTTCCCCACCTTCGGCGTGGGCAAGGTTCTCCTCCAGCATGCCCCGCGTGGGCTCGTCGAGACGATCGTAAATGTAAATCGGCACCTGGCTGGTCGTGCCTGCATCGTCGTGAGCGAACTCGACAAATCCCTGTGCGCCACGCTGGGTCGAACTGAGTCGGTAGGTCGTGGAGGACGAAATCGGCGGCACCACGTGGTGATCGTAGTCCCAGCGCGCGCTGTCAAAGCTGCCGTGGATCAGGCGAGTGCGTAGCCGGTATTCTTCTTTTTTCCTGGATTGACGCGGCTTTTTGTCCATGGTCTACCTCCTTCGGGCCAAGGGAAGAAGTTGTCTCTCTTCTTCCTATTGTATTCCCTTAGGAGACCCCATTGCAAAACAGCGCCGTCTCTATCTCTGTCTCTTTTTTCTCCCTCTTTGTCTCTGTCTCTTCTAGTCTGCCGCTGCCATCTGCAACTCCCGTGCCGGCTCCTCTTTCACCGCTGATCTCGACGGCAACAGCAAAACTATGCTCCACGGCAGCAGGGGCAGGAAGCTGATCACCCGCATTGTGGCATCCACCCCCCAGACGTCAGCCACCACCCCTAGGCCCGTTACTCCCAGCCCACCGGCACCGATGCCGAGGCCGGTCATCAGGCCAGCGGTCACGCCCAGACGCCCGCGCATCAGGCTCTGGGCGATCACGAGTGTGACCGAGAACATCGGCGATAGGCACATGCCGGTCAGGGTCAGGACCGCAATGCTAGCCGGCCCGCTGGAGTGCAGGAACAGCCAGATCAGCGGGCAGAGCACCCCCATGCTGACAACCAGGAACCGTTTGTGACCAACGCGGTCAGACAGCGGTCCGGCGATGAGGGTCCCCACCGCGCCGGAAATCAAGAACAGGGACAGCAGCTTGCCCAGTGCGAGTGCCCCTTCGCCACGCGCGGCAAAGTAGAGCGGGACGTAGGTCACCATGCCCGAGTGTACACAGGCACCGAACATCACGACCCCCAGTACCAACGCCAGTGCATAAGGAGGGGCGTCGGTGGCGGCAGCACGTATATCCGTCTGCAGCGGTCTGGTGCGCGACAGCCAGGGCAAAAACCAGAGGAATAGCGCACCGACCAAGACCCCCGGCACCCACAGTAGTAGCAGACCGCGCTGGCCAAACACGGCCAGACAGAAAGCCACCACCAGCGGTCCCAGGCCATAGCCAATGTTGCCGCCGACCGAAAAGAGCGAGATACCGGTGGCCTTTTTCTCACCGGTAGCGAGGTAAGCAGTCTTATAGCCCTCGGGATGATAGCTGGCGACACCGAGGCCGCTGATGAACACGAGGAGCAGCAAGGTCGCGTAGTTTGGCGCCAGGCCGATGCTGGCCATCCCGCAAGTCGCCGTCATGACTCCCACCGGCAACAACCAACCCCGGGCGCTGCGGTCGGACAGGTGCCCAAAGATCGGCTGGATCAGCGACGACGACAGGTTCGCCACCAACACCAACATGCTGGTCATGGTGTAGGACAAGGCGAAAGCATTTTTAAGAAAGGGCAGGAGCGCGGGCAAGGCGCCGGTGTTCATGTCCACCATCAAATGTCCCAACCCCAACAAAGCCAACGCTTTCTTGTTCATGCGGTGCATCATCTCACACCCTCGCCTCTTGTGCGACTGTTTCCGGCAGCCGCGTGGTGACCTCGATCGGCGCAGGCACCACCAAGAAATAGAACACGAGAAAAGACACCAGCGCGACCCCGGCGGCCACCAAGAACGGCAGCGCCCAGTTGCCAGTGCCAGTAACGAGAAAGCCGGCAGTCATCGGACCAAAGATGCCAGCGAAGTTACCCGCACAGTTCATCACGCCGCAGATGGCGCCGACAAGCTTAGGGTTAAGTTCCAGGGGCACAGACCAGTAGCCACCGCCGGCTATGTTGACGAGGAACAGGTAGGCGGTAAAGCAAGCAACAGACACGCCGGCCCAGGGCACCAGCACGGCGGCCACCAGAAACGGCACTCCCAGGGCGATGCACAGGGATGGCCCCTGGGCTCGGGCAAAACGGGGGCTGAAGCCCCGACGCAGGAGCGCGTCCGACAGCATCCCGCCACTGATCAATCCGGCAAAGCTCGCAATCGTGGGAATCATGCCGATCCAGCCCATCGCCTGCATAGAGAAGCCGCGCCCTTTGACCATGTAGGTCGGCAACCACAAGACGATCATCCACAGGCCGTAGACCAGGCACAGGTACGAGAACGACAGTAGCAGCACTTGGGGTGCTTTGAGCACCGCCCAGGGCGATACGGTGACGCTCGAGCGTGGCGCCAGGTTCGTTTCGATCTCACGCAGCTCTGTCGCGCTGATCCTGGGGTGCGCGGCTGGCGTGTTGGTGGCAAAGAACAGCCAGGCGATCAGCCACATCCCCCCCAGGAGGGCGTTAAAGTAGAAGGCCACCGGCCAGGAGAAGGTCAACACCAGCCAGGTGGTGATGGGGTAGGACAGGGTCTGACCCAGGTACGCGCCGGAGAGGCTGAGAGTCTGGGCGCGGCTGAACTCGGAGCGGGGAATCCAGCGCGAGTTGAGGGAGGCGTAGGCGGGAAAGCTCACCGACTCGAACACCCCCACGCAGAAGCGGATGGCCAGCATTAGCCCAAAAGCCAAGGCCCCCAAAGGGGTGAGTGCGGTGAACACCGAGAAGCCCACGCACGACAGGGCCAGCAGCTTGCACGCGTCCCAGCGGTCGGCGATCACCCCGCCGGGAAACTGCAGAAGCGTGTACCCGGCAAGGAAAGCGGAAAAGATCACGCCAAAGTGGGCCTCGTCCCAGCCCAGAGCCGACATCATCACCGGCGCGGCCACAGAGATGTTCACTCGGTCGGCATAGTTGATTGTGCTGCCAGTGGTGAGCAACCCGACCAGTTTGTAGCGCACGGGCCAAGCCATAATCCCCTCCTTGTGGCCTGGTGAACCGGTCGGCGGGATTCTACCTCAGCCGCGGGGGCAAGGTCAAAGGAAATTATGGCCTATGGCTTATAGCTTATGGCTTATGGCAGAGACTCTATAGAGCAACCGTAGGGAGTGGGCCATATGCCCATCTCGCAGGATGCGACTGCCCGACTAGACTGGGCTGTATAGAGTGAACGTAGTGAGCGGGCTATAAGCTATAAGCTGTATTGCCGGAGGAAACCATGCTCTACGGCGAATGTCTGGCACTCACGACAGCGCTCTTATGGGGAACAATTCCGGTCGTGGTGCGAAAAGCCTTGCCCTATTCCTCCGCCTCGGTCGCGGTGCTGTTGGGGCTGCTGGCCAGTGTACCTTTGCTCTGTCTAGTGTTTTCTTTGCACCCTCGCCCGGTCACGCAGGCGGTGGCCCCGCAGGCCGCAGTGTGGTTTGCCGCAGTCGGCATCACGGGACCGTGCCTGGGCCGGGTGTTCAACTATATGGGGGTGGCGCGCCTGGGCGCGGCCCGAGCGACCCCGCTGATCAACTCGTCCCCTCTCTTGACCACAATCCTGGCCCTGGTGTTTTTGCGCGAGCAGATCACGATCAAGATCTTTCTCGGTGCGTTGTGCATCGTCGCTGGGATCGTCGTGCTCACCGGGCAGCGACGCGCATGAGCCCGAAGGACCTGCTGTATCCGCTGCTGGCTGCGCTCTGCTACAGCACCAATCCCATCTTGGTCAAGCTGGGGTTGCGCATCAGCAACGAACCCCTGCTCGGCGCAAGCATTGGCATGGTCGCCAGCACTGTGGTGTACCTAGCGTATTTTTTCTTGACCGGTCAGGCGCGCGACTTGTTCGCCGTGCCGCGCTGGGTCGGGTGGTATTTTGCCCTAGCCGGGATCAGCTCAACCCTAGGCACCTTCACCTTCTTTGCCGCGTTGCAACATATCCCGGCGGC
>WNGG01004257.1_pt1 | contig 16088 bp, 19 predicted proteins | sample 5400661 | NCBI WGS metagenome assembly WNGG01 (sample SAMN13153372, study PRJNA577476) | soil metagenome | isolation source: 100 cm soil or saprolite under Garry oak tree replicate 1 | place: USA:California | collected 2016-06-15 | reverse complement strand
GTGCCGCATCTGGGCCGTCGCGCTCGGCGAGGGCGAGGTGAGTTCCCGCATCCATGCAGTCTTTACTGCCCAGGTCGCAACCGTGGCGGCCTGGTCCGGCGCTAGCACAAGGGGCGCGCTCGCATACGCGGCCTCGATGAGTCCCAGTAGCAGCGGCCGAACCCGCTCTTCAAGCTGACTCATCCACCCGCTATTACACCGCGCGCAGACGGCCCGGGCGACCAGATTGAGTACAGAACCTGGCTGTTGCACCGTCACTGTGCTCGTCTCCCGGAACGCGTCCGCGGCGGTCCGTTCAAAGCCGGCCGAGTGTTTGAAGCGGACCGGCTCAAGCCGACCCGCGTGCTGGCGGAGCCACTGCGGCCACACGTGCTCTTTGGTCATCCCGCCGGAGAGACCGCAGAAGGCGCAGCGACGAACCGGCCCACGTCGACGGCTCTTGGGCGGCGTCACGGTCACCTCGTCTGGGGTCGCTCCCACAGGAGGGATCGTAGTGGAACGCTCCATGCCCCTACTTCCCATTTTGGGCGGCGACGGTTGTCAGCAGCTTGTCAGCAACCCGGCCGTACAACGCCTCGCGCAACATCACACACCACCACGCCGCCAACGTCCTGGCCTGCGGTGATGTTGTGGGAGAGTGGGGTAGGGTGCTGCCCCGTCGGCGACGGCAGAACCGTGGATGATTCCATGGTAAGGATGGTGTCGGCGGTTCGATTCCGCCGGGGGGCTCCACAAGTCGCTGACCAGCGGAAACGCTAGTCAGTTCCGCGTTCGGGACCGGGTGGACTTTGGAGCCCTGGTCGTCTTGGCGTTCGGGTGGTGTTGGACTGGCGCATGCCGGAGGGAGAGCACTTCCCTGGTCAACCGTTCGGGTTCTGGACGAGCCCGTCCCAAGACCTTGTCCGCCTGCGGCACGCGCGCTGCGATGAAGGCCCCGTCCCTGCCTGACCGTTGGAATGCTCTCGCTGGACGGTCTGGTCAGGCGCGGAGGAACGCCAGGACGGCCAGGACGCGGCGGTGCTGGTCGGGTGACTCGGGCAGGTGGAGCTTCTGGAAGATCTGGGTGACGTGCGCTTCCACGGTGCGTTCGGTGACGAACAGCCGGGCGGCGATGGCGCGGTTGGACATGCCCTCGGCGATGAGCCCAAGCACCTGTCGTTCCCGTTCGCTGAGTTCGGCGAGCGGGTCGGTCCGGCGGCGTCGCCCCACCAGCCGCGAGACGATCGTGGGGTCGATCACCGTCTCGCCGTCCACGATCCGCCGCAGGGCGTCCACCACGGTGGCGATGTCGAACACGCGCTCCTTGAGCAGGTAGCCGACCCGTTCGGGATGTTCCTGGAGCAGCCGCATGGCGTAGCTGGGCTCGACGTACTGGGAGAGGACCAGGACGCCGACCTGCGGCTGCTCGGCGCGGATCGTCTGCGCGGCGACCAGGCCCTCGTCGGTGTGGGTTGGCGGCATGCGGATGTCGACCAGCGCCACGTCTGGGCGGGACAGGCGGACCTCCCGGAGCAGCGCCTCGGCGTCTTCGGCCTCGGCGACCACGTCAATGCCGGCGTCGCGCAGCAGACGGACGATGCCCTGGCGGGTGAGCAGGACGTCATCGGCAACAACTACGCGCATGGGAGCTCCGCCCGGAGCCGCGTCGGTTCGACCGCCAGGCGTCCATCCAGCGCGCCGATGCGGTCGGCCAGCTGAACCATCGCGGCGGTGCGGTCGGTGCCGTCGTCGTCCACCGTGACCACCAGCCGTCCACCGGTTCGTACGGTGCTGACGGTCGTGTGGCTGGCGTCCCGGCCGGCGGCATCCTGGAGCGCCTCGGCGACCAGGAGGTAGGCAGCGGTCTCGACCGCAGCCGGGTAGCGTCCCTCGGCGGTGGCGAGGATCTCGACCGGGAGGGGAGCCGTGTCGGCGAGGGTCGTCAGGGCGGCCGCGAGGCCGGCCTCGGCCAGGATCGCCGGGTAGATCCCGTGGGCGAGTTCCCGAAGCTCGCTGAGGGCCGCCTGCGCCTGGTCGGTCGCCTCGGTGAGCAGCGACCCGGTCTCGTTGTCGCCGTCGGCCTCGGCATTCGTACGGGCCAGCCGGAGGTCGTAGGAGAGGGCCAGCAGTCGCTGCTGGGCGCCGTCGTGCAGGTCGCGTTCCAGCCGGCGGCGTTCGGCGTCGCCGGTCTCGACGATGCGGACGCGGGAGGCTCGCAGCTGGTCGAGCTGGGCCAGGACCTCGGCCTGCAATCGTTCGTTCTCCAGTGCGAGCCGTACGGCGGCGCCGATCTGGCGCTCCAGGCCGGGCAGCGCGGCGGTGTGGGAGACGACCGCGATCCGGCGGCCGTCGCGGACCAGCGCGGTGATCGCACGCCCGGGCCCGGCGACGGGCTCGGCGACCGGCTGGCCGTTGGCATCCACATGGCGCTGGGAGTCAAGCAGCCAATAGGCGATCTCGAGGTCGGGATCGCCGACCGCCTTGGCGAGCGCCGCCTGCAGGGACCCAGGCGGGGGCGCCTGGCCCAGGCTGGTCGCGATCCGGGCGACGGCGCGGCGCTGGACCCGGGTGCGGACCGCGGCCCCCACCAGCCCCGCGGCCAGCAGGAGCACCGCGACGCACCCGGTCACGAAGATCGCGCGGAACGCCGGGTCGGATGGATCCTCCTGCGGCATCCCCTGCAGCGCGATGGTGTGCGCCATGACGACACCCGCGAGCAGGATTGCTGGCAGGGCGACCGGCAGCAGCGCGCGGCGAGCCGGCCCGGAGTCCCGCAGCAGCCGCCGGGCGCAGACCGCCACCAGCGCGGCTGCGGCGGCCGCGGTGAACCACCGGTCCGTGGTCTCGATTCCCCGCGCGAGGCGGGGGAGCGAGCGCAGCCGGAACAGGTTGTCGGTGCAGTTGGCCCAGCAGTTGGGGTCGAAGAAGGGGTCCCGGAACAGGGCTTGGCCGAACGCGGCGAGCACGGCCTCTAGGTAACCGGCGATCACCAGCGCCCGGGCGGCTGTCCCGTGTAGCCGGCCGCTGGGGTAGGCGACCACAAGGTGCAGCAGCAGCGGGAAGGCGAATCCGGCGGCGAGCATGCCGAGGCTCCGGACCAGCGGGGGTCCCTTGTCCCAGCCGACCCACACGGGCGCGAACCAGACCAGGCCGGCGAGGACGGCCAGGTCGCCGATCCGCCCGGCAGGGTGGCTGAAGGAGGTGACCAGGCCGGCCAGGACCAGCGCGAGACCGGCTGCGACGGTGAGCGTGGCGATCGGGCTGGAGCGTCCGGCGTAGGTGGTGAACCGGCCGGGGCCCTGCGCGATGGCGAGGGTGCCCAGTCCGAAGGCGAGCGCGGCCGGCCCGGCGGCCAGCCGCGCCAGGTTCGCCCGTGGGATCGAGACAGCCGTCATCGCGCGATTGTGGCATGCCGCAAGTGGCGCGGAGTCCGTGCTGGCCACAGTCCAAGAATGGGGCAGGCCACGATGTGCCCGGCGCCGCCGCCTCCTAGCGTCCCCCTCGACCCTCGATGAAAGGAGTGGGACCATGCGCTGGATGAACGGGCGAGCCCGGCTCGCGACGGTTGCTCTCGCCGTGATCGCGGCGGTTGTGGCGGGGGGCTGCAGCGGCGGCGGGGGAAGCGGCGACAAGGCCGGCGGCTCGGGTGAGCCGGTGGTGCTTCGGATGGCCAACGCCTACGGCGACCTGCAGACCGCCCCTGTGGTCGGGCACTTCGTGTCGCAGGTCAAGGAGCGTTCCGGCGGCAACCTGCGCGTCCAGGTCGCCAGTACCTGGGGTGACTTCGCCGACGACGCCGAGCAGCAGGTGGTGCGGGCCGTGGCCGCCGGCAAGGTCGACCTGGGCTGGGCCGGAGCGCGGGTGTTCGACACGATCGGTGTCACCAGCTTCCAGGCGCTGCAGGCGCCGATGCTGATCGACAGCTACGCCCTCGAACAGGCCGTGGTCGCAAGCGACATGCCCGGCCAGATGCTGCAGGGCCTGGACAAGGTCGGCGTACACGGCCTCGGGGTTCTGGCCGACGGCCTGCGCAAGCCGATCGCCGTCAAGCACCCCGTGCTCGGCGTGGGGGACTGGCGCGGGATCACCTTTGGCACCCTGAAGTCGGCGGGTCAGGCCCAGGCGATCCGGTCGCTCGGTGCGACCCCGATGGAGGTCTTCCGACGCTCGCGGAACGAGGCGCTCTTGGACGGCAGGCTCCAGGGGTTGGAGATGGACCTGTTCGTCTACGAGCACGGCGCCCTGGCGCAGCCCGCCTCCTACGTGACCGCGAACGTCAACCTGTGGCCGCAGGTGGACGTCCTGTTCGCCAGTCCAGGCCGGCTTGCGAAGCTGACCGGGCAGCAGCGCGGGTGGCTGCAGCAAGCGGCCCAAGACGCCACGGGCCGCGTGTCCGCCTTCGCCGACCGCGACGTCCAGAGCCTCAAGAACGCCTGCCGGTCGGGCGCCCGCTTCGCCAACGCCTCCCCGGCCGACCTGGCGGCGTTGCGCAACGCCCTCGCCCCGGTCTACGCAAGCCTCGAGCAAGACCCCCAGACGAAGGCGTTCATCCAGCAGATCCAGGCGCTGAAGCGGTCCACAGCGGCTGAGGCGCCGCTGGCCATCCCAGCGGGCTGCAACGGCAAGGCGCCCGAGCAACCCGCTGCGAGCACAGGGGTGGTGCCAGCCGACCTGAACGGCACCTACCGCTGGACGATCACCAAGGAGGAGGCCCGCAAGGGCGGGGAACTGGATTTCGAGGAGGGGTACCCGATGGTCGCCACCGCGATCCTGAAGGACGGCCATATGGACAAGGGTCCAGGTGGCCCAGGCACCACCTACTCGGTCGCTGGTGACCGCATCACGTTCGACGTTCCCGACTTCGGGTACAGCCTGACCTTCATCTTCTCGGTGGACGACAAGGGCAACCTCCACCTCACGCCGGTTCAGCCCATGGACAAGGGCGACCAGTTCGTCTGGTCGAGGAAGGTCTGGACGAAGATCGGCTGACGGCGCCTATCGCCACGTCGCCTGGCCGCCGAGGGGGATCTCGGCGGCCAGGCGCGTGCCGCGTCCGGGAACGCTCTCCACCCGAAGCGTCCCGCCGAGGGTCTCGACCCGGTCGGCGAGCCCCCGCAGGCCCGATCCGTGCGCGGGATCGGCCCCGCCGACGCCATCGTCGGCGATCTCAACCCGGACCCGGCCGTCGCCGACGGTCACGGCAACGGCGACGTGTGCGGCGGCGGCATGCTTGGTGATGTTGGCGAGGGCCTCGGCGCAGACGAAGTAGGCGGCCACCGCGACCCGCTGGGGCAGCCGGGTGCTTGCGACGTTGATGTCGACCGGGAGCGGGAGGTCCTTGGCCAGGGCCGCCAGCGCGTCCGCTAGCCCATGCTCGGACAGCACGCGCGGATGCAGCCCGTGCCCGAGCCGGCGCAGCTCCTCCAGCGTTCGGGTGAGCTGGTCCTCGGCGCGGGCGAGCTGATCCCTCGTTCGCTCGCCGGAGGCCGATCGTCGGCCGCGGCGCAGGGTCGCCGCCAGCTCCTCGAGCCGAGCCTCGGCCCCATCGTGCAGGCGACGCTCCAGCCGCCGACGCTCCTCATCCCGTGCCGCCAGGATCCGCCGACGCGACGCTGCAAGCTCCACGACCCGGGCCCGCACCTCGGCCTGGAGCCAAGCGTTGGAGGCTGCGAGCCGGGCGGCGGAGGTGACCGCCTCCAGCAGCCCCCGGTCCTCCAGCACCGCCGGGTCGTGGACCAGGACGGCGACCGGCTGCCCCTCGCGCTCCACGGTGGTCACCGACCGCCCCGAACCGGGACCGGGGAGGGAGAGCACGCGGCCCTCGGCGTCGACGAACACCGCCCGGTCGGGCAGCCAGTAGCCGACCTCGAGGGACGGGTCGCCGAGGGCCTGCGAGAGTTCGCCCCGGAGTGTCCCGGAACGAGCCTCGCCGAGCTCGACGACCAGGTCGGTGACTACCGCCCGCTGCCATGGGGCCACCAGGAGACCGGCCAGGAGAGTCACCGCAAGGACGCACAGCGCCACCTCGTACACGAGCAGCGACGGGCCGCTGACCTCCTCCGGCGGCAGCAGCAGGCGAGCCGCTGCGGTTCCGGCAAGCACCAGGCTCAGACCCGCGGCGGCCTGCACCGCCATCAAGCGCGCCCGTCGGAATGGGCCGACCGCCCGAACATAGTCGCGGGCGCAGACAGCCACCAGCAGCCCGGCCAGCAGGATGGTGGCGCCGGCGCTGCGCCAGATCGGCGTGATGACCGCCACCGCGTAGCCGACCGCGACGGCTCCTCGGACCAGTCGCGACCCTGGCCGTCCGGACGGGTAGGTGAGCACCAGCTGCACAAGGGGCCCGCGATGCAGGTACACCATGTGCCCGGCGGCCCAGGCCACCGCCGCCACACCGACCTGCGCGAAGTTCCCCAGGAACCACGCGAAGCCGGTCGCCGCCATCAGCGGGCCGGTGCGGCTCTCCGGTCGCCGCCTTGAGGCGATGAGCCCGGAGCCGATGAAGGTCCAGCCGACGGCCAGGTCAGGGATCCAATGGCGCGGATCGTCCCATCCGAACCCAACCCACTCGGCGGTCAGGCCGACCACACCGCCGGCCAGCAAGACCAGGCCAAGCCGCCGCATCGTCGCCCTCAGCCGATCAACGCGGCAAGGGCCTCCCCGGACAGCCCGCGCTTGGGGATGAAGCCCCGCGCTGGCGTCGCTTGGAGGCGGGGCCCATAGGCTGCCGCGTCACGGCTGGAGATCAGCACGACCGCGGGTGCATCCGGCGCCGCGGCGAGCTGCTCGGCGACGGCGAGGCCGTCGAGATCCGGCAGCTGAATGTCCAGCAGGACGATCTCGGGCCGCAGGACGGCGACGGCCTCCACGGCCTCCGCCCCGTTGGCCGCTTCGCCGACCACGTCGAAGCCCTCGGCCTGCAGCAGCGCCCGAGCGGAGGCTCGGAAGGCGGCATGGTCGTCGACGATGAGCACGGTTGGACGCATACCGCTGATCGTTCCACATGCCACTGGGGCACACATTGTGGCCAGCACCAATATCGCGATGGGGAGCTCCCCGGGCGGCGCTCAGCGTCGCTGGCCCGGCGCCGCGCATCCTTCCACCGGGTCGAGAACTGTGGCCAGCCGCAACCACATCTTGAAGCCACCTCGGATGTTTCGGCCTGCCGGCGGACCGAAGCTTCTCACTGGGCCAAGCCAGCGCATGGCGGAGGGGGTGGTGTACGGGCAAGGACCGACGAGCAAGGACCGACGAGCCAGGATCCGGGCCCACCCTGGCGAACTGGAAGGAGCATCCAATGAGGCACCTGATGAAATGGCTCATTGCTGTCGCGCTGTGTGCCGGCATGGCGCTCCCGGCGTCGCCTGCCCAAGCGAAGGTCCCCGGCCCGAACGGCCGGATCGCGTTCAGCCGCGGCGACCGGGATGACAACACGGTCACCTACACGGCCAACCCGGACGGCAGCCACCTGCAGCAGCTCTTTGCTGGGTTCTCTGGGGGCCCGCGCTGGTCGCCGGACGGCAGCCAAGTCTCGATCTTTACCGCCTGCACCGACGGCGAGGAGAACTGCGCGGCAACGATCGTAGATCCCGACACCGGAACCTTCCGCCAGTTCAAGTGGCCCGATCCCACCCTCGAAACCAACTGTGGGGGCGGCTGGTCTCCGGACGGCACGCGAATCCTCTGCGAGGGCTTCGGCGTGACCGACCCGAGCCGCAACGGCATCTACACCATCCGGGCATCCGACGGCCGCGGCCTGAGCAGGATCACGTCCAACCCTGGTGGCGACGACATCCCGGGCGACTACTCGCCCGACGGCAAGCGGCTGGTGTTCAGCCGCATCGATCCGAGCCGCCCCGCCAACGCGAACGTGGCGCTCTTCGTCGTCAATCTCGACGGCACCGGCGTGCGGCGGATCACCCCTTGGGGCCTGCCGTTCTTCGAGGATGGGGGACGCTGGTCGCCTGACGGGAGCACCATCCTGTTCGACGACCAGAGGTCGCTGTATGTCGTTCATCCGGACGGTTCGGGCATGGCGAAGCTCCCCCTGGTCACCCACAGCTTCTTAAGGCTGCAGAACCCCGACTGGTCGCCGGAGGGCACGAAGATCGTCGTGTCGCTCTTTGCGGCAACTGCGCCGGGCACTGGGCAGGCGGGCATCTACACCGCCAACGCGGATGGCAGCGATCTCCAACAAGTCACAAGCTCCCCGACCTTCGATAGAACTGGGGACTGGGGGCCGCACCCCTTGGCAACCTAGCCGGCAGAAGGACGCGATACAGACCAGTCACGAGCGACCCGACCGGTGATAGGGGATGGACCCGGGAGATCCTGCACTGGCTGAAGAACAGGATGTTGCCCCGGCCACCGGAGCCCGCTCCTTCGGTGGCCGGGGCGACACCTTCCTCGGGGAGCGCTACCGGCGCCTGGTCAAGCGCCGCGGCAAGCGCAAGGCCCTGGTCGCCGTGGCCGCTCCATCCTGGTGATCGTCTGGCACCTGCTGGCCGACCCGACCGCCCGCTACCACGACCTGGGTGCCGGCTACTACGCCAGCCGCATCGACAAAGCCAAGAAGACCCGCAACCACATCCGGCAGCTGGAGGCCCTGGGGTTCACCGTCACCCTCGCCCCCGCAGCCTGACCCGCCCCGCACAACCACATCCCGCAGTAGAGGAGCCGGCTTCGCCGGCTGCTGCCGCCTGCCTCACCGAGGTCTGTGATTTTCCGGTCAGTCCTGGTGTCCCTGCGGGGACGCCGCGCAGGCGTGAAAACTAGGCTCATATCAGGGCAAGTCGGTCTGTTTTCGGTTCAGCGACTTGTTGAGCGTGGGACGAGCTTGAGCGTCGTGGCTCGCGCTTCGGGGCGGATCATGGGCGTGACGTAGCTGTCCGAGTAGCGGTGGTACTTGGTGCGGTAGGCGGCGTCGATCTCATCGTTGACGTCGTCGGCCTCGACGAAGACGACGTCCTTGTCGACGCCGCCAGCGCGGATGTGGCCCTCGTGGCGGTCCTGGACCCCGCGGAACCAGGCGCTGGTGCGCCCGCGCCAGGTTCGAACGTAGAGGTCGTCGCCGTGGCGGACGACCCAGATCGTCACCGTGTTCCGCAGCGTCCCGTCGCGTCGCAGCGACGCGAGCTGCAGCTCGTCTGCTGCCGCGATCTTGCCGAGCTCGTCGCTCGTCCATGCGCTCATCTTCAGACCTCCACCATGACCTTGATCGCTTTGCGGTCGTTCATCGCCCGGTAGCCCTCGGGGGCCTCGTCGAGGCTCGCGACCCGGTCGAAGACGCGGCCGGGTTCGATCCGGCCTTCGAGGACGTCCGGCAGGAGCTCCTGGATGTACGCGCGCACCGGGGCCGGCCCGCCGCTCACGGTGAGATTGTCGTAGAACGCCGGCCGCGACGCGGGCATCGCCTCGTCCTGGGGGACGCGGACGCGGCCGACAGCGCCACCCGGACGGGCGATGCCGATCGCCGTGCGCATCGACTGCTCCAGGCCGACGCACTCCAGGACGCAGTGGACGCCGAAGTCGTCGGTGAGCTCGCGCACGCGCTCGACGGCCTCGTCGCCTCGCTCGCTCACGACATGGGTTGCGCCGAACTCCTTGGCGAGCGCGATGCGGTCGGGATGGCGGCCCAGGAGGATGAGCTGCTCGGCGCCCAGGCGCCGGGCGGCGATCACGCCGCACAAGCCGACGGCGCCCTCACCGACCACGCCGCTGTTTTCCCACGGCCGACCTTGGCGGCGACGGCGGCGTGGTGGCCGGTCCCCATGACGTCTGCGAGGGTGAGCAGCGACGGCAGCAGCGCGTCGTCTTGGCCGGCCGGCAGGACGACGAGGGTTCCGTCTGCCTGCGGCACGCGTACCGCCTCGGCCTGTGCTCCGTCGACCTCGCCCGTGCCGAAGAACCCTCCACTGACGCAGGAGGTCTGAAGCCCTTCCTGGCAGAAGGGGCAGGTGCCGTCGGAGTAGGCGAACGGCATGACGACGACGTCGCCGACGTTGACGGTGCGGACGTCGGCGCCGACGGCCTCGACGACGCCGATGGCCTCGTGGCCCATGCGGCGCCCGGAGTCGCTGTGGTCCAGTGTCTTGTACGGCCACAGATCGCTGCCGCAGATGGCGGCGCGGCTGACGACGACCAGCGCGTCGGTCGGTTCGATCACCTGGGCGTCGGGGACGTTCTCGATCCGAACGTCGCCGGCGCCGTACATGACAGTCGCCCGCATCGTCATCTATCTCGTGCTTCCGGCGGCTCGAGCTCGTCGAGCGCGAGCGATGTCGAGAGGTCGCGGTAGGCGTCGATTTGCGCCTGGAGATCGGCGACCTTCTGCTCGGCGAGTCCCACGGCGTCGGCGCCGGCGATGAAGCGGCGCGGCGGCTGCTCCTCGCTGGCGATCATCACCAGCGCGCGGCCGAGCTTGGCCGGATCGCCGGGCTGCTGGCCGCTCAGGGCATTCCACCCCTTCAGCTGCTCGGCGGTGCGATCGGCGTAGTCCTCGAGGGACGGCTCAGCGTAGGTCACCGACTCCTTCGTGAGGAGCTCGGTGCGGAAGAAGCCGGGGTTGACGATGGTGGTGCTGATGGCGAATGGCGCGACCTCGGGCTGCAGCGATTCCATCCAGCCCTCGAGCCCGAACTTCGAGGCGGCGTAGGCGGAACAGAACTCAGGGCCGACGAGGCCCGCGCCCGACGAGATCGAGATGATGTGGCCCGAGCGCTGCTTGCGCATGACGGGCAGGACGGCGCGGGTGACGTTCATCGGGCCGAGCAGGCTCGTCGCCAGCTGCCGCTCGATCTGCTCGGGCGCCAGCTCCTCGAAGTAGCCGGCATAGAAGTTGGCGGCGTTGTTGACCAGCACGTCGATGCGGCCGAAGCGCTCGACGGCGGCCTGCACCACTGCCTCGGCGTCGGCACGGCTGGTGATGTCGAGCTTGACGACCAGCAGGTCGTCCGCCTCGCCGACGGCATTCGCCACGGTGTCGGTGTTGCGGCCGGTGGCGACGACGGCGTCGCCGGCGGCGAGGGCCGCCTTCGCGATCTCGACGCCCATGCCGCGGCCGGCGCCGGTGATGAGCCAAACCTTCTTCTCAGTCATGTCCTTCAAGTCCCTTCGTCAATCTGCTTTCTGCTTGCGGCGCGCGGTCGACTCACTGGTCGATCGCCGGCGCCGCGTACTCCTGGTCGCTGACGTGGTCGCCCCAGGCCGCCGGGTTGCCTCGTCGTCGACCTCGAGCATCGCCAGGTGGGTCATGGAACCGCTTCGGCACGGCGCCGTGCCAGTGGTCCTCGCCCGGCTCGAAGAACACACGGTCGCCGGGGCGGATCACCTCGATCGGGCCGCCGCGCCGCTGCACCATGGCCGACGCCCTCGGTGACCCAGATCGTCTGGCCGTTCGGGTGGGTGTGCCACGCAGTGCGCGCGCCCGGCGTGAAGTGGACGCTGCTCGCGCTGATCCACGACCCGTTCGACGGCGCCGCGACCGTGTCCACGTAGACGGCGCCGGTGAACCACTCGCTCGACCCCCTGCCCGGTCTCGATGCTGTTCCTGGTGATCTGCATAGCTGTTCTCCTGCTCGTCTCGATCGGTGGCTCGCCGGTCCGCCCCCGACGGCTTTGACCTGGCGTTGGTCACCACCGACCTTGGCGCCACCCCGGTCGAGCTGGTGGAACGCTACGCCGCCAGATGGCAGGTCGAGGTGTGCTTCCGCGAGGCCCGCCAGGACGCCGGGGTCGGCCAGGCCCGCAACCGCACCCGCCGGGCGGTGGAACGTACCGTCCCGTTCGGGCTGGTCTGCTACAGCCTGGCGATCATCTGGTACGCCCAGCACGGCCACCACCCCGCCGACCTGGCCGCCCGCCGCGCGCTGGCGCCCTGGTACCAGACCGAGGTCGCCCCATCGGCGGCTGACATGCTCGCCAAGCTCCGCCGGGTGCTCATCGCCGCGCAATATCGCCAGGGTCATGCTCCCGAGCTGACCCTGCCGGAAATCCTGGAGGTGCCGGCAGCCTGGGCTGCCTCAGGAGCCTGAAGTGCGAAAGCCTAGTCATTGACACGACGCTCATCATTATCGTGCCCAGCACGCGCCTGGCGTCTTCCGGTGATTCGGCAAGTGTGGTCACGAGACGTCAAATCCTTCTGACCTCGATGGAGCTGGTTGACTGCCGGCAGGTGGGGCATGCCTCGTGACCTCGGCAAGAGCGTGAAGGATGCGTTCGCTGACTTCGTCGACCGTGCCCGCGGCGGCCACGCTGAACAGCAGGCCTTGCTCGTCGTAGTAGTCGAGCAGCGGACGGGTGGAGCTGACGAACACCTGGAGGCGCTTGTGGATGGTCTCGGCGTTGTCGTCGGCCCGCCCCCGCCTGGCCAGCCGATGCAGCAACTCCTCCTCGGCAACCTCCAGGTTGATCGCCGCGTCCAGCGGCGCGCCGAGCTCAGCCAGCTGCCGGTCAAGCGCTCTGGCCTGGGCGACGCTGCGGGGGAAGCCGTCCAGCAGGAACCCGTGGGCGCAGTCGGGCTGGGTCAGCCGCTCCAGCATCATCGCGACGACGACGTCGTCGGGGACCAGCTCGCCGGAGTCCAGGTAGGCCTGGGCCACCTCGCCCAGCGGGGTGCCGTCGGCCACATTGGCCCGCAGGATGTCGCCGGTGGCCACGTGCACCAGCTGGAACCGGTCAGCGATCCGGTCCGCCTGGGTTCCCTTGCCCGCCCCCGGCGGACCCAGCAGCACAACCCGCATGCGCTAGCCACCTTCCCAACCCGCGCAGGTGCGCGGCGGCCTCCTCCAGCATGCTATCAGGGAGCCGGCGGCCGGCCCCCCGGGGGGCGTTGGCGTAACCGATGACCAGGCCAGCGGGATGTGGGCGAGCAGAGTGCCAGTAGCCCCGAGGCCGTCAAGGGCGACCGAGTGGGTGGTGGCGTCGGCGACGACCTCCTGCTCGGTCGGGCCCTGCTCGGGGAGGGGCACGACCGCGTGCAGGCCGGCGGCGACACCGGCCAGCCTGAGTGTCGGCGCGTGCTCGGCAACGGCGGCGCCCAGCCGGTCGCGCCGGCGGCGGTGGCGCAGCCGGCAGCGCCGCAGGTGCCGGTCGAAGGCCCCGGAGGTCAGCAGGTCGGCCAGTACGAGCTGGTCCAGAACTGGGTTGTGGCGGTCGGCCAGCCGTTTGGCCTCCATCACCGGCTCCAGCAGCCACGGTGGCAGGGCGAGCCAGGCCAGCCGCAAGCCGGAGCGCGCTAAACGCCGCTCTCGAGCCGTTCCTTCAGGTTCCGATAGCTTGTCGGCGCCACCTTGAGCGCCTGCCGTCGGACGGCCGGCACGAGCGGCTTGCCGATCCCGTGTCCCTCGAAGTCGAGTGCGAATGTGACCCGCGACCCTGCGCCGTCGCCGAGAGGTTCGACGGTGACGTTGGCGCGTGGTCTGATCGGCCCATCGACGCCGTGAACGGCCCAGCTCCTGGGGGGACTGAGCTCGGTGATCTCCTGGGTCATCGTCCGCTCGGCGCCACCGATCCGGCGGGTTGTGGTGAACCTGGAGCCCACGCCGGGCGGACGAGCTCCCTCGATGCGCACGCGCACGACGTCGTGCTGCCACTCGGCGAACCGCGAGGGGTCGGTGACGTACGAGAAGACCTCGTCGGGCGGACGGTCGATCTCGATGCTGGACACGATCGGCGGCATGGTCCTCCTCCTTGTCACATCGGCTGGCTTTGGCTCGTCACTGCGATGACGGACAGCGGCGGAGAAACGTGACCGATGGACGACCACGACCTGCTCGAGCAGCGGTTCGAGGCCCACCGGACCCACCTACGGGTGGTGGTGGCCTATTGGATGCTCGGCTCGCTGAGTGAGGCCGACGACGCCGTCCAGGAAGCCTGGCTCCAACTCAGCCGCTGCGACACCAGCGGCGTCGCCAACCTGGGCGGCTGGCTGACGACCATCGTCGCCCGGGTGTGCCTGGACATGCTGCGCTCGCCGAGCGGCTCGCCTTCGTGCTACACGACATGTTCGCCGTACCCTTCGACCAGATCGTACTTGGGCATGAAACGGGGATTTGATCCTTGCTGCCAAGACCGCGCCGATGGCCCTTAAGTGTCGGGATCAGGGCATACCGGACGACATCCCGGGCGATGGTGAGCACGATGAAGCCCGACGAGGACGTACGCGATCTTCCTAGTAGTCGAGTAGGCGACGATGGCGTTTTCTAGGCCGGCTTGCGGCTTGAAGGCCGCTCTCGCCGCTGACCTGCACGTTCACCCGCGCGTCTCTCCAGATTCCGCATTCCGCCATCAACTGCGGAATGCAGGCGAGAACGCCACGATGTAACGTCTTCGACGCCATCGATACAAGCTGCCAAAGTGGGGAACTTCCGTGTCAATCGTGAAGAATCGGTATCGACTAATGGCCGTTGCCGCTCTGCTGGTCACGCTGGCCGCGGCGATCTGGTCGGTGACCTCTCGGGAGGAGGTGGCAGCGCAGACCGCAGGCAAGAAGGTCCTCATCGAGTCGTAAGTCCTGAATCCCGTCAACGGCTACGCTGACCTTCCACCCTCCCTGGCGCCACCAACCCCTTGTGCGCTGGGAACTTCCCCCAGAGCGGCCCGGGGATCCCGGCCGCCGTCATCGCCTGGCCCAAGACGTTCACGTCGACCTACACAGTCGTGAGGCTACGGATCCTCGACCAGCACGGCACCCCGATCACTACCACCGCTTCCAGTGTCACGGTGACGTGCTCGATGCTGATCCCCATATAGATGTCACGTCATAGCGCGCGTTGGCCGCCCAGGATCGCCCACAGCCCACAAGGTGCTGACGGACGTTCGGATCTCCAGGACTGATCAATTCACGCCTACCCGCTGAGGGTCTCTCGGCTATCGCGGTACGAGGGAGGGGGTGCCGGGGGGCTCCACCAAGGCACTGACCAGCGGGAACGCTGGTCAGTCTCCGTTTCCGCTCGACGCTCGGCGGGCACGGCAGGTGCCGGTCGGTCGTCGGTGAGGAGCGATGCGCCGGAGGCATCTGGGAGCGGCTCCGGCGTGGTGGGCCCCCAACCTTGGCCGGCTTGGTGCTGGTGCCGCTCGCGATGGTCGGCGATGTGCCGGTGCTGCCGGCGTACGGACGACTGCGCAGCCGCCGCACGGCCGCGGGTCTCCTCGGCGAGACCGAAGTTGATCGGTGGTTCCTGCCGCCGCTCGGCCTTGGCCTGTCGTGCGTCACCCTGGGATGGCTGATGGGCCCTGGCTGAGGCAAAGGCAGACTCGGCCCACACGCGTCCGGCCAGCGGGGGGTGGTAACCTTCCCGACTGCCAGGGAACTGAGGACTCCGGGCGAGGTGAGCGCGCAGGCTTGGTTGGCGAATTTCGGTTGATGAGGCTGGCCCCGGTACTGGTAGAGTGACGGAGGCTCAGGCCCGTACTCTCGCAGGTCAGCCGGGCGGTACGGTTCCGATTCGGCTCCCCGTGGCGGCGTAGCTCAGAGGCAGAGCAAGCGGCTCATAATCGCTGTGTCGGTGGTTCGAATCCACCCGCCGCTACCAGCAGCGAGGTTCGCGGCGCGCACGCCATGATCTCCAGGATTTCCGTGATCGTGGTGCCGCCGTCCTCGTTGAGCGGGGACGGCGCACGTGGCGTCGCCCTCGCGTCCCGGCCGGGCTGGCTCCGGACCGGACGCCGCGGGCCAACGAGGGCCCGGGCCTTGCGAGTTCCACCCAGCACAGGAGGATCGGCGAGGCAGAGGACCGGCGAGACATGGCGCCGGCCGGTCGCCAGCGGCGGCCGCGGCCGGGCGCGGCGGGATGCGGCCAGTCGGCCGGCGACCGCGAGGATCCCCCCACGACACGAGCCTCGTCCAGGCGGCAGGGCTCCAGGCGCGACCCCTCGGCAGTGATCCAGGAAGCGCTTCCAGCAACGGAAGTCGCCAAGGCGGCGAAGGGAGAAGCAGGAAACCATGGCGAAGAAGAGGTTTGAGCGGACCAAGCCGCACTTGAATATTGGGACGATGGGTCATATTGATCATGGGAAGACGACGTTGACGGCGGCGATTACGAAGGTGTTGCACGAGGCGAACCCGGATGTGCCGTTTACGCCGTTTGATGAGATTGATAAGGCGCCGG
>WNGG01010180.1_pt1 | contig 16090 bp, 15 predicted proteins | sample 5400661 | NCBI WGS metagenome assembly WNGG01 (sample SAMN13153372, study PRJNA577476) | soil metagenome | isolation source: 100 cm soil or saprolite under Garry oak tree replicate 1 | place: USA:California | collected 2016-06-15 | reverse complement strand
TTGGCCGCCGCTTCTTCCCGCGTCGCTGCCCGCACCTGCAGCACCAGATGTTTCCCGGCGCGCACGCTCGCCACGTCGCCGAAGCCGAGCGCCTGGAGGGCGTGCTGCACCGCCTGACCCTGAGGATCGAGCAGCGATGCGCGGGGCATGACGCGGATCTCGACCGTATAGGCGCTCACGCTACGCCTCCGGCCCCCGGACGCCTCGGTCCCCGGTAGTTTTGCTCGCTTTCGTCGATCACGATCGGGCCTGCGATTTCCGCCTCCTCATCCTCGGCGGGGGCCTTGAAGAAGCCGAGCAGGATTGCGCGCCCTACGCCGAAGAACATGTACGTGATGCCCAGCGGGAACAGAAAGACGTCGTGCCGCCAGATGCCGAATACCAGGATAACAACAATCAGCGCGAGTCCCAATAGTCCGTGCAGCGTGCGGAACCCGGCGCGAGGCAGAGTCGGGTAGTGGACATTGCTCACCATCAGGATCGTGAGGCCGATCATCAGGAACGTGAGCACCAGGTGCCAGGGCAGGCCGTGCAACTGGCCGTACAATGCCGTTTGCGTGAACGGATAGTAGGTGGCGAGTGTCATCCCGGCTGCCGGCGACGGCAGGCCGATGAAATACGTCTTGGCGCGCCCCGCCTGAGTGACGTTGAACCGCGCCAGGCGGATCGCCGCCGCCATGACGTAGAAGTAACAGAAGATCCAGGCGGCCGGGCCACCGCTGGTGAACTCCACCTGATACATAAGGAAGGCGGGAGCGACCCCGAAGCTCACGATGTCGACGAGGCTGTCGAGCTCCGCGCCGAACCGCGTTCCGGTGCCGGAGATACGCGCGACACGCCCGTCGAGGGTGTCGAGGATTCCGGCGAAGACGATGAACCAACCAGCGCGGTAGAATTCGCCGCGCGTTGCCAGCACCATCGCCCAGATGCCGAAGAACAGGTTGAACAGCGTGAAGAGGCTCGGCACCACGATGACGACGCGGCGCAGCGGCAGCGGTGGTGGTCTCATGCGTACTCCGCCAACACGGTGCCGCCGACTAGGACTCGATCGCCCGGTTTCACCTTCAGAAGCGGCCGTGCCGATAGCGGCAGGAAGACGTCGGTACGCGAGCCAAATCGGATCAGACCGAGCCGTTCGCCCTGCTTTACGCGATCGCCGGGCATCCCGTCGGTGACGATGCGCCGCGCAATCAACCCCGCGATCTGCCGCACCAACACACGTCCACGCGGCCCGCGGAGCCCGATCGACGATTGCTCGTTGTCGAGACTCGCCTTCTCGTCGGCGGCATGCAGGAATCTGCCTTTGTTGTAGTGCACGAGCTCGACCGCACCGTCGACCGGATAGCGGTTTACATGCACGTCGAACACGGACAGAAAAATGGAAATCCGGACCGACCTTTCCTTTACATACATCGGCTCGTCGGTTTCGATCACGTGCACGACGCGACCCTCGGCGGCGGCCACTACGTAGCGCTCACCGCGTGGGCCCGGGCGGATGGGATCGCGAAAGAACGCGACGACCCAGACCGCCAGCATCGCGAGGATGACGGCGAGGGGCCACCACAGCAGTGCGGCTCCGAACGTCAGGATCCAGGCCCCCGCGATGAACGGCCATCCTTCGCGCGCTATCCTCACTCCAGCTCTGTTCCGGTGATGCGTCGGTAGGCATCGCGATAGCGCTCACTGGTCGCGTTCACGACTTCGGCCGGCAGCGGCGGAGGCGGAGCCTCGCCATTCCACTTTCCCTGCTTCTTCAGATCGGCCAGGTAATCGCGCAACGGCTGTTTATCGAAGCTCGGCTGGCTCCGGCCAGCCTGATAGCGGTCGGCCGACCAGAAGCGCGACGAGTCGGGCGTCAGGATCTCATCGATGACGATCAGTTCGCCGGCGGACGTCACACCGAATTCGAATTTCGTATCGGCGATGATGATCCCGCGCTTCGCCGCATAATCACGGCCTGCTGCATACAGCGCGAGACTGGCGCTGCGTAACCGCTCCGCCGTGAGTCGGCCGAGGCCGTTCACGACGTGATCAAACGTGACGTTCTCGTCGTGTCCCTGCTCGGCCTTCGTCGCGGGTGAGAAGATGGGGGGATCGAGCTGAGCGCTGTCGACGAGCCCCTGGGGCAGCGGCTCGCCGGCCAGCGTACCGGATCGCTTGTACTCAGCCCAAGCGGAGCCGGAGATGTACCCGCGGACGACGCACTCGAATGGCACGGTGGTGGCCCGGCGCGTCAGCATCCCACGCCCATCCAGCTCATCGCGGTGCGCGGTCAACACGGGGACGTGCCTGACGATTTCATCGACGTCGGCGGTAAGCAGGTGGTGCGGCATCACGGACTTCAGGCGGTCGAACCAGAAGGCGCTCATTTGCGTGAGCACCGCGCCCTTATGCGGCACCGCTTCGCGCATGACCACGTCGAACGCGCTCACGCGGTCGCTGGCCACGAGCAGCAGCGTGCTCGCGTCGACCTCGTAGACCTCGCGAACCTTCCCGCGGCGAAGCAGTGGGAGCGGCAGTTTGCTCTGGACGAGCACTCCGGTCATACCTGGACCTCCGCTGCGGCAGCTGCGGGGGGCGCAACCGCCTGAATGGAGCGCATCAAATCGGGCAAGACGCGATCGAGGAATTCATCGACCTGCTGCGGCGCGCGGCCGACGTACGCCGCGGCATCGAGCTCCTCGGGCGTCGCGCGCACGCCGAGGCGCTGGAACTCCGGAGCGCGGGCGAGGTGGTCGAGCAGCTGGTCGGTCCCCTTGAGACTGTGGGTGCGGATCACTTCATGGAGCTGCTGGCGGTCGCCGCCCGCTTTCACGCCGCGCATCAACAGTCGTTCGGTCGCGAGGAACCGCATCGCCTGGGCGACGTGCCGGGCGATCGTGTCTTCGCGGACCTCGAGGCCCGCCGCGACGTTCGTGGCGAGGACGAGAATCGCATCGGTCGCGAGGAACGCCTCGGGGATCACGAGCCGGCGGTTCGCGCTGTCGTCGAGCGTCCGCTCCAGCCATTGCGCCGCGGCGGTGTGCCAGGCGTTGCCCTCCAGCTCGATCACGAAGCGCGCCAGACTCGTCATACGCTCGGCGCGCATCGGGTTGCGCTTGTACGGCATGGCGGACGACCCGACCTGCTCGCTTTCGAACGGCTCGAGCAACTCGCCCTCGTGCTGCAACAGCCGCAAGTCGGTCGCAAACTTGGCTGCCGATTGGGCGATCCCCGAGAGGACCGCCATGACCTGAGCGTCGAGCTTGCGCGTATAGGTCTGGCCGGTGATCGGGAGGACGTGCTCGAACCCCATCGCACGCGACACGCGGCTATCGAGCTCGGCGACTTTGGCCTGATCTCCGTCGAACAGCTCCAGGAAGCTTGCCTGGGTTCCGGTCGTGCCCTTCACGCCGCGGAAGGGCAATGCCCGGGTCCGATGGAGCAATTCTTCGGCGTCCAGTGCGAAATCCTGCATCCACATCGTCATCCGCTTGCCGACCGTGGTGAGCTGCGCCGGTTGGAAGTGGGTGTAGGCGAGGCAAGGGAGCGCGCGATACCGGCGCGCGACCTTGCCCATTGCCACGAGCACCGCGCCGATCCGTCCCAGCAGCAGCTGCATCGCCTCGCGCATCAGTACGAGGTCGGCGTTGTCGGTGACGTACGCGCTCGTCGCACCCAGGTGGATGAACGGCCGCGCGGCGGGAGCCTGATCGCCGAGGTGATGGATGTGGGCCATCACGTCGTGGCGCAGCCGCCGCTCGTACTCGGCGGCCTTTTCGAGATCCGCATCGTCGAGATGCGCGCGCAGCTGCGCCAGCGCCGCGTCAGGAATCGCGAGGCCCAGCTCTTTCTGTCCTTGCATGAGCGCCAGCCACAGCCGGCGCCACAGGCCGATGCGGCGGCGCTCGCCCCAGAGCGCCTGCATCGTGGGAGAGGCGTATCGTGTCCCGAGTGGCGACGTCCAGCTCAAACCGCGGCCTTGGCCCGCGCGACCAGCTTGCTCCAGTCGGCGAGGAACTGATCGAGGCCGCGGTCGGTGAGCGGATGCAGCAGCAGCTTCTTCAGGACGTCGGGCGGCAGCGTCGCCACGTCGGCGCCGATCATCGCCGCGTCGATCACATGGCGAGGGTGGCGCATCGATGCGGCCAGGATCTCCGTCTCGATGTTGTAATTATCGAAGATGACCCGCGCTTCACGGATGACCTCCATCCCGTCCTGTCCGACGTCATCCAGCCGCCCAATGAACGGACTCACGTACGACGCGCCCGCTTTGGCGGCGATCAGGCATTGGATGCTCGAGAAGCAGAGCGTGACGTTGGTCCGGATTCCCTCGGCGGTGAGCCGGCGCACGGCCACCATGCCGGACTCGAGCATCGGGATCTTCACGACGATGTTTTCGGCGATCTTCGCCAGCTCTTTACCTTCCTTCACCATGGCTTCGGCATCTACGGCGACCACTTCGGCCGAGACGGGCCCCTCGACCAGCGAGCAGATCTCCTTCAGCACGTCGCGCGGATCGAGATCGCCGGCCTGCTTGGACAGCAGGGACGGATTGGTCGTTATGCCGTCGATCAGCCCGGCCTGCGCGGCCCAACTGATGTCTTTGAGGCTCGCCGTGTCGAGGAAGAACTTCATGACGTAGACTCCTCGGCGTAGAGGTCAGGTGGATAACGCACCGCTTCCAGGTACAGACCCTGGGGCGGGGCAGGCGGACTGGCCGCCAAGTTCTCGGTCGCAGCAAGCAAACGGGGGAAATCTGCCGGCGGGCGCCGGCCGAGGGCGATATCGACCATGGTGCCCACAATGAAACGCACCATGCGATGCAGAAACCGATCGGCCTCGACCGAGAACGCCATCCCCGCTCCGTCCGCACGCGGCGCCCATTGCGCGAGCGCCACGCGGCATCGGTAGTGGGCCGTGTTCGCGCCGGCCGCGGCCAGGCCACGAAAGTCGTGCTCGCCAATCAGGGCCGCTGCGGCGCTCTCCAAGGCGTTCGCATCGAGCGCTCGACCCAGGGCCCATTCGTACGGCCTGCGGAACGGCGACGCCGCACCTTCATCAGTACCGAGCAGATACCGGTACCGCCGCGCCGTCGCAGAGCGCCGTGCGTCGAATCCGGGCCGCATCAGATGCACCCGCTGAACCCAAATTTCGCGCGGCAGCAGCGCATTGAGAGCGCGACGCAACTCGCTCGGATCTCCGGCCCAGCGCTCGGCGCCCAGAAAACTGACTCCCTGCCCGAGCGCGTGGACGCCCGCGTCGGTGCGTCCTGCCCCTGTCGCCGGCGTCCGACGCCCCATCAACCGCTCGAGCACCGTCTCGAATTCAGCCTGGACCGTGCGATCGACGGGCTGCCGCTGCCACCCTGCGAAGCCACCCCCGTCGTATTGAACCACCGCGAGGTACGGGCGGGGGGGCCGGCTCGTCACGCGGGGAAAGATGCAACTCGTTGTCACTATTTGACAAGGGTGATAGCCTTAATCCTCCATGGACTCCCCGCTGCGCCGCGCGCTGACCGCGCTCGCCAACCGCCAATCGCTCTCCGAAGATCAGACCGCCGAGGTGTTCGGTGTCGTCATGAGCGGCGAGGCGACTCCCGCCCAGATCGGCGGGCTGCTCATGGGGCTGCGGGCGAAAGGCGAGACCGCGGATGAGCTCGCTGGCGCCGTACGCGCGCTGCGGGATGCGATGGTCCGCGTCAACGCCACGCATGAGCACCTGGTCGACACCTGCGGCACCGGAGGCGGGACGGTACCGACCTTCAACATCTCGACCGTCGCCGCGTTCGTCGCGGCCGGGGCAGGTGCCGCCGTCCCGAAGCATGGGAATCGGTCCTTCACGTCGCGCTGCGGATCCGCTGACGTGCTGGAGGCCCTCGGCTTGCGCATCATCCTGCTTCCTGTTCGCACCGAACTTTCATCCCGCGATGAAGCACGTGGGCGCCATTCGGCGCGAGCTGGGGACCCCGACCCTCATGAACCTCGTCGGCCCGCTCGCGAATCCGGCGAGTGTGCGCCGCCAGGTGGTAGGGGTCGCCGATCCCGATCGGGCCGCGATCGTCGCGGAAGCGCTCGTGCGGCTGGGCGCCGAGCATGCACTCGTCGTGCACGGCCGCGTGGGAATGGATGAGATCTCACCGCACGGCATCACGGATGTCTGGGAAGTGAAGGATGGCGCGGTGCGAACGTGGCAGATCGATCCCGAACGCTTCCGCCTCGGCATCAAAGACGTGGCAGAGCTGCAGGGCGGGGAGCCGGCGGCCAACGCCGAGCGGCTGGAGCGCATTCTGGGGAACGGATCCGCCGACCCATCTGGGCTGGCGGCGGTCCTACTCAACGCGGGTGCGGCGATCTACGTGGCGGGAATTGCGGGCTCGCTCGCCGAAGGCATCGGCCGGGCGCGCGAAGTCGTCGCGTCGGGCGCGGCGCGGGCCGCGCTCGATCGGTTACGGAAGGCCACTGCTAATATTTCCTGATGACGCCGACCACCACGCCCTGGACGATGACGTCGCGCTCGTTGAGCCGCAGCGGCTGCATTTTCTCGTTCGCCGGCTGCAGCCTGATCCACCCACCGGGCTCGCGGTAGAAGCGTTTGACCGTGGCCCCTTCACCATGGACGAGCGCAATCACGGTTTGGCCGGCTTCGGCCTGGTTGCGTTCCTGAACGACGACGTAGTCGCCGTCCTTGATGTGCTCGTCGATCATCGAGTCGCCGCGCACCTTCAGGACGTAGCTGCGTCCGCGCCGCGGCAGGAGCTCGTCCGGCACGGCGATCGTCTCGTCACCCGTGATCGCTTCGATCGGAGCGCCAGCGGCGACAAGTCCGAGCAACGGCAGCTCGGTGGCGCCGGTTTGGCCCTTGGGAGGGACGACTTCGATCGCCCGGCTCTCGTTATGGGTGCGCCGGATGTACCCTTTGCGCTCGAGATTGGTGAGGTGCTCGTGAACCGTCGCGAGCGATTGGAAGCCAAACTGGCGGGCGATTTCCTCGAAGCTGGGGGCGTACCCCTTCTCTTCGATGTGCTTCCCGATGTAGTCGAGGATCTCGCGCTGGCGCCGCGTGACTGGCATAGTAGCTCCCGAAGATATACCGAAACATAATCTACCCGAATAACGCCCGAACGCAAGGATGTCTGATAACCCACGCCCTGCCTCACTCGACGCTATTCTGGCCGTAACCCGGACGCGCGTCCAGGCTCTTAAGGAAAGAGCCGACGAGCTCGAGCGAGCCGCCCAAAAGGGGCCGCCGATCAGGCCGTTTCCGGGTGCGCCCGCGCCGACCGTCGGAGTGATCGCCGAAGTGAAGCGGCGATCTCCATCGCAGGGCGCCATTCGTGAGGATCTCGACCCGGTCGCGCACGCGCGAGCGTACGTGCGCGGCGGTGCCGTCGCAATTTCGGTGCTTACCGACGAGGTGCACTTTGGAGGATCGATTGACGACCTCAGGAGCGTCGCCGCAGCCGTTCCCGCGCCGGTGCTTCGCAAGGACTTCGTGTTCGACGAGGTCCAGATTCAGGAAGCGCGAGCGGCCGGAGCGAGCGCCGTCCTGCTCATCGCTCGCGTGCTGGACGCTCGCCGACTGCAGGCGCTCGCCAAAACCGTCCGTAGCTGGGATATGGTGCCGCTGATCGAGGTACATGTCGCATCGGAGCTGGATGCGGCGCTCGCCGCCGGGCCCGGCGTGCTCGGCGTGAACGCGCGCGACCTCGACACGTTCGTCGTGGATCTGCGCGCGGCCGAAGTACTCCTCCGCCGCGTGCCGCCAGAGATTCCGGTCGTCGCCGAAAGCGGCGTCGAGACGCGGGCGGACGTCGAACGTCTGGCGGCAGCCGGCGCAGACTTCATACTCGTGGGAACGAGCGTCGCGCGGCAGGCGAATCCCGAGAAAGCGGTCAGCGCGCTGACGGGAGTGAAGCGACGGAATCGAGCTCGATGACCGTAACCGAGACAGGCCGATTCGGCCCCTACGGTGGCCGGTACGTCCCCGAGACGCTGATGCATGCGCTCGAGGAGCTTACCCGCGTGTACGACGCGGCTCGCAAGGACCCGCGATTCTGGGCGGAGCTCGAGGGGTTGCTCAAGAACTATGTCGGACGCCCCACGCCGATCACCGCGGTTCCGCGGCTGTCCGCCCAGATTGGTGCGCAGGTCCTGCTGAAGCGAGAGGACTTGAACCACACCGGCGCCCACAAGATCAACAACACGCTCGGCCAGGTACTCCTGGCGCAGCGCATGAACAAACGGCGCATCATCGCGGAGACGGGTGCGGGACAGCACGGCGTCGCGACGGCAACGGTCTGCGCGCGCTTTGGTCTCGATTGCGTGGTCTACATGGGCGAAGAGGACATGCGGCGGCAGCGGCTCAACGTGTACCGCATGGAGCTAATGGGGGCGAAGGTCGTACCGGTCACATCCGGCACGCGCACGCTGAAGGACGCCACCAACGAGGCGCTGCGCGATTGGGTCACAAACGTCACCGCGACGCATTACATCATCGGCTCGGTCGTCGGGCCCGACCCATTTCCGCGGCTGGTGCGCGATTTCCAATCGGTGATCGGGCGGGAGGCGCGGGCGCAAATGCTCGAGCAGGTCGGTCGCCTACCGAACATCGTGGTGGCCTGTGTGGGTGGCGGGTCGAACGCGATGGGGATCTTCACCGCCTTCCTCGAGGATAAAGCGGTCCAATTGGTCGGCGTCGAAGCGGCGGGAGAGGGCGTGAGGACGCAAAAACACGCGGCCACGCTGGCTGCCGGGCGGCCCGGCGTTTTCCACGGCAGCAAGAGCTATCTGCTTCAGGACGCGGATGGACAAGTGCAGCCGGCCCATAGTGTTTCGGCCGGTCTCGACTATCCCGGTGTCGGCCCCGAGCATGCTTACCTGAAAGACACCGGTCGCGTATTGTATGAAGCCGTGACCGACGAGGACGCTTTGGACGCCTTCGCCGCCCTGTCGCGACTGGAAGGCATTCTTCCGGCTCTCGAGAGCGCCCACGCCATCGCCTGGGTGATGAAGATGAAGCCAGCCTCGCACGAACTCATCCTGATCAACTTGAGTGGCCGTGGTGACAAGGACGTCGCCATGGTTGCCGAGCTTACGGGAGCAGCGCTCTGACGAATCCGCAGGCCCAGATACCCGAGCTGGCGCTCCCGCCGTCCCAGGTCGAGGAGCTGATGCAGGTCGTCAGCAAGGGGATGCGGGCGACGCAGCTCTACCTCCCCAACAATCCGGTCTATCAGCGCGCCGTCGACAACATCCGCAATGCGTTCCGCCAGATCTGGCAAGCCACCGACGATCTGATCTTCGACATCGGCGAAATCGAGATTCGGTGGGAGGATCACGTCGTCTACAGTCAGGATCAGCGCAACGACAGTATCGCCTGGACGCTGTACAAGGACGGCGTCCGCTCGCTCACGTTCAAACCGGGCGTCGAAGACGCAGAGATCGTGCGCTTTCTTGCGGTCCTGCAGCAGGCGAAGAACCTGCAGGCGGACGCGCCCGACGATCTCCTGACGCTGCTCTGGGCCGAAGACTTCCAGTTCGTCACCTACACATTCCGCGAGCTCGCCAGCGAGAGCGCCGTCCCGATCGAGCGCTCAGAAAAGGGCGCGCCGACGATCGGCGGTGGCGGTGGGACGCCCGACGGCGACGCCGGCTCCGCCGATCCGACGACGGTGCGCCGGCAGGTCGAAGAAGAGGCGCCGCCCAAGCGGGAGGGGCTCGTGTCGATCGACGACTTCGACACGACGCTCTATTTCCTCGACGACAAGGAGATCGAGTACCTCCACAAAGAGGTTGAGCGGGAATACAGCCAGGACCTGCGCGGCAACGTGCTCGCGATGCTGTTCGATCTGCTGGAGCTGCAGACCTACGGGACGGTACGGGCCGAGCTGATCTCCATCCTCGAAAACTTCATCCCGTATCTCCTGGGGGCGGGGGATTTCCGCTCGGTCGCCTTCATCCTGCGTGAATGCAAGGCGATTCTGCAGCGCGCGCGCGAGCTCATCCCCGAGCATCGCCAGGTGCTGGAGGCGCTCCCGACCCGGTTGTCACAGGCCGACGCATTGTCGCAGCTGCTCCAGTCGCTCGATGAAGCCACGAGCCATCCCACCGAAGAAGAGCTGAGCGAGCTGTTCGGCGAGCTGCGCGCCGAAGCCCTCGGCACCCTGATGGGATGGCTCCCCAGGCTCACCAACGAGCGCGTGAAATTCCTCGTGCAATCCTCGGCCGAGCGCCTGGCGCAGACGCACTCCGCCGAAGTGCTCAAGGCCCTCGCCAGCGCGGACGCCGCCGTCCAGCTCGAGATGGTCAAGCTCGCGGGCCGGCTCAAGCTGCCCGGTGCCCCCGATGGTATGGGTCCGCTGCTCGAGCGCGGCGAACGGGACCTGAAGCTGGCCGTCGTGGAGGCGCTGACGACCATCGGCAGTCCGAGTGCCACGCGCCTCCTCGAAAAGGCCATCGACGATGAGGAGCGGGATGTGCGCATCACGGCCGTGAAGTTCCTCGGCCAACGGGGCCACCGGAATGCCTTCCCCCGCATCGAGGCCGCGGTCACGGGCAACAAGCTCAAGGACGCCGACCTCACGGAAAAGATGTCGTTCTTCGAGGCGTACGGCGCACTGGCGGGCGAGTCCGGGATCGCGACGCTCGAGAAGCTGCTCGTGCCGAAAGGCGGGCTGCTCTCGCGGAAGGAAGATCCCGAGACGCGCGCCTGCGCCGCGATGGCGCTCGGGAAGATCCGCACCCAGAAAGCGCGCGACGTGCTTCAGAAAGTCGCGCAGGACAAGGAAGTGCTGGTGCGGAACGCCGTGAACCGGGCGCTGCGCGACCTCGGACCGGGAGGGGGGGGCGGAGGCGCTTGACGACGCCCGCCGGTGGAGGGAAACGGCCCTCGATGATGGAGACCGCCCAGACGACGGACGGTTTCCTCCGCCATGCCGGTCGCGATTTCCTCATCGTCATGTATACGGCGTTCCGGTCGCTCAAGCTCTACCCGATCGAGAACACGCAGGTACAGAAGGCGCTCGACGACCTCGCCGCGACGACCAAGCAGCTCTTGGATGTGGAACGCGAGCTCGAGATTCGGCTCCAGGGCGAATTCATCTTCGTCAACTCGACGCGCCTGCGCCTCGACCTCGATAACTACGCGTCGTTTTCCCACATCTTGAACGTGTTCCAGCAATGCGGCATCGGCGCCGTGCGCATCGACGAGGGCGTGGACCGGCGGCAGCTGCAGATCTTCGTGTCGCTGTTGCTCGCCTACGCTGCGAAGGAAGCGAACCCCAACAAGCTGTTCGAGGTGTCGCAGAAACTGACCGACGGCGGCGTCTCCCACGTCAGCGTCGAGCCACCGCTCGAGGCGGAAGAGGACGTCGAAGAGGAAGAGCGCCAGAAGGAAGCCGCCAAGCGCACCTACGCGCGCTCGGTGGCGGTGACCAAAGAGGTCATCAACAGCATTCGCATGGGTCGCACCGCGAACGTGAAGAAGGTGAAACGCGCGGTCCAGGCGATCGTGGACCAGGTGCTCAACAACGAGTCGTCGCTCGTCGGGCTGACGACGCTGCGCGACTACGATGAATACACGTTCACCCATTCGGTCAACGTCTGCATCTTCTCTGTCGCGTTGGGGCGCAAGCTGGGACTGACCAAGCTGCAGCTGTACGATCTCGGCATGGCCGCCCTGTTCCACGACGTGGGCAAGTCGCGCGTGCCCCTCGAGGTACTGAATAAGGAAGGGGGACTCACGGAGGAGGAGTGGCGCATCATGCAGGCGCACCCCTGGCTCGGGGTCCTGACGCTCTTCGGGCTGCGCGGCTACGGCGAGATCCCCTACCGCGGCATGGTGGTCGCCTACGAGCACCACATGAAGATCGACCTCACCGGGTACCCCAAGTCGATCCGCGGCCGAACGCTGTCCATCTACTCCAAGGTCATCGCGGTCGCCGACGGCTTCGACGCGGCGACCAGCCGGCGCGTCTACCAGACGGTGCCGATCCAGCCGGATCAGGTGCTCAAGGAGATGTGGGAGAATCCGCGGCGCGGCTACGACCCGGTCGTCGTGAAGGCGTTCATCAACCTGATCGGGATCTACCCGGTCGGCACCTGCGTCATTCTCGACACGTACGAGGTCGCGCTGGTGCACAGCGCGAATCCCGACGTGGCCCACCTCCATCGGCCCGTGGTGCGTCTGGTCACGACGCCCGACGGCGGGCTCTTGAATCCGGGGACCGTGGTCGATCTCTCGCAGAAAGACGCGAACGGCAGCTTCCCGCGCACCATCGTCAAGGTCACCGACCCTGTCAAATACGGTATCAACGTCAGCGACTACTTTGTCTGAGAATGCCATCGCCTCGCGGTGGCGGGCGCTCGGCAAATCGCGGGCGCTGATTCCGTACCTCACCGCCGGTTTTCCCACGCCCGCCGCCTCACTCGAAGCGCTGCGCCGCGTGGCTGACGCGGGAGCGGACTTCGTGGAGGTCGGCGTGCCGTTCTCCGATCCGCTCGCCGACGGGCCGACGATTCAGCGCACGACCCAGGCCGCGCTCAAGCAGGGTATGACGGTGCCGCGCGTGCTCGAGCTGATCCGCGAGGCCGCGCTTGCAGTCCCCGTCATCATCATGACGTACCTCAACCCCGTGCTGGCGTACGGCGTCGAGCGCTTCGCCAAGACAGCGCACGACGCGGGCGCTGCGGGCGTATTGCTCACCGATCTTCCCGCGGGAGCCGATCCCGCCATCGAAGCTGCGGTCACGAACAGCGCACTCTCCCTGATCCGGTTGGTGGCACCGACGACCGACGACCGACGACTCAGAACCACGCTGCAGGGTGCCACCGGATTCGTTTACCTGATTTCGCGGCTCGGCGTCACCGGGGCCCGGGCCGATGTCCCGCCCGATCTCGACGCCCAGGTACGGCGCGTCCGGGCGGCGAGTCCGGCGCGCCTGCCGGTCGCGGTCGGCTTCGGCATCGGCACACCGGCGCAGGCGGGCGCTGCGGCGCGCTCGGCGGACGGCGTCGTCGTCGGCAGCGCGTTGATGGACGCGCTCACCAGAGGTGGCGTCGCCGCGATGGAGCAACTGACCCGCGAGCTGGCCGCGGCGGTGCACGGATGAAGATCTCGCGCTTCGTTGGATTCTATGGTCAGGCGCTCGCGTGGGTGGGGGCGGCACTGCTGATCGCGGTGCTCGTGGCCGATCACCGCTGGTTGGGGCAGATCCTCGAGATCGTCGTGCTGTTCGGCGGCGCGGTGGCGCTGCGTGGGCTCTCCGTTCCGCTGAGCAAGTATTCGTATTTGACGCAGACTGCCCTCGTCGGCCTGACCGGCAGTCTGCTGGTCGGCGTGCCGGCCACTGCGCTCGCGATCGCCGGTGCGACGATCATCACCGATTGGCTGTGGCAGCGAAAGCCGCTGCGCGTCGCGTGGATCAACCTCGGCCGCGAAGTCATCACGCTGGTCGCCGCCTACGGCGTCTACGCCGCGGCGCTGCACTGGCTCGACATGCCGAACGGCGCTCCCGTTTTGAGCATCGAGCTGCTGCCCGCCCTCGCCGGCTATGCCCTCGCGTACTTCGTGTTCGGCCGCGTGCTGTTCTACCTCAGCCTCATCATTCGGGCCAAGCTGGAGCCGGCCGAACGATTGATGATCGTGCGCTACGAAGTGATCACTTATGCGGCAACGCTGCTCGCGGCCACCATCTTTGTCGGCGCCGTCGTCGCTTGGTCCTTCGGCGCCTGGATCCTCGTCGGCCTCGTCCTCACGTTCCTCGGCCTGCTCCTCAAACAGATGATCGAGGAAGCGATCTCGGCCGAGGAGCTCAACAAGATTCACGCGATGGAAGCGGTCATCACGGCAAACATCAGTCTCGAGGATTCCTTCCAGCGCATCGAGCGGCTGGCGAACCGGCTGGTCGACTGGGGCGACTTCCGGATCTACCGGCTGCATGACGGCGCCATGTCGCTGGTGCACCGCTCCGAGCGTGGCCGGCCGAACCGCGGCGAGCCATCCGAGGATACCACGGCGCTGCGCCGCACCGTGGCGACGAACGGCGAGACGGTCGTCATCGACGACGTCACCCGTGACGAGCGCGTGGCCGATGCCCCGCTCGAGGTCCAGAGTCTGGTGATCGTGCCCCTCAAGTTCGGCGATCAGGTCATCGGCACGCTGGAGATCGAGCACCACAAGAAGCACTGTTACCGCCGCCAGGACATCCTCACGATCACGACCTTCGCCAGCCAGCTCGCGACCGCCGTCCACATCACCGACCTGCGCCGGCCGCTCGTCGAGACGGTCGAGCGGATGACGCGCCAGCTCGCTACGATCGCGCAGACCGCCGAGGCGTTGAAGCGCGCAGCGTCGGCGGTGGCGCAGTCGACGGGCGTGATTCGCGAAGGCGTCCGCCGCGAGGAGGGTGAGGTGTCGGGCGGGCTCGAGGCCACGGAAAGTCTGGCCCAGGTCTCGCGGCGCGTCTCCGACGACGGTGCCGGTGCGGCGCGCGCATCGACGGCCGCCAGTGACGTCGCCAGCCGGAACCGCACCCAGATCCGCGAAGCGATCGAGCGCCTGGTGGCGCTGAAGGCGTTCGTGGGCGAGAGCTCCGCCAAGGTCCAGCAGCTCGGACAGATGAGCCGCCGCATCACCGGCTTCATCGCATCGATCCGCGAGCTGGCCGACATGACGAACTTGCTGTCGCTCAATGCCGCGATCGAAGCGGCGCGCGCGGGCAAGCATGGCAAGGGTTTCGGCGTCGTGGCCGACGAGGTGCGCCGACTCGCCGAGCAGAGCGCGACTGCCGCGGCGGAGGCCGGCGATCTGGTGCAGGACATTCACACGCAGGTGGGCGAGGTCGTGGAGCAGATGCGCCGTGGGCAGGTCAACGTCGGCGGCGTGGAGGAGCTTTCCGCCGCGGCGCTCGAAGCGCTCGACGCAATCGTCGCGGCGACCGCGGAAGCCACCGCGCACGCGGGCCGGATCACCGCGGCCGCGGGAGAACAGAATCAGGCGTTCGCGCGCCTGCGCGAGCGGATCAACGCCGTGGCGAGCATTGCCGGACAAAACCGAGTCGAGGCCGACGACGTCGCCACCCGCGCGGTTCAGGCGGCCGAAGGTCTCACCGACCTCGAGCGCGCGACCCGCGACCTCGAACAGGTGGCCACCATGCTGCGCGACTTGACTCGTGGATTCGCCAACGTCAATTGAACGAGCCTTCGTGGCCCTCGGCTCCAACGTGGGTGATCGCGCGGCGCACCTGGCGTATGCCCGCGAGCACCTGGGCGCGCTGCCCGGCACTCGTCTGGTCGCCGCGTCGCGGGTCGAGGAGACGGCGCCGCTCGGGCCGGTTGCGCAGCCGCCGTATTTGAACCAAATGGTTCTGCTCGAAACCACATTGGAGCCGGCGGCGCTGCTGAAACACTGCCGCCGCATCGAGGCCGAGCGGGGCAGAGAACGACGCGAGCGCTGGGGACCGCGGACGCTCGACCTCGATATCGTGCGGTATGGGGACAAGACGGTCCGCCAGCCGGACCTGACGATTCCGCACCCGGAGCTTCCGAACCGCGGTTTCTGGCGGCGCGAAATTGCCGAGCTGGAAGGGGAACATGTCTAGCGTCACGACGCGTGGTTTGCTCGAGATGAAGGAGAAGGGCGAGCGCATCGTCGCACTCACCTGCTACGATGCGTTGTTCGCGCGCCTGCTCGACGCCAGCGGCGTCGATATCCTGCTCGTCGGTGACTCGCTGAATCAGGTGCTCGCGGGCGCGCCGTCCACGTTGTCGGCGACGCTCGACCAGATGATCTATCACACGAAGATGGTGCGGCGCGGCACCGAGCGGGCCATGGTCGTCTGCGACATGCCGTTCCTGAGCTACCAGATCTCGCCCGAAGACGCGCTCCGAAACTGCGGCCGGGCCATGAAGGAAACGGGTTGCAACGCCGTGAAGATCGAGGGTGGGCAGCCGATGGCGGCAACGGTGCGCCGACTCGTGGAGATCGGCATCCCTGTCATGGGTCACCTCGGCCTCACACCACAATCGGTGCACGCGCTGGGAGGCTACCGCGTGCAGGGCCGCGACGACGCCGAGGCGGGCCGTCTCAAGGCCGATGCGACCGCGCTCCA
>WNGG01004256.1_pt1 | contig 16090 bp, 18 predicted proteins | sample 5400661 | NCBI WGS metagenome assembly WNGG01 (sample SAMN13153372, study PRJNA577476) | soil metagenome | isolation source: 100 cm soil or saprolite under Garry oak tree replicate 1 | place: USA:California | collected 2016-06-15 | reverse complement strand
GGTCCTGTCGCTCAACATGACGCCGGTGCAGTTCATGATCCTCGCGCAGTTCATCATCTTCATCCTCGGCTGGCCGCTCGAATGGACGGAGATCATCATCATCTTCATGCCGATCTTTCTGCCGCTGCTGCCGCACTTCGGTATCGACCCGCTGTTCTTCGGGCTGCTCGTGGCGCTCAACCTGCAGACGGCGTTCCTGTCGCCGCCGGTGGCGATGGCGGCGTTCTACCTGAAGGGAGTGTCGCCGCCGCACGTGACCCTCAACGCGATCTTCGCCGGGATGATGCCGTTCATGGGAATTCAGCTCATCGCTCTGGTCCTGCTGTACCTGTTCCCGGGTATTGGCCTGTGGCTGCCGCAGTTGGTCTATGGCCGGTGAGCTCGTCCTCGTGGCAAGCCTAGTCTCCGGTGGGAGATATCCGGAATTCCATGACGGAGGGCACCTCGCCGAGTGCATCGCACAGCCGGGCCGCGTTCTCCGGTAAGAGCGTTCGTATCATCATCCGGTACTCGAAGAATTTCCGGATTGCGTCGGAGCGGTAGTTCAGGTTCGCAACCGAGAAACCATGGCTCGTGATCAGCTGGCGCAGATCGCGCTCGACCATCTTCTGGCCCTCGAAGAATCGAATGCTGAAATGGGCGTGGAACTGCGTCGGCATCTTCATCTCTATCCAGCGGAACACCGATAGCGTTCCCAGAGTGAGGATCGTCGCGACACCTGCGGGAAAATAAAAGCCGATACCTACGAGTATGCCGATGGCGGCCGTGATCCAGATCGATGCGGCCGTGGTTAGACCTCGCACGGACAGCCCTTCTTTCATGATCACCCCCGCGCCCAGGAAACCGATCCCTGTCATAATTCCCTGGGACATCCGGGTGGGATCCAAGTTGACTCGTTCCAGTCCATGTGGGAGAAACCATTGCCATTGATATACGGTGACCAGCATCAAAACGCTGGACGATACGCAGACGAGGGAGTGGGTTCGGAAACCGGCAGGGCGGCCGTGATAGCTTCGTTCTATCCCGATCAGGCCGCCGGCGACCAGCGCGGCAATCAATCGCAAAAGCATTTCCAGGTGTTCCTGAGTCATGCCTCTCTCCTTGAGAAATTGGATCGCTCGGCGAAAAAAGCACCAGCTGCTTTCCTCAACGTTTCATCCGTGAGACAGCGTATTTCTATTTAACACCCCAATCCGTGCCCTATCAATCCAGCGGAGCATCTGTGAAGCCGAAGATTCTCGTGACCCGCGCGACTTTCGACGACGTCATCGAAAGGCTGCGCGAGCGGTTCGAAGTCGAGGACAACCAGAAAGACGATGCGCCCTGGAGCGCCGAGGAATTCCGGCGCCGGCTAGCCGACAAGGACGGCGTCCTTCCTACCGGTTCAGACCGCGTGGACGCGGCGACGCTGGACGCGGCGCCGCGCCTGAAGGCCGTATGCAACATCGCGGTCGGCTACAACAACATCGACCTCGCGGCCTGCACCGAGCGGGGCATCCTCGCGACCAATACGCCGGGCGTGCTCGACGACACGACGGCCGACATGACCTGGGCGCTGCTCATGGCCGCTGCGCGGCGCGTGACCGAAGCCGAGCGCTGGCTGCGGGCCGGAAACTGGAAGGGTTGGAAGAACGACCAGTTCCTCGGGGTCGACGTGCATCACGCGACGCTCGGCATCATCGGCATGGGCCGCATCGGTCGGGCCATCGCGTGGCGCGCGAAGGGATTCTCGATGCGCATCCTTTACCATAACCGCAGGCGCGTGCCGAAGGCCGTCGAAAAGCAGCTTGGCGCGAGGTACGTGAGCATGGAGAAGCTCCTCAAGGAATCCGATTTCGTCAGCCTCAACATGCCGTATTCGCCGGAAGTCCACCATCTCATCGGCGCCGCGCAGCTCGCGCAGATGAAGCCGACCGCAGTGATCGTCAATGCAGCGCGCGGCGGGATCATCGACGATGCGGCACTCGTCCAGGCGCTCAAGGAACGGCGCATCGCCGCGGCGGGCCTGGACGTGTTCGAAGGCGAGCCGGAATTCAATCCGGGGTTCCTGGAGGTGGACAACGTCGCTCTTGTTCCACATATCGGGAGCGCCACGCGCGCAACGCGCACGGCGATGGCCATGCTCGCGAGCAAGAACCTGAGTGCAGCGCTGTCGGGCAGGCGTCCGCCCAATTCACTGAACCCGGAAGCCTGGCCGAAGCGGCGCCGCTAGGACGCCATCGCCGCATGCCGCTCAGGAGCCCAGCCACGAAGTCGGCCTTGCCAGAGGACTTGAGAAGCACCGTTCAGAGGCTCTCTGACGGGTCGCTGGCCGCTCGCGCTTACTGCGAGTCGCACCTTGCGCGTATCCGCGCGAGCGAACCCAGGCTCAGAGCGTGGATCGCGCTCGACGATGAGCGGGCGCTCAGGCTCGCTGCAGCCCGCGACGCCGAGCGCGCGCAGGGTGGACACACCGGCGCGTTGCACGGTGTTCCGGTCGGCGTGAAGGACGTCTTCGATACCGATGACTTGCCCACGGAGATGGGCTCGCCCGCGTTCGTCGGCAACCAGCCTCGAAAAAACGCCGAGCTCGTCGGAAGGATCCTCGCCGCCGGCGGCTACGCGCTCGGAAAGACCGTCACCACTGAGTTTGCCTTCATGCATCCGGCCGAGACGCGCAATCCCTGGAACCCGAGGCACACGCCGGGTGGCTCCTCCTCCGGTTCGGCTGCGGCCGTTGCGGCCGGCCATGCTCCGGTTGCAGTGGGAACGCAGACCAACGGTTCGGTGATACGGCCCGCGGCGTTTTGCGGAGTGGTGGGCTTTAAGCCGAGCTTGGACAGCTTGCCCATCCAAGGCGCGCTTCCCTTTGCCGAAACCCTGGACCAGGTGGGGGTGTTTGCGCGTACGGTCGCCGACGCCGGCTACTTCGCCGCTAGCCTCGCGGAGTCCGGTACGTTTGCCCCGGAGATAGAGGCGCTCTCGCGTCCTCCGAAAATCGCCGTCTTGCCGCGCTTTCCTTGGAACGCAGCGGAACCGGACGCTGCACGGCATCTGCAAGGGAGCTTGAGGCGTCTCGCCGACGCCGGAACGGAATTGAAAACCGTCGCACTGCCCGATGACTTCGACGAAGCGCATCGGGTGCACCGTACGATCATGCTCTACGAGGGAGCCCGCCACCACGCTCCGAAGCAGGCGATGCACCGGCGAGTGATGAGCGGCGCTTTGAACGCCGCGATCGACGAAGGGCTTGCGATGTCGCACGACGATTATCGCAGCGCGCTAGTGAGGCGCGCAGCGCTCGCCGAGTTCGCGCTCGATCTGTTCGAGGACTGCGACGCGCTCGCATCGCTCCCGGCGCCCGGCGCGGCCCCGGCGCGGCTCGACGTCACGGGAGATCCGAGCTTTTGCACGCTCTGGACGCTCCTGGGATTCCCGGCCCTTACGCTGCCTACCGGTCTTTCCGACGACGGCCTGCCCTACGGAATGCAGCTCGCCAGTTCTGCGGGCGGCGACGATCGGCTCTTGCGCGTCGCGAGCTGGTGCGAAGCGGTGATCGGTTTCAACCGTTCTCCCGGATGAGCTGCGGAAATGCGTTCGGTGCGGGTCTTGCCCGCTGGCGGCGACTAGCCTTTTCGGCTACGCTACGCGGCTCCGGAGCCGCACCTCGTGAAGAAAAGCACCTTTCCGACGCCGCAGGATGCAGAGGCCGCATTCTACGAGGCGCTCGAGGCGGGTGAGCTCGAGGCCATGATGGAAGTGTGGGCCGAAGACGAGGAGATCGTGTGCGTGCATCCGGGAGGAGCGAGGCTCGCGGGCTACGATCAGGTACGCGAGAGCTGGGCGCAGATTTTCGGCTCAGGACAGCGGCTCAAGGTGCACGTCTCAAACCAAGTGGTGCTCTCGGGGATGATGCTCGCGATCCACAGCGTGCACGAGAACATCCTGGTGCAGGGCGAGTCGCGCTCGCGCCCGCCGGTCGCCGCCACCAACGTCTATCTCCGCACCGGCAACGGCTGGCGAATGATCCTGCATCACGGTTCGCCGGCTCCGCAGGCACCCCGCGCGCCCGCCGAGTCGCCGAAAATCCTGCATTGAGTCTAGGCCCCTACCGAGCTCCCGGGTGGCTGCCCGGCGCACACCTGCAGACCCTGTACGGCGTGCTGATCGGCCGTTCCAAGCCTCGTTGGAAGAGGGAACGCTGGGACACGCCGGACGGCGACTTCATCGATGTCGATCGTCTGGCAGGTCCGGCCGATGCTCCGCTCGTTGTGCTGTTTCACGGCCTCGAGGGCGACTCGAGCAGCCATTACGCTCGTGCTTTTGCGCGCGAGCTCGGGCAGCAGGCTTGGCGCGGCGCCGTGCCGCACTTTCGCGGTTGCTCCGGCGAACCGAACAGACTGCCGCGGGCCTATCACTCGGGCGATGCGGAGGAGATCGGCTGGATCCTTCGGCGCTTGCGCGATGAACCTTCCGGCGCGCCGCTCTTCGCGATTGGCGTGTCGCTCGGCGGCAATGCGCTTCTCAAGTGGCTCGGCGAGGACGGGCGGGCGAAGGACGTACTCGCCGCGGCGGCCGCCGTATCGGCCCCCGTCGATCTCATGGCGGCAGGCGATGCGCTGGGCCGCGGATTCAATCTCGTCTACACTCGCGCATTTCTCGCCACGATGAAGAAGAAAGGCGAGGGCAAGCTCGAGCGTTTTCCCGGACTCTTCGACGGTGAGGCGATGCGGCGCGCGCGCACGCTGCGTGAATTCGACGAGGTTGTTACGGCGCCCCTGCATGGATTCCGCGGCACCGACGACTACTGGACGCGCGCGAGCGCGAGGCCCGTCCTTGGCCGCATCGCGGTCCCGACTCTTCTGGTGAATGCCCGCAACGATCCCTTTCTCCCGGCGGCAGCCTTGCCACGACCAGATGAGGTTTCCTTGCACGTGCATTGCGATTTTCCCGGCGAAGGCGGACACGCCGCATTCGTCAGCGGTCCGTTTCCCGGCAACCTGGAGTGGCTGCCGCGGCGTGTGACTGCTTTCTTCAAAGGCGTACTGGCTGGGCGGCGCGATTCTCGGTCGCCAGCGCGCGCGAATGAGACAATATCGGTGCACAACGAGATTCCGAAATGAGTTTTCCTCCGCCGGAGATCTTCAAGGCCTACGACATCCGCGGCGTCGTCGGCAAATCGCTCACCCGTGAAGGCGTGCGGCTGATCGGGCAGGCGCTCGGCAGCGAGCTTCTAGAGCGTAGCAGCGGGAGCGGGCGGCCGGAGATCGCAGTGGGCCGCGACGGTCGGATCTCCGGGCCCGAACTCGCTAGAGCGTTGATGGAGGGCATCCGCGCAAGCGGCGTCGATGTCGCGGAGATCGGGATGTTCGCTACCCCGGTCGCCTATTTCGCCGCGCACGAATTGGGTTGCGGGAGCGCGGTCGCCGTCACGGGCAGCCACAACCCGCCCGAGTACAACGGACTGAAGATGGTGCTTGCGGGAACCACTCTCGCGGGCGAGGACGTCCAGCGGCTACGCCGGCGGATCGAGTCCGGCGAGCTCGCCCGCGGCGCTGGGCGGCACCGCCGCGCCGATATCCTCGAAGCTTACCTGAACCGCATCACTTCGGACGTGCGGCTTGCGCGTCCCATGAGAATCGCGGTCGACTGCGGCAACGGCGTCGCCGGCGCCACGGCGGGCGAGCTCTACCGCCGACTCGGCTGCGAAGTGCTGGAGCTCTACTGCGAGGTCGATGGCCGCTTTCCCAATCATCATCCCGATCCGTCCCACCCGGAGAACCTCAAGGATCTGATTGCCCTGGTGCAACGGGAGCGCCGCGAGGTCGGGTTTGCTTTCGATGGCGACGGCGACCGGCTGGGCGTGGTGACCGCCGAGGGGAAGATTATCTTTCCGGACCGGCAGCTGATGCTGTTCGCGAAGGATGTCCTTTCGCGCCAACCCGGCGCCGAGATCATCTACGACGTCAAAAGCACGCGCAACCTCGCGCCCTGGATCCGCGAGCACGGCGGCGTGCCGAGCCTCTGGAAGACCGGTCATTCGCTCATCAAGGCGAGAATGCGCGAGCGCGGCGCGGCGCTCGCGGGCGAGATGAGCGGCCACACGTTCTTCGTCGAACGTTGGTACGGGTTCGATGATGCGCAATACGCCGGGGCGCGGCTGCTGGAGATCCTGAGCAAGACGCCCGACGCCACGGCGACGCTGAATGCACTTCCCGACTCGATGAGTACGCCTGAATTGCACATGAAACTCGCCGAGGGCGAACCGCATCGCTTGATCGAAACTCTGGGAAAGAGCGCTTCATTCCCGGGTGCGACCGAGGTGATCAGGCTGGACGGGCTACGGGTCGAGTACGCCGATGGATTCGGGCTCGCCCGGGCGTCTAACACCACGCCGGTGATCGTGTTGCGCTTCGAAGCCGAGGACGAGGCGGGCCTTGATCGCATCAAGTCCGAATTCCGGCGGGTTCTGCTTTCGGCTAAACCGGATGCGAAATTGCCGTTCTAGTGTCGTGAGGGAGGCATCTTGACCCGCGTACCGCTGATCGAAGAGGAAGACCATCCCGAGCTGGCCGGGCTGATCGCGACCATCAAGTCCGAGCGCGGAGGCAGGCTGCTGCACCTCTATCGCGCGCTGCTGAACAGCCCTCCGCTGGCCGAAGGCTGGCTCAAGCTTTTCACCGCGATCCGACAAAAGGCGAAGCTTTCCGGGCGTTTCCGCGAGCTGGCGACCCTGCGCGTGGCGCTCCTGAACGGCGCCGAATACGAATACCGCGCGCACGTGCCCTTCGCCCTGAAGGATGGCGTGAGCCAGGAGCAAATCGACGCGCTTCCGGGCTGGCAGTTGTCGAAGACCTTCGACGATCGCGAGCGCGCAGTCCTCGCTTATACGGACTCGATGACCCGCGGGATCCGCGTACCCGATCCGATTTTCACCGAGGTGCGGCGGCACTTCGACGACAGGGAAGTGGTCGAACTCACCGCCACGATCGCGGGCTATAACCTCGTGTCGCGCTTCCTCGTGGCGATGCAGATCGACTAGGCAAACCCGCGCTCCTGAAACAGCAGCTCAGGCGAAGTCCGGCGGAATCAAATCCAGCCGGTCGGTGAAGATCGCGTCGATGCCCCAGGAAAACAAGCGCCGCGCGATCACCGGTTCATTGACCGTGTAGCAAAGGAGCCAATAGCCGGCGCTGCGGACTTCATCGGCTTGCCCCTCGGTGAGGTACTTGCAGTTGCAGTGCACGGACACGCACCCGAGCGCCCGCGCGGCTTCGTCCCAACCCGACCCGAGGCGGTCCGTCAGATATCCGCGATCGAGCTCCGGCGCGGCAGCGCGCGCCGCCTCGAGTGAGGCCGGCTCGAAGGACGACAGCAGCGGTGAAATCGAAGCGCCGCCCCATAATTCCAAAGCGAGCTTCGCGACGGCGACACCGGTTTCACGCTCGAACCCTCGCGCCGGCTTGATCTCGACGTTGGCCCAGAGGCCGAGCTGGGCGCACAGCTTCCCGGCCTGCTCGAATGAGGGCACGCGCTCACCGCGGTATTCCGGGCTGAACCAGGCGCCGGCGTCCAGGCTCGCGAGCCTTGCGTAGGGCGTCGCGGCCACGCTGCCCCGTCCGTTCGTAGTGCGATCCAAGGTTTCGTCATGGATTAGCAAAGGGACCTTGTCCGACGAGAGCATTACGTCGAACTCCACGCCGCCAAAACCCATTGCCGCCGCCTTGCGAATACCCGCCAGGGTGTTCTCGGGAGCGAGCGCGCCGCCGCCGCGATGGCACACTACCCGCGGATGAGGCCAGGTTCGATGCATGTAAAGGTGAAGTCCGGGATCAGGCCAGCCATTATAGACAGCCGACAAAGCCGCGATTTTACGGGCGCAGGGGAAAAAAAAACGGGGGAAGGGAGGGTTTCCCCCGTTTAGCCGCCGTTTGCTGGGCCGGCGGGCAACCTGAAACGCCCAGCAGAAACTCGTCGCTGGACGCCATGAGATCTACTATGACGGCATCATATCACCTGACCCGCCGCGGAACAATTGAAAATCGATCCTGCGTGACTTTTTCACGAATCGCAGTCGCCTCCGCGCGCACGCTCCCCCGGTGCTAGTATTTGTCCGGTTTTTTCTCGCGATTTTGCGCATGGGCACAGCCCCCTTCCCGCTGCTTCGCATCCTGGCCGACGGCAGGTTTCACTCAGGCGAGCGGCTGGGCCGGGCTCTGGGTCTTACCCGCGCCGGCGTGTGGAACCTCATCAGGCGGATCGAAGCGTTGGGCTTGCGCGTATTCAAGGTACGCGGCCGCGGTTACCGGCTGGCCGAAGCTCTCGATCTGTTCGAGCTGGATGGACTCGCGGCGAGATTGAAGAAGGTCTCGCCCGAGCTTTGCGTCGAGGTCCTCGATGAATGCCCGTCGACCAACACCGTTCTTGCTCAGCGTGCCGCCTCGGGTGCGCCGCACGGAACGGTACTCGTTTGTGAACACCAGAGCGCCGGGCGCGGTCGGCGCGGAAATTCCTGGGTCTCCGTCGTCGGCGGAAGCCTGGCTTTCTCCATTCTGTGGCGTTTTCCCCGGGGCGCCGGAGCGCTTGGGGGCTTGAGCCTCGCCGTGGCGGTAGGTGCCGCGAAGGCGCTCGAGCGCTTGGGCACCCATGGCGTGGGGGTCAAATGGCCGAATGATGTGTATTGCGAGGGGCGCAAGCTCGGCGGGATATTGATCGAGAGCTCAGGGGACATCTTGGGTCCGAGCGCCGTGATCGTGGGGGTCGGTATCAACGTGCGTCTCGGCACCCAGACGCTCGAGCGGATCGGCGGGCCGGCAACCGACATCGCGAGCCACAGCGAGGCGGTGCCGTCGCGGAACGCCGTGCTCGTCGAGTCGCTCGAGTCCATTGCCGGGATCTTGGCGCGGTTTTCGCGCGAAGGCTTTGCGCCGTTTCGGGAGGAGTGGCTGCAACGCCACGCCTGGCAGGGCAGGCGAGTCGCCCTGTCGCAGGCCGGCCGGCGCGTGGCCGAAGGCAAGGTCGTCGGAGTCGCGGAGGACGGCGCGCTCATGCTCGCGTCGGTCGAGGGAATAGAGCGTTTCCACAGCGGTGAGCTCTCGCTCAGGCCGGGATGATCCTCGCGGTCGACTGCGGCAATTCGCGGCTGAAATGGGGGCTGCATGAGAACGGGGGCTGGCGCAAGACCGGCACGGTGCCCGTCTCGGAGCTCGGCCGGCTGGAGAAGAGCTGGAAGAGGCTCGTGCCTGCCGACAAGGTCGTCGTTGCGAACGTCGCAGGGCGGTCCGTGCGCAAGAAGCTGGAGACCCTATTCGCTCGAGGATCGATGGTCCCCGCGTGGATAAAGGCGAAACGGCGCGAGTGCGGGGTCACGAACGGGTATAGGCAGCCGGACCAGCTCGGGCCTGACCGCTGGGCCGCGCTGATCGGAGCCTGGTCGATTCTCCGCGGGCCGTGCCTCGTAGTCACGGCGGGCACTGCGACCACGGTGGATGTCCTGAGAGGCGACGGCAGGTTTGTCGGGGGCGTGATTCTTCCGGGCCTCGAGCTCATGAAACGCTCGCTTGCCCGCAACACCGCGGGACTTCCGTTCGCAAGAGGGCGTTTTTCCCCCGAACCGCGCAATACTGCGGATGCCATCGAGACCGGCTGCCTGCTCGCGCAAGCCGGGGCGATAGAACGCGCTTTCGCGACGATGGAGCATGGCGCAGCATGCGTGCTCGCGGGGGGAGCCGCTCGCCTGATTGCCCGGCACCTCAGCGTTCCCGTGCGGCTTGTGGATAATCTGGTGCTGGAGGGCCTCGTCCGAATTGCACAGGACTCGGTGAGGACCCACGGGAAATCGTGAAAACCGTATCTGTCCTGCTGTTGCTCGCTAATCTCGGGTTTTTCGCCTGGATCTATTTTGGCGCCGGTCGTGCATCGGACGAGCCGCAGCTGATGGAGCAGCAGCTTAACCCGCAGGCGATCCGATTGCTCCGCGCCGATCAGGTTGCGGCGCTTGCCGCCGAACGTACGAAGCAGGCCGCGGAGCGCCCCAAATCGCCTCCCAAGACGACCCTCGCCGCGTGCCTTGAGCTCGGTGCGTTCAACCCGGGTGACGCGGCGCGCGTGCAGCAAGCGCTCGAGCCTCTTGCCTTGGGGTCAAGACTCTCCCAGCGGCGCGCGGACGAAATCGCGAGCTATTGGGTATTTATGCCGCCGCAACGCAACCGACAGGCGGCAAACCAGAAAGCGAACGAGCTCAAGAAGCTCGGCGTCGAAGACTTCTATATCGTGCAGGAAGATTCCAAGTTCCGATTTGCGATTTCTCTGGGCGTGTTCAAAACGGAGGAGGCGGCGCGGTCGCGGCTCGCAGAGTTGCGCAAAAAGGGCGTTCGAACGGCCCGGGTCGATCCAAGGGAAACGCCCGTGCAGAAAGTCTATTTTACTGTTCGTGAGGTCCCCGAGGCGCTGGTCTCGAGACTGAACGACTTACGCCAGAGCTTTGCGGGCAGCGAGCTGAAGGACTGCCCGTCGGAGGAAAAACGCAGAGGGAATTAACGGAGAATTTTCTTCAGCAGGGCGGTCGTCGAGCGCTGGTGCCTGAAGGGGATCGAATGCACGGTTCCACCCCAGCCCCGCACTTCGGCGGCTCCGACCATCGCTTCGGGCTTCCAGTCGCCACCCTTGGCGAGCACCTCCGGCCGGGATGCAAGTATCAGAGAGAGCGGCGTGTCCTCGTCGAACCACGTCACGAGACGGACGGATTCAAGCGCCGCCACCACCGCCATGCGGTCGGCGAGCGCGTTGAAAGGGCGCTCCTCGCCTTTGCCGAGACGCTTCGCCGACGCGTCGCTGTTGACGGCGACGAGAAGCGTCGCCCCTAGGGTGCTCGCTTCGGCGAGATAGGTGACGTGCCCGCGATGCAGGATGTCGAACACGCCGTTGGTGAACACGAGCGGTCGTGCAAGGGATCCGAGCCGCGCCGCAAGCTCCTGAGGCGGGCAGATCTTCCGCTCGAAAGGGACCTCCATCGCGCCTATTTTGACAGAACGACCCGCCGGCTGTACCTTAGGCTGAGCTCCTCTAGGTCATCGCCGATGCGTATTCTCTTCGGGCTATTGCTCGCTGTTTCGGTTTCTGCGCCCGCGCTCGCTGCGTGCCCGCCGCTGCTCAACCATACCTTTCCGAGCCTGACCGATCAGGCCACACCGCTGTGCCAATTCGAGGGGAAGGTGTTGCTCGTGGTCAATACGGCAAGCGAATGCGGGTATACGCCCCAGTACGAAGGCCTCGAGGCGCTGTACCGCCGCTATCGCGAAAAGGGGCTTGTCGTTCTGGGTTTCCCCGCCAACGATTTCGGCGGCCAGGAGCCGGGTGGGAACCGCGAAATCGCCAAATTTTGCGAGGTCAACTACGGCGTGAGCTTTCCGATGTTCGCTAAGTCCGGCGTGTCGGCGGGCAACGCCAACCCCCTTTACGCGACGCTTGCGGTGAAGACCGGTGAGCGGCCTCGCTGGAATTTCCACAAATACCTCATCGACCGTTCGGGCGAGAAAGTGCTGTCCTTCGGCAGCGGCGTGACGCCCGGGGACCGCAAGCTCGTCGGTGAGATCGAGCGGATGCTTGCAGTGTACGAGCGCAGACCTTAGACGCGGCTTCGGCTGGTTTCTATTTCTTGGCGGGCGGAACGACGTACTCGAAGACGCGGACGACTTTTTGTACCCCCCCGGTGCCGCGCGCGACCTCGGTCGCGGCGTCCGCCTCTTCGCGCGTGACCAAACCGAGCAAAAATACCACCCCTGCCTCGGTCACGACCTTGATATCGGTAGGCCGAAACTTCCCGTTTCCGAGAAAATTGGCTTTGACCTTGCTGGTGATATAGGCATCGTTGCTGCGGGAGGCGGCCGAGCTCGCACCGGCGATCTGCAGTTCGTTCACCACGGTCTTTACCTGCGGTATTTCGCTCACGATTTTTTCCACTTCCGCTTTTGCCTGCGCCGTGGGCACTTCGCCGGTGAGCAACACCGTGTAGTTGTAGCTGGTGAAGTTGACGTGTCCCTGGCCCTTGAGCGCCTCTCCGATGCGGCTGCTCGCGCTGAATTCGATCCTCTGATCGGTGAAGATCACTTCAGCCTGGCGACGGTCAGCCGCGAGCATGACCCCCGTTGCCACCCCGCCGACTATGAGCGCATCGACGCAAGCCTGGAGCCCCGTGGCCGAAACCAAAACCAGCGCCAGCGCTGCGCATCGCCTTGCTGCCGGGCAGCCTTTCATTCGGCCCCCAACAGCATGCAATCGATACCGTCGCACAGGCAGTGCAGGGCAAGAAGGTGCACTTCCTGAATGCGCGCAGTCTGCGAGTGCGGTACGCAGATATGCACGTCTTCCGGAGCGAGCAGATTTCCGATCTCGCCCCCGCCGCGACCGGTAAGGGCGACCACGCGCATCTCGCGTTCGTGAGCCGCCGACACCGCGCGAGCCACGTTTTTTGAGTTGCCGCTCGTGGAAATGCCGAGGAGCACGTCACCTGCCTGACCCAAAGCGGCGAGCTGCTTAGAGAATACCTGCTCGTATTCGTAATCGTTTGCGATCGCGGTCAAGGTAGAGGAGTCGGTCGTCAGCGCAATAGCAGCGAGCCCAGGACGCTCGCGCTCGAAGCGGTTGAGCAGCTCGGCGGAAAAATGCTGGGCATCGGCGGCCGAACCACCGTTCCCGCACGCGAGGATCTTGCCGTTGGCGAGCAGGCATTTCACCATGATCTCCGTGGCGCGGGCGATCGGCCCGGCAAGCGCGTCGTGTGCTTTGAGTTTCAGTTGAGCGCTGTCGTTGAACTGGCGGCGGATGCGCGCCAAAAGGTCTACGCTGTCCTCGGCCGGCTGGGCAATGACGGCTTTCATACGATCCTTATTCTACCGTAACCTTCTTTGCGGACACGCCGGGCGGCTCGGGCACCCCCTGGAACGAAGCCCGGCAAAGCCTCAAGCGGAGAATGCGTCGCGTATCCATTCGACGCGCGGCGGCTCGAGGCGATCCAGGAACACAACGTCGAACCGGCAGGCCGCTTCCTTCCTGCCCGCAAGGTAGTGGCGCGCGGTGGCGATGATCCGCGCCTGTTTGCGCGCATCGACGCTGTAAGCGGCGCCGCCGAAGTCTTTGGAGCGCCGCAGCCTGACTTCGGTAAAGACGACGGTATCCCGATCCCGCAGGATGAGATCGATCTCGCCCCAGCGGCAGCGATAATGGGTTTCGATCAGAGCCAGACCTTTGCGCTGCAAATAGCCCGCCGCGATTTGCTCGGCACGATCGCCGGCTTTCATCTCGCGTTTTCGATCGACACGCCCACGCCGTCGCGGAACACCGCCTGGATCGGTTCGCGCTGGAGTGTATTGCCTCCGCGGTAGGAAATCCTGCCGGTCACACCGTCCAGGTTGATGGTTTGTTGCCCCCCGATCAGCTCCCCCGCGATGCGGCAGGAGTCGATGCCGAGCGCGTAAAAACGTTGAAGCTCCGTGGAAAGGCCTTCAAGGCGCGGATAGACCATCACCGCGGCGTGGTCCGGCTGTACGAGCCAAGGCATGTCCACGAAGCGAATGCCGTTCAGGTCCGAGTTGACGAGCGGATCGTTCTTGCCGTCGTTGACCTGGGAGGTCGCAAAGACCTGGAGCTGGTTGTTCAGATAGGGTCGCACGGTGCGCGCTTGCTCGGCCTCCGCGGCGAGGAAGATGAATTGTGCCTGCGAGTCCGCCAGACCCCGGCGCAGGTCGACCAAGTCCGCTCGTGCCCCGAATTCCCGCACGTCGCTGATCCTTCCGCCGAGCGCGAACCATTCGTCCGCGAAAGCCCGGCTGAGGCGCTTGGCGAGCAAGTTCGACGCCTGCACCACTGCGCCCTCGCGCAGCCCGCGCGCGAAAGCGTTGCGCGCCACCGCGCGCGCTTCGGTCTCGGCGGAAAGCCCGAAAGTGTAGAGGCGCGGCGGAAGCGGCGAGTCGCCGTCAGTGACGTTCAGAGCGAGCGTGACCACACTGACGCGGCCCGCTTGAGCGAGCGCCGTGACCCCCGAGCGAGTCAGCGGGCCCACTATGACGGCGGCGCCGCGCTGTACGGCGGCTTCGTATTCGGCGAGAATGCTTTCGGGTTGGGCATCGGTGCGCGCCACCTGCAGGGACTGGCGGTTCTCCGCGAAAACGAGAGCGGCCTGGCAGCCCAGGCGCACGGCCTCGGCTGCTCGCGAGAACTCAGGAGCGTTGAGCGGGAGCAGCAGGCCTATGGAAGGCCTTGCGACCGGGGGCCCGCTTGCCGGATCGTCGACGGCCGCGCACAATGCCGGACTCAACAACGCCAACAGAGCGAAAGAGAATTGGGCGCGAGGACCGGGAAGCATAGTGGGAGCCCGAGTGGGGCAGGTCAATTATATGTGGTGGCCACGCCCATTGGGAATCTCGAGGACATCAGCCCGCGCGCTCTTGATTCACTCGCTCATGCCGACGCCATCGCGGCGGAGGATACGCGCGTGACGGCGCGCCTGCTCGAGCGCCATCGCATGCAGGGAAAGCTGATAGCGGTGCACGGGCACAATGAACAGCGGGCCGCCGACTGGATCGTCGAGCAGCTCGCCCGAGGCAAGACCGTTGCACTGGTTACGGACGCCGGTACTCCCGCGATCTCCGATCCGGGAGCGACGGTCGTCAAAAAAGCGCGCGCCGCCGGGTTCAGGGTGGTCCCGATTCCGGGGCCGAACGCCGCGGTCACCGCCCTTTCGGCATCGGGCATCTCCGAAGGGCCGTTTCTGTTCGCGGGTTTTCTTCCGGCAAAACCAGGCCCGAGGCGCAAGGCGCTCGAGCGCCTTAGCATGTTGCCGTATACGCTCGTGTTCTACGAGGCGCCGCACCGCGTCGTCGAATGCGTCGAGGACATGTCGGCGGCGCTGGGCCCCGAGCGCGTTCTCGTGATCGCGCGCGAGCTGACGAAACTCTTCGAGCAGATCCATCGATGCGTCTTGGGCGAAGCGGCGGCCTGGCTCCGCGAGGACCGCGAGCGCGGCGAGTTCGTGCTGATCGCGGAGGGCGCTGCGGCCCGAAGCGAAAACGCGAAGCTCGATTGGGAGCGCGTGCTCACGACGCTCATCGCGGAGCTGCCGCTTGCGCACGCGGTCAAGCTTACCTGCAAGCTCACCGGAGCGAAGAAGAACGCGGTGTACGCGCGCGCCTTGCAACTCGCGCGCGTTGCGAACGCCCGGCGATCCTGATTCCGTGCAATCCTTGACCCTTACCCGGCCGGACGACGCTCACCTGCACCTTCGCGACGGCGCGGCGCTCGCGAGCGTGCTCCCCCACACCGCGCGCGTATTTGCGCGCGCCGTCGTCATGCCGAATCTCAGCCCTCCTGTCACGGATACCGGACTCGCAGCGGCCTACCGAGGCCGGATCCTTCGCGCTCTGCCTAGGGGCTCCGATTTCGAGCCCCTCATGACCCTCTATCTGACCGATAACACCAGTGCGGAGGAGATCGCGCGCGCAAAAAAATCTGGCTTTGTATGCGGCGTGAAGTACTACCCGGCGGGCGCAACGACGAATTCGGAGGCTGGCGTCACACGCATCGAGCGCGCCCATCCGGCGCTCGCGGCCATGGAAGAGCACGAGCTGCCCTTGCTCGTTCACGGTGAGGTCACGACTCCGGGCGTGGATGTTTTCGATCGCGAGCGCGTGTTTCTCGAGACGGTCCTCGCCGAGATCGCCCGCGGTTTCCCGCGGCTTCGCATCGTGGTCGAGCACGTGACCACCCGCGAGGCTGTGGAGTTCGTGTTGGCGGGGGGGCTTCACATTGCCGCCACGATCACAGCGCACCACCTGCTCTACAACCGCAGCGCGATGTTCGCGGGCGGCATCCGGCCGCACTATTACTGTCTGCCGGTGCTGAAGCGCGAGGAGCACCGCGAGGCGCTGGTTCGCGCGGCGACGAGCGGCGATCCGAAATTCTTCCTCGGCACCGACAGCGCGCCGCATGCCCGCGCCGACAAGGAGACGCCGTGCGGGCACGCGGGGATGTATACGGCACACGCGGCGATCGAGCTCTATGCGGAGGTCTTCGAGCGGGCCGGGGCGCTAGCCAAGCTCGAAGCCTTCGCCAGCTT
>WNGG01016378.1_pt1 | contig 16096 bp, 14 predicted proteins | sample 5400661 | NCBI WGS metagenome assembly WNGG01 (sample SAMN13153372, study PRJNA577476) | soil metagenome | isolation source: 100 cm soil or saprolite under Garry oak tree replicate 1 | place: USA:California | collected 2016-06-15 | reverse complement strand
TTCCATGCTTTGCCCAGGATAGCCCTGACGCTGGTCGAGCCTGTCTTGGGCACTTCAACAAAAATGCATTTGTGCTTATGCGAGATCATGTCCAGTAGCGCGTCATTGTACATTGAAAAATCTCACGGGCATTAGAAAGTGAAGCGCGACTGCGGGTCGGTAGCTCAATCGGTAGAGCAGCGCCCTTTTAAGGCGTTGGTTCCGGGTTCGAGTCCCGGCCGACCCATCGCTTCCATTACTCTCTTCATCGCGGCACAACAGTGATCTCGCATAAGCACAAATGCATTTTTGTTGAGGTGCCCAAGACGGGCTCGACCAGCGTCAGGGCTATTCTGGGCAAAGCATGGAAACCGCATCTGAATCTATGGCAGATCAAAAATCAGATGGAGACGAATTGGACGCGCTACGGCGGCAGAAAAAATCGGATTCTTGCCGCCCTGTATTTGCTGCGTTCGGAGGAGCGCCGAAGGGAAATCGGAGGCAACCAATTCGAGACCTACTTCAAGTTTGGATTTGTGCGCAACCCTTGGGACCGCGTTGTTTCGCTGTATGAACGCACGGAAGCGCTACAGCTCCGGAACGAGATGACCTTCGAAGAGTTTGTCGACTGGATCGAATATAGCAGCGCCACTTGCATCCACTCGTCCCCGCATCGTTACCAATTGGATTGGTTTGTGGATCCCAACGGAAGTGTGCTCGCCGATTTCATCGGAAAATTCGAACAGTTAGATGAAGACTGGGCGTTCGTTGCACAGAAGCTTGGTGTAAGCGAGACGCTACCGCATCGTCGGGCGAATCCACGTGATCGCCATTACACCGAGTACTACAATCCGCGAACGCGCGACGTGATTGCTAACAAGTTCAGAGTAGATATTGAACGCTTTGGCTATGAGTTTGCCGGATAAGATAAAAGCCATCGTGCTCACCTGTGATCGCTATCACGTGATCACCCGCCATGTGATTTATCAGTACGACCGGCTATGGCCGAATCATCCATTTGTTTTTCACATTCCCTACCAGGAGGTCGGCGGGACCGACACTAAGCGGATCAAGTATTTCCCCTCACCCTCCGATATCAAGGGAACAGTCCTCCATTTGCTGGCGGACATCGATGACGAAGAGTGGATTTACTGGTGCGTGGACGACAAATACCCAATTGAACTCCCCACCGACAAGATCGCCAGTCTCATTTCTCACGCCACCTCACAAAACTAAAAACCTGTTTGGCGATGTTTACCTGGAGCGAAAGACCTGGTCCCAAATATGGATTCATCAGATCCTGCGGGCCAAAGTGCTCAGGCACTTGTTCACGCATTTGCCCGACCACATTCCAAGCGCGAAAGCGATGGATGACCTCAAAGATGAGGTGCCGAAGCTGCCCGAACACCGGCTGTTTGTGACGGAGAAAAATTATGCCGTCTTTGGAGAGAGCACGCGAAAGGGCGACATCACGCAAAACTGCTACGAGAGCATAGTAGAAGCAGGGATCGAGCTGCCGGAATGGTTTCAGCAGCCGACCGGCGAATACGTGACGCTGGGAAAGCTATAGAGCTCTATTGCTCTTCGAACGTGTAACCGAAGCGCTCGATCTCCGCAGCAAACCGCATGCGCACAAATTCGCGAAGCTCATCATCGTAATATTTCGAATAATGTTCGCGGCTGGAGCGGTTGTATCGCGGTAGTGATGTGGGCGAAATGCTCAGTGTTCCGCAGACGGTACGAAAGTCGTCGGCCAGATTTTCGAAGCGCATGGTGTAATCGACGTTGCCGAACGGGTCGTCCTGGTTCTTTTCGAGCCGCAGATAATCCGAAACGGCTACAGCTTCGGAAATGATCCTGCGGAATTTCTTCCGGTCCCAGTTTTCAGGACTTTGCGTCGGCGTGAAATAATACGAGACCATTCGGTCCCACGGGTTTCGCACGCAGGTAAACTTATAGAGATTGCGAAACTGCTCGTCCCCGAGAGCATCGCGATACTCGCGGAGCGTGGAGTGCTTCTTGATCTTGTACCTTGGATTGCGTAGTCCGAACCGTTCGATCCCGTCCTGCTCCTTGCGCAACGCAACGAGCTGATCCTCGGAAAAATCACGCAAGGCGCTCTGAATCGAGTTTCCGGCAGTCTTTGGAATATGAACAAAAAGAAAACGCTTCTGTAAGGAGATCATTCGCGAGGGCTCAATGTACGACGCGTTGTTCAGTCACGCGAGCGCTGGCGAGCATTTGTGGAGCGTGCGAGAAGTTCCCTCGGGACAATGATTCTTTCTCACAAATACAAATTCATCTTCATCAAGACGGCAAAAACCGCCGGCACCAGCATTGAGGTGTTCCTCTCGAAGCACTGCGGCCCGAGAGATGTCGTGACGCCGATTGGGCCGCCGGTCGAAGGTCATCAACCGCGAAATTACGAGGGATTCATCAATCCAATTCCCGAAATCCTCGAACGACCAGGCAAACTTTTCTTTGCGCTGCGACACTCCATGACGAGTCATGAGAAATTTTATAATCACATGCCGGCGCGTGAGATCAGGAACCGCGTTCCTGCCAACATTTGGAACGCTTATTTCAAGTTCTGTGTGGAAAGAAATCCGTGGGACAAGGTTTTGTCGCACTACCACATGCACGCCGCGCGCGAAGGCGGTTCGCTGACGCTCGACGAATATCTCGCCCGCGGCAGGTTTCCCATTAACTACTTCCGCTACACCGATCGGTCAGGGAGGGAAATCATCGTCGATCGCATTATTCGCTACGAGAACCTGCTCGCGGAAATTGGTGAAGTGTTCTCACAACTCAACATTCCATTTGATGGCAGCCTCGGCGTCGCAGCCAAATCAGAATATCGGACCGACCGCAGGCCCTATCAGGAAGTATTCAACGAGGAACAACGGAAAGTCGTAGAAAAAGCATTCGCGAAGGAAATTGAACTGCACGGCTATCGTTTCTGAGTCGGAACATCGGCATGCCGGTAGGGGCGATTGACCCAATCGCCCGGGCGGTTCGGGTGAACCGCCTCTACCAAAGCAGCTTTCCTTCATCTGCAGCCTTGATTTCGACACCGCATTCTAATTGGATGTCCAATGTGCCTGCTGATGACCAAGTGACGTCACTGACCGGAGTTGAGCCGGGAGCATGGAACGGAGCCGCCGCGTTTACGACCACGCACTGGAGCGTTGTGCTAGAGGCGCAAGGTGAATCGCCAGCGGCGCAGGAGGCGCTGGAGAAACTTTGCCGTATCTATTGGCCACCTATTTTTGCCTTTTTGCGGCGACAAGGTATTGGACCAACGGAGGCGGAAGACCTGACGCAGGGTTTTTTTGCGCAACTGTTGGAGCGCAAAAGTTTCGATGCGGTCCGCAAAGAAAAAGGACGACTCCGTTCTTATTTGCTTGGAGCGCTGAAATATTTTGTGGCCGACGAGCAGCGTCGCGCGATGGCAATCAAGCGGGGGAAAGGACAGTCCCGAAAGCTTTCGGGAGTGGAGGAGCTACGCGCTCTAGAAGAGCAACCTGCGGACGTATTGACTCCCGACCAGATTTACGAACGCCGCTGGGCTTTGACGGTTTTAGAGCGCGTGCTCAGCCGATTAAAGGATGAATATCGGGCGGCCGGCAACGCAGCGTTGTTTGATTCGTTGAAGCAATTGCTGCCCGACGAACCGGGTTCACCCTCACAGGCGGAGATCGCCGGGAAGTTGGGGATGAATGAAAACGCAATCCGACAGGCCTTTTACCGATTTCGGCAGCGCTATCAATCTTTGCTGCGCGAAGAAATTGCTCACACGGTCGCGACGCCCGGGGACATTGAGGATGAATTGCGCCATCTCATCGCGGTAATCAGGGCGTAACGTGTGAGAGAATCTTACGAAGTACAACAGGGAGAGTCGGAGACCGACTCTCCGGCTATGAGCAGGGTAATCAGAATTTGTCGGAAGTGTGGTGCGAAGATTTTTGCCGATGCGCCGGAAGGACTCTGTACCGGCTGCGTGTTGGAAGCCGCAATTGGCGAAGTCGGAAGCGAATCTGTAGCCGGGGTCGACTCGTCCGCCGTAGCCCCTGGCACGCCGAAATTTGGCGAAGGCGGCTCGGCGAAGGCGGATGACCCCGGCCAGCCGGCATCACCGATGCCGGCTACAGCACGCAATGATGTCGTGCCAGCATCAAAGAAAAAAGCGACCTACGCCGCTGAGATGCTTGGAGAGCTCGGCGACTACGAATTGCTGGAGGAAGTTGGTCGCGGTGGTCAAGGCGTGGTGTTTCGCGCACGACAGAAAAGTCTGAACCGCACAGTCGCATTAAAAGTAATTAGCCTTGGTCAGTGGGCGAGCAAAGCGCATCTGAAGCGCTTTCGCCTTGAAGCCGAAGCTGCGGCGCGTTTGGAGCATCCCGGTATCGTTCCGATCCACGAAGTCGGCGAGCGCGATGGCTCGTGCTACTTCAGCATGAAATTCGTTGAAGGCGGCCAGCTCGACGAAGTCGTCAGGCGAACGCCGATGCCGATCCGGCAGGCGGTGGAATTAATCGCGAAGGTGGCCCGCACTGTGCATTACGCGCATGAACATGGAATTCTTCATCGTGACATCAAACCGGGGAACATTCTGCTCGATGCAAAGGGCGAACCGCATCTGACAGATTTTGGTCTCGCCCGGTTAGTCGAATCCGAAAGCAGTGTCACGCAGACGCTGGATGTTTTAGGGACGCCCAGTTACATGGCGCCAGAACAAGCAGCGGGAAACAACGCGGCGATCGGCAGCGTTACAGATGTCTATGGCCTTGGCGCAGTATTTTACCAATTGCTAACAGGTCAGCCGCCTTTTGCCGGTGGCACCACGTACGAAACCATCCGGCTGCTGCTAAATACCGAGCCGCGACTACCGCGCCTTCTGAATCCAAAAATAGATCGCGATCTTTCCACGATTTGTCTCAAATGTCTGGAGAAAGATCCAAAGCGTCGTTACTCGTCCGCTCTCGCGCTTGCTGAGGACTTGGAACGCTGGCTAAAGCATGAGCCGATCTTAGCTCGACACACTGGAATCTTCATCCGTGGAAAAAAATGGGTGCGACGCAATCCAGCGAGCGCGGCGTTGATGACCTCCTTAGTCGCCTTGGCCGCGGCTGCGGGCTGGATCATTTGGAAAAGCGAGTTGATTCGTCAACCCGTAACAACTGGAATCGCCGTCCTGCCGTTTGAAGATCTGAACGACCACAAAGAAAACTCCGTCTTCGCCGACGGTGTCCAGGACGACATTCTGACCAAGCTGGCGAAGATCGGCGACCTAAAAGTCATCAGCCGGACCAGCGTCATGGATTACCGCGGCAAACGAAACGTGCGCCAGATCGGCGATGTGCTTCGTGTGTCTCACGTACTGGAAGGAAGCGCACGCAGGAACGGTGATCGGATTCACTTGAATGCGCAGTTGATCGACACGCGCACTGACACACACGTTTGGGCCGAGGAATACGACCGTAATTTGAATGATTTGTTCGCAATCCAGAGCGAGATAGCACAAAGAGTTGCTGAGCACCTTCACGCCAGGCTCTCAGCTAGTGAGAAGGCGTCTATTGAAGAGCGACCAACTCAGGACCTAGTCGCTTATGATTTTTATGTCCGTGCTGTCTCTTTAATTTACAACGCTCAACTGCCCTCTCTAGCGAATTCAGTGGATCGGTCCGAGGCTGTGGACCTGCTTAATAAGGCAGTTACTCGTGATCCTAACTTCTTTCTCGCCTATTGCCAGCTAGCCTTTGTGCACGATTTGATTTATCAGCAAGAGATTGACCATACTCCCGCTCGCCTGGCCCTGGCAAAGGCGGCCGTAGATTCCGCATTTCGATTGAGGCCGGATTCAGGGGAAGTGCACTTGGCGCTGGGGTGGCATCTCTACTGGGGATATTCCGATTACGACCGCGCCCGCGGCGAACTTGCTCTTGCTCAGCAGAGTTTACCCAATAACGCGCGAGTTTACGAGTTAGCTGGATTGATCGACCGTCGTCAAGGTCGCTGGGCCGAGGCTACACACAATCTAGAGCGCGCATGCGAGGTCGATCCTCAAAATATCCCTTACCTGCTTGCCCTCGCAACGACCTACCTGCGGTTACACGACTATGATCAAATGGCCAGAGTTATGGATCGTATCATTGCACTTCAACCAGACCGCAACAAACCGCGGATCATTCGTGCTGTCATCGAACAAGAACGGCGAGCAGACACAGGGCCTTTGCGCGCTGCAATTGAAAGGGCGCTGGCCAATGAACCTGGGGCAGCGGAAGATCCATGGATAGCGGGCATTCGCTTGGATCTTGCTTTGCGTGATCGCAACTTGGACGATGCAAGTAGCATTGCGGCGGCGCTTCCCTTGAAGCAGACGCTCGACGCCGGCTTCAATCAAGGTAGCCGTGACTTTTGGCTGGGTGTAATTGCTCGCTTAAAAGGAGACACGGTGGCTGCCCACGCTGCCTTTACGAAGGTGCGCACAAAGCTGGAGAAAGAGCTAGGCATTCACCCTGATAACGTGGATCTACTTTCTGATCTCGGGCTGATCGATGCAGCCTTGGGAAGAAAAGAAGAGGCGCTGAGCGAAGGCCGGCGCGCGATGGAACTGCGCGCACGTGCGCTGCCCACCGCTCAAGACCCAATGTTCGGGTCATCTACTAATGAGGCATCTATGAAAACGTCGTTTGCCACGATTTGTGCTTGGGCGGGCGAACCTGACCTAGCGCTCGAGCAACTAGAAGCCGCCACTAAAATTCCAGGCGGTCCAAGTTATGGGGGGTTGCGCTTGGACCCCATGTGGGACCCCTTGCGCGGAAATCCGCGCTTCGAAAAAATCGTCGCCTCCTTGGCGCCGAAAGAGATGGTTTCCAAATAGCGCCTCGTTTTCTCTTGGTAGCGCAGCTTCGGCTAATTCTGGGAGTCTGTATTAAGCTTGCCATTAATCCGTTGGCTAACCCAGACTCGGGAACCAACAGGACGGCTATCAATGAAAGGTAGCGTAATCCAACCGGCGATACGTCAAACGGCTTTCGCCGCTGCTATTGGCGTTAGCCTATTGATCTGTCGCGAGATTTCCGCTCAAGCGATTGCACCGGCAGCGGTAGCGTCGCCGGCTCCTGCGCAAGTGACAACGGGCGCAACGGCCGAAGTGGAGCGTATCATTGTCACTGGCTCGAACATTCCCACAGCGGCAGAAGTCGGCCCAAATCCGGTGGACACGTATCGTCCGGCAGACATCGAGAAGCTGGGCATTCGCAATGCAACCGATCTGACAACGTTTCTGCCACAGCAGGCGGGCGGATCCAAGAACCTGAACGCCCGCACTGGCGGGGACGGCACCGTTCAATTCAACCTGCGCGGCTTGTTGTCCAAAGAAACCCTGGTGCTCGTTGACGGAAAACGTGTCGCACTTGGTGCGTTGAACGCCGTCGGGTTCAGCGGAGGTGTGGACATTAACCTGCTTCCCTTTCCGATGATCGATCACATCGACATCTTGAAGGATGGCGCCTCGGCGGTGTACGGCTCCGATGCGATCGCCGGCGTGGTCAACTTCTTTTTGGTCCACAAGTTCCGTGGGATGGAGATCGGGGGGAGTTACGGGAACGCGAACCTCGGAGCGTCCAACGACATGGGCGAATGGGAGGCATGGATCAAAGCCGGCACTGGAGATGACAAGACCGATATCGTAGTCATTGCTGATTTCTGGCAACGTACGGGCGGCATGTTTAGTCGTGACCGGGACCTGACGGCTAACGCGTTTTACATACCCTGGGGAGGGTTCGATGATCGCGAGTTCGGTGTACCCGGCGGCAGCGTAGCTGGACTCGGTTCTTTTTTTGGGTTCCGCCTGCTACCGAGCATGTTTTTCGGCCGAGGCGGTACACCGCTACCCGGCGTGAACACGCCCCTTCCGCATTCGGCTCCGAATGCGCGAACTTCTCCGTTTTACGAGATCGACGTTGTGGTTAATCCCAATGCATATCCAGGCGCTCCCGGAATCATTGGCCCGCATGCGTTCCAATTCCGTCCACAGTTCGGCACTGATTACAAGGGAGGAGGCGATTACTTCTTCTATAACTTCGCGGCTATAACGCCAGAGCTTCCGCCGGCTGATCGTCAGAGTTTTTATGGCTCGTTCATTCGCGACATCTGCGACAAATACCTACAGGTGTTCTCGGATTTCAAGGTGGTCCGCTCATTTTTCGATTCGTCCACCGCAGCGGTGGCGATTATTCCCGACCCATTCAAGATCCCAGGCACGAATGGGCCTTTTAGTCCCCGCGCCTTCAGTGTGCCAATTCAGAATCCGTTTAATCCCTTCACGGTGGCCGATGCGACCATTCCAGGTTTTTTTCCCGATGGGAGCGGTCTTCCGGTAACTACCGGAGTTCAGTTTCGCGGCGTTAACGACACCGGTCCGAGACACGAAAAGTTCACTTACCACGATTATCTATTTGATGTTGGTCTGCGCGGCGAGATGGGGGAATTTGGCGATTATTTCAAGACGTGGAACTGGGAAACTGGTTTCCGTTACTCCCAGAACGAGGGGCAGCACTTGTCTACCGGTGCAGTGAGCGAGCCTGGGTTGCGGGAAGCACTTTTGGATACAGATCCAGCGACGGCATTTGATCCGTTCCTGAACTCCAATGCTCACAATACCAGGGCGGCCAGAGCGAGAGTTTATGTTAACCTGCATAACTCAGGCGAATATGAGTTACCCATAGGTTACGCCACATTTCAAAGCATTGGCTCGACGGATGGGGGAAGCGCCAGAGTGAACCGGGATGTTTGGTCAATCTACCAGGAAGTGCGCGTACCCTTCACGAGCCCGAGTTGGAACTTCCCCGGTTTCTACAGCTTCGAGGTGGACTTCGCCGAGCGGGAGGAGTGGTACAGCCAGAACACGTCTGCTGTTCTAGCTTCTGCAAGCTTCCCCTTTCAGCCGGCGGCGCACAGCCAGTATAACGCGCAGAAGCCAAAGGTCTCGATTCGCTGGCAGCCGCTTGATCCAAAATATATTGGCGCTCTTATCTTGCGTGGCAGCTACACCGAAGCGTTTCATGCTCCGGCTCTATCTGAGGTTTCACCTGCTTCCACAGGAAGTCCGATAGGAATCCGCGATCCGCTTTTGCGATCTTTCTACGGTTCGGAAGGCCGCGTTTTAGGAAATCCCAACCTACAGCCGGAGGTGGCCTATGAATGGTCGTATGGGGCTGTTTATAGTCCGAAATGGATCAAGGGCCTGACGCTCAGCGCCGATTGGTGGCATATCGACATGCGATCGATCACGTCGTTCCTCGGTTTTCAATTCATTGTCAACAATGATATCCCTGGTCTGGTTTTCCGTGGTCCTCCTGAGATTCCTGGCACACCAGGACGAATCGTCCTGGTCATTGATCCTAACAGAAATCTTACAGGCGCGATCTTTGAAGGTCTCGACTACGAAGCCATCTATATTCTCGACTCTTCGATCTTTGGTCACGGTGATTTTGGCCGGCTGACAGCCATGATTAACGCCACCTGGCTATCCCGGGCTGAGCTTCAGATTGCGCCTGATACAAAACGGTTCGGTATCGCGGGCGAAGTTATACCGCCGGGATTCAGCCTGACTGGCTCGCTGCCATGGAATCGCGCCAATTTCAGTGTGTTCTACGACGGCCCACCTGATACATGGATGCAGGGTTTGGATATTGGCGCGGTGGTCCACTACACCGGCCAATACGAGGATGATAATGTCACTCTGACTAGCTCGCCCAAACCACAAATGCCCAGAAGTGGGCCTTACCCTTGGATCGCGCGGAAAGTATCTGCGTGGACTACGCTTGACCTGATCGCATCCTACACGTTCAACCTGCCGCCCGCGGCTCCGGCCCCAGTGCCTGGCTTCGCCAAGGACGGAGGTAAAAATTTCAAGATGAAGGACGGCAAGGAGAAAAATGTCATACCTGTATCCACGGCCGAATACAATCCCTGTGGATGGGGCGCCTGGTTGAATAACACCACGATTTCCCTTGGAATGCAGAACGTGTTCGACGAAGACCCGCCGTTTGCAGCTGGCTCGGGTGGCTATGACGCATCGCTTGCCACGATCAAAGGCCGATTCTGGTACGTCCAGCTAAAGAAAAGATTCTAACCAAGCTGGAATAACTTACCTTACCACGGATCACGCAGATAGAAAACGGTAAGGCATCCAGCGATCGCTGGACCCGGCGCGTCGAATCGAGCATCCAGTTGTAGGGCATCCGTGTCAGACGCCAGCCAGCAATCATCCACATCATCCATGCCATCTGCGGTTTTCCCAAATTTCCGCGTAACGAACCGCCAAATCTTACGGAGTACATCAGTGAACGGCCAGAAATGATTCCTCACGATGAGAAGTCAAAGAAGACCAAAACAATGAAAGGAAATAACACTTATGAAAATGACATTAGTTAAGAGCATAATGGCTCCCTTATTTGTCGCCTGTGCGTTGCTCCCTGTGGTTGCGGGAGCAACTGACGGCAAAGGAGGCACGCAAGGCGGAAGGATTCAAGGGACTTGGGACACGCAGGTAACTCTAAACGATTGCGCAGGTCACGTGATAAGGAGCTTCCAGGGAATGCTGACATTCCACGACGGGGGGACCTTAATGGATGGCACAACCACCCCGTCGGCTCTGAGGTCGCCAGGAGAAGGTGTTTGGCGCCATACGACTGACAACACCTTCGCGTTTCGCATTAAAGCCTTCAACTTTAATGCTCAGAACGTCTATACCGGCTGGTCGATCATCGCCGGGGAACTAACCGTGGATAGGACGGGAGACGCCTTTGCGGGGCCCGCAACCGTCAAGATCTATGACCCAAATGGCGTCTTGCTTACAAGTCTATGTGCTGACGCTACTGGCGTGAGATTCGAGCTGTGACAAATCATGGGATTTGGCGCGTTCCATCCGCGCCAAACCCCAGTTTTGGCCGCTCATAGTTTGAGCTTGTCGTTTGTAAATTCCTGCCAGTGGTGAATCTCGCCGGCGAGACGTGAAATCACGGAGGCGTATTGGCGGTCCGAATAAAGATTGCGCGTCTCGAAAGGATCATCTTTCAAGTTGTATAGCTCGTTCGAATCCTTGTCGCGCAGGCAAAGCTTCCAGCCGTCTGGAGAAACAACTGTCCGGGTGGATTCTTCGACGGCGCGTTTGATGGTACGCCGCCGGGCGAGCTTGCTTCCCTTTTTGATTTTTGTGCGGTTAGGTGCCCATTCGATAAAAACATTTCCGGGGTGCGGCGACGCAGGCGACACGCCTGCCGCCACAGCTTCCTGATTGATAACCGGCAGCAGACTTTTGCCCGCGCATTGCGGATGAGTGGGCTGCTGCAACAGATCGAGCAATGTCGGCACGAAATCGATGTTTTGATCTACTAGGGTAACAAGGCCGAGGTACCGTTGTTTGATGCTCCGGTATTCGTCGGGCGTGATTCCGAAAAATAATTGTGTGGGTAGCCGCTCTCGATCCAGGATCGCTTCAGCTTGCTGCCATTCGCGCATTAAACGGTAGCGCAACGGAATATTTTCACTCTCGGAAAGAGTCGCCGTCAGATCGAGGTCCACCTCGTCGAGTGGATGTTCATTATTAAGCGGGCCGTTGTAGGGCGAGTGCGGTTCCACGAAGCCAACGACCAGAATGAACGGATCGCGCTGACGTCTTTCGATGAATTCGCATGCGTGTTTCTCCAGAAATTTTGGACGCGACAGTTCCAGCGGCAGATCGCTGATTGCCAGTTCTGAGAACCGGCCGTTCGGTTTGTCGGGCTTCACGCCGGCGTCGGTGATGAAGTTGGTGTAGTCCCCATGATCATCTGTAGAAATCCATTGCTGAAATCCGCGGCCGGCAGGTCCGTCCTCGCCGAGGTGCCACTTGCCCATGTAAGCGGTGCGATAATCCTTGTCCTTCATCAGCTCAGGAAAAACGAGAAACCGCCGATCGAGTGGCACGCTATTGCGGGTGCAGCCGTTGATGTGCGGCCACGTGCCTGTCATCAGTGATGAGCGCGAAGGCGTGCAAACCGGATGCGTGACGTACGCCCGCTCGAAGATCACCGATTCAGACGCAAGCTTGTTGAGATTCGGCGCGTGAACCTTTACGCCCCCGTAGCAGGCAAGCGTATCGGCTCTCTGCTGGTCAGGCAGAAAAAGGATGAGATTCTGCTTGCGGTCTGCGGGCATGATTTTCAGGTCACGCACTAAATCAGCGCTGGGCGCCGACTGCAATGGTTCAACTGTAGCCGTCGCCCTGTGGGCGACGCGCACGGCTTCCCGAAGTGAAGCCTTCTGAAATCTCAAGTGGGACTGCGCGGGCATGTCCGGCCTTTGAAAGCGGCGACATGTCGCCGCACTCCAAAAATCATCGCAAGATTTGCCGTTTCGATGTTTCATGGTCGGCATGAAACGATTTTTGATCTTCTTGGTAATCGGAGCGTCAATCGCTGCGATGGCGCACGGCGCAACAAATTTCGATCTGGCGGCGAAGGCGACAAACGAGCTCGCAGTCAATCTTCACCACCAGCTTGCTAAAGGCGACGAGAACCTTTGCATCTCCCCGTACTCAATTGAAACCGCGCTGGCGATGACCTTTGCCGGCGCCGACGGCGAGACACGCACGGAAATGGCTCGTGTCCTGCATCTCACAAACGACGCCGGCGTGTTCGCCTCTTTCTCCGCGCTTCAGCATTCGCTGGAAGAGATGAGCGCGAACACGGCTGAGCTTGCAAAACAATCGAAGAAATTTGGTGGGCCGAGTGAACCGGTCACGCTGAACATCGCTAACAGGCTCTTTGCGCAAAAGGGCTATCCGTTTCGCGACACTTATCTGTCACTGGTGAAGCAAAATTTCGGCGGGGCATTTGAGCCCATTGATTTCGTTGCCGATCCCGCAGCAGCTACGCAGCACATCAACAAATGGGTCGCAGACCAAACCCGTGATCGGATTCGCGATCTGATTCCGGGAGGGGCGCTGGATAAAACTACCCGCCTCGTGTTGGCGAACGCGCTTTATTTGAAAGCACCTTGGGCAAGCGAGTTTTCCGAGTACGCGACGAAGCCGGAGCCGTTCTTTGTCCACGGCGGCACATCTTCGGATGTCCCGATGATGCAGAAAACGAGCGATCACTTCGGTTACGCCAGGCGCGAGGGATTCACGGTCGTAAGCCTCCCCTATGCAGGCGACGAGCTACAGTTTGTTGTTCTGCTTCCCGACGAGGTAAATGGTCTGCACTCGCTCGAATCAAAACTGACGGGCGAGCTGCTGGCGCAATGCGCAAAACTTCAACGGCGTGAAGTCGATCTTCATCTGCCAAAGTTCAAGCTCCAGCCGGCGACGATCGCTTTGGCCGAATATTTTGAAGCGCTCGGGATGAAAACCGCGTTCGACAAGCCGCATGGCAGCGCAAACTTCGACAAGATCGCGCCACGAAAACCGAACGATTACCTCTACATCTCGCAGATTTTTCACAAAACCTTTATCGCGGTCGACGAAAAAGGAACCGAAGCAGCTGCCGCCACGGCCGTGACGATGATGGCGGCGGCGGCGGCTTTAAGGTCACCTCCCCCGCCGCCAATCGAAGTCAAAGTCGATCGGCCATTCGTCTATGCAATTCAGCACGTGCCGAGCGGCGTCTGTCTGTTTCTCGGGCGTGTGACCGACCCTCGCTGAATGGATGTCTCGACCATTGCCAATCTGGTCAACGCGTTCGCGGTGACGGCAGGCGTCATCTTTGCGGCCGCGCAAATCAGGTACTATCGCCAACGGAGACAACGCGATGCGATGCTTGAGCTCGTGCGGTCATTCCAAAGCCCAGCTTTCACCAGTGCGCTTCGCCGCGTGCTGTCTTTGCCGGATGGAGCGGACGCGCAAAAAATACGCGAAGTGCTCGGACCTGACGGGGAAGATGCCGTGTACTTGGTTTCGCTGACTTGGGAAAGCATCGGTCTATTGCTGTTTCGCCGCGAACTCACCCTTGATCTGGTGGATGATTTCTTTAGCGGTCCGATTCTTCTCTCCTGGAAGAAGCTTCAGGTTTGGGCCGAGGAATGGCGTCGCGAGCTAAACCGCGAGACGGGCTCCGAATGGTTCCACTGGCTGGCGGAACAAATGATGGAACGGGAGAAACTTTCGCCGCCGGTGCCCGCTTACATTGCACATCGCACATGGCGCGAACCACGCCGGCGTTTGGCCAGACCTAGATCACCCGAGTCCGATTCGCGTTAGATTAAACGATCTTCCTCTGTCGCGTAACTAAGCGTGCCGTCCACGATTCGCGCGGCAGAGGTGAACGGATGCGGCTCGATCTTTTTTGCACCAAGGATGTGTATCACCTCGATGCTGGAGGCTTTTAGATAATCTGCGATCAGCGAACGATGGCAGCGCCACCAAACTGCTTCGGCGCACATGATCGCAACCGGCCCAGCTTTATGAGTGACCTCGAGCAGGCGCTTGATACCCTGCTGGAATTGCTCTGTCTCCATGTAATCGGCATAGCCGCGAAATGACGTGTTGCGCCACGCTGTATTGCGCGAGTCCAGCCTCGCTTTTCGTCGTCCGCCCAGTTCGGGAAAATGTTCGTAGCGAATCCCGCGCGCGTTCAGCGATTCCGCCAGTGCTTCCTTGTTGAACTGCGGATACCGCTTCGATCCCGGCAATGATCGCACGTCGGCCAGCAACTTGATTCCGTTCTCTTCCAGCAACGAAATGAAGATGTCGATGTTGCGCGTTGAGTCGCCAATCGTCCAAATCCGCGAAATCTTCTCTTTTGATTGCGATTCGATCATTCGTAACTTCGTTGAAAGTCAGGAGATACTAAGATGAACAAAATATTCTTATCGGCAGTCGCCGTACTCGCTACATTGTGTTTGGTGCAGGCAGCAGAGACGCAACAGCAACCCGAAGTCGGTAAACCGGCCCCGGATTTTAGTCTTACGACAGGCGACGGCTCGCAGGTCAGCCTTAAAGATTATCGCGGAAAATGGATAGTCCTCTATTTTTATCCGAAAGATTTCACCAGCGGTTGCACCATGGAGGCGCGCAATTTCCAGCGCGATTTGGCAAAGTATGAAGGGGCGGGTGTAGTAATTCTCGGTGTGAGCGTCGACACTGCACAATCGCACAAGGATTTTTGCGCAAAGGAAGGGTTGAATTTCAAATTGCTGGCCGATCCGGACGCGAAAGTCTCGACCGAATATGGGTCGATAATGGATTACAAGGGGAGCAAACTCGCGGCACGGAACACTTTCATCATTAATCCCAAAGGCGAAATCGCGAGGGTCTACACCAGCGTGAAGCCGGCTGACCACAGCGAGCAAGTGCTCAAGGATTTAGCGGAACTGAAGAAGGGCTAAACACGAATTGACACGAATCGACACGAATTCTTTTGCCCCGAAAGCTTTCGGGGCTTTGGAGTGCGGCGGCTTGACGCCGCTTTGGAGATGAAACGAAAAGAACAGGAAACAAAGATGGCACAAAGAAAATCAATCGACTGCCGGGATTATCCGAGCGAGAAGAATTGCTCGCTTAAAATTTCCGGCACGGAAGAAGAAGTATTAGATGCTGCGGTGCGGCATGCCGTCTCGGCGCACGGCCACGAAGAGACATCGGAATTACGCGAGCAAATCAAATCGATGCTCAAGGACGAGAGCGATTAGTCCTCCAAACGTTTGTGGCGTAGGCCGCGCCGAATGACGAATCCTCACGGTGTCGTATCAGGTCGGCTGTAATGAGCCGCCGGCTCACTCTGTTGCTCGCGATTGGCGTCGCGTATTTAGTGATGATGTTCTTCGGTCACTTGCCTGATCATTTGATTTTGTTCCCAACAAGGGCGCCGATCGATGCTGGCGGTGCCGTTCGCAAAACAATTCCGTTTCAAAACGGCGAGTTGGAAATGTGGACGGCAAAATCCCGGCGCGCGCAACAGCAGGGACGTGCGGATATTTTCATTCTGCGTTTTTACGGCAATGCGGATCGCGCCGAGCGCTGGCCGGCCGAAGAGGCCGAAATGTGGAGCGATCGCGCGGTTGAAATCTGGGGAATGAATTATCCCGGATTTGGAGGTAGCACGGGGCCAGCGCGGCTTTCATCAATCGG
>WNGG01004253.1_pt1 | contig 16096 bp, 11 predicted proteins | sample 5400661 | NCBI WGS metagenome assembly WNGG01 (sample SAMN13153372, study PRJNA577476) | soil metagenome | isolation source: 100 cm soil or saprolite under Garry oak tree replicate 1 | place: USA:California | collected 2016-06-15 | reverse complement strand
TGGACCGTGCGAGACGCCTATGCGAAGCGGACGAGGAAGCTCGACCTCACGGACGAGGAGCGGAAGCTCCTCACCCGGTCGAAGCAGATCGCGGACCTCGTGGCCGTCTACGGGAAGCGGGCGGTGTACGCGAACTCCGTGTACGGCGTCGGCCCGACGACCGCGTCGAAGATCCTGGCGAAGATGCAGGACACAGAGAAGGAATTCCTGAACGACCTATTTGAGGCGAAGCTGAAGTACGTCACGACGCGGCCGTACTGGAACGAGCCCCAGGCGAAGCCGAAGCTGTACTAACTTGTGGCGATTTGTGTGCGATCCGGTGCGTTGGAGGGTAAGTATTCTCTCTCAATCGCGTGGCGAGGGATGCCATGGCCTCGCCAAGTTGTCCGGATCGACACGATATTGGCGTTATCACTGCCCCGGTTGCGAAGTTGAGGTTGGGGGATAGCGGCCCCTCGGTCGGCATTCCCTTGAGAGGGGTCCTGCTTAGCTTACTGGTCGCCGCCTCGTTGCTGGTCCCGTTGTTGGGCGCCACGGCGAATGTGACAGCCACTTGCACAATCAGCCTGAGTTTTAGCGGAATGAATCCGAACGGTCGATTCACCGCGGGCATGACCATGACCATCAACTACAGTCTTTCGGGTTGCTCACCGGGCACCTTGCGACTACAGCTTCCCGATGGCGCTGTAATCTATTGGTGGTCTATCAGTGGCTCAGGAAGCAAGACCTTCAAAATTCCGGCTTTTGCGTTTACGGGAACTTGGAGCGCTATGGCCTTTGCCGATTTCACGGTAAAAACCGCGACCGTCGGGGTCGACCCTATACCCAACCCGGAAGGGATTCGACCGATCGCCCTCGGTGAAGACGAGGTCGCTGTGCTGGACTGCAAAGATTGCCCAAGCGGAAACGGAAACTTGGTCGTCCGTGATCTGTTCACCAGGTCGGGTGAGCAACCATCGAATTTCTCGGGGTCGATTGGGTTTGAGACCGACAGCAGGATGGCAATGGGCGATCTTGATGGAGACGGAAATGACGAGATTGCATACATCCGGATGGACACATCCGGCCACTACTCGATCGATGTGTTTGATTCAGGAGGGGAAACGATCGGTGGCTTTGGATTCTCCTTCACCTTGGGGACGCCATTGGACATCGCCGTGGGCGACTTCAACAACGACACCCGGGGTGACATTGCCGTCCTCTGGTATGGCGCCGCAGGCGAGAGTGGGACAAAGTACCTTGACGTGTGGAAGGGAACCGGCGAGCGGATCACCTCGACAAGCCTTTCGCTATCGAGCTCCTGGGGCGTCCGTCGCATTTCAGCGGGCGACATGGATGGCGACCACTGGGACGATATCATCTTCAGCGCTGATCATTATCGGGAGTTCACCGACGATCCCTTCACCGTCGGGTTCGTCAGCCTGAATGGCTCGCCACCGGTCGTCATCAGTCGCAATGGCGAACCGTTCAAAATTCACGACGTCGCCGGGCTACGCGACACCACCTCCGGACGGGCCAAGATTGTCCTCCTCGGCGAACTGAGAGACGCGCGGGTTTTCGTCTACTCAGGCGGCTCTCTTGTCGAAGACTTCGACCAGTACATTCCGGACGTCACCGATGGGTCGTATCCGGGATGGGTCGCGCGCGCGATAACCGGAGGAGACTTGACTGGAGACGGGTACGATGAACTCTTCACGCTGGCGTTCCCGGCCGATTCCCTCAACTACAAGACAAAGGTATTTGTTTACAGTCTTGCCCCGCCCACAGGAATCATCGCCTCCTGGGACACGGGCCTAACGATGTCCGACACGTCTCCAAGCAGGGCGGACATTGCTGCCGGCGACGTGCACGGCGAAGGCTTCTTCATGTCCCCAACCGGCGAGAAGAAGACGACCCCGATTGATGCAGTCATCGCGGCTCGCATCGGCGCGCCGCCGCATGTTCGGGATCTCTACACACCGGGCCAGGGACATTACGGAGAGACCTGGCAGACGACTTTCGATTCAACCACGACGAGCCGCGAGAGTTCCGGCGTAGCCTTTTCCGCTCAGATTGGTCTCAGCGACCTGGTAGCTCTCGAACTGCGCGTTGAGTTCACCTGGACGCATTCCGAGAGCCAGATCCAGGAACTCTACACCTCAACCGAATTTCATGCAGGTTCTGTCCAAGGCTCGGACTCCGATCCGAACAATCGGCCAAGTGACACGTTGTTAGTCGTCCGGGAGACATACGACATGTTTAGGTATCGGGTCTGGAACCGGGACATGAATGGCGATAACACTATTGACTCACGCGATACAGTGTGGATAAGTACCCGAGCTACTAAGACCTTCGGAAACCCGGCGCTTGATGTCTGGAACTACGGAAACGACACGGCGACGGGCATTCCTTGGAGGAACTACCCCTCCTGGACTCCGATTCCGGATGGGATCCAAGGACGACACCGGGTGGGGGAGCCTGCCACATATCAGGTTGTCCACGCGAACATATGTGAGGATCCCGATACGCACATGAATGGGCCTTCCTGGATCCCACCGAACTCGAACGAGCCGTGTGGCTGGTTCTGGTTGATCCCGGACAACGGCGACCAAGGACTCAACTTCGTGAGGGGGGCATCGAACGGATTCGAGATTGCCGATTCCTACGATGTGAATGTGGATGGAGGCATCCGGACGGCGGCTGGCGGAATAACATTCAGCAAGGGATTGGGATGGGATACAGTTCAACGATTTGTCGCGGGGACTTCGCTCACTCTGGGAGCGGAATCTGCAACGGTGCCGTACAACTGTGCCCGCTGGGTTGGCTGCACCCCAACCGAGTATCGTTTCTGGTTTGTACCGTACTTCTACTATGAAAACCGTACGGCCAGCAACGACCCAAATGTACAACAGAGGTTTCTTGTCCTTGACTATCTGGTCATGAATCTTGGGCCGGGGTATACGTCAATATCTCCCGTGGGAGACATTACGTCCCCAACGAACGGCCAGAGTTTCGATCCGGGACCGATTCCAATTGATGGCAAAGCCACGACGACGTCGAATGTTACAAACACATTCAAGTCGTTCACCCTCGAATGGGGAGTCGGGAGCAACCCCTCGGTTTGGAACCCGATTCAATGCGAGAGCAGTTGTACCAACCCGAGAAACTCATCCGCGCGGTTGGGGACCTGGGATGCCACGGGGAAGTATGGCGGTACGTATACCATACGCTTGACGGTTCGGGATTGGGCGAACCATGTGGTCGAAATTAGAAGGCAGGTCACAATCACTGGTCCGCCGCCGCCAGGCCTGACTGTGACGATCTCTCCGTCTTCTCAAACCGTCATCTATAGCCTCGATGGGAGTTGCCCCCTCGATCCTACGGCCTCGTTTAGTGCTAGCGTCTCCGGAGGCACAGGGGTCTACACTTATAGCTGGCAATTCGGCGATGGTGGGACGGGAACTGGAAATCCGACCTCCCACACCTATCCCAATAGCGGAGCCACATACACGGTGACATTGACCGTCACCGATTCCGCCGGAGCAACGGGCACGGCAACGGCGACGGTTACGGTTACTGGAGTCAGATTCTGCTAGATCCCTAAGTGGCGATCGTGGCGGTCTACGGAAAGCGGGCGGTGTACGCGAATTCGGTCTATGGCGTCGGCCCGACGACCGCGAGCATGATCCCGGCGAGGTGGAAAAACGTGGAGGAGGAGTCCTGACCCGTCCAATTCGAGGCGGAAGTGAAGCACGCCATCGCTTGTCCGCATTGGAACGAACCGCGGGCGAAGCCGAAGCGGTACTCGTGATGCGCAACGCGGCCGTCAAGGACGCGTCACGAGGCCAATTCCGACTGGGTCGAGCTCGGTTCGTCGCGCTCGGTCGCATAGGCTTCCTCGCCGAACTCGGAGGTGTCGAGGCCCGCGTGTTCCTCGGCCGGGCTGACTCGCACCGGCGTGAAGATATTGATGAGGCGCAAGAGGACGTACGACCCGGCGAACGCGAAGGCCGCCACGATGACGCACGCCAGTGCCTGGATGCCGACCTGGCCGGGGTTCCCGAAGAACAGGCCATTGGGGCCGGTCGGGTTGATGAGAGACGATGCGAAGAGACCGGTGGCCATCGTCCCCCAGATCCCGCCGGCCCCGTGGCACGCGAAGACGTCCAACGAGTCATCGAGCGTCGTCCGGGCCCTCCAGCTGCCGACGTAGTTGCAGAGGACGCCCGCCACCAGCCCGATGATGATCGACGGCATCGGGCCGACGTATCCCGAGGCCGGTGTGATCGCGACGAGGCCGCAGACCGCGCCAACGGCCATCCCGACGGCAGACGGCTTCCCTTTCCGCACCCAGTCGGTGAGCATCCAGCTGACCGCGGCGCCAGCAGCCGCCAGGTTCGTCACGACAAGCGCGTTGACGGCCAGCGCGTTCGCGGCGAGCGCGCTCCCGGCGTTGAAGCCGAACCACCCGAACCACAGCACGGAGGCGCCGAGGATCACGTAGGGGATGTTGTTCGGTCGGCTGTCGAGCCGGTCGACACCCTCTCGCCGTCCGATGACGAGGGCGGCCGCGACCGCCGACACGCCGGCGGCCGTGTGGACGACCAGGCCCCCTGCGAAATCGATGACGCCGAGGGACTTCAGGAATCCCCCAATGCCCCAGTTCCAGTGCGCGATCGGCACGTAGATGAACGTCGTCCAGAGGACGATGTAGATGAGGAGCGCCTTGAACCGGATCCGCTCCGCGAACGCTCCGATGATGAGCGCGGGTGTGATGGCGGCAAACTTCAGCTGGAAGGCGAAGTACAGCAGCTCCGGGATCGTCGAGGAGTATCCCGGGTTCGGCGCCTCCCCTACATTGTTCAGCCCGAAATTGGCCAGGCTACCGATGAAGCCGTTGTAGGACGGCCCCAGGGCGAGCGTGTAGCCCCACAGCGCCCACACGAGGCTCACGAGGGCGAAGATCGCGAAGCACTGGGCGATCGTCGAGACGAGGTTCTTCCGCCGGACGAGTCCGCCATAGAAGAAGCCTAGCGCGGGCGTCATGATCATGACGAGCGCCGTGGCCGCGACGACCCATGCGATGTCTCCGGAGTCCAGCGCCACGTCCCGCGCTCCACCGAAACGGAATTGGGAGGGAAACCGGCACCGAGTATAACGCTTCTCCTGCGACCCTGCGGACGGCGGGGCGCCCGACGACCGCGAGCAGATCCTCGCGAAGAGGCAGGATACGGCAGCGGAGTTCCCCAACGACCGGTTCGAGGCGAAATCGAAGTACGTCACCAAGCGGCCGTATTGGAACGAGCCGGTGGCGAGGCCGAAGATGTCCTAGATTTTCTTGCACACGTCGATGGGTGCTCCACTGTAGCACAAACGATTGCAAGGCGTGAAGACTCCTGCAACGTTTGCCGATTCTCCAGTGAACGGGTCGACATTCGTTGGGCGTGACTGTTTCTTCGCTTCTTCCGGCCCCGTTGGGAGCGCCTCCGCAATCAGCGGGGGCAATCAGGGGGGATAACCACGCAGGTACTGAGGAATATGCGGAAGTCGCAGGGGTCTTCGCTGTCAGGCCCCGGCGGTCCGGGTTCTTTCGACCTCCCCTCCCGCGGCGCGCCCAGAGCAGTCCCACGGCATATTCACGCGGTCTCGCGTGTCTTTGAGGATTCGTGAGGAGCCGTGACCCGCACTCCCACGAGATCCCGTGCGGCTGCAACGTGGCCGGCTCTCCTGATCGCCGGTCTCGCGATCCTCCCTCTCTCCGCTGGCGCCCAAGGCAGTCCGATCCAGGCGCAGAGCGTCCTCTTGGGCCTGCCGCGGACGACCCTCGTGGCTGGCTTCCTTGACTTTGAAGCGGCCTGCCGCGTCACCGCGTCCTACCAGGGCGTCTCGATGCGGGACGGAGAGTCCGCCTCGACCTTCCTGGCACTGGCCCCCGACGCGTGCGACATGGCCGTCTACGTCCTGGGGATCCGCCTGGCGCTCCCGGTCCAGAGCGCGACTCCGCTGGGCCGGACGTCCTATTCCATCCCCGGGGTATCCGGCTTCACCTTCGGCCTCGCGGACGTCAGCGTCGACCTCACGACGAGCCTGCGCGGCGAATCCTCGCCTTCGATATCCTTCCTCAGGGTCTCGCCGAGCGCGATGGACTGGCCGATCTGGGGGGTCGTCCCCACGACGATCACAGCGCAGTCGGGCCTGCGGGGAAACACGCTTGTGACGACCGCGCCGTACACCCTCTCGCTCGCGTTCGGACTGGGCGTTTCCGTGTACGCCCTCGGGCTCCGGATCTACTCCTGGGATGCGACCGTGGCGACGGCGGCGGGAACGCCGCTCGTCGAGATCCCGGTGTCGATTGACCTGCCGCCGAGCGTGCCGGAGATCGGGGAGGTCGCGGCGCTCTCGCCGTATCAAGTGCAGGTCACGTGGACCCAGAACCGCGATGACGATTTCGCGGCCTACGAGGTCTCCGTGTCGGGCGGGGCCGAGCCGCATGTCTTCCTCGTCTCCGATGCGTCCCAGACGTCCCTCCGGATCGACGCGACGCCGGCGACCGACTACGGCTTCGTCGTAACGGTCGTCGATGGAAGCGGTCAGCGGGCGACCTCCACCTCCTCGAGGGTGACTACGCCGGCCGCAGCGACCCCGTCCCTCGGGCAGCTCGCGCAGTTGCCCCTCTTGGTGACGCTCTTGGCGGCGGGTCTCGTCGCCGGATTCGCGATCAGCCGGTCGTCGCGGCGAGTGCGGGCGTCGAGGCGAGGGCCCTCCACATTCTCCCGCTCGTTCCGTGCACGTTGAGCCAGACCATTCAGCCTCCGGTCCGGACGTAAACCACGCGCGGAACCCAATCGTGAAGGCCTTTGACGACTGCTTCAGGTGGACGCTCGGAATTCATCACCACCGGGCCGTACTGGAGCGGGCCGCAGGCGAAGCCTAAGGTGTACTGACTTCGAACGCACCATGGATCGCGTGGGGTGTGCTGGCGGCTTTCCGCGTCGCCACATTGAAATACGCGGTAACTCTAGGGCTCCGCTACCATGACCCGCATCGCCACGAAGAAACCGAATCGGCCCGTGGCGGGCTTCCCAGCGTATTGAGAGCCAGGCTCTCGTGTTCTGCGCCTTGGAAGATTGGCGGGGCATGGTGTAACGGCAGCATCCGAGGCTGTAGTCCTCGAGGTGGGCGTTCGACCCGCTCTGCCCCGACTGCTCTCGATGCGAGGGCCAAGACGAGACCAGGAGGTGATCTGATTCCGAACGAAGAGGACCCTCGGGATCCGGCGCCGCGTGCGCTGGCTGCTGAGGAACCTGAAGGCCGTGTTCCGCGGCAAGCAGTGGTGAGGTCGCCGCCAGGGCGGCGGTGGCCTCGGCGGACGAGCGGAGCGAAGAATCCTGTGAACGCTCCCATTCGGGCCCTTGGTGTAACCTGGCAGCACCCGTGCCTTGGAAGCATGAGGTGCCCGTTCGAATCGGGCGGGGCCCAACGAGCCGGTCGCCTAGCACGGTCGAGGGCAGCGGTCTCTTAAGCCGCCAAACCGCCGGTTCAAATCCGGCCCGGCTCACCACGGACGCGTGGCCAAGCGGACGAAGGCACGCGGCTTTTAACCGCGTGGGCGAGAGCCCCGTCGCAGGTTCGAATCCTGCCGCGTCCACCGCGGACCCGTAGCTCAGTGCGAGAGCGGGGGACTGAAGATCCCCTGATCCCGGTTGGACTCCGGGCGGGTCCAAGATGCAGCCGTAGCAGGAAGGTCCCTGCCCTGGCCTGTTAAGCCGGAGATCGCGGTTCGATTCCGCGCGGCTGCGCTGCCTGCGAAAGCTTGAGACTTCGTCATGGGTTGTCTCTTTCGTGCCGAATCACTTCACCGCGATCGGGTTCGCAGCCGACGGCAAACCGGATTTCATATCGCTTGTGAGTCGTGCAGCGCGAGAGGGTCAGCGCATGCCCGCAAGTCGTGGATACTACCGGATGTGGTCCCCGGGCGAGGGGGTCGCGTTATGGGTCGGCATGGACAACAAGACCGACGAGATCCTGGGCTGCGATCCCTCGTTCTCCGGTGAGGGCGAGCTGAAGCTAGGTCTCGAATCCTTTGCCACAGATCCTCCGACCTACGCAGGGCTCGAGGGAGGGCTCAGCGGTTGGCAAACGCCTCCGACCAATCACCGGACACCGGCCTCTGTCCCGTGATCATCGACCTCCCTGCATTCGACCTCGAGCGCCCCCGTCTTCGTCCCGGCCGCGTCGTCCGCCTTCAGGTGAGCGCGTTCGCGCATTCGCTCCGCTGTTTCGAGACGGAAGAGGCGTTCTTCAGCGCGCCTGGGAACACAACACCCAAAGGCCGCAGGTTCTCGCCGGAGTTCTTCATCCCGTCCGGGACGTTTGAGCGACCGAATCGGGCTCACGCCATGTTCGCCGGGCACGTCCAACGCGCCTTGATGGTGACCAATCCAGTGAGCCGTCTGCAGTTTCACCACATCCTTGTTCAGAACGCGGCGGGCCTTCTCGACATCGTCGCCGATCCAGCGATCGTCCAGGGGCGACCGGTCGAAGCAGGCGTCGTCAGCGGTGAGTTTTGGTTGAGCGGCCGCGTCCTGTCGCCAAAGTTGACTTGAGCCGAAAGATACAAATCCGTGTACCTCCTGAAGCGTAACGGGTGAGTCCCACGCTGCTCACAACAGCCCGAAGAAGTCGGCACCACCGTACCTGGTGTCGGTTCATGATGTGAGACAGCCGAGGCTCTCCGCGTGTTCTCAAGGAATCGGCGTGGCGGTCCCGCCGCTGACGCCAGAATGGGTCTGGCACCCGCCTAGTAAGCGGATCTCTGGGCGTTCGAATCGCCCCAGCGGCCCGCGGGGTCTCGGTCGTCTCGAATCATCGCGGCCTGGTGCAACGGAGAGCATCTCGCGCTCATGACGCGAGGATCGGGGTTCGATTCCCCGGGCCGCAACCGCATGACCGCGATCGTCCAACGGCCAGGACGCGAGGTTGTGGCCCTCGAGACGCGCGTTCGACTCGCGCTCGCGGTCCCAAGGGGCGGTGTCGGTAACAGCAACCGGGCGGTCCCCAGAACCGCAGATGCCCGTGCGACTCGGGCCCGTCCCACTCCCGTGGATCCCCGAGGGACGAACTCGGGGACGACACACGCCAAGCGGAGGCGGCGATCAACGAAGCCGCCCTAGTAGCTGATGCTCTGGTGGTCCAACCCGGTCAGGATGTTCGTTTGTCGAGCGAACGGTCCGCGTTCAAATCGCGGCCAGAGCGGCGGATCGGTGGCAGAAGAGCCCATGCACTCCCCCGCAGAGGGAGACGATGCCGGTGCAAGTCCTGCCCGATCCTTCGCCGCGGTGGCTCAAGGAGTGGGAGCGCCCGCCTCGTAAGCGGGAGGTATGCCGGTGCAAGTCCGGCCCGCGGCCCCGGACGCGTAGCTCAACTGGACAGAGCCCAACTCTTCTAAGGATCGAGATGCGGGTTCGAATCCCGTCGCGTCCTCCATGCCCCCGTGGTCTACCGGAGAGGACGGTGACCCGCGAAGTCACAGGAGGCGGTTCAATTCCGCTCGGGGGCGTCGGGCATGTGGTGTAACTCGGATAGCACGGCTCGCTTCGAACGAGTCAGGTCGGGGTTCAAATCCTCGCGTGCCCGCTTGTCGCGGCCCATTTTGCGATCGACGCCGAAAGCAGCAAATAGCCCCTGCTCCTTGGGCTCGACTGCAATGATGCGAATGGCATTGCGGAACCCATCGGGACGTGTCGAGTCCCAACAACGATTAGCGACACTGCTAGAAGGTAGTGCCGCCAAAATACGCTGAAGCGGGTCCGGGATGCCGTTGGTTTTGATGTTCGGCGATTGGGCGACGCCATCTCTGGCGGCGTTTCCGGCCCCTCTTCTGCGTTGAGACACAGCCCCGTGGCGCAACTGGCAAGCGCACCTCGTCCTGGGCGAGGAGGTCCCCGTTCGAATCGGGGCGGGGCGACCATAGCCCCGTGGGGAAGCGGCCAATCCCTCCTGGCCTTGGACCAGGGATCCCCGGTTCGAATCCGGGCGGGGCGATGCGGTGGGCGACCGAGGAAACGCCGGCGGACGACAACTCGGTTGCGACGGAGCAGAGATCCGCCACGTGCAGATAGCGAACGCGCCCGTGGCGTAGCTTGGAATCGCAGCGAACTTATGATTCGCCCAACGCGTCCTTCTGATACAGGGATGATCGCAGGTTCAAATCCTGCCGGGCGCATGCGCGCGTCGCCTAGCGGACAATGGCATCTGCCTTAGAAGCAGACGGTTAGTCCTTCCGTTGGTTCGAATCCAACCGCGCGCACTCGCAGCCGTGTCCCAAGCGGTACGGGGGCGGGCCCAAGACGCTCGTGGGAGACCCGCCGGCGAAGGCCCTCCCGGGTTCGATCCCCGGCGGCTGCATTTTCATCTCATCTCGATAATAATAGTCCAGGAGCCCGTGGACAGCTGACGGTGGCCCGACGGGGCCGCTGAGGAAAGTCCTCGCTCCGACACGCACGCGGCCCGGCGCAAGCCGGGTGGCCGAGAGGTCAGGCAACCGCACCGAAACGACACCGCCCCGGTAGAGGATGATCGGCACTGTGGCCGTGACGGTCCCGGCGGATCGGGTGGAACGGCGAGTCCCCGCGGGAGCAAGTCCCTTGCGGACGCTTAGTCCAATGCTGTCAGAACAGAACGAGGCTTACGGCGGGCACCTGGACCTTTCTTTCCGTCGTTGTCCGGCTGGCCGAACGGCAAGGCGCCAGGCCGCTATCGTGGGCGGATTCCTGGTGGGCCCTCGGGAGCCCTTGAAGGTTCGACTCCTTCGCCGGACGGATGGGCTCGTGGTGTAATTGGAAGCACGCCGGTCTTGCAAACCGGAGGCGGGGTTCGAATCCTCTCGAGTCCAGTGCGGCGGTCGCCAGTCTTCGACGAGAATGCCGTGTCACGAGGTGGCGACGCCGGTTTGGCGGGCCTTTCTCTCGCGCGGCCCGCCGCTTTTTCTGAGGGGAGAGGGATGGCAGCATGGTCTAGCTCCAGGATCCGACTCTTACAAAGTCGAGGCCCCCGTGCGAATCGGGGTGCTGCCACGCCGTCATGGTGTAACGCGGTCAAGCATCGACGTCCTTCGAACGTCGGGCGCCGGTTCGACTCCGGCTGACGGCATCGCTGCTGTGGTGCAACGGAATGCACGCCTCGTCCTCGGCGAGGCGATCCCGGTTCGAATCCGGGCGGCAGCATCGCGGCATGGGTGTCAAGGCCGCACGGCGGTCCTCCAAACCGCAAGACCCCGTTCGATTCGGGGATGCCGCATGGGCGTACTGTAGGCGGGAGATACTTCGAGCGAAAGATCGGAGGTTCGATTCCTCCCACCCATCCCAACAGGATCGGGTGTAGCGTAGTGGTATCGCATTCGCCAAATTGCTCCCGCCGCTCGTTTGTCGCCCAGCGACGCGTGAGCGCGGCGTCACCCGCGTTTGCGCGTCGCCCCGTTGTCTCATGAATCCTGTCGGTTCGTCGGATTCGAACAGAATGCGGGAGTCGGTCAATGGCAGGCCGCTCCCTCGCCAGGGGAGAGATCGCGGTTCGATTCCGCGTTCCCGCATGGGCGCAGTGTAGACCGGGGATCCTTCGATGCTGTTAACATCGCGATCTCCGCAAGGAGAGCCTCCCCGGCCGCCAATTCTCGCCCTTGGACGACATGCGTACTGTAGGCCGACGGTTACTTCGCGCTCCGACACCCGGGAGAATGCGACCCGGGGGCCGCGGCCGCCCTTTGTCGTGTGTCGTCCATACCTGCTTCGACAGGCCACTCGCGAGATCCGCGACAAAAAGTATGAGTATTCATACTAGTATGAGTCATCGGGCGTAGTGTAGGATCAAGGATACTTCGATTCTGGTACGACGGGCCCGTGAGGGCCCGGGGGTTCAACTCCCCATCCCCCTTCGGGGGGAGTTCCTTGTCCGCCTTTCCTCGCCCTGGGGATGCCAAACATGGCGAAAATCAACCGCAAGGCGCGCCGCTTCGGCCTTTTCAGCCGCAGCGATCGAACGGTGAACTACGAGGGTGGCGTCGCGTTCGCGATGACTCCGAAGATGGAGCTCTACACCCGCGTCGCAACGGCCCTCGTCGGCGAGCCGAAGTTCTACGAGCCGAACGCGGAGGGGGACCGCCCGATGCTCCAGCTGATCGGCGCGGTCTCGAAGGAGGACCCGGAGTTCATCCTCAAGCTGGCGGTCCACTGCCGCCGTGACCTCCACCTGCGCACCGTCCCCGTGGTCCTGCTCGTCGAGGCGTGCCGCTACGAGAGCAAGCGATTCGTCCGCCGATACGCGCCCCACATCGTCCAGCGCCCGGACGAGCTGACGGAGGCGATCGCCTACTGGAAGCGCCTCTTCGGGGACATCGGCGATCAGGCCCAGAAGGGCATGCTGAGCAACCCGTTGAAGCGCGGCCTGGCCGACGCGTTCGAGAACTTCGATGCGTACCAGTTGGCAAAGTACGACCGGGACGGCGAGGTGAAGCTGAAGGACGTTCTCAAGATCGTGCACCCGAAGCCGAAGACGCCGGAGCGCAGCGAGATCTACCGCCTCCTACGAGAGCGCGAGCTCCCGATCCCGGAGACGTGGGAGACGTACATCTCCGTTCACGGGAGTACGAAGGAAAACTGGCAGCGCATCCTCCCGAAGATGGGCTACATGGCGAAGCTCCGCAATCTCCGGAACTTCCTGGACAAGGGTGTGGACCTCGAGCCGGTCCTGGAGCACCTGACGAACCGCAAGGCGGTGCGGAACAGCAAGCAGTTCCCATTCCGGTTCTTCAGCGCGTACCGGGAGCTTGAGAACCACCCGAGCCCGGAGACGCCGGCCGTCCTCGAGGCCCTCGAGACGGCCCTCGAGGTCAGCGTGGAGAATGTCCCGGAGTTCAAGGGGACGACGCTCCTCAGTGCGGACAACAGCGGCTCGATGCAGGCCCCGGTGAGCGCGCGCTCGAAGGTGAAGCGCTCCGAGGTCGCGGACCTGCTTCAGGCGATCGCGAACGAGATTTGCGACAAGGCGATCACGTCCGTCTTCGCCCAGAGCTTCAAGGTCGTCCACACGATCAAGAGCGCCGGCATCCTGGCGAACACGCGGCGGTTCCTCGAGACGAACGTGGGCATGGCGACGAATGCCTTCCTCGCGATCCGCTATCTGAACAAGGAGCGCATCCACGTGGACCGGATCCTGCTGTTCAGCGACATGCAGTGCTACGACACGCGAGATCCCGGCCGCTATCTGGGATGGCCGCAGGGCGCCTCCCTCGCCGAGGAGCTGAAGAAGTACAAGGCGAGCGTGAACCCCGAGGTGTACCTGTACTCGCTGGACCTTGCCGGCTACGGAACGGCGCAGTTTCCGAAGGATGAGGCCCGGGTCTGCATGATCGCGGGTTGGTCGGAGCGCCTGCTGAACTTCATCCCGTTGTACGAGTCCCTCGGGACGGGTGCACTCGAGGCGATTGACACGATTCGCCTGGCGGAACTGGATGAAACGAGGAAGCGCGCCCGCGAGGAGGAACCCTTTGAAGAGTGAACCCGCCCGCCCTAGTCGGTTGGTGCGGGTCACCATCGTTTTGCCGAAGTGGCTCTACGACGAAATCGAGGGACGCCGCGGGCTCATCAAACGATCGACCTTCATCGCGGACCTGCTCCGGAAGACCGTCGGGAGCGCTGAAGCGATCGGACCTAGAGCCGTTCGGCGGAAGTGATGCGCACTCGGCAGCCCCGACGGCGAATGAATCTCGCTTTCTATCGGTACCGAGACGAGGCGTTTCGACTCTCCCACTTACGGGCCGGGTTGCCAGCGGGCATAGGACACTTGACGTCCTGAGCCCGAGCTTCGACGAACCCTCTTATACCGATGGGCGTCATCCGATCGGTCCATGGCCTGGCAGAGCGTCCCGCGGAGCCATGAGACGCGGCTGTTCCGGAAGCGGAACGTGGTCGGCGTGGGCATCGCGAAGAAGATGGTCGGCGGCCGCCGGACGGACGAGCCGTGCGTCGTCGTCTTCGTGGAGCGAAAGGTCCCGACGTCGCAGCTCCGGCTGAAGGATCTCATCCCGGCGACAATCGAAGCGATGAAGACGGACGTCGTCGAGACGGGACGAATCCAGGCGCTCCAGGCGAGGACGGACCGGTGGCGGCCCGCCCCCGGCGGCGTCAGCATCGGCCACTACCGGATCACGGCAGGGACCCTCGGCGTCGTCGCGCGACGCGCCGGCGTCCGCATGATCCTCAGCAACAACCACGTCCTCGCGAACGAGAACGCCGCGTCAATCGGGGACCCGATCCTGCAGCCGGGGCCGTACGACGGCGGGACCGATCGAGATCGGATCGCGACCCTGGAAACGTTCGTCCCGATCGTCTTCGACGGCTTCTTGGACTGGCTCCTCAGCCTCTTCGGCATCGCGCGGCCGGTGCGGAACGTCGTGGACGCCGCCCTGGGGAAGCCGCTGCGCGACGCGGACGTCTCCGACGAGATCCTGGAGATCGGGACCGTCTCCGGTACGGCGACCGGGACCATTGGGATGACGGTCAAGAAGAGCGGCCGGACGACCGGCCTTACGCAAGGGCAGATCACCGCGGTCGCCGCGACCGTCCGCGTGTTCTACGGCCTCACCCGAACGGCCCGATTCCGCGACCAGCTCGTGGCGTCGGCCCTCTCCCAGGGCGGCGACAGTGGTTCCCTGATCGTGGACGCCGACGACCGTGCGGTCGGCCTGCTGTTCGCGGGCAGCTCGAACACGACGATCCTCAATCCGATCGGCGAGATCGTGCGTCTCCTCGGGATCGCATTTTAGGCGGTTGCGTTGTATCCAGCCGGCGAGCGGCCTCGTCCGAAGTCCACCCATAGGTATGGGTCCGAATACGGTCCCGAATCGGACGAAACATAACCTTGACATCCTGATTGGATTTGCTCCATCTAGCGATGAATCCAAAGAAAACCCGAACCCTCATCGCCATCGGGCTCTCGGCAGCCGTCGTCTCGAGCGTCGCGGTGGCAGCGGTTCTCGTGCTGCAACGGGGATCCGTGGAAATCTCCATTAGCGATGTCGAGGTAGTTCCCGGCGGCACGGAGAACACGACGGCGGTCCATGCCCGTTTGGTCCTGCACAACGTGGGACGTTCGTCGGCGCATTTCGCATGGCTCACCCTATTCGCCTACGATCCCGTCAAAGAGACGCTCTTCGACACGTTCGCCCACACGGAGGTCGTGCTTGGCCCCGGGGAGACGCAGACGTTCTCGGAGACCACGACGGTTCTCGGTCAGTGGTCGACGGTCGCCTTCACGGTGAAGGTCTTTCCCAACGGAGCGCCCAGGTGGGAGCGAACCCTCGTCCCGGATCAGCCCGTGACGTGGACATCGTGGTGAGCCACCCGGGCGCGGGACCCACGCGATCGCCGCCAACCGGAGATCGGCGAGGTCGAGGTAGTCGAACACGGCGGCATATCGCGAACACGATGCGCCGCAGGCGAACACTACCAAAGGATGAAGGCGGCTGTGTGAGCGTGTCCGGTGTCCGGCCGTCCTCTTCCCTCTCCCCCAAGCGGATCGACTCGGTCATTCGACCAGCGTCCAATGATGGTTAAGTACGGTCGACGCAGGCGGGGGCCGGAAGTGGGCAGCACGACTGCGTACGAAATGGAACGCTCGTCCGAAGCTCCCGCCGAGAGGGCGGATCCGGCCGGTCCTCGGCATTCGTGCCTCCAGCGGTTTTTCGAAGCGTCCGCGGACGCCCACCCGGATCGTCCGGCGATCCTCTTCGGCGACGAAAGTCTTGCGTACGGTGAGCTGGAGGCACGCGCGAACCGTCTCGCCCGCCATCTCCTCGCGTCCGGGATCGGACGCGGAAGTCGCGTCGCGATCCTCCTCGACCGATCCGTCGAGCTGTACGTCGCCATCCTGGGGACGCTGAAGAGCGGGGCCGCGTACGTCCCGCTCGACCCGAGCTACCCGCCCGACCGCGTTCGGTTCATCGTCGAAGACGCCGGCGTCCGCACGATCATCACGTCCTCCGAGCTGATTTCGAATCACCCTTTGCAAGTTCCCTCAGTCCTCCTGGATGTCGACGGCCCGCGGATCGACGAGCAGTCGG
>WNGG01004252.1_pt1 | contig 16102 bp, 16 predicted proteins | sample 5400661 | NCBI WGS metagenome assembly WNGG01 (sample SAMN13153372, study PRJNA577476) | soil metagenome | isolation source: 100 cm soil or saprolite under Garry oak tree replicate 1 | place: USA:California | collected 2016-06-15 | reverse complement strand
GAAAATTCCGAAGGCGTGCAAGAATTGCGGACACGTAACCGACGAGGACAAGTGCCCCCTGTGCGGCGGCGAGACGTCGCGCGACTGGCAGGGCTACGTGATCATCGTCGACCACCCGCGATCCGAGATCGCGAAGAAGATGGGCATCCATGTCAACGGGAAGTTCGCCCTCCGCGTTCGATGAATTCGCGAACGTGACACTCCGGCTTCCGGAATCGCTCCGCGACTTCCTCCGATGGCCGATGGGCCCGCTCGTCCACGGCCCCGACATCCTGCCGACGATCGGCCGGGCCTCGCCCATCATCACGGTCGGCGACTTCTGCACGCTCGACCTCGTCGCCCGCGGCCGCACGCCCGACGTGTGCGTCGTCGACTTCAAGACGAAACGCCAGGAAGATCCGGAGCTGAGGGAGGCGCTGCAGCGGATCGGCTCGCGCGCGTTGCGTGTGGTCAACCCGGCGGGCACGATCTCCGCGGACGCGTGGGGCGTCCTGTCCGAAGCCTTTAAGTCGAAGGAGCGGGTACGCGTCGAAGTCCGGGGCGAAGAGGACCTCCTCACCCTGGTCTGCCTCGCCCTCGCGCCCGAATCGGCGGCCGTGTTGTACGGCATGCCATCCCAGGGCGTCGTGGTCGTCCGGGCGGACTCGACGGCGAAGACGAAGGTCCTCGACATCTTGCGACGGATGGAACGGTAGCCATGGAACTCCAGGTCCTCACGAGGAAGGACAATCCGCATTTGAAGCGGGTCGAGGTGACCTTCAAGGCGATCCACAAGGCCGAGCCGACTCCGACGCGGGACGCACTTCGCGCCTTCCTCGCGCGGGAGCTGAAGGCGACGAAGGACATCGTCGTAATCGACTCCCAGGCTTCGACGTTCGGCCGGTACGAGACCCACGGATACGCGAAGGTCTACAAGTCGAAGGAAGAAGCGCTCTCCGTCGAGAGGAAGCACATCCTGGTCCGCAACAAGCTCATCGAGCCCGAGATCAAAGAGAAGGCGGCTCCGAAGCCGGAGAAACCGGCGCCCGCACCGAGGGCCGAGAAGCCCGCGGCGGCCCCGCCAAAGGCCGAGGCCCCGAAGGCGGAAGCGAAGGCCGAAGCCAAGCCCGAGGCGAAGCCGGAACCGAAGCACGAGAAGACGCCCGCCAAGGAGGACCGGAAGCCGGCCGATAAGAAGGAAGAGAAGAAGGAGGACAAGAAGGCGGAGCCCAAGGCGGAGAAGAAGCCTGAATCCAAGAAGAAGGAAGGCAAGTGATGGCCGAGGCGAAGAAGGAGAAGGGCACGGCGGGCCTCAAGCGCAAATTCTACAAGATCGACGGCAACCGCATCACCCGGGAGAGGCAGAATTGCCCGAAATGCGGAGCCGGAGTCTTCCTCGCGAAGCACGCGGACCGCCTCTCGTGCGGCCGCTGCGGATACACTGAGTTCGCGAAAAAGTGAGCATCGGGGTCCGGCATGCGCAGGTAGTCGCGGGCGGCTCCCGATCGCAACGTTCCTGTACGACCGCGGAAAGCCTTAATTCGAAGAGCCCTTTCGGCGAATGAGGGCCTGTAGTCTAGCTTGGATAGGACAGAGGCCTCCGGAGCCTCTGACCGGGGTTCGAATCCCCGCAGGCCCGTACTCATCCCCTATGAAACGGGTTCAATCAGGCCGGATTGAATTCTGGGACAGTGGCACCTTTCCCCGAACGCCCGTCCCAAAGGGCGGGCACCTTACCTTTTTATGGTTCCACCCAAAAAACCGCAGACCCGCCAACCGCGATAAGGACGAGGCCAACAAGGAGGAGAATTACACCGAAGCCCATCACTAGCAGGCCGAGGTCATGATAAGGGGGGCGAGGGCAGTAAAGGGGTGAGTCTGTAATCGGAGCGACGACGCGGAGGACGCCGCTGGGACTGCCACCTAGGAACGTGGGAATGCATACGGTGCGAGCCAACCCGAAGCCGATATCGAAAGCGACCACGACTCCGAGGATGGCGAGCGCGGCTCCAAGAACGATTGCGACACAACCCGCGGTCCGCTCGATAGCCCTCCCCCCAGCAATGATGCACTTCATGCAACTCAAAGGTTTCGCTCGGTTTCGCGGCGGGGAGCGTCTCCAAAACCGGGTTGCTAGCGCGGAATGGGGCCGCTCCCCGCTATCCCCGCAGGCCCGTTTCGTTTGGAAATTCGGACGGACCTTCTCGCGGAAACGTACAAGTACATCGGGGTCCTGGAGAATCCCGGTGGGTATCCTTGAAGATCGGTGTCCTGGGAACGGGTGCGGTCGGACGGGCGGTTGGCGGCAAACTCATGGAGCTCGGCCATGACGTGGTATTCGGCACCCGCGACGTCGCCAAGACGATGGCCGACACGAAGCCGGACTACATGGGGAATCCGCCGTTCTGTGCGTGGATCAAGACGCACCCGAAGGCGAAGCTCGCGCCCTTTGCGGATGCTGCGGCCCACGGAGAAGTGCTCGTCAATGCCACAGCGGGAGCGGCCTCCCTCAAGGCGCTGAGCGCCGCCGGGGAGAGGAACCTCGCCGGCAAGGTGCTGATCGACATCTCGAACGCGCTCGACTTCTCGAAGGGGATGCCGCCTTCGCTGATTGTGTGCAACACGGACTCGCTCGGCGAGCAGATCCAACGGGGCTTCCCCAAGGCCAAGGTCGTCAAGACCCTGAACACGATGACCAACGTGGTCATGGTCAGTCCGGACCTGGTGGCGAAAGGAGACCACGATGTGTTCGTGAGCGGCAATGACGCCGGGGCGAAGGCCCGGGTGACGGAGATTCTCCGGAGCTTCGGGTGGAAGCGCGTGATCGATCTCGGGGACATCACGACGGCCCGCGGGGCCGAGATGGTCCTGCCGATTTGGGTTCAGTTGATGGGCGCGATGAAGACGCCCATGTTCAATTTCAAAATCGCACGATAATTCCGCCTGGGTTCCGGGACGATGCCGAGCCATCGGACCGAGTGCCTGGCTTTGTGACGTCGGCGGCTCACAGGCCTCATTCGAACCGTCGGGCTCTGTCCTGACGGAGCCGTGGGGCGTCAACACACAAAGAACCATAGGCGAGCCCGTCAATAGGTCCTGCTCGAACCGGAAGGGGGCTCGATCAAGGCGACGACGGCCGGCGGCGTGGACGTTCGCGGCCCGGTCGAAGGGCGCGTCCAGGACATCCTCACCTCGGAAGCCCTGGAGTTTCTCGCGGCCCTCGACAGGGCCTTCAACGCGACCCGAAGACGCCTCCTTGAGGAACGCATGAAGCGGTGGGAGGATTTGCGCCGTGGGGGCACATTGGATTTCCTCCCTGGAACGAAGTCCGTCCGGGAGGGCGATTGGCGGGTCGCGCCGATCCCGCAGGGCCTGCAGGACCGGCGGGTTGAGATCACCGGCCCGGTCGAACGGAAGATGATGATCAACGCGCTGAACTCCGGCGCGGAGGTATTCATGGCGGACTTTGAGGACTCCCTCTCGCCCACGTGGGCGAACGTGGTCACGGGCCACGTGAACCTCGTCGATGCGGTCCGTCGGACGATCGCCTACGACGCGCCGGACGGTCGCACGTACCGACTGAAGAATCGGATCGCGACCCTCCTCGTGCGGCCGCGAGGATGGCACCTCGAGGAGAAGCATCTAATGGTCGATGGCCACCCTGTGTCCGCGAGCCTGGCGGACTTCGGGTTGTACTTCTTCCACAACGCCAAGGAACTGCTCGCACGGGGCACGGGCCCTTACTTCTACCTGCCGAAGCTCGAGAGCCACCTCGAAGCCCGTCTCTGGAACGACGTCTTCCTGCGAGCCGAGGAGGCACTGGGCGTGCCTCGGGGGACAATCAAGGCGACCGTCCTGATCGAGACGATCCCGGCGGCGTTTGAGATGGATGAGATCCTGTACGAACTTCGGGAGCGCATCGTCGGCCTGAATGCGGGCCGCTGGGACTACATGTTCTCTATCATCAAGAAGTTCCGCGACCGGAAGGAGTTCGTCCTCCCAGACCGAGCACAAGTCACGATGACCGTGCCTTTCATGCGCGCGTATACCAAACTCCTTGTGCGCACATGCCATCGCCGCGGCGCCCATGCGATCGGCGGCATGGCCGCGTTCATCCCGAGCCGCAAGGATCCGAAAGTGAACGAGATCGCGATCGCGAAAGTCCGCGAGGACAAGGTCCGCGAGGCGAACGACGGTTTCGACGGAACCTGGGTGGCCCATCCCGACCTCGTGCCGGTCGCGACGGAGGTGTTCGACGGCGTCCTCGACACGAAGCCCAATCAGGTGTCGCGCCTTCGGAAGGACGTGTCCGTCACGGCGAAGGACCTCCTCGACGTGCGGGTGCCCGGAGGCACGGTCACCGAAGCGGGACTGCGGAACAACGTGAGCGTGGGCCTCCAGTACCTTGAGTCGTGGCTTCGAGGGAACGGCGCGGCGGCGATCCTCAATCTGATGGAGGACACCGCCACCGCAGAAATCGCACGATCCCAGGTCTGGCACTGGATCCGACACCGGATTACCTTGAAGGAAGGGACCCAGGTGACGCCGGGGCTCGTGAAAAACATCGAGGATCAGGAACTCGAAAAGGTCCGCGAGGGAATCGGTGGCGAGCCGTTCCGGCAGAGCCGTTTCCGAGAGGCCCGGGAGATCTTCGAGAAGGTCGCGCTGAGCGAAGAGTTCGTGGAATTCTTGACTTTTCCCGCGTATGAATTCCTCGACTGAGGCACCCTCCTACGCGGGTCGCTTCGAACGGTCCTCGAGGAAAATCTGGACGTCGCCGACGTTCGTCCCGGTGGGCCCGGTCATGATGAGATCCCCCAGGGCCTCGAAAAACGCGAACGAATTGTTCTTCTCCAGGAACGTCTGGGGGCCGAGGCCTTCCGCTCGCGCGCGTGCAATCGTATCGCCGTCGACGATCGCTCCCGCCGCATCGCTGTTCCCATCGATTCCGTCGGTCCCGCACGAGACGAGGACCGCGGGCATCCCTTCGAGCGCCTCGACGACCGCGAGGGCGAGCTCCTGATTCCTCCCCCCTCGGCCATCACCCCGGACGGTGACGGTGGTCTCGCCGCCGGCGATTGCCGCCCGCTTGGGAGCGGGCTCGTGCCATGAGAGGATCGAGGACACCAGGGAAGGACCGGCCTCCCGCGCCTCACCCGCCAGAGAGGTCGTTAGGATGCGTGAGCCGTAGCCCCGTGCTTGCGCCTCCACCGCCGCGGCCCTGCACGCGCACTCGTTGTCCCCGACGATGAACGCGTGGATGCGACCCGTCGTGTCATTCCACATTCCCTTCTCTGCGGACGCGGCCGTGAGCATCTGCCGAACGGATTCGGGCATGTCCTCCCATAGCCCCGCCTCGACCAAGATGGCCTTCGCGCGACCGCCTCGCGACGAACTCGGCGTGGTGAGTCCCGACCCGATGTCGTCGATCGGATTTCCCACGATGTCCGAGATTACGAGGCCGATGACCCTCGCTCCTCGGGCGGCCCCACGTTCCGCGAGGCGACCGCCTTTCACATCGGAGAGGCCCTTTCGCACCTCGTTTATGCGGCGGATGTCGAGACCGCTCCTCAGGAGGCGGGCATAGCAGGTCCGGAGGTCCTCGAGCGGGACCGGAGTCGCTTCGAGCATCGCAGACGCGCCGCCAGAAATCAGCAACACGAGGACATCGCTTGCTCGGAGGCCATCGGCCAACTCCAGCGCCGCTCGTCCGGCCCGCAGGCTCCCTTCGTCCGGGAGTGGATGGGAGCCGGCGATCGTGCGCAACGGAGCTCCGAGAGGCACAGAAATCGTACCGCTCACCACTGCGAGACCCGAGGCGATCGGGACCTGGCGCGAGACCGCCCGGGCCATGGGGACGGCCGCCTTCCCCACCGCCAACAGGTGGATCTCGGACTCCTGGAGAGGAAATCGGATTCCCTTGATCTTGATCTCCTATCTGGCGAACTCCAGAGACTCTGCGACCATGACTTCCGGATCCACCGTGGCGAGGGCTTTCGTCAGACACGCCAGCGCATCCCGGCGTAGTCGACGAAGATGCTCCTGCTGGGCGTTCATCAGGAGAGCGTCGAACTTGCCGCCCGAATGTCGAAGAGGTCCTTCCTCCCCCCGCGAACCAATGGTCGGTCGGCGTTCCCCGGTTTCCACGGGCCGTCATGAGGAGAGCGAGATACTATAGGATTGCGTCGCTCCGAAGCTCCGCTGCTCCGAGCCTCGCTCCTCGTTCTCACGACGCGGACTCGCTCAGAACTTGACGAGGGCGCTCCCGGTGATCCTCTCGAAGGCGAAGTTGATGAAGAAGAACCCGAAGAAGATCACGTTCAGGAGGAGGACCACGTAGGACCACCACTTCATCCGCGCGGGCGCCGGCAGCCTCCGGTTGAGGTAAATCACCGCGAACGGGATGATCAGGGAGGCCAGGTTCGAAAAGTTCGCGGACTGGTTGACGAGATCGAGGGGGTTCGCCCCGAAGATGACGATGATCGAAATCAGGGAGGCGAGTCCGAGCATGAACGGATAGTAGAACCGGCGCGGGTCTTCCCGCGTGAACTTTCGGAATTTCGCACTCGCCGCATGGGCGCCGTCGACGAATTGCCGAACCAAGGCCTCGAAGACGACCATCTGTGTGCTGAAGAGGATGAAGAAGCCCACGATGTAGGCCCAATTCCCCAAGAAGGGCCCGTAGAGCGCGGTGAGCTGACTCCCGGCGTACACGGGCATTCCTGCTCTCGTCGGCGGGACGCCCGATCGCTGGGCCAGGTATCCGACGAGGATCACGGGCATCATCATGCCGACGATCGCACCCGTGAAGAACACCCCCCACTGGTCAATCAGGAGGTACTTGAACCAGCGCTTCCAGATTCTCGCGTTCTTTTCATCGGCGGGGAACGTCATCCCCGAGGCGAGCAGCTTCTCCTGCTTCCCTCCGAGGAGGGCGGCGATGTAGCCCACCCGGTGCCCCATGCCGTACCCTTTGTCCCGATAGTAGCTGATAATGAAGTAGTTCACCCCGCTCGCCGTCGCCGTGAATCCGGCGAGCGCCCCCAAGTCCGTGGCGGTCGTGCCCGCGGGAGGGGCGGCTGGCGTCACCATCGCGGCGAAGGCGCTCGCCGCGAAGTCTGCGGGGACGACCAGGACGACGAGGCTGACGACGGAGAAGAGGATGAACGCGACCATGATCCAATTCGCAATTTCCATCGTCCGCGAGATCTTCTTTCCGAACAGTACAATTCCCATGATGAGGAACAGGAGGCCGGCCCCGAGCGATCTCGACACGATCGCTTCCGAAGCCGTCGGAAGCCGGTTGTTAATCAGGACGAAGAGGCTCTGGCCCGCGCCCGAGGCCCATCCGCCCCAGATGAACGCCAGCCAATAGAGGAACACCGCCAACGGGATCCATAGCCAGAAGCCGGGCGGGACACGGCCGAACGCGATGGCGGGCGACTCCCCGGTTGCGATCGTGAACCGCGCAAGTTCGACATTGTAGAAGACCTGCAACAGGGCCGATACGAGGACGACCCAGAGAATCCCGACGAAGCCTTTCGTCCCGACGTTGAACGGGCCGATCAGCCATTCCCCGCTCCCGATCGACACCCCGAGCGCGATCAGGCTCGGACCGATGATGTATCGGATGACTTTCCCCGGCGTGATGGGACCCTTGATTTTGAACGCTTCCTCCGGTGTCGGCAAGTCGGTCACCGGAAGCGGCGGACGACTCACTCCGATCTGTACGGTCTCTCCGGATCCCTCTCCCATGCGCTCTTGTTCCTCGAGCGTCTCGACCATGCGACCGTCCTCCCCGATTTACCGCCTAGACAAGCATCGTCGCGCCCGGCGTCCCGCTCGAATCCGCCGGAGCGTACGCGAGACCCTTTCGGTCAGGGAAAGCCCTCTCCTCCCCGTGCCGCGGAACAGCGTGCTAGTACTTGACCCTCACGGTTCGCCGAAGGCCATCGATCCGCCTCGGGGCTCCTCAAATATCGCCGCGGGAAGATGGGGTGGTTCCTCCAAGTCTTTTTGCCACCCGGATCGCTTCCGAATCCCGATGCCCGCGCCAGACATTCTTTCCAAACTTCCGGCGCAACTAAAGAAGATCGTTGGCGAGACCGACGTGATCGCCGAGGGAACGCCGCTGGCCGATCACGGCCGAGATATGGCCGACCACGAGGGAATGCCCGCCGTCGTGGTGCGGCCCCGCACCGAGGAACAGGTCTCCGGGATCGTACGCCTCGCGAACCGCTTCCGTGTCCCGATCGTCGCGTGGGGGGCCGGCTCGAGCCTCACCGGCGCGGTGGTGCGGGGCGGCGCACTCGTCGTGGACATGAAGCACTTCAATCGCGTCCTCAAGGTCGATCCGATCAACTGGTACGCGGACGTCCAGCCCGGCGTCGTCCTGGACGATCTCAACCGCGCCCTGAAGGCGGAACGGTTCTTCTTCCCGCCGGACCCCGCGAGCAGCTCCTTGTGTACGGTCGGGGGCGCAATCGCAACCGGCGCGGGCGGAATGCGGTGCGTCCGGTATGGGACGATGAAGGACTGGGTAATGGCCCTCCGGGTCGTCCTCCCGAACGGGGAAGCCGTGAGCCTCGGGGAGCCGCTCCCGAAAAATCGGGCGGGATACGATCTCGTGCATCTGTTCGTCGGAAGCGAGGGGACCCTCGGGATCATCACGCAGGCGACGCTCAAGATCCTCCCCCTGCCCGCCGTCCCGATCCGCCGGATGATCGTGCACTTCGACGACTGGCCATCGGCCGGGGAAGCCATCAAGGCGCTCCGGAAGTCGCAGATGATCCCTGCCCTCCTAGAGTTCCTAGATCGGGAGACGGTCGAAGCCGTGAACCGAGTCTACCATTTCGCCGTCGAAGAGGCGGAGGCGACGCTCCTCGTCGACTTCGAGGAGACCGCGATTCTCCCAGCGACGGAAATCTTCCGCGCCAACGGGGCGTCGAGGATTCGCGTCTCCGCGGACCAGGAGGAAGCCGACCGGCTGTATCAGGTTCGGGCCTTGGCCTACCTCGCCCTACGGAAGCTGTCGTCCGGGATACAAATCGAAGATGTCGTGGTCCCAATCGACCGTCTCGCGGAATATCTCCGCTTCATCCAGGAGGTCGCCGCCCGCCACGGCGTGCGGATGCCCGTCGTCGGCCATGCGGGGGATGGCAACGTCCACCCCGCGCTCCTATACGACAAGGCGGACCCGCACGGCCGGGAGGCGGCAACGGCGGCCTTCGAGGAGATCTGTCGGTACGCGATCCGCGTCGGCGGGAGCGTGACGGGTGAGCATGGGGTCGGCAGTCAGAAAGTCGCCTTGTTCCGCGAGCAACTCGAAGCCCATGGCGGCGCGGACGCCTTGCGACTCATGAAGCAAATCAAGCGCATCTTCGACCCCAAAGGGATCATGAATCCCGGCAAGTACGTCGAGGCCGCGTGATCTTTGGCCGATGTGCCCCTGAGCACCGCGAGGGGCCTTTCGACGCCGCGAAGGCAGTACCCCGCCTGTCGCGGTCCACCCGGGTACAGTCATGACCTTAGCTCGACCATGTCGAGCGGATGGAGGACGGGGCGGCCGAGGCCGTCTTGCAATTGCAAGGTACAGACGCTGCTCTCCGTCGCGATGAGATCGCAGCCGCTCGCTCGAAACCGCTCGAACAGCTTCTCTCCGACGGCCATCGACAATTCGTAGCCGAGCCATCCGCTCTTCATTCCGAACGTCCCGGCGATCCCGCAACACGTGCCCGTCTCCACGGGCCGCACGCGGTATGAGGCGCGCTCGAGGAACCGCATCGCGGGGCCGCCTGAGGACAAGGCGCGGTCGTGGCACGGGATGTGGAATCCCACGAGGCCCGCGGCGCCTTGGGTCGGCTGCAGCGGCAGGTCGGCGAGACGTTTCTCGATGAACTCAAAGAACCCGTGGGACCGCGCCGCGACGTTCGCCGCGAGGGCCCCCTCCCGGAGTTTCGGGTAGACCTTGCGGAGCATATACACCGCGGTGGGCTCCGTCGACACGATCTCGTAGCCCCGCTCCACAAGCGGTCCGAGGACCCGGAGATTTTCGACGGCGAGCTTCGACGCTTTCCGGAGGCGCCCGTACGACACATACGGCATGCCGCTCCATCGGACCTCCGGGATGACGACGGAATATCCGAGCCGCTCGAGCATCTCGATCGCTCGGAGGCCCAGCTCCGGATTGTTGTATTCCGCGTAGAGGTCCGGGAAGAAGGCGACCTTGCCTGCGGGTCCACGCCCTGTCTCCCCCCGGAAGATAGATCGGAGGGTGCGATTCGCGAACGGGGGGAGCGTGCGTCGTCGATCGACCCCGAGCGTCCGTTCCATGAGAATCCGCACGGGACGTCGCTCCAAGAATCCGTTCGCCAGCGGGGCCGCGAGGGACGCGACCTTCGCGAACGACTCCGAAGCCATGAAGAACCGTTCCGCGGTGGGTTGGCCGTGGGCTTCCACGTCTTGCTCTTTCACCTTCGCAATCATGAGAGGGATGTCGATGTCGACGGGACAAATTTCGTGGCACAGACCGCAGGAGACGCACAGGTGAGCGAACGCCGCATCTTCGAGGCCGTGGACGTTCGCGGTCCACGGGATTCCGATCGGTCCCGGGTAGATGTGGCCGAAGACGTGGCCGCCGACCACGCCGTACGTCGGGCATACGTTCATGCAGGCGCCACATCGGATGCAGTCCAGCGCTTCTCGGAACCACGGATCCGCCCGCATCCGGGTACGTCCGTTGTCCAGGATGATCACATGGAACTCCCGCCCGGCGGGATCCCCCGCCACCGCCTGCCGTTGGGAGATGAGGGACACGTACACCGTCATGCGCTGCCCCGTCGCGCTGATCGCATGACCGCGGACGAGGTCCGCGGCATCCTCCCATCGGCGGACGATCTTCTCGAGGCCGATGAGGGCGATGTGGACGCGGGGCACGCTGGTCACAAGACGGCCGTTGCCTTCGTTCGTCTCGACGACGATGGACCCGGTTTCCGCGACGCCGATGTTCGCGCCGGTCACGCCGACTTTCGCGGCGAGGAACTGTGGACGGAGTCGGGCCCGGACCGCGGCCAAGATGCTCGACGGCTCCGGAGCGATCGCCTCGCCGTAGGCCTGCGTGAGCATCCGGGCGATCCGTTCCGACGTCATGTGGATCGCCGGGAAGACGAGATGGGACGGCTTCTCCCCGGCCACCTGACAGAGGAGCTCGCCCAGATCCGTCTCGATGGCGCGAATCCCCTCCGCCGCGAGGCCTTGGTTCATTTCGATCTCTTCCGACGTCAGGGACTTCGACTTCACGAGGAAGTCCGCCCCGTTGGCGCGGCAGACATCGAGCACGTACCGGACCGCGTCGCGGCCCGTCGCGGCGAAGAACACGCGGCCTCCGTTCGCGCGGACCGATTCGGCGAAAGCCCCCGCGATCGTAGGATCCTGGGCCGCCGTCTCCTTGATCGACCGCACCCGGTCCCGAAACGTCGGGAGGTCGAGTCCGGCTTGCTGGATCGTCGCGGCCCGGTTCGCTCGACCTCGTTCCATCGCCTCCCAGAGCTTCCCGATCCGTTCCGGCTCCACGATCGACCGACGGACCTCCGCCGCGAGCCGCTCACGTGCCTTGCTCACGCTCCCTACCTCCCCTCGTACCAGTCGAGCAGCATCACGTGGAGGGAGTGAGGCCCGTGGACTCCGTAAAGGAGGCGGAGCTCGATGTCCCCGGTCCGGCTCGGGCCCGAGATGAACGTGATCGTCGGCCGGCGGCCCGGCACGCTCGATCGGAGGATCTCTCCCGCGGCCGCCATCCCTTCCGCGACGCCTTGGACCAGACGCTTGGTGGGGAGGAGGATGACGTGCACGATCGGCAGCGAGGCGGCGAGCCGCGCGGAATCGTCGGGAGCCACTTCGGCGACGGCCCCGTCGTCCGCGACCGCGAATTCCGCCCACGTGACGCCGACGTCGGCGTCCGCGCACGCCTTCACGACATCTTCCGCGGGGACGTCTTCCAGGAAGGAAACGGACAGGCCACGGAGGCCTTCGGCCACGAGCGAACGAAGCGCCGATGGAACATTCGCAACGACAATCCGATTGGCCTGGTGCCCGTGGACGATGGATCGGAGCACCTCCGACGTCAAGGGCTCCGTGGCCACCGCGTGAGGCTCTGCCCGGAGTTCGCGAAGGGCTTCCAGGAATCGGCCTGAGAGCTCCGGCCTCGAGAGGATGACTCCCACCTCCGACGCGGAGGATAACGCGGCTGGCCTTATGGGCTTCACGTACGCGACCCCACGCGGAAGCCGGACCCGGGCCGACTGAGGCCGCGAGGCGATAGCCTGCGCGGGAAGCTGTGCGAACGCTAACCGTGGCGGGGCGGGGTCCCCGAGGCCGATGGGGCGGTCCCACCGCCCTCGAGGCGTTCCGCCACGACCCCCTTGAGGGCGCGCTTGAACACTGGCGTCGGCAGGATCGAGACGAGGATCAGGACGAGGACGATGATCGAATAAAGCGCGTCCCCGATCACCCCGGCCGACAGGGCCGTGACGGCGACGATGAGCCCGACCTCACCCCGGGGAGTCATCCCCCACCCGACGGCGAGGGCCTCATGCAGGGTCATCTTCGCTAGCCGGGCGGGGATGCCGCATCCGACGACCTTCGTGACGACCGCGACCGCGCTCAGGACGATCGCGAAGGGGATCAATCCCAGATTGGCGGCGACGGCGGGGACGTCGACTTGGAGGCCGAGGGACACGAAGAAAATGGGCGTGAAGACAGCTCCGAGGTACCTCGCTCCCTCGGTGAAGTCATCCTGGAGAGGCGTGTTGGCGAACAGGCTTCCCGCGAGGAACGCGCCGACGATCGCCGACAGGCCAATCGACTCGGCTGTGGAAGCGAATAGGAACGTGATCGCCATCGCGATGATGAACCCACCGTGGCGGAGGCCCCGCTTCTTTCCCTCGACCTGGATTCGCACGACGATCCTCCGAAACAGGTAGACGCCCAGCGCAATCCCGATGACGAGAAATCCAATCGCTTCCGCCAGCAGGATCGCGATGTCGGCAGCGCTCACCCGTCCCGCCGTCGTGCCGACGACGACGGAGAGGACGATGAGGCCAAGGACGTCATCGACGACCGCCGCACCCAAAATCGTCTGGGCCACGCGTTCTTTCAAAAGGTCGAATTCGAGGAGCACGGCCGCCGTGATTGCGACGCTCGTTGCGGTGAGGGTCGCGCCGACGAACAAGGCCACCGTAAAGGCGCTCCCGGCGATCCCGATCGAACTTGCAGGCACGAGGTACATCGCGGTCACGAAACCCACGAGGAGAGGCAGGACGACGCCTCCGGCCGCCACCGCCACGTTCCTCAGCGTGTAAATCGCCCGAAAGTCGCTTTCCAAGCCGATGAGGAAGAGGAGGAAGATCGCGCCCAGGACCGCCAGGGTGGCGACGACCGTCTCGTTGAACACATATCGGTAGGGGCCCAATGCGGGATTCCCCAAGATGCTGGGCCCGAGGACGATGCCGATGGCAATCTCCGCGATGATCGTCGGCTGGTGGAATCGTCGAAAGAAGAAGTGGCTCACAGTGGCAAGCGCCAAGAGGATCGTGAGTTGCTGGAACAGCACCTGCGTTTCCGCGACCGCCACGGCCCGGCAATCGTCGCTTGCTTATAATGGCTCAGCGGCGCTCGCAACATGAGCCTCCTTGAACCCAGTACTTTCGGCGACCCCGGCCGAACATCGTTATATATGGAGGCGGCTTCGCCGGGCCAAAGGGGAATCGAAATGGCGGACCAACCGAAACCGGGAAGCATTGTGCACATCGAGATCCACGTCAAGGAACCGAAGAAAGCCGAGAAGTTCTACGCGACCTTGTTCGGATGGAAGTTCTAGGCGGTCCCCGGCATCGACTACTCTCTGTTCGAAGCGCCGAGCGGCCCCGGCGGGGGCATCGGGGGACTGCAGCCAGGCAACTGGCAGCCGGGCGTGATCAACTACATCTCCGTGAACTCGGTCGACGAGTACATCGAGAAGGTCAAGAAGGCGGGCGGGAAGATCATCTCGCCCAAAGCGGACGTCATGGGACAAGGATGGTTCGCCGTGTTCGAGGACCCCACGGGCACCCGGATGGCCCTCTGGCAGCAGAATCCAAGCGCGCAGCGGATGTAGTCAACGCGACATCTCCGACCCGCCTCGGATCTGCCGTCGGGTGGTCCGGCCGCAGCCGAAACCTTAAGGCCTCCGGCGAGGCTCCATCCGCATGGAGAAGCTGGACAAGGCGGCACTCCGCGCACGGCTCTCGCCTCAGCAGTACGAGGTCTGCATCAACAAGGGAACCGAGCGACCGTTCACGGGTGAATACTGGGACAACCACGAGCCGGGCGTCTACGCCTGCGTCGTCTGCGGACAAGGGCTCTTTGCCTCGAAGACCAAGTTCGACTCCGGGACCGGTTGGCCGAGTTTCTGGGAGCCGGTCAAGGAGGGAAGCGTTCGGGAGAAGGAGGACCGCAGCTTGTTCATGCGACGGATCGAGGTCGAGTGCTCCAACTGCGGTTCCCATCTCGGTCACGTATTCGACGATGGGCCCAAGCCCACCGGGCTGCGATACTGCATCAACTCCGCGTCCCTGAAGTTTCAACGAGGATAGGTTCGTCCAACACAAGTCCTCGTCGGGCGTACGCCGCCGTTCACGCGCCCTTCGTATCGACGACACAGAAGAGATTGCCCTCCGGGTCCGCGAGGACGACGAAGTCATCCCCGGGCTCGGCGGGCCGGAAGACCGTGGCGCCGAGGCCCGTCAACCGTTTCACCTCTCCTTCTTGATCGTCGGTGTACAGGTCGAGATGCAACCGATTCCGGTAGGGTTCCATCCCGTCGATGGACACGTTGGGACCTTTTCCCGCCGGGTCCCTCAAGATCACAAACGGATCACCCGGGGTGGGCGGCCGCCGCGCCGCGTAGCCAAGCGCCTCTTGCCAGAACCTCATCATCCCGTCGAAGTCATTGACATCAATCACGATGGACCCGATGCGTACGTTGGCCTTCTCCATGGGCGGGATGAGTCAGCCCTCAGGCGATAAAAGTTCCCCTCGGAGCAGCCTCGACGGATCGATTGATCTCCGTGCGAGGCAACACCAGGTGATGTGCCCCCGGAAGGCTTTATGGCGGAACCTCGGTTCCTGTCGGCGATGCCTGCGCAACCGAGCCGTCAACTTGTCGTCACGATGTTCGTGTCCCTCGACGGGGTCGTCGAGTCGCCGGAGAAGTGGTCCTTTCCCTTCTGGAACGATGAGATCGGGAAGTTCAAGCAGAACGAGACGTTCGCCTCCGACGCGCTCCTGCTGGGACGCGTGACGTACGAAGGCTTCGCCGCCGCTTGGCCCGGGAGAAAGGACCCCGAGGGCTTTGCGGATCGGTTCAACAGCATGCCCAAGTACGTCGCCTCGACGACCCTCAAGAAGCTGGGGTGGAACAACTCACATCTGATTCGCGGCGACGTTCCGCGCGAGCTCGCGAAACTCAAGCGGGGGCCGGGCCAGGATATCGTGATCCACGGTTCGCCGGGCCTCGTCCGATCGTTGATGCCTCACGGCCTCATCGACGAGTACCGACTGCTGGTCTACCCAATCGTCTTGGGGAAGGGGAAGCGCCTGTTCGACGAAGGAAGCGCCGCGAACCTCCGGCTCGCCGAATCCCAGGTCTTCGACACGGGCGTCGTGAGGCTGATTTATCGGCCGGCCGACAAGTCGCCCGACGCCGCCCGTGCGAAGCCGAGCCCGGCGAAGCGCGCGCGCGGCGAGACGCCGCGGCACGCCATCGATCCCCGCGACTACGCGGACGTCGGCCGCTGACGCAGGCGCGCGGAAGCGACGGTAGCCCCTCGGAGGACTGCCCGATTGGCTGCCCGTCATCCCCCGCTCACGCCTTCGCGAGGAGTTCCTCGAGGCGGTCCCAGGTCTCCCGCGCCCCGTCCTCCATCCCGGACCCGACCATGCCCTCGAGGGCCTCGAGGGAGTCGAACTGGGACGCGACGGTCAGCCGGGTCTTCCGGCCGAGATCCTCGAACGTCACGGTGTCCAGGACGATGTGGCCCGGCGCCCCTTCGAACTCGAACGTGGAGACGAGCCGCTCCGGCGGGAC
>WNGG01004251.1_pt1 | contig 16102 bp, 21 predicted proteins | sample 5400661 | NCBI WGS metagenome assembly WNGG01 (sample SAMN13153372, study PRJNA577476) | soil metagenome | isolation source: 100 cm soil or saprolite under Garry oak tree replicate 1 | place: USA:California | collected 2016-06-15 | reverse complement strand
GGAGCGCGTCGGTCGGTGCGCTTGCCGAGGCGGATCGTCCCCATCTGCGTGAGCGACCCGATCGGCAGCGCGGTGCCGCGCCGCACGTTCTCGACGCCCGCGATGAAGGTGGTGGACACCGCGCCCAACCCCACGAGCATCACTCCGAGCTTCCCCGTGGCGGGGGCGATGTCCCGGCCGGCCTGCTGTGCCACGATCACTGTCCTTTCCGAGATTGCAGCGCCGGCGCGTGGCCGGGGAGCGTGTCCCGCTGGAGCGGGGCACGCCGCGCGGCCGGCCCGCCGGCGGCACGGGCCACGAAGATCACGCGCTGCACCACCGTGATCGAGGTGGCGAGCGCCAGAATGACGACGATCCAAAACAACAACAGTCCGCGGTTCCCGGCGCCCAAGAACAGCGTCGGCGCCCCGAGCAGCAGCACCCGCTCGGCGCGCTGGGCGATTCCCACCTTGGCGGTGAGCCCCAGCCCCTCGGCGCGCGCGCGGGTGTAGGAAACCAGCAGCGACGCCGCCAGGGCGACGAAGCACGCCAGCACCGCCGGCGTCACCTGGCCGGCCGCGACGCCGCCGCGCAGGAAGTACACCCCAATGCCCGTGAACAGCGCCGACTCGCCGACCCGGTCCAGCGTCGAGTCGTAGAACGCGCCGAACGTCGTCGTCATGCTCCCCTGGCGCGCCACCCGCCCGTCGACCATGTCGAACACGCCCGAGCAGAGCAGCAACAACCCGCCCCAGCGCACCGCGCCGAGCGCGAAGGCCGCCGCGGAGGCCACGAGAATGAGCGTCCCCAGCGTGGTGATGACGTTGGGCCGAACGTGGAACCGGATCAGCAGGTGGGCCAGGGGATCGAGCACTTTCTCAAAGCCGTCCCGCACCTTCTGGGGGATCACGTTCATAGCGGGGGGAAAGTAGCGGGGCGAGCCCAGACTCTCAATAGAGCAAGAAGCTACGGTGACGGCTGGTCGCTGCGGAGCTCGTAATGGGCGGACCGCTCGTCGCAGCGCAGCAGCAGCGCGCGCGCCTTCGGGGGCACCACGGCCGTCTCGTAGTCTGGCCCGGCGAAGGCGCGCACGGCCTCGAGGCCGTCGAACCTCATGATGGTGACGAACTCGACCGTGTCGGGGAGCGAGCGGCGCAGCAGCTGGATGCCGCGATACCCCGGAATGCGCCGGGCGCCGATGCCGGAGAAGATCTCGGTCTGCAGCAGCTGCTCGTAGGCCTCCGCGTTCCCCGGCGTGGTCCAGCCGTGCCAGATACGGATGATCATTGCGCAGCTCCTCAAACTGCGAGTTGCTTTACATTGCGAAGTGCTTTACAATACTCCAGGGCGCGGCTCGTCGCTCAGAACCCGGTGGAGGCTGCCACATGACCCGGTTAACACTGCTGAAGGACCCGAGCGCGTTTCTTCCGGTAACGATGTCGTGCGCCGCGCTCGCGACGGTGCTCGTTCACATTGTCCTGTTTGGCGTTGTCCGCGAGGCCGATGAGGGGACCGCCGCCCATATCTTTCAGCTGCTCATGGTTGCACAGGTACCGATCGTGGCGTTTTTCGCGGTCAAGTGGCTACCGCGGACTCCACGACAGGCGCTGCTCATCCTGGCGCTGCAAGCCGCTGCCGTGCTCGCCGCGCTGGCACCGGTTTTCTTTCTCAAGCTTTAGGCCGTGAGATCGCCCGCTACCCACAAGCGCGATGCGGTCTAACGGAGGGCGCTTAAGCCGCGGGCGACTCGCCCACGGGCGCATCTGCCGTTGAACGATAGTTCGTGCGCGCTAGCGCACAACACTCCGATTCCCTTAGAAGCGATCACCACCCGTCAGCTTCAAGCGCTTGTTCGGCCCCACGCTAAGCTGCGGTGTCGAGCTCTTCCATCAGGATAATGAACTCGACCGCGGACAGGTCCTGAAACAGGATCTGCCTTCCGTTATCCGTCGGCCCATACGTGAGAGAGCGCCAGAACACGGACCTGGCGGCTGGATTGTCGAACCTAATCTGGCCCCCATGCACAAAGGCGTTTCTGACGACCCGGCCGAAGTTCCAAATCGCCGGCCACTGCTCTACGTCCTTGCCGAATACCGCCTTTACGGTGGGCACTAGTGTCTCGTAGTATCGGACGAAAGCCGATTCCGCAATGAGGGTCGCGATCTTCCGAGGACTGTCGATCGCTGTTGCGTCTTTGGGTGGTAGATAGGTGGTCGGCGTCTCTACTAGATCGATTCGGTCGGGCCATCGATTCTCCACAATGGCTTGGATCAGCGGTCGGGGAAGGAGAGTCAGAGCGACACCGGTGACTTGGTTTCCTTGAATTCCGATGCCCTGATGGGTGCCGTAGGCCTCCGTTGATCCTTCAGCGTGGGCCCGAAGAGCCAGCATGAGCGATGCGAAGGCGGAGAAGAACGTTACGACCTCATCGAAGAAGCGGTGCTTGCCACGCACGTAGGTTCGGAACTTCTCGATCATAACGGACGGCAGAGTGCTGCCGAAGAACCGAGCTAACTGCTCGTCCGGGAGATCGGTGAGCGGAATGGGAGTAGTGTAGGCGGTGCTCCGGCTGACGGTACCACGAGTGAAGGTAATGCGGGGCCCGGCCCCCGGTTCGATAGTGACGTCCCACTTGAGGCCGGAGCGGTCGGTGAAGGTGCGCGGCATTGGACAAGTCGAAGGGTGCGGCCTAACTGGTCGCGCTTAAGCTGCGGGCGACTCGCCCACAGGGCGCAGTGTATTTGAACGATAGTTCGTGCGCGCCAGCGCAACAACACTCCGCTTCCCTTAGAGCGATCACCGCCGGGCAGCTTCAAGCACGGGTTACGCAGCGGCTGTTCATGCGATAACGGTGCTATTGCATGCTCGTTTGTTGCATCGTCACCGCCTGCCAGCGACCGTCACGACGGAGGAAGATGCGCGTGTACCTGATCTTGCCGCTGAAAGGAAAACCCCGAAATGTCCCCGTGTTGTCGGCGATGCCCTGGAGCAACGCAACATCCCCATAGATCCGTACCATAAGACTGTCGTATCGTACTGACGTCAACTTCAATTCACCGCTCGCGATGTCACGAATATTGTCGGCTCTGGTTCGGCTTGAACCAAGCCGCGATATCTCAATGAACTCGTCAGCGAGCATTCGGGAAAAGGGCGATCGTGTCTGCGTGGAGGAGAGCCTGCCCCCGAGCCATCTCGACTGCGCGCACTGAGTCTTCCGGAGTCGAGCCAGTGCTCGTTCGTTGTGTGGCAAGCCTTGCGCCGTGGGCGCTAAGGAGGAGAAGCCCCATAGTGACCCCGGCGCGACCGCTACGGAGGGCGGGAGCGAGACTGGTTACCATAAGGTGCCTCCACTGAACAAAAGTGCGGGCGGGTAGTGACAGGTGAGCGTGAACACCACACTAGCAGCCGCTGCCTAATGGATCGCGCTTAAGATGCGGGCGCAGCGCCCGCGGGCGCGCCGCGGGCTCACTAGGTTATCGCAAATCAACTGGCGCACAACTGGAATTCTACGCGCCCGGCAGCTTCAAGCGCCTGTAGGCAGCGCCTGGTCACAAATAGCGATCTAAGCCGGCTCCCACAGCCACAGCGTCCTGCCGCCCCTGTCAAACCGCACACGGACGTGAAATTCTGCAGGCTGTCCGTCTTCGTAGACTCGGTGAATCCAGGTCGCTGTGCAATCCGAGTTGAGCCGAAGCTTGGTCTTCCTGAGCGTCGGCCCGATTCCTCCTAGAAAATCTTCGATGACGACCAGTGCTCGCGCGAGCTCGAAGTCGTTGACCGGGTCCACATTGAGAACGACGACCCCACTGGTCTGAGACAGGGGAAATCGGCGGCCATCGAGAAAGTCCACGTCATGTGTGATGAGGACGCGATCGTTCTTAAACGCTCGCTTGTAGTGAAAAGTGTCGGGCTGTGACTCTGCGCCTATGTCTTGCGCGGACTCTACGTCGTAACCCGCGCGTCGGAGGACCCTAACGAGAGTGCGATCGACGTTCTGCTCAGTGTAGAAGGAGGTCTTCCCGAGCAAGCGCTTTCGATCGGGCTTAGAGAGCCGCAGCGACTGCATGTTCACCCACGTCATGAGCCAGTCGAAGCGCCGCCTAACGGACTGCGCTTCATGTTCATTCGGTTACCGTGATTGGTCCGGCGCACAAATGGAATTCTACCCTACTTGGGCGCGCCCGGCAGGTTCAAGCGCTTCTTGGCCCGCGCCCTGCGCGACGAACGAGAAGTTCTCAGTAGGTCAATAGGAGGCGATCGCGGACAACCTCGGCGTCCAAGGTTTCACCCCGCATCTGGAAGCGCCGGAGCATTGAGCGACCGCAGTTGACGAGTGCTTCCCGCTCGAACAGGCCATCTGGGATCGGGACGTCGCAGAGAAGGGCGCCGGACTTCTTCGTGCCGTCGATGCTAAGCGCCACGAACACGCCTCTGCTCTTACAACGGTAGATTGCGCTCAGCAGTCGGGCCAGATCGAAAGCCTGAGCGCCGTAAAGGATCGCTTGGGTGTGTGTGTAGGGCGGATCACAATAGATAAGATCGCCGGGCTCAGCACGCTCCATGGCCGGTTCGAAGTCGCTGTGAAGGAAGGTCGCCCCCCTTGTCCGTGCGTGCCAGATGTCCACGCGACGGTCGAAGCTGTCCGGGTCGACGGGGTCATGTGGGCCGCATGGGGTGCTTATGGCACCGTCGCGCCGCCTGAACCGAACGACCCCACCGTAGCAGGCTCGGGATACAAAGAGCAGGTCCGCAGGGTTGGGTCGGCGGTTGTAAGAGGCCTTAGTCGTCTCATAACACGCTATCTTGCCCTCGCTGGCAATCCGGAGCCAACGTTCACGATACCAGGCCTTTAGCATTTCAGGAGCAGTAGCAAGGGTCTGCCAGATCGCGACCAGCGGCTCGAGGGCGTCCGAGGCCACTGCACGGGCGGGAGCTAGTGTCCCGAGCACCGCCCCGCTCCCCAAGAAGGGTTCGAAGTAGGTGCCGAAGTCGACCGGGAACAGGCTGGAAATCTCGTGAGCAAACCGTTGCTTGTTTCCGATCCACTTGAGAAGCTGGGTCTTTAGAGGTACGACAGAACGCCCCGGGAGGGCATCAGCATGTTGCTGGAGGCCTTCAAAGCTGAACTGCGTCAAGTTACGCCTTCCTCCGGAGCACCCGACAATAATATCCCAAAACGGGATACTGTCAAGGGACCCTCCGGGTCATCAACAAACATCGATGCCCACTGCTAGCGCCGAGGCGAAGGCGGTCCGGGACATCCTGCGAGAAGCGAGGACTGCAGCGGGGCTGACGCAGGTGGAGCTCGCCAGGCGGCTCAGGGTGCACCAATCCTTTGTGAGTAAGTACGAGGCTGGCGAACGGAGGCTCGACGTATTGGAGCTCCGTCGAATAGCCATAGCTCTGAATAGTAGTCTGGCACGGTTGGTGAGCAAGCTCGAATTACGCCTGGGTGGTACAAAATAATGCGTGCTGATCGGCGCTTCGTGGGGCAGTCGAAGGCCTTCTGGGCCAATGTGCGAACGATCAGCCAGGAGATGGGATATACGGGGCGCAAGAGCGGCCAGGTCCGCGTGTATTCTGTGGCCGAGATGGCCGCAGCCATGACCGGGGTAGGGTTGGGTGTTGGGCATCTCACGGGGCCGGCGGGAACGACGGAGCTCGGGCAAAAGCTCCAGGTGTACTTCGAGTACCGAGCGGAGGTACTCAACACGTACGTCGAGCCACGCCTGATGGACGTGGAGGCGGCGAAGGCCTTGTTTGAGGAGTTGAAGAACCGGCTGAATCCCAAGTGTCCAATGCCTCTGAACAAGCAGAAAGGAGAAAAGGCTGGACCAAACCTCCTAACCGGCATCGTTAACATGCTGATCGAGGCTGGTTCGAACGGTCTGCCAGTGGATTATGACCCACGAGAGTTGACGACATTTACGAGGGACGGTGCGCCGCTCAGAACGCTTGCACGACGCGTTGACGGGTGTTTCCCGAGTGCTGTGAATCCCATCGCCGTGTGGGAGATCAAGGAGTACTACTACACCACAACGTTCGGGAGCAGGGTTGCGGACGGCGTATACGAGACGCTTCTCGATGGCCTTGAGCTCGAAGAGCTGCATGAGCACGAGGGAATCCATGCCGAACACGTGCTGATGGCTGACTCGCATTACACTTGGTGGGAGTGCGGTCGCTCTTACTTGTGTCGGATGATCGACATGCTGAACATGGGATACGCAGACGAGATTCTTTTCGGGCGCGAGGTAGTGGAGAGGCTGCCGGACATGATACGTGGCTGGGTCGAACATTACCGGGCGGCCGCCAGCCGACCATGACCCGGTCAAGGCTTGTAGCGCCAGCTAGCGAACCGCGCTTAAGCTGCCGCCGCACGGCCTGCAGCCGCGCCGCAAGCTCGTTCGATTCTCAGGAACCAGCTGGCGCACAAACGGAATTCTACCCTACTTGGGCGCGCCCGCCAACTTCAAGCGCTTGTTAGGCGGCTCCACTTGAGGCCAGTCACGGTTTCGGGTCCTTGAACCGCGTGAGCGCGCCATATAGGAATGCAACGGCTCCCCGCAACCGGGTGGAAATCGGGTCAGATCGACGTATGCCGGCGATGTCGCCCACGTCGTCGATGATCGCCTTCGCGAGCCCTTCGACCTGCCGTGGCTCAAGGTGATGCGCAAGGTCGTTTCTAAGGGAATTGAGGCGCTCCAGTGCGCGCCAAAGCCCGGGGTATTGATCTCGGCCCGAAGCGACCCGTGCGAGAGGGATCAGTTGGGCAAATCGCAGCCTGGCATCCTTGAGTGCGTTGTCGTTCGCTCGCAATCTGAGGCCGACCAGATCCAGGAGGCGCTCTTCAACGAGGAGGTGTCCCTTTAACACGATGAGGGTGAGGTCGTCGCTCTGTGGAAGGTGCTCGATGAGGCGGTGCAAGGCTTGGAGGTCGATGATCTGTGGCGAATCAGGCATGTGGAGCTGCCTAACGGATCGCGCTTAAGCTGCGGGCCACCTGCGCGCCAGCGCAACTGCACTTGAACGATAGTTCGTGCGCGCCAGCGCACAACACTCCGGTTCCCTCAGAGCGATCACCGCCCGTCAGCTTCAAGCGTTTATTACGCTGCCGGCTAGAGTATCGTGAACGTAAGACTCTCAGGCTCGTCGAGCTCCCTTAGCAACTCCATGATGCGGTCAACATGAGCAATGGCTTGTCGACCCGCCGCAGCGCTTTCATCCATCCAGCGCCGATGGGGAAGTTCAATGGACGCTTGCTCGCCTCCGAAATACTCTGCCGCAAACGGATGGGCAATCGGGTGCCGAGCTCCTGTTACGGCGCGGACGAGCTTTAGGATTTCAGCGTCGTCGTCGACTTGGATGCCTGCAAGATCGAAGGCGCTCTTTAACCGCTTATCGGCCTCGCCCCATCTGAAATGGTCGTCGTGCTTGTCGCCACCGAACTTCAAGACGGCATAAAGACTGACGACTGCTTCAATCGTCGCTCCTGCGAATAGCTGGATCGCGAGCGAGTAGCGTTCGACGTCAGGTGTCTCGGTGTAACGCGCATCGATTCCTAGTTTCTCGCGCTGCGCCGCCACTTCTGCGTGGTATTCACGTTCCGCTCTCTCGAGATCCTTGAGAAAGCCACGCATCGCGTGGTAAAGCCTCTCGTGGGCGGTTGCTAGTTGCCGACCGACGCGGTCGTGGCGTAGTTGAGGTGGCGGCTTCTTCATCGAGGTTCGGGGCAGCCTAACGGATCGCGCTTAAGCTGCGGGCGACCCGCCCGCCGGCGCAAGGGTGTGGGACGACAGTCCGTGCCCCCGTCAGGGGCACAAAACTCCGCTTCCCTTGAAGCGATCAGCGCCCGTTAGCTTCAAGCGCGTGTTAGGCGGCGCGCATGTGGGAGGCTCAGGTGCTTTCATAGGGTGTTTCGGCGGAGGCCCAAACAGTGGACAGATACTTGTCACCGCTCAAGAACTTCGGCACGTCTGTCCTTCCACCTGCGAGGCGGTTGAGTTCGCGGATCATGTGGCCTGCGCAGCTGAAGCACTGTTCCGCTAGAGAGAGGTCGTTTACGAGGTCGCCGAAATACTGCTTCGGATATTGCTCGCCGACCAATTGAGTCTCCTTCGGCGGCTTGAAGTGGACCAACCTCTGGTTGCGGATGTTGATCAAGTTGTGAAACACTTGGAACGGGCCCGCGGCTTTGTCGAAGGTGGTCGGCTCACCGAGAAGCAGAGGGAGCATCAGCCACTTGGTCTCGAGCCCTAGGGACTGATCGTCCTCGATGATCTTCTTGGTCTCAGAGTGTCGGGCGTACTCTTGATTGATGAAAGCTTCAAGGCAGAGGGTAGAGAAAACGAGAGTGGTGGCAATGAGCTGCTTGCGTAGAAACTCGTCTGTCTCGGTGCGGGCCGAGTGCAGCGCGTTGAGTGCAACGTGGTAGTACAGGGCTTCAGGATGAGGATGCATGCCACCAGTAGCCATTCTTGCTCCTTGGCGCTGCGCGCCGTCTAACGGACCGCGCCTAAGCTGCGGGCGCCAACCGCGCTGGCGCACCGTACGCAGGTTTGGTTACCGGTACTCGGCTGCCGCACAAATGGAAGTCTACCCTACTTGACTTGGGCGCGCCCGTCAGCTTCAAGCGCTGGTTAAGGCAGCCCTTACTTCACCGAGACTCTCTTTACATGGTAGAGATCTGAACTTCCTCCGCGACGGCTGACACGCTGCTGGCGGGTGAGGAGCCCCACGTTCTCGAGATCAGCTATCGCCTTCGAGACCGTGGAAGCGGATAGACCTGTTCGCTTCGCGATGGTCCGATAAAAGGGAAAACAGTAGCCCTCGGCGTCCGCGATTGCCGTTAGGTAGAGGTATACCTTCTTTGCGCGGTCCGGCAGGTCGGCCACCGTGTAGACGCCAAAATCAGGTCCGGGGCCTCGATCACCACCATCGTGTGTTGTCGCGCGGAGCTTGCCCGATGGCGTACGGCGCCAGAAAGTGAGTCGGCCGCCTGCGGACCTGTGACGGCGAGACGGCCGTCGGAGCGCTTCGAGGACCGCAACTGCCCCGCCGAGAAGCAGAACGACCAGCAGGACGTTGGAGGAGTCAGAACTGGACATAGTCCAGGGGCTGCCTAACGGATCGCGCTTAAGCTGCGGGCGACCCGCCCACCGACGCAAGAGTAGCGGACGACAGTCCGCGCCCGCCAGGGCACAACACTCCGCTTCCCTTAGAGAGATCGCCGCCCGCCAGCTTTAAACGCTTCTAAGGAAGGCCAGCGACCCACTCAATACGACGGTTAGTGAGCCTCTGCCCATTCCTCAATGACTTGCTTAGTGCGCGTTTCGATCTCTGCCGGCATGAGGCCCCGCTTTAACAGCTTGAATTCAATAGCTCGGAAAAGGACCTGACTTAGGTAATGCCCCTCGTCCGCGAAACCGCCTAATCGAATCGTTAGCTCTTGAAGGCGATCACGGGACGTGAGCTGATCAGCCAATTCAAAGCTTGAACGGTGGACCAGCCAGTTACGCTCAACAATGAACCGAGCGAGGCGATCGTGAAATTGCCGATCGGCGAGCCCTTCAACATCGAAGGTTGAGCGCCAACTCTTCAGCATATCGCGATCATGATGCTCTAGGAGTGCATGCGCGTGTCCGCCTGCCTCCAAGACACCCGTGTTGCGTACAAGCGAAATGTAGGCAACGCACGCAGCTTCCAAGGCTTGGGCGTACCATAAGGCGTGACCGAGCCGTGATTGAGCTTCGTAGAAAGTGATAGGATCTATCGACTGCCGTTCGTGAATTGAAACGCCTTCGCGATATCGATCGACATACTTACCGCGAATGGCATTACTGAAGTCGATATTCTCTGGAATCTCGTCGTCTCTATCTTGCTTCTTCATAGCTCCTGCGCTCATGGGGCAAAGCAGTTCGGGCGCTAATGATTCGTATGAGGTCCTCGTCGTCCGTATGCGACACGATGATCAATCGGCCCTTGTCTGAAAGGCCCATCGTCCAGAAACGTTCTTCGCCAATAGAATGCACTATGTCTATTGTAGTGCGCGAAAAGGGGTCGTTAAAGACCGTACTTGCCTCAGAAAAGGAAACGCCATGCTTCCTAAGATTAGCTTCCGATTTCTCCCGATCCCACTCGAATCGGAGACCCATGAGGCCAAGTTATTCCGTACGAGGTGCTTGCGACAGAAGACAGAACAGCGAGAGGTGTCAGCAGGCGCAGCGAGATCATCCTCCCCTCTCAGGAAGGTCGTTCTCCCTAATGACCGCCTCTATAAGACGCGCGGCGAGTTTCAATGCATCAGCTGACCGCAACTTGGGTAGACCGTTCTCAAGAAGAACCCTCAAGATATCAGCGATTTCGTCTTCTACGAAACCGATTCGTGCCTCGCGGTGAATCTCTTTGGTATCCCCCCCCCGCTCGCCCGTACCGATGTAGTCAATGTCTGTCGCATTGATCGACAAAGTCATCGTGCCGTTAGTCTGTCGCGCGATCTTGATCGTCGGCGTACCCCGAACTCTGCTGGTTTTGCCGCTGCTTTCAAATCCGGAGGTCACGACGTCGAGAGAGTGGATCTCGATGTACATAGAGTTCCTCGTCGTAGGAAGAGGAAGAGGTCAGGGCTAGTAAGAGGTCGGGTGAGGCACGGACGGATGACAGCGAACAGCTCCGGAGATCGGTGGTGGTAGACAAGGCAGTTAAGGTCGGGCGTAAGTAGTGACGGCGTTGGCCGTCCGCCGCTGCCTAACGGATCGCGCTTAAGCTGCGGGCGACTCGCCCGCCGGCGCAACTGGCAGTGGACAAAGTCCCGTGTCCGCCAGGGCACGACATAACGGCTTCCTTCAAAACGAGAGCGCCCGGCAGCTTCAAGCGCTGATTAGGCCGCAAACATCAGATCGAGACCCGGTCAAAGATGAGACTCGCCAGTTTGGTGGCATACTGCTGCACATCTAGGGCTCCGGGATGGGCCATACCAGGATGCGCCGAGTCGTTACGCGTTCCGAGAAGACGATCAAGTTCCTGGAATATCTGCAGGTCGTAACCAAACAGCTCCATGCCGACGGTAATGAGGTCGGCGTCGCGCGAACGCTGAAGCTCGGGAACGCTGGTGATCTTGGCCGAGTCCTTGATCCGATTGAAGGGAGCACCCTTTCTGGAGGATGTTGCATCAACTGCAGCGTTATAGGCATCAAAGCCTCCTTTCGTCACAGCAGCATGGAGTCTCGCGATCCCAGCAGCCCACAACATTATGATTGCCGCGCGGTAGCACTGTACGGTGACACATCGCGCTGATTCGTCGATGTAGGTCCGCTCCTCCGGTGTCAAAGTGCTCTTCGCAAATGCGGCAGCAACCTGACGAGCGGCAACCTGTCTAGGGCTCCCCTGGTACTTGATGAGTGGGACGACGACAGCGTCGAAGGCGCCGTCCACAAAGACTCGCAGCTTGCTAGCTAGGGCGGACGCTCTTGCCCTAGCGGTCGTTGATGTCAGTAAGTCTTGCATTGTGCGGTCATACTCATCGAGCTTCTCGGTACTGCACACCCCGGCATCTCTCAAACCTGGGGAGAGGCGAAGCCAGTCGCGGGCGATTGAAGCCAATTCCGTCTTGAGGTCGGCACGCTTGAGTTCCTTGTTGCCTGATTTCCTCAGAGTTTGGAGTGCCGACTTCGCTCTTGCGTGCAGGGCCTCAAGGTCGTCGCCACTAACCAGCATCTGGCTTTGCTATTGATGCGAGTAGTTGCTCGGCCTGTTCCGTACCGGTAGCTGAGAGCTCTACAGAAGTACCAACTTCCACCGACTTGAAAATGTCTCCTTTCGCGGCCTTTAACGTCGATGCGAAGTTCGCCTGGTCATATGCATTCTGGTGCGTGCACATGGCCTTAATCTCAGCCCAATCAGCAAGCCACCGGCCGGTCGCGAGGAAGCTCCGTGCTGCCACCAGAAGCGCGACTCGCCTCATACGTTCCTTGATCGCGCCCCCGGAAACGTGAATGGGAGCGAACGCAAACGGTTCCACCGAAAAGTCGAACAGTCCGGCTAATTGCTCTGCCGCCACACCTCTGCGCTTGGCCATCGCCGTCAGCTTTGCAAGAACATCGGGCGGAATTCCCGTCTTCCAACTTTGCGACGCACCTTGCTGTTCAGATGTAGCCAGCTGTTTCTCGTGTGCAGGGGCAGGAGGGGCCGATGGCGCGAGAGTGGAGACGTAACCCTGCAGAAGGATTTCAAAGCCCTTGAGCCGAAAGAGCTCAGGAAGGCCTTCGGCCAGTTTAACGATGCGCTGAAGTTCATCTTCAACATTCTCGTACATCGGTGCTCCCACCGTGAACGCCTACTACAACGTGGTCTGGCGAGAGAAACAGGCAAGACTCAACCAGGTTCGAGGATCGGATCCGCGGATGAGCACGTAGCAGTGAGACTGGCACTCCGCACGAGCGCCTTTGAGACCTAACGGATCGCACCTCAGCGGCCGCGCGGCGCCACGCCGCCGCTCGGAACCTCAGGATACACGAATGCCAGCCACTGCGCAAACCGACGAGCTTTAGCCTCGTTCCGCCGCCAGGACTACGAAAAGACCGTGATTGGCATCGCCTTCGCGACGGCTTCAGCTACCTGAGCTGGCTCCTCAGGCTTGTAGCCCGGTTCGAGACGAGCGCGCGTTGCGTTGATTGCGTCAATGAGCGAGCAGACCCATGTCCCGTAGTTGCCCCACTCCGCACGCAGCTTCTCGCCGGATCGGGACGCGTGGCGAACACCGTAGTCTACGTTTGCCAGCTTCTTGAACTCGCGCATCTGATTGCGCGACACGCCGACGTCATCGGCAAGGTCTTCCCAGCTGCGTCCCTCGCCCACAACAAGCCACTCAAGGCCCCGATACACAAATGCGCCCGCTTCGTGCGGATTCGAAAGGGCCAGAAAGGCGTCCCAGGCTGCCCGCCGGAGCATTGTGTGACTAATAAGGGATCCAAGCCAGCCGTAGAAGCGAGCCGACGCTTCTGGGGCGGGAGCAACGATGAAATCCGTTTGTGTATACCAGTCGGCACTATCTTGGATTGAGAGAAAGAAGATTCGACCCACTGACTCAGCGCCGTAAAGGCCATCGCCCGCCAACAAGTACGCTGACTGCACCCTAGTAAGCATGAAGTGGCTGTCGGCGTTTTGATTTTCGATGTTTTCAGCCTCCTTCCTAGACACATCAACCCCAAAGCGCAGCAAGTACGCCCTGGAACCGCCGCTGCTTATGTGCCAGCGAACTCCTGCGCCACGCTCTTGGTAGCCGAAGTCTGCCTTTGGAGCGAAGAGTCCCTTGGCATTGTACAGGTGAAAGATGCTTGCGACGAGATCTGCCATTCGCAGCGGCCTAACGGATGGCGCTTAAACTGCGGGCGACCCGCCCTCCGGCGCAAGGCCGTTGGACGACAGGCCGTACACGCCAGGGCACAATACTCCGCTTCCGTTAAAGCGATGATCGCCCGCCAGCGTCAAGCGCTTGTTAGGCGGCAAGAAGGGCGATGGCGATGCACACCCACCCGACGTGCGCCCCTAAGAACAAAAGAGTCAAGTACTGCAGCCTGCGGCAAAACTTGGGGAAAGGGGCGCTATACCCTGGGGCGCGCGCGGCCTCCGAGTCCTCCTTGCTAATAAAGGCGGTCAGTGGATGGTAGGCGAGCGCGATTTGATTGGAGGTCGTCCAGTAGTGGCTGAGGTGGCGGCCGAGCTCGTGGAGCAGGTAGATCAAGAAGAGACACAGTACGATGCCGACGACAGCCGCAATGCACTCGATCAAGAGAGCTCCGCGTGTGTCAGCGTGGTTCGCGTAGAAGTCGAGCGAGAAGGCAATGATCCCTGCGTTGAGTGTGAGAAGCCACGTGGTTTGCGACCAAGCTTGGGCCTTTGTCTTCTCAGCAGCCTCTTCATAGAGTTTGAAGAGGACCAGCGCGTCTTCACTCTTGAGCGAGACCTCCGACCGAACCGCCGGAGTGTCGTTCATTGCATGCCCCTCCTGCGAACCACTCTGCAACACTCATCAGCGGCGGCAGCCTCTTGTCGCCTAACGGATCGCGCTTAAGCTGCGGGCGCAATTACGTCGGGCGCAAGAACGCTGAGCGGTGATCGTGTCCGCCGGCGAGGCAACGCGATTCTTGCGCAGCGCGTCAGTCCCATCCAAAGTGTTTCCGAATGTCCCTAAGCAATGACACGGGCTTATCAGCATCGCCACTTCGGTCCTCCAGCAGTTTGCCCGCAATGAATCCCCCAACAGAAACGAACCCGCCGCCGAGCGCGATGGCCGTTAACGGACCGCCGAGGAGGCCAAGACTAACTGACCCGATCAAGAAAGCAAACTGGGTACCGGTGCGGATTTGTTTCTTGCGGATGACTGCTTTCTCATCCGCCAAGAGGTCCTGCATCTCCTCCACAGCCTCTCGAATGGCACTTTGATCCGTAATCCCCTTGTCGTCTAGAAACTCTCGCTGCCAGCGCCAGAAGCTGGATCTCTTTCGACGGAAGGCAGCCTCAGAGGATAACTCGACAGCCTCCCGCAGCAGATCCTCGTGAGTCCAACCGGGATCATCAGGGACAAGAAACTCGTGACCGAGTACCGCAATCGCGGTGCCCCCGTAGATAGGCACCTGCCCTTCGGCAGATGGCCGTAGGCTGAGATCCCTTTCCAGATCCTCTATGGTTGTGTAGTTGGTCACTGCTTGGATGCCGGTCACATTCCTCGGCAGGCCCTGCGTCAGCTCGGTTCTTGTGGCCACGAACGCCCATTCGCCGGTCGCTTGCGCAAGATCCCTTCCGGCCTGAAGCCGAGTTTTCCAGCTCTGTTGCCTTTCAGCATCCCATTTGACTGCGTACGCCCGCTCGCCCAGGATCTCCAGCAGCCTATCCAAGCGCTCCGGCTGCCACCCTGCTTCACGCCAGCGGGCTCGCTCCTCGCCATTCGGGGGAATCGGAATTGCTAGGCGATCGTAGAGCATTGCTTCTGACACGAACGCATGCGCGTCGCAGTGATCCTTCACGGAGAACGTCCCCCAGACCTGCTTACCCATCCTTGACCTCCTCACGTCCGCGAGAAGCTGTCGCGGAGCGGCGGCCCGCTGGGGCGCAGGGCTTCGCGAACCCCCCGCAGGAATCGGACGACCCGCGCAGTGCTCGATATGTTGCTGTCAAACTCCGGACAAGGGCGGCCCCAGGCAATGGATCGTTCGGTCTAGGCCGTCGTCGACGAACCGCAAGAGAGCTGGCACTCGGCCAAGAGCCGAGACCCCGACTGCTGGAGCGGCAGTGTGGTAACGAGCTAGTAGAGCAGATACTTCCCCCGCTCCGTGCGAAACCGCGCCAGCTCCGCGTCCCACTCGCTCCACACAGCCGAGGGGGCCCGCCCCGCGACGAGCTCCTGGCGCAGCGCACTTCCCCCAGCGAGCTGGTCAAATCGCGCCGCGTTGAACCGCAACGAGTCGCGATGAACCGCCCGGATCGCCGCTAACAGCACCACGGCGGTCTTCGTCGGATCGTAGCGCCGCCGATCGGTGACCCGCAGCCGTAACCCCCGCAGCTCGACACCGTCGTCCTTTCCGTCGGTCGGTGAGCGGGGCGTGAACGTCGCGGTGTCGATGGCGACCCCCGTCAGCGCTCCCTGCTCCCTGCTCCCTGCTTCCTGCAGGCGGTGGAGGAGGGCGGGGGCATCGAGCCACGCCGCCCCGATCACCTGAAACGCGAACGCCGTCCCCCGCCCCACCGACAGGTTCGTGCCCTCGAACAAGCACGTCCCCGGATAGTGCAGCGCGCTCTCCAGGTCCGGCATGTTGGGCGAGGGCTTCACCCACGGCAGCCCTGTTTCATCGTAGTACTGGGAGCGCCGCCAGCCGGCCGCGGGCACCACGCGCAGGTCGGCGTGGATGCCGTAGACCGCATTCGCCATCCGCAGGATCTCCCCCAGCGTCATGGCGTGGCGCATCGGCAGCGGCAGGAAGTCGAGCTTGCCGAAGTCGGGCGGGCCCGGCTCGCGCCGCACGTTCCCCTGCACCACCTCACCCCCGATCGGGTTCGGCCGGTCGAGCACCACCACCCGCTTGCCCCGGCGCGCCGCCTCGCGCATCAATACCACGGCCGTCGCGGGGTA
>WNGG01004249.1_pt1 | contig 16107 bp, 16 predicted proteins | sample 5400661 | NCBI WGS metagenome assembly WNGG01 (sample SAMN13153372, study PRJNA577476) | soil metagenome | isolation source: 100 cm soil or saprolite under Garry oak tree replicate 1 | place: USA:California | collected 2016-06-15 | reverse complement strand
CCCGGACTTGATCCGGGGGAGGGCGTCTCGAAGGATGGAAGCAAACGCGTCTGTTGCCATGGTTCGAGACGCGTCGCTTCGCGACGCTCACCATGAGGGTCGAGTTATATTTGCTATTTGCTATTCGCTATTCGCTATTCGCTATTCGCTATTCGCTATTCGCTATTTCGCCATTCGCCATCTTCACGACGCCGCCTGTTTCGCCGCCGCCTCGTGCTCGGCCGCGAGCTTGGCGTCGAGCGCCTTGACCTTCGCGACCGACGGGCGCGCGGTCAGGCGGGCGATGTAGTTCGTGATCACCGGCAGCTCGGGCACGAGCTTGAACATGGTGGTCCAGGTCAGCGCCGTGCCCCACAGCACGTCGGCGGCCGTCATGCGCTCGCCGAGCAGATAGGGGCCCTTGGCGAGCTGATCGGTCAGCGTCTTGAGCATGGTGTCGTAGTCGCCGTACGGCACCATGGTGGCTGCCCCCGGCTCTCGCTTGAGGCCGCGGTCGACCACGGCGGGCTCGAAGCACGAGCCGTAGTACGCGAGCCAGCGCAGGTAGGGCCCGCGCAGCCGGTCGTCGAGCGCCGGCGCCAGCTTCGCCTGGGGAAACAGGTCGGCCAGATAGATGAAAATCGCGACCTGCTCGGTCACCAGCTCGCCGCGGTGACGGATCGCCGGCACCTTGCCCATGGGATTGACGGCGAGATAGCCGGGCTGGCGCTGCTCGCCGGCCTTCATGTTGATCGCGTGCAGGTCGTAGGGCGCCTCGAGCTCCTCGAGCAGCAGGCGCACCCCGCCCGAGCGCGTGTTTGGCGCATGGAAGAAGGTGATCGTGTCGTTCACAGCCATCGGGCCCTCGCAAATTGGTACGGATTGTTCATCAGCGTGCGCGATCCGTGCAATGCAATAGCGGCGGCGCTGTGGCCGGCGCCCGTCGTACTCGGTGACGCGCCCGCGCGACACGACGCTTGCGGGCATCAAGCCAGGAAATGCGGGTCGTGGCCGTACCAGTCAGTGCCGGGCATGGCGCCGGATTGGGCCGGGAGGTGGCCCAGCATCCAGGCCGTGAGATCCGGTGCGTCGGCATGGTCGGCGGGGCCGCGCGTGCCGTAGACCGGGCTCTCGGCCGCGGACGTGTCGACGGCCGCGGCTGCGTGCGCGCCCAAAGGCGGCGAGCTGGGCGGGGAGTTGGGGCCGATCAGCTGGCTTTGCATGATTTGCGTTCCGTTCATCTCCAGGACCAGGCTGTCGCCGGCGTCGCTCCTCAATATGATGTCGCTCTTGCCGTCGCCGTTGACCTCGGCGGTGCCGGCGACGTGCCAGTTGCTCGGCACCTGGCCGATGGACTGGTTCGCCAGGATCTGCGTCCCGTTCATCTCCAGGATCACCAGGCCGCCGGAGTCGCTGTGCAGCAGGACGTCCGTCTTGCCGTCGCCGTTGAAGTCGCCGTTGGCGGCGACGTGCCAGTTGGCGGGGATTTGGCCGATGAACTGGTTCGCCAGAATCTGCGTTCCGTTCATCTCCAGCATCACGAGCCCCCCGGCGTCGCTCTGCAGGAGAATGTCGCTCTTGCCGTCGCCGTTGAAGTCGCCGGTGGTGGCGACCTGCCAGTTGGCGGGGATCTGGCCGATCCCCTGGTTGACCGCGATCTGGGTGCCGTTCATCTCCAGCATCACGAGGGCGCCGGCATCGCTCTTCAACAGAATGTCGGTCTTGCCGTCGCCGTTGAAGTCGGCGGCGCCGGCGAAATGCCAGTTGGAGGGAAACTGCCCGACGATCTGCTGAGCGACGGTCTGCGTTCCATTCAACAGCCAGATCAGCAGTTGGCCGGAATCGCTTTGCAGCGCGACGTCGGAATTGCCGTCGTTGTTGAAGTCGCCGGTGGCGATGGCGTGCCAGTTGGCGGGGAGCTGCCCGATCGTCGTCATGCCGGACAGCCGTGCGCCGTCGAGATCCCACGCGACGACGGAGCCGTCGAACTTCTGCCACAGCAGGTCGCCGTTACGGTCGCTGTCGCTGTCGAAATCGCCGGCGCCGACGAAATGCAGCGTCGACAACGCGATCGTCGTGGTCGCGGGCGCGCTCAAGTTGTTGGACGCGCTGCCGTCGTCGACCAGCCATGTGATCGTGCGGCTGGGGTTCACGCCGGAATTGCTGAAGTTCGCGCCCGAGCTGAAGGTGACCGAATCGAGCACCGCCTGATAGTGCGCCAGCGTATCGGTGCCCGAGAGGGTGAGCGTCTCGGTCGTCGAGTTGTAATTTGCCGTGATGCCGGTGCCGGCGGTGTCGGCGGCGAGCACGTCGCCGTCGCCGGCGAAGGCGCCGCCGGTCACCGCCACCGTGGCGTCCGCCAGGGTGGCAGTGCCCGGGTCGGATATAGAGAGCGACGGCGACAGCGTCACGGTCTGGTCGGAGTTGAACGGCACCAGGGCGGCGACGTTGTCCAGCTCGGGTTTTTGGAAGAGCGCGGCGAGAGAGCTGGGGCTGAGACCGAAGTCATGCGGATCCGCTCCGGCGGCCGAAATCTCCGACGTGCCCGCCGAAGTGCCGTCCGTCACCCACAGACCGATAAGGCCGGCAGCGTCGCGTCCACTGAAGAACACTTTGTTGCCCAGAGCGACGAAGTTCTGGGGAATGAAGTTTGCAGCAGCGCCAGCAACGGAAAGCTCGACCGTACCGGCGGACGTGCCGTCCGTCACCCATAGCTCCTGATGGCCGCTGGAGTCCGTCCCGTTGAACACTGCCTTGTTGCCGAAGGCGGTGATGTACAGCGGAAACAGATTGGACGGTCCTGGTACCGGAATTTCCGATGTGCCCGCCGCCGTGCCGTCGGTGACCCATAATCCGGTATCGTTCGTGCTTTGGCCTGCGAACAGGACCTTGCTGCTGATCCTGGCGAAGTAGGAAGGAAAGAGCCCAAACGTGGAAGCTCCCGCGACCGAGAGTTCGGACGTTCCGGCTGCGGTTCCGTCGGTCACCCACAGATTGAAGTGATTATTCGAATCGCGGCCGCTGAACAGCGCCTCATTGCCCAGAACAACCATCTGACCAGGTTGCAGACCGGACGACGACGCCCCGATCGCCGGGATCTCGACGGTGCCTGCGGACGTGCCGTCCGTCCGCCAAAGATTGTACTGATTGTTCGAGTCGTTTCCCGAAAAGAGCACTACATTCCCGAAAGCCGTGAAGTTGCCAGGCCCGAGGCCTGACGATGCAGCTCCGGATACAGAAATTTCGGATGTGCCCGCCGACGTGCCGTCGGTGATCCATAAGGCCTGAATGTGTTGCGCGTCGCCGGCCTCAAATAGCGCCCGCGTTCCGAAAGCTACAAAATTGATTGGAAAGGTCATGCCGGGCACGGATATTTCAAACGTGCCGCGGACGTGCCGTCGGTGACCCATAGACCCTGAAAGTCGTTTGCGTCCCGTCCGTCAAACAAGGCCTTGTTACCGAATGCCGTCATTCCTTGGATAATCAATCCACTCGAACTTGCGTTTGAAACCGGAATTTCGGAAGTGCCGGCCGAGGTACCGTCCGTTATCCAGAGACCGGAAATGTGATTTGCGTTGTAGCCGTTAAACAGAACGATGTTTCTCGACATGATTCCTCTGCCCCCGATTCGCCCGCGTGCCTAATGCGAGCTGCCGGTGATGATCCCGATTGTGAGCCTTATGGGAAGCGTGCTTTCGACTTCACGGCGATCGTCTCGACAGATTTCGACTAGTTTCATCGATCTGTGGCGCGAAAAAGGCGCGGTCGACCATCAAATAGCACGGGGCATCGTGTCAGACCATGATACCATTCGCGCCCATAACGGGGTGTCAATCCATCATTACGCACCGTTATGATCACCGCTGCTCGAACGGGCTGGCGCAATTGCGCCGCGCCGTAGGATACCTGTCGGCCGATCTCGACGACGTCGTCCGCCGGCAGGCGGAAGAAATCGCTGACGTGGACGGAATTCCGCTGCATCAGGGCGAACAGTTCCTCCAGCCACTTGGGCAGGGCCCTGTCGTCCACGCGTTGCACTTGTTCGCGTCGGTGGCGCGGAACAGAACAAGATTCGTCGACATGGTTCCCCCTGCCCCCGGCGCGTTTGGCCAGCGCCTTCATGCCCCCTCGAACCAACCGCCCTTCTATCGGGTAAGTTCGGCGGGAAGCCCCGTTTCAACTCAGCCGCGACGCTCCAGTCACATCGATCTGTGGCGTGAAAAAGGCACGCGATTGTGGTCCATCAAAAAAGCTGTGCTGCAGACCAGGATACCATGCCAGTCCATAACGTAGTGCAATCAACCATCACGCACCGTTATGATCACCGCTGCTCGAACGGGCTGGCGCAATTGCGCCGCGCCCTAGATCGACACCTGCCGGCCGATTTCGACCACGCACTCGGGCGGCAGGCGGAAGAAGTCGCTGACGTGGACGGAGTTGCGCTGCATCAGGGCGAACAGTTCCTCCAGCCACTTGGGCAGGGCCCGGCCGTCCTCGCGATGCACGACCGTCTCGTGCCCGACGTAGTAGGTGACGTCGGACAGATCGACCCTGCATCCCTTGGCATGCGCCGCGCGCAGCAGCACGGGGATATCCGGCCGCTCCATGAAGCCGAAGCGGGCGGTGGCGCGCCAGAAGCTCGGCGCGATTTCCTCGACCGTGAGCCGCTCGGCGTCCCGCATCCAGGGGGTCGGGTGAATGATGACCGTGAGCACGAACAGGCGCTCGTGCAGCGCGCGATTGTGCTTGAGATGCCAGACCATGACGGGCGGCGCATCGCGCAACGTGCGCGTCAGGAACACCGCGGTTCCGGGCACGCGCGGAACGCGGCCCCGGTCGATCCTCGCCATGAACTCCTCGATCGGCATGACCGAGTCGTGCAGCCGCTCGGCAACGGCCGTGGCGCCGACGTGCCAGACCACCATGATGAAATAGACGCTGGCCGCGAGCAGGAGCGGCACGTATCCGCCTTCCGCCACCTTGGTGAGATTGGCGGCAAAGAAGGCGGCGTCGATGACCAAGAAAACGCCGGCAAGGGCGGCGGCCGCCGGCAGGCCCCATCCCCAGACCTCGCGCAACGCGATGAACACCAGCGCCGACGTCATCAGCATGGTGGCCGAGACGGCGATGCCGTAGGCGGCCGCGAGGTTGTCGGATTTGCCGAACCCGATGGTGAGCCCGACGGTGACGATCATCAGCAGCCAGTTGACGATGCCGACGTAGATTTGTCCGTAGCCCTCGGCCGAGGTCTGGGTGATGTGCAGCCGCGGCATCCAGCCGAGCTGGATGGCCTGGCGGGTCATGGAGAACGCGCCGGTGATGACCGCCTGGCTGGCGATGACGGTGGCGACGGTCGCCAGCACGACCAGCGGGATCAGCAGGGCCGACGGGCACAACCGATAGAAGATGTTGTCGCCGGTCGGCTCGCCCTGCAGCACCAATGCGGCCTGGCCCGCGTAGTTGAGGACGAGGCTCGGCAGCACCAGCGCCGACCACGCGAGGCGAATCGGCCGCGCGCCGAAGTGCCCCATGTCGGCATAGAGCGCTTCCGCTCCGGTGACGCAGAGAAACACGCCGCCGAGCACGAGGAACGCGCCGGCGCCGCCGGAAAAGAGATAACTCGCGCCGTACATCGGATTGATCGCGAGCAGCACCGCCGGGTGTTTGACGATTCCGCCGATGCCGAGCGCCGCGATCGCCACGAACCACAGCGCCATGATCGGGCCGAACGCCCGGCCGATGCGCGACGTGCCCTGCGGCTGGATGGCGAAGAGCGCGACCAGGATGGCGACCGCGGCCGGAACGATGTAGGGCGTCACGGCCGGCGTCGCGATGGTCAATCCCTCGAGCGCCGAGAGGACGGAGATCGCCGGCGTGATCGCGCCGTCGCCGTAGATCAGCGCGGCGCCGAACAGGCCGACCGCGACGATGGTCGGCCGGCGCTCGCGCTTGACGCCGAGCAGCGCCATCAGGGCGAGGATGCCGCCTTCGCCGTCGTTGTCGATGCGCATGGCGACCGAGACATACTTGATCGTGGTCACCACGATCAGCGTCCAGATCACGAGGGAGAGCGACCCGAGGGCGACGTCGCGGCCGGGCCGCTCGCCCGCCAGCGCCAGCACGGTCTTGAGGGTGTAGAGCGGGCTCGTGCCGATGTCGCCGAACACGACGCCGAGCGCCGCCAGCGCGGCGACCGGGAGGTTTGGGGTCGGCCGATCCCCGGGCGCGCCGGTGGGTTCAGACAAAAGCGGCTCCCCTGCCGGTCATGCCGGGGTGAGCCGCAATTGTGCGCAGGCCCCTTCCCGAAGGGAAGAGGCCGGCCTGGAGATGAGGTTCGGGATCGAGCCGCCGGACCTTATCGAATATCGGCGCCGCCGCGGCCCGTATAGGTCACCGGCTTGCCCGCCTTGAGCACGGGGCCGTCGGCCTGCAGCCGCGCCACCTCGCCGCTCGAGCTGACATGGGCGGCAATGCCGGTCGCGACCACCAGGATGGCGCCGACGAGGGCCACGACCACGATCTTGACGTGGGTCCGGCGATCGGCGGTCAGCAGCGAATGGCTCATTTGATCCTCGCGGGAGCGCGCCCCGGCGGCGACTGCACACATATACGTGCGGGCGGCGCCCAAGGAACGTGCGTTCACGAATCCTTGAATCGACGTGATCGCCCGCGTTCGCGACGCTCGCGCAAATATCGGCACAAGGGGGTGGCCATGCCGCTTGCCGTCAAGGCGCTGTTCTTCGACGTGTTCGGCACGCTGGTCGACTGGCGCACCAGCATCGCGCGCGAGGCGGCGGCGATCCTCGGGCCGCGCGGCCACGCCCTCGACTGGACCGCCTTCGCCGACGCCTGGCGCGACGAATACCAGCCCGGCATGGAGGAGGTGCGCGCCGGGCGCATCCCGTTCTCCAAGCTCGACGTGCTCCATCGCCGCAACCTCGAGCGCATCCTGCCGCGCTTCGGCATCAAGGATTTGCCCGCGGAGACGCTGCGCGAGCTCAACCTCGCCTGGCACCGTCTCGACGCCTGGCCGGACGTGACGTCCGGGCTCAAGCGCCTGCGCGGCAAGTTTCGCATCGCCCCGGTGTCGAACGGCAACATCTCGCTCATGGCCGACCTTGCCCGCCGCAACGATATCCAGTGGGACGCGATCCTCGGCGCCGAGATCGCCGGCGACTACAAGCCGAAGCCGCGGGTCTACGTCGCCGCGGCCGAAGCGTTCGATCTGCCGCCGGGCGACTGCATGATGGTGGCGGCGCATACCGGCGATCTTGCCGCCGCCGCCGCGTGCGGCCTGCGCACCGGCCACATCGCCCGGCCGAACGAGCGCGGCCCGGGTCGCGGCGAAGCGGCGCCGAAAGGTCCGGTCGACATCGCCGCGCTTGGCCTCGAGGACCTCGCCGACAAGCTCGGCGCGTGAACGGGCGCGCGATCGGATGCTTCGATCGCGGCCGAAGCGTTTGCGGTTGGATCATCGCGTTCGACGCTTCATATCGATGGGACGGAGAGGCCGACCCGTCGGTGCTCCTCCCACGAAGGAGAACGCGCATGATCACCCTGTGCATCCGCTACACGCTCGACGCCAACAAGCTCGCCGACTTCGAGGCCTACGCGCGCGCCTTGGCGCGCCCGATCGAGCGCTGCGGCGGCAAGGTCGCCGGCTATTATCTGCCGACGAAATTCGCCGGGCCGACCAATGCCGCGGTGGGATTGATCGACTTTGCGAATCTCGCCGCCTACGAGCAGTACCGCGCGAAGCTCGCGGCCGACCCGGACGCGGCCGAGACCGCGCGGCGCGCCGACGCGGCCGGCTGCATCCTCAACGAGGACCGCTCGTTCGTGCAGCGGGTGGCCCCGGCGGCTTAGACTCGTGCAATTGGCAGCGGGCGATGGCGGCTAAGCGGCCCAATGCGGCCATGTGCGGGGGCGGCCCGGCGAGCTTCAAGTCGATAGGGCTGAGGATCGCATGTCGTCAGGCCGTTCCCCGCTCAAGGAGCGAAGCGACCTTCGTCTGGCCCTCCTGCTTGAGGATGCTCAGGAACTCGCGCAAGGTCATCAGGTCACGGCTTAGCGAAAAATGCATGTCCAGCTCTGCGCCCCGGAACTGTCGCGCAAATCCTCGGATCTTGAGCGCATAGACCCTGTCAAAGAGCTTCTCTCGCAGGAGGTTATCCGCCTTACGTGCAGACAGTACGTACCATTCTGCACCGCGGATTCGGCCGTATACTTCGACGAATGAAGGAGACTTTTCCTCCACGATTCGTTGAACCACCCGGTCTTCAATATCTCTCTTTCTCGTAGCTCGGCTGGACTTGGAAATCAGCGCCACGATTTCCACTTCGCGCTCGGGAACGAATCCCTCAATCGATCCGGCAGTCAAATTGGGGACGCCGACAATGGCGAACATATACGGCAAGTGTTCCTCCTGCTGCTTTTGCAGCGCGCCGAGTATTTTGTATGTCGCAAGCGGAAAACAGTCGGTCGGCTGCAGCCCGACGAGTTCGGGGGCTCGACGAAATACCGACCCGAAGAATTTGATATTGACTCGATAGATCGGCCCCTGTCTCGTCCATTTAACACCCGATAGTCGGTATCCGTCCGTCCTTCGCGGAGATCGACCAGTTTGAACTCCACATCCGACCCCATTCGCTCCCGATAGATATCTTCAAATGCAATTTCGGCAGCGCGGCCGATTATGAGCTGTGCCAGGATCGACCGCGCGCGAGTTACATCCGCGTCCGCCAAATCGCTCGGCTTGACGCCGAGCACTGCGAAGCTTGCATCCGGATTTGTGGCAATTTCCTCAAGTCGGGCCGGCGTCGTGCCGACTGCGGCAGCGACATCACGCAAAGCTTCGCCTTTCGCGATCCGTACGCATCCCTGCAAGACGTGAAAGGGTTTCGGCCAAGGTTCCGCCGCATAGGCGACAGTGAGGAATTCGATCAGATCGTCGCTGTTCATAAATTCTTGGGATCGAGCCCGAAACGTACGCCTGACGCGCGGACGTAGGCCTCGTCAATATCGATCGCAATCCACCTTCTTTCCAGGTCCTCAGCAACCCGCCCGGTTGTATTGCTTCCAGCAAAGGGATCAAGCACGAGATCGCCTACACGGGTGAGGAAGCGGATGAAGAATTCGGGAAGCGCGCTCGGGAACCGCGCGGGATGCACCTTTGCGCCCAGCTCTTTGCAGGCGGTAATGTAGGCCGAGTTGCTTTCATTGTTGCCACGGACGAGGACGTTCTGCGGGATTGCGCCGCCGCGATTGTTCCGGAATTTGGCGGTAATGACGTGCCCGCTTGGACGCCTTTTCGGCTTATAGCCCTTGGCGATCAGGCGCTTCATGTCCGGACTGTAGGGTACCAGCACTTGGCGGTTGTCGGCGTACGGCCACGGGGTGGGCGAAAACCACCAAATGTACTCGACGCTATCCTTAATCCGCGACCGGCGCACGTTCACCCATTCAGCGGGCGAGGGCAGCTTCGCAGGGTTTTGCCAAAAGCACTCCTGCGCCAGATGGAACCCCGCTTCCTCCACGATGGCGATCAGCAATTTGAAGTGATAGAGAGAACGCGTTGGCGTTCCCGCGTGATAACTGCCGCCAATATTCAGGACAAAACTGCCGTCGTGCCGTAAAATACGCCTTATCTCTTTGACGAACGGCAACATCCACCGAACGTAGTCGTCCTTGTCCACGTTGCCGTATTCTTTCTTGAAGTGCAGGGCATAGGGCGGGGAGGTTATGACCGGCGCGACGCTTTCATCCGGCAGGGACTTCATGACATGGAGTGAATCCGCCGAAAACGCCGCCCCAAGTTCGCTCGTGTAGGTCGGGCGGAAAGTCCGTGCGATCTCCGCCGGGTGTTGCAGGTCCCCGGTAAAAAGGGAGCGCGCATCCGATCTGAGTTGTGTTGCCCGCACCCACCGCTCCCGTTCCCGCGATCGCCCGATTCACGCTCGCCCGACACTAAGCTCGCGCGGTGAATCGCACCATGCCGGGCCGGATTCGCCCCGGCGGGTAACCCCAGGAATAATACGCGACCCTGAAACGGCATTATGTTCCTGTTTTGTTCCAATTGGCAAGAGGAAAATCATGGCAGGCGCGCGGCGGCTACACATTTGCGAAGGCAAACAAGCTTTGCCCGAGGTGCAGGGCCTCGCTGGCGGCTGCCCAAGCAGTGGTCGCCGAGGTTTTCCTTTGATATCTCTGCGTTCGGAGCCCAACTCCTGCCGCGGAGCCCGCGCATGCCGAAGATGAAGCTTGAAGGTTCGTTCGTCGCCCTGATTACGCCGTTCAACGCCGACGGGGCGGTGGATTTCGGCGCGTTCCGCACGCTCATCGATTTCCATGCGCGCCACGGCACCGCCGCCCTGCTGATCATGGGCTCGACCGGCGAGACCTCGCTGCTGTCGCCCGAGGAGAAGAAACGCATCGTCGTCGAGACCGCGAAGATGAGGACCGGGCGCATGCCGATCTTCTTCGGCTGCACCGGCAACAATACGGACTCCACGATCGCCGGCGTGCGCTTCGCCCGCGACAACGGCGCCGACGGCGCGATCCTCGCGGCCCCTGCCTATATCTGCGCGTCGGAAGCCGACATCGAAAAATTCTTCCTCGACGTGGCCAACGCCAGCGACCTGCCGCTCGGCATCTACAACAATCCGCCGCGCGTGAAGACCGACCTCCACTGGGACAGCCTCAAGCGCCTGTTCCGCCATCCCAACTACGTGGTGCACAAGGAATCGACCGCGCGGGTCGGCCAGGTGGCGCAGGTGCTGGCCGCGAGGCCGGACGTGGCGGTGATGTGCTGCGATTCGCCCAATCTCGGCCTCGTCGTGCCGACCATGAGCCTGGGCGGCCACGGCACCGCCAACATGACCGGCAACGTCGCGCCCGCCGAGATGGCGGCGCTGTCGACGCCGTGGGCGAGCTATGCCGACGCGGAGACCTTCCGCAGCACGTACCTCAAACTCCTGCCGCTGCTCCACTTCACCTATTCGGCCATCAACCCGGTCGCGGTGAAATCGCTGATGAAGGCGCTCGGCATGCCGGCCGGCGATCTGCGCCGCCCGCTCACCGGGCTTGCGGGCGAGGCCCTGGCCAAGGGCGTGCGCATCGTCGAGGAGCTCGGCCTCGCCGCGACGTACGGATACCAACCGAAGCCGGCGGCGATCGCCGCATGACGTCGTGAATCTCGGCATTGCCGGCCGCCGCGCTTTGCTCAGCGGCGCAAGCCGCGGCATGGGGCGCGCGTGCGCGCTGGCGCTGGCGCGCGAAGGCGCGGCGGTGACCATCGTGGCGCGCACCGCCGAGCCGCTCGAGCGCGCGGCCGCCGACATTCGCGCCGAGACCGGGGCGAGCGTCACAACCGTCGTCGCCGACATCACGACCGAGGCGGGACGGCGCGCGGCGCTTGCCGCCTGTCCCGAGCCCGACATCCTGCTCAACAATGCCGACGGCGTGCCGCCCGGCGACTTTCGCCGGCACAGTCGCGACGACTGGATCGCCGCGCTCGACGCCATGATGCTCGCGCCGATCGAGATGATCCGGCTCACGGTCGACGGCATGACGGCGCGCGGTTTCGGGCGCATCGTCAACATCGCCTCGCGCAGCGTGAAGATCGCGCAGCCCGAGCTTGCGCTCTCGAACGGCGCGCGCTCGGGGCTCGTCGGCTTCGTCGCCGGCCTCGCGCGGCAGACCGTCAGGCACAACGTCACCATCAACAACATCCTGCCCGGCATCATCGCCTCGGACGGGCAGCGCCGGCACGTCGAGGCGCTGGCCGCCCAGACCGGCCGGAGTTTCGACGACATCTGGCGCGAGCGCGCCGCCGCCAATCCGGCCGGCCGCTACGGCGAACCCGCCGAGGTCGGCGCCTACGTGGCCTTCCTGTGCTCGGCCGACGCCGGCTTCGTCACCGGGCAGAATTTGCTGATCGACGGCGGCCAATATCCCGGGACGTTCTGATGGGAGCAAAATCCTCCGACGTCATCCTGAGGTGCCCGAGCGAAGCGAGGGCCTCGAAGGATGGAAACAGGCGCATTTTCCCATGCTTCGAGGCTCCCCCGGCTCAAGGCCGGGGTCGCACCTCAGGATGACGGCGGAGTGTGGTTGATAATGCAAAGATTAGCCATTGCTGCGATAGCCGTACTCCTTCTCTTTGTTCCTCATCCCGCATCCGCCGACACCTACCCATCCCGCGCCATCACCATCGTGGTGCCGTATCCGGCGGGCGGGTCGGTCGACGGCGTGGCGCGCTTCCTCGCCGACGAGCTGGCCGAGCGGCTCGGCGTCGGCGTGGTGGTGGAGAACCGGGCGGGCGGGGCAGGGGGCATCGTCGGCGCCGCCACCGTCGCCCGCGCCGCGCCGGATGGCTACACGCTGATGCTCACCGCCTCGATCCACGTGGTGACGCCGTTCCTGTTCAAAAACGTGCCCTACGACGTGGTGAAGGATTTCTCGCCGATCTCGCTCGTCGCCTCCGGCCCGCTGATCGTGAGCACCAGCAAGACGACGCCGGCGCGCACGCTCGCCGAATTCTTCTCCCTGGTGCGCAAGGAGCCGGACAAGTTCACCTTCGCCACCTCGAGCCGCGGCTCCGCCGGCCATCTCACCGTCGAGCTGCTCAAGCGCCAGGCCGGGCTCGACACCCTCGTCGTCGCCTATCGCGGCGCCGGGCCCGCCCTGATCGACGTCATCGGCGGGCGCGTCCAGCTCATCGCCGATCCGTTCCTCTCCTCGCTGCCGCACGTGCGCGCGGGCGAACTGAGGGCGCTGGCGGTGACGAGCCTCCAGCGCGTCGCGCTGGCGCCGGAGATTCCGACCATCGCCGAGAGCGGCATGCAGCCGTTCGAGAGGCCTTTGGGGGCCGAAGGGGCTGCCGCCCGATATCCTCGCCGCGCTCGAGTCGGCCGTGCGCGCCTCGGCGTCCGCGCCGAAATTCAAGGAGCGCCTCAACCTGCTCGGCTTCGAGCCGATCGGCACCTCGGCCGCGGCGTTCAAGGCCTACATCGACGACGAGATCGCGAAGAACGGCAAGATCGTGCGCGACGCCGGCATCATGGCAGAGTGACCGAGCCGGAAGGTTCGGGCGGACGCTACGCCCAATTCTCAGCGCGCACGCCGGGCATCCGCGCGAACTCACGGATATTGTTGGTCACAATAATCAGTCCTTCGGCGCGCGCATGCGCACCGATCAGCATATCGTGCGGCCCAACCGGCGTGCCTGCGCGCTCGAGCTCGGCGCGCATTTGTCCGTAGTGCCTGGCAGCTTTCGGCGAAAACGAGAGCACATCGAGCCGCGCGGCGAAGTGCTCGAGGGTTTGAAGGTTTTCCAGCGGTCGTGCCGATTTCTCTACGCCGTAATGGAGCTCGCCCAGCGTGATGCTTGACATGCAAAGCTGTTCGGCAAGACGATTGAACCGCTCACGCAACCCTGCTGGATGGTTCTTCATCACATAAATGCAGGTGTTGGTATCCAGCATGTATTGCAGCATTCAGAGAGCCTCACGTTCCTCCGGAGCAGGTTGGATGCGCTCGTCCATGAAGTCCGCCGAAGCACGCGGACCGTTGAGGAAAAAGTCATCCCAACGTTTGCCTACGGGACTGATGAGGCGGCTCGAACCGATCTTGACGATTTCGACCTGATGCACGCCTTCCGGGAAAGCAACAGGCTTTGGCAGGCGCACCGCCTGACTGCGGTTGCTTGTGAAGACTGTCGAGCGCGTCATGGGGCTTTCCTACGTATATGCCGTTGGGATATACATAAAGGATGCCAGGCCATCGTTCAAGGCGCAGGGCGACGCGAGCCGAGTTTTCCGTGGAACCTCCTCTGAAGGGTTGGTCGGCTTACGGTGGCTGATCGCCTCTTCTGGCCGCCCGGCGCGCGCGGATCGATGCCGGCGATCGGCGTCGCCCCAACCGGAGTCGATTGGCCGCAGTATTCGGGCGCGGGCGAATCACCGTAGGTTTCGCCCATGACGCTCGACGAGATTCGCCGGCAACTGGAAACCGCCGAAACGCTGCCGGCCGAGGCCCTTGCCGCGGCCGCCGCCGATGCCGGCGCTTTGGCGCCCGACGTGATCGGGCTGATGCGGAAGGCCGTGGACGGTGTCTACCTGATCCCCCGCCAGGAAAACCTGGTGTTTTTCGGCGCGCGTGCGCTCGCCGCGGCGCGCGAGACGAGCGTCTATCCGGCCCTCACGGCGTTATTGACCCAGCCCGAACACAGGCTGGAGCGGCTGTTGGGCCACAACCTCGTCGGTCTGCTGCTCGGCCTCTACGACGGCAATCCCGATCCGCTGTTCGCGGCGATCGAACATGCCGACACGGGCGGCAGGATCAAATGGCGCCTGTTTCGCACGCTGGCCAGGTTGACGTTCGAGGGACGCGTGCCGCGCGAACGCATGATCGACCTGATCGACCGGTTCGAGCGGGACGGCATGGCCGCGCCCGGCAACGCGGCCTGGGAAGGCTGGCTCGAAGCCGTCATGTATTTGGGCCTCAGGCAGTTCGAACAACGCGCGCTTGCGATGGGGCGGGGAGCTTGGCAGCAGGAGGAGGCGCGTCGTGACTGGCTGTCCCGGCTCGAGCGCGCGGCGGCGCACCCCGAGGATCCGCAGCGGTTCAACGACGATGGCGTGATGGCGATCACCGACCCGGTCGCCAGCTTGTCGTGGATGGCCGAGACGGAAGAAACGGAAGAAACGCCGCAAGCAGCCGAAGAGGAATCCGAGGATCCCGCTGCGAGCATCGCGCTCACCGACGACGAGCTCAGGTGGCTGGCCGGATTCCTTGGCAGCGCCCAGGCGCCCGCGTTGACCATGAATCTGGAAATGCTGGACGGCTTTTTCACCGCCCTCGTGATCGGGCCTGAAACGATCAAGCCTTCGGAATATTTGCCTCTCGTCTGGGGCGAGGGCGACAGCGCGCCTGCATTCGACAGCCTCGAACAGGCGCAATTCGTGACGAACCTCCTGGTGCGGCACTGGACCACGATGGTCCAACGTCTCGAGGCCGGGTGCCTGCCCGCTCTCGTCATGTTCGACGACGCGCCGGAGAACAATGGACGCGAGTGGGTGAAGGGTTTCGTGCGCGGAATGATGCTGCGGCTCGATGCATGGACGCCGCTCGTCCGCGACCACAAGGTCGGTCCGCTGCTTGCTTCCATCGTGGCGCTGATCGGCCACGAGTACAGCAAGGATTTCAAAGAGCTCACTCCCGAGCTGCGCAACGACACCGGCGAATTGCTGCCGTACTCGCTCATGGCGATCTATTTGTTCTGGCGCGGTCGCGGCAGGCGGTCGGTGCCGGCGGAGCCGGCGCGCTCGACCAAGGTCGGCCGCAACGAGCCGTGCCCATGCGGATCGGGGCGAAAGTACAAGCGCTGCTGCGGCGCCAATGCCGATCGCATGAAGGTCGCGTGACTGCACGCACAGACCCGCGCCCTCACACCGGCCGATCGCCCTTCTGCACCACCAGCGCGCGCGCATCGACGCCGGGCAGCATGCGGGCGGGATCGCGCGTGACGACCACGTCGAGCACGGTCGGGCTCGACGTGTTGGCGAGGCCTTCGCGCAGCGCCGCCGCGATCTTGCCCGGCTCCTCGACGCGGATGCCGTGGCAGCCCATGGCGCGGGCTATTGCCGCGTAATCCATCTCCACGAGATCGGACGACTGATAGCTGCCGGCGCCGAACATCGAGTGCTGCAGCGCCTTCACGTAGCCGGACGCCGCATTGTTGAACACGCACAGCACGAACGGCGTGCCGGCGCGGCGCGCGGTCTCCAACTCGCCGAGCGTCATGTTGAGGCCGCCGTCGCCGGTCAAGCCCACGACGCGCCGCGCGCCGGCGGCGAGCTGCGCCCCCATGCTGCCCGGGACCCCGTAGCCGATCGAGGCGAGGCCGCGGTCGGCGATGAAGTGGCGCCCGGCCTGCTTGGTGTCGAACAGCAGCCCGGCCCAATGCCCGGCGAAACCGCCGTCGGCGACGAGGATCGCGTCGTCCGGCAGCAGCGCGTTGATCTCGTCGATCAGCCGGCCGACATTGATCGGCTTCTCGTCCGATTTGAGCCGGTCCGCCGCGCCCTCGCGCCACTTCGTCATGCGCGCCGGCACCTCTCCGGCATA
>WNGG01011556.1_pt1 | contig 16108 bp, 14 predicted proteins | sample 5400661 | NCBI WGS metagenome assembly WNGG01 (sample SAMN13153372, study PRJNA577476) | soil metagenome | isolation source: 100 cm soil or saprolite under Garry oak tree replicate 1 | place: USA:California | collected 2016-06-15 | reverse complement strand
TTGGGATTCTGGAAGACGAATCCCTGGCGCATCAGGTCTTCCTGCCACTCCAGCGTGGTGTCGTGGAGATAGAGATAACTCTTGGGGTCCACAAACAGCCGCGCGCCATGCTCCTCGAAGACTTTGTCGCGGTCGCGCGCCTGCGTCTCGAGCCGCATCGCGTAGGACAGGCCCGAGCAGCCGCCGCCCTGCACACCCACGCGAAGCCCGCCGGTTTCGGCGGGGACACCGTCCTTGGCGAGGAGTCCGCGGATTTTTTCAGCGGCCTTTTCTGTCAGATGGATCATCACTCAATCACCCAAACCTCAGAGCGACGCAAAGCGAGGAGGAATCCCCGGCTCTGCCGGCTCCGCTCGGAACAGCGCGCGCCGCTAGTGGCTGGAAGATACGTTTTCTTCAGCCGACTCGATTCCCTGCTTCTTTTTCCAGTCGCCGATGGCCGCCTTGATGGCATCCTCGGCGAGGACGGAGCAGTGAATCTTCACCGGCGGAAGGCTCAACTCGCGGACAATGTCCGTGTTCTTGATGGAAAGCGCCTCATCCACGGTCTTGCCCTTCACCCATTCGGTGGCGAGCGACGAGCTGGCAATCGCCGAGCCGCAGCCAAACGTCTTGAACTTGGCTTCCTCGATGACCTGCGTCGCGGGATTGATCTTCATCTGCAGCTTCATGACGTCGCCGCACTCCGGCGCGCCCACCAGCCCGGTGCCCACCGACGGGTCTTCCTTGGGCAGGCTGCCGACGTTGCGCGGGTGGTTGTAGTGGTCAATCACTTTGTCTGAATACGCCATCTCCATTCCCCCTCTTTAACTTAGATGAGTCTGAATCTCGTTCGGATTCCTTACACCACGTCGGAAGCGACCTTCCAATTCATCTTGCTGAGGTCCACTCCCTCTTTGGCCATTTCGTACAGCGGCGAAAGCTCGCGAAGCCGGCTGACGACTTCCACGATGCGGTTCACCACGTAATCCACTTCTTCCTCGGTGTTGAAGCGGCCGATGCCGAAGCGGATGGAGGTGTGGGCGAGGTCTTCGCCGACACCGAGAGCCTTCAGGACGTAGCTGGGCTCGAGAGTGGCCGAGGTGCAGGCCGAGCCGCTCGACACGGCGACGTCGTTGATGCCCATCAGCAGCGATTCGCCTTCGACGTAGGCAAAGCTCACGTTCAAGTTGTTGGGCAGGCGATGCTCCATCGAGCCGTTGATGAACACTTCGTCGAGCCTGGCGAAGATGCCATCTTTCAGGCGTTCGCGCAGGCGGCGCATCCGCGCGCCCTCTTCGGCCATTTCCTTCTGGCAGAGCTCACAGGCTTTGCCGAGGCCCACGATGCCGGGGACGTTGAGCGTGCCCGAACGCATGCCGCGCTCGTGGCCGCCGCCATCAATGATGGCGGAAAGCTGCACGCGCGGATTGCGGCGGCGCACGTAGAGCGCGCCGACTCCCTTGGGGCCATAAATCTTGTGGGCGCTGATGGCCAGCAGGTCGATGTTGTCCTTCTGAACGTCCACGGGAATCTTGCCGACGGCCTGAACGCCGTCCACGTGGAACAGCACGCCATGCTCCTTGGCAATCTTGCCGATTTCGGCGATGGGATTGACCACGCCGATTTCGTTGTTGGCATACATGATGGAAATCAAAATCGTTTTCGGGGTGATGGCCTTGCGAACCGCGTCCGGGCTGACCCGGCCGTCTTTTGCGACGGGAAGGTAGGTGACTTCGTAGCCGTACTTTTCCAGGCGTTTACAGGTATCCAGGACGGCCTTGTGCTCGATCACTTGGGTGATGATGTGATTGCCCTTTTCGCGGTACATCTCCGCCACGCCCTTGATGGCCAGGTTGTCGGACTCGGTGGCGCCGCTAGTGAAAATGATCTCCTTGGGAGAGGCGCCGACGAGGCTGGCGATCTGTCCGCGGGCATTTTCCACAGCTTCCTCGGCGGTCCAGCCGAAGGCGTGGTTGCGGCTGGCCGCGTTGCCGAATTTTTCGCCGAAGAACGGCAGCATCGCTTCGAGCACACGCGGGTCCACCGGGGTAGTCGCGTGATTGTCCATGTAAATCGGGAGCTTAATGGCCATGCTTTCTCTCCTCAGTCTCTCAAGTCCGTAGCGCGACGAGCGCACCCTCTTGCGGCTCTTCGCTCATCTGCGAAATCGTCACCGCGCCGAGCACTTGCAGGATGCTCTCGTTAACCCGGCGGAGCGGCTCGCGAATCGTGCAGTGCGAGGTCTGGCCGCATTCGCCGTGATTGGTGACGCACGAAGTAATCAGCAGCGGCCCGTCAATCGCGTTGATGACGTCGAGCGCGGTGATGCGGCGCGGGTCGCGCGCCAACTGATAGCCTCCGGCGGAGCCGTGGCGAGCGGCCAGCAACCCCTGTTTGGCCAGCTTCTGCAGCACCTTGGCCATCAGAGGCGTGGAGATGTCGTAAAGCTCGGCTATCTCCGCGGCGCTGCAGGAGCCGTCGCCGCCATGAGTCGCCAAGTGCTTTATGGCGATCAGTGCGTAATCGGATTTCCTAGATAATTTGAACATAGCAGGCGTCTATGCCATATACGACTGATTTAGTCCCATATGCAAAATAGCACATGGGGCAGCCACAAGTCAAGAGAATATCTGTCCAGAACCCCAAGCGCATGTGTGAGTTACAATGCGACCAAAATAGTCTGAATCTGTCCAGCGGCGTCCAGCGAACGGCTGCAAATCTCAGTCAAACGGCAGGGGATGAAGCTTGAATTGCTGACCAATAGGCAGCTCTGCCTGGGCGGCACGACGAACGACCGTGAAGAGATGCCAACCGGGGGCCGGCGCGAATGGATTTGAAATTCTCGTTCGCCGGTCGGCCAGTGCTGTAAAATGGCACCACTATGCCGGCGGTTGGACATACCATCGCCATTTACCCGGGGTCATTCGATCCGGTGACCAACGGTCATCTGGACTTGATCGAACGCGGGACAAAGATTTTCCAGCGCCTGATTGTGGCCGTGCTGCGCAACGCGGACAAAGACCCGCTCTTCACCGTGGCCGAGCGCGTGGAGATGCTGCGGCAAGTAACGCGACCCTGGGCCAACGTCGAGGTGGACGTTTTCGACGGGCTGCTGGTGGACTACGCGCGGCGCCGCGGCGCGGGCGTGATCCTGCGCGGGATTCGCGCGATTTCCGATTACGAATATGAATTGCAGATGGCCTTGATGAACAGGAAGCTTGAGCCGCAATTGGAAACGGTCTTCATGATGCCGGCGCTGAAGTACAGCTATCTGAGCGCGCGGCTGGTGCGCGAAATCGCGCAATTTGGCGGGCCGCTGGATGGATTGGTGCCGCCGGTTGTCGAGCAGAAACTGCGCGCCAAGGTGACCTAGAGGCGGTGATTCCTGAAGAGAGAGGCGACCCGGTGCAGCTCACGGAACGGGTAAACCGAATTTCTGTTTCGCCGACTTCTGCGGTGGTTGCTGAGGCGGAAAAATACAAAGCCCGCGGAGTGGACCTGGTGGACTTCGGGCCCGGCGAACCGGACTTCCCTACCCCGGAGCACATCAAGCAGGCGGCCACCCGCGCCATTGAACAGAATTTCACGAAATACACGCCGACGGGCGGGACTACCCCGTTGCGCGAAGCCATCTGCGCGTGGCACAAGCGGGAGCTGGGCTCGAGCTACGAGCCGAAGGAGTGCATCGTCAGCGTCGGCGGAAAGCACGCCATCTTCAACGCGGTTTGTGCGCTCGTCCAATCCGGCGACGAGGTGCTGATCCCCGCCCCGTACTGGGTGAGCTATCCGGACATTGTAAAGTTTGCGGGCGGGACGCCGGTGATCGTCGAAACGCGCGCCGACAACAACTTCTGCGTGAGCGCGGCGGCGATGGAAGCCGCTATGACGCCTCGGACGAAGCTCCTGATCGTGGACTCGCCGTGCAATCCAACCGGGGCGGTGGTCCCGGCGGAGGAATACGAGCGGATCTGCGGACTATGCAAGCGGCGCGGCGTCTGGCTGATGGGCGACGAGTGTTATTCGCATTTCGTGTATCCGCCGGGCGAACCGTTTTCGGTGGCCCGTCTGGACGGCTCGAAGCCTCACATTATCATCGTGGGCTCGATGTCGAAGACGTTTGCGATGACCGGCTGGCGCATCGGATATGCGCTTGCGCCGCAGCCGCTGATTGACGCCATGATCAAGCTGCAGAGCCAATCTACGTCGAACCCCACGTCGGTGGCGCAGGCCGCGGCGCTCGAGGCTATGCGCGGGCCGATGGATTCGGTGCCGGTGATGCTGGCGGAGTATACGCGGAGGCGCGCGCGGATTGTGGAAGGGTTGCGCGCGATTCCGGGAGTGACCTGCACGGAACCCGGCGGCGCCTTCTACGCGTTTCCGAATGTGGCGGCGCACCTCGCCAATGGTTCGAGCAGCAGTACGCTGCCGAAAGACGGTACGGAATTGTCGCGCCAGTTGCTCGAGAAGGCGCACGTGGCCGTCGTGCCGGGCGAAGCGTTTGGCGCGCCGGGCCACCTGCGGATTTCGTATGCGACTTCGCTCGAGCGGATTGAAGAAGGACTGCGGCGGCTCACGCGATTTTTCGGCACCCCGCGCGCCGCTCGGGAAAAGCGGGCGGAATCGGCGTCGTGAGGCCGGAGCCCACCCTCCTCGAACCCATTTTCGCTCCGCGAATCTGGGGGTCGCGCTCCCTGGAACCACTTTTCCCGGAAAAAACAAAACTTTCCGAACCGCTGGGAGAGGCGTGGTTGACCGGGCGCGAGTGCCGCATCGCGACCGGCCCGTACGCCGGGCGCACTCTGGGCGCGGCCTGGAAAGAGATGCCCGCAGAATGGCGCGGGACGCGGCTGCGCGACGCGGCGGAATTTCCTCTCCTGGCAAAGTTCATTTTCCCCGAAGACAAACTCTCCATCCAGGTGCATCCGGACGACCACTACGCGCGCGAACATGAAGCGGCGGCAGGCGGGCGCGGCAAAACGGAAATGTGGTATGCCGTCGCGGCGCGGCCCGGAGCGGAACTACGGGTCGGATTTCGCAAGAGCGTAACGCCGGAGCAATTTCGCCGGGCGTTGGCCGACGGAACGCCTGAAGAAATGTTTGCGCGGGCAAGCGTTTGCGCCGGGGATGTTTTTTTTGTGCCGGCGGGGACGCCGCATACCATCGGACCGGGGATGGTGCTGTGCGAGGTCCAGGAATATTCTGACCTGACCTACCGCCTCTACGACTACGACCGCGTGGACTCGAAAGGCCGCGCGCGGGAATTGCACGTTGAAAAAGCGCTGGCGGCGATGAATTTTGGGGCCACGCGCGCGGGAAAGGTCGAGCCGGTGCAGCAGGAGCGCGGCCCGGTGAAGAAAGCCTATTGCGCCGCCTGCCGGTATTTCGCCGTGGAGAAGTGGGAATTCCGTGAACCGGTGAGCGCCGAAACCGAAGCCGGCCATTTTGACGTCTTCCTATTTCTTGCCGGAAAGGGCCGGATTTGTTGCGGCGATCAAAAAGCCGAGTACACCGCAAGCCAGGCGTGGCTGCTTCCGGCAGGCCTGGGAGCCTATGAGCTGCTGCCTCAATCTTCAGCGGCGCCGACTTCGCTGCTGCGAGCTTATGTCCCGGAGATAAATGAATTCGAGCAGAGGCTGGCAAACCTGGGCATCGCCGCGACGGCGCTTTCCGGGATTGTGTTTCGATGAGGCGAAGAGCTCGATGAAGAAGCAATCCTTTGAGGCACATGCGGTAATTCTCGCCGGAGGGCGAGGGACGCGGTTCTGGCCGCGCAGCAGAACGCGCACGCCGAAACAATTTCTCAACATCATCGGCCAAAGGACGATGTTCCAGCAGACCGTGGCGCGCATCGCGCCATTGTTTCCGGCTTCGCGCATCTGGACGGTTACGAATCAAGAGCAAGCACGGGAGGCGGGGCGAGAGCTCCCCGGTAACTTCGCCGCGAGAATCCTGAGCGAACCGGCCGGGCGGAATACGGCTGCGGCCATCGGACTCGCGGCGGTACACATAGCGGAGCGGACACGCGCGGGAGAAGACGCCCTGATGGCCGTGTTTCCGGCGGACCAATTCGTCGCGCAGGAAAAGCGCTACCGGCAGATTGTGCGCGCGGCTCTGGAGGTTGCGCGCGAGCCGGGCCGCCTGGTGGTGCTGGGAATTCCCCCGACCCGCCCCGATACAGGCTTCGGCTATATCGAAAGGAAAGGCGCGGCGATGCGGGTGCGCGGGTTTCCGGTGTACGCCGTGCAGCGGTTCGCGGAAAAGCCCGCGCCGGCACGTGCGAAACAATATGTGAAGTCGGGCAGATTTCAATGGAACGCGGGAATGTTTTTCTTCCGCGTGGGAACGTTTCTCGAGAACTTGAAGCGCTACCTACCGCAATTGTACTGGACGCTGCGCCGCCTGGGCGACTCCATCGGAACGGCGCGCTACGCGCGCGCGCTGGTCCGCCAGTATGCGAAGCTCGAAAACATTTCGATAGACTATGCCGTGATGGAGCCGGCCGCGCGTGAGACCGGCGCGAGCCGCGTGTTTGTCATCCCCGCGGAGGTGGGATGGAGCGACATCGGATCGTGGGCGGCGGTGTACGAGCTGCTGGCGCGACACAAGGGCGAGAACGTCTCCACCGGGGCGTTCACTGCGCTCGATGCCGATGGAAATTTCTTCTGGAGTCCTGATAAGTTTGTAGCGGCGATCGGCGTGAAGGATATCGTCGTCGTCGAAACGCGCGACGCCTTGCTGATTTGCCCGCGGGACCGCGCGCAGGACGTCGGCAAGATTGTGAAATGGTTGGACGAACACGGAGAGCGGACGCTGGTCTGAAAGGCGGGGTGGATTGAGCGTGGCGGCTGAGATGACCGAATTGAAATTCGGAACCGACGGGTGGCGCGGCGTTATTGCCGACGATTTTACGTTTGAAAACGTAAGCAAGGTGGCGTACGCCGTCGCGCGCTACGTGGTCCGCGCGGAGCAGCCGGGCAAAGGCGTGCTGGTGGGTTACGACAACCGCTACGCCTCGGAGCGCGCCGCGCGGGTTGCCGCGGAAACCGTGGCGATGACCGGGACTCCGGTGTGGCTGGCCGAGCAATCCTGCCCCACTCCGGCGATTTCGCTGCTGGTGCGCCAGCGGGGGGCAGCCGGCGGAATCATGATTACCGCCAGCCACAACCCCTACCGCTGGAACGGCATGAAGTTCAAGGCCAGCTACGGGAGTTCGGCGCTGCCTTCGATCGTGGCGCAAATCGAAAACGAACTGCAAACGATTCTGCGCGAGGGCGTTCCGCCGCTTCCGCCGCGGAAGGACCTGATTCATTCGCTGGACGTGCGCGCGCCTTATCTGGAGACCATCGAGAAGCTGGTGGACTGGGAGCGGCTGACCAAGGCGGGATTCCGTTTCGTGGTGGACCCCATGCACGGGTCGGCCGCCGGCCTGCTGCGCGAATTATTTTCCCGGCACGGAATCGCCTGCGAGGAAATTCGCGGGACGCGCGATCCGCTGTTTGGCGGCGTCCATCCGGAGCCGATTGAGCCGCACGTCGAGGCGCTGCGGGACGCGGTGCGCAAAGGGGGCTGGGACGCCGGCCTCTGCGCCGACGGCGACGGCGACCGTATCGGCGCGATAGACCGCGATGGCACGTTCATCACACCCCATCAGATTTTTTCGCTGCTGCTCTGGCACCTGGCGGGAACGCGCGGCCTCGCGGGCGGCGTGGCCAAGACTTTTTCCGTCACCAAGATGATTGACAAAATCGCGGCGAAATTCGGGCGCGCACTCTTCGAAGTGCCCATCGGATTCAAGTACATCTGCGAGCTGATGCTGGAGCGCGACATCCTGCTGGGCGGGGAAGAGAGCGGGGGAATCGGCACGAGCCTCTATCTGCCCGAGCGCGACGCCACGGTGACCGCGCTGCTGCTGGCGGACGTGATGGCGTGGCATCGCAAGACGCTGGGCGAGTTGGTGCGAACGTTGCACGCCGAGTTCGGCGAGCATCACTACGGGCGCGTGGACCTGGAGCTGAAAGCCGGGCAAAAAGAAAAGGTCATCGCGCATTTTGCCGCGCCGAAGCTGGCGCGCCTGCTGGATTGGCCGATTGTGAAGCGCGAAGACCTGGACGGCATCAAACTGTATCTGGGCGACGCCGGATGGGTGCTGGTGCGAGCTTCGGGAACCGAGCGGATGCTGCGCATCTACGCGGAGACGGCGAAACCCGAAACCACCCGGCGAATCCTCGACGAAGTGAGCCAAGTGGCGCAGAAAATGTAGGGGACGACAGGGAGAAGCGATCGTGAAGCGGCGCCTGTACCAGCTCGATGTATTTACGACCACGCCGTTTGCGGGAAACCCGCTGGCGGTGATCACCGACGGCGACGGTCTGAGTCAGAAGCGCATGCAGGCCATTGCCCGGGAGATGAATCTTTCGGAGACGGTTTTTATCCAGAAGCCCACCAGCGACCGCGCGCTGACGCGGCTGCGCATTTTCACGACGCAGGAAGAGCTGCGCCTGGCGGGACATCCCGTCGTGGGAACATGGTTTTTGCTGGCGCAATTGGGCGTGGTGCCGGCACAGGAAGGAGCGGTGCACATTCTGCAGCAGACCGGCGCGGGCGTGCTGCCCGTGGAAATCAACTTTCACGACGGCAGGCCTCAGCGCGTGACCATGACGCAGAAGCCCGCGGAATTTCGCGCGCCGAAGATGCCGCGCGCCGCGCTGGCCCGGGCGTTAGGATTGAACGAGCGCGACCTGGACCCGAGGCTCCCTCTCGAGTGTGTCTCCACAGGAATCTTCAACCTGATGGTGCCGCTGCAAAGCCGCGACACCCTGCAGCGGATTCGCGTGGACGTCCGCGAACTCCGGCGGGTGCTCGGCGAGGAAGCCACCATGGCGTATTGCTTCGCCTGCGGAGCGCCCGGACGCGCGTTTTCGCGCGGGATGATTCCCTGGGAATTGTACGAGGACCCGGCCACAGGCTCGGCGGGAGGTTCGCTGGGGGCTTACCTGGTGCGCCATGAAAAGCTCGGCGCAAACCAACAGCTCCATATCGTGCAGGGGGTCGAGATGGGGCGCCCCAGCCAGATTCGCGTGGAAGTGATCGAGGAACGCGGGAAATTGGTGCCGCGGGTCAGCGGCGCCGCGGTTGCGATTTTCGAGGGGACCATAGAGGCATAATGGCGACCCTCGCCTAGAAGAGAGAAGGCCGCTGCGATTTGTCGCAGCGGCCTTCTCGTTGCAGCGCAGAAACGCGGCGCGTTTATTTTCCGTGCCTGTCGTGGCGGATGTCTTTCCTGTCCTTGCGGATGTCTTTCCTGTCCTTGCGAGCATCCGTGGATGTCCGCTCTGTCCTTGGCGGCATCGGCCTTATCGCCTTCTTTTATGTCTTCCCGCAGGTCGCGGCGGTCCTTGGCAAGATCCTTCTGGTCCTTGTTCAAATCGCGCCGGTCCTTGTTGCGGTCGATGCGGTCCCTGTTCAGGTTCTTTTGGTCGTTGCGGATGTCCTTGCGATCCTTGTGAAGGTCCTTCCGGTCCTTCCGCAGATCCTTCTTATCGTTCTTCAAGTCACTGTTGCTGTTGTCGCTCTGCGCCCAGGCGCCGGTGGCCAGCAAACCTGCCAGTGCCAATCCGATCAAACACCTTCGGGCAATCTTCTCCACGCTCATGGATGCTCTCCTTGAATTTGGTTTCCGGGGCCGTAATCCAGCCTACTGCCGGTGAAACCCGCGCCCTCCAAAAAAGTTGCTGGCGTTTTTGCGGCAGTACAGAAGTACTACGCGCCGGAGAGGGTTCGTTTTCGCATCTTCAGAAGCTGAAGCGCAGGCCGAACTGTGCGGCAAAAGGAATGCCGACCGTCGTGCCGGGCCCAAAGAAATCGCCCAGTGACCCGGCGGGAACCCGGAGGTCTTGCAGGCCGGCGATGGGGCGCGTCGCGGTGCAGGCCGCATCGAGACACAGGGCCGTGGCGTTGGCGAGATTATTCACCGGCGTGGGCAGCGCGGAGAGATCCGTCACGAAATTGTTGCCGGGATTCGAGCGGTTGAAGAGGTTGAAGAATTCGACGAAAGGGCGCAGCGCAAAGCGTTCGCGGAACTTGAATTCGCGGCTGACGCGCAGGTCCGTTTGGAACAGCGGAGTACCGCGAAACTGGTCGAGCGAAGTGGCCACACCGTTGACGACGGCGCGGTCATTCGTGGAAAGCCCGTCGCCGTTGAGGTCCACCGGCGTGGTCATCGTGAACGGGCGGGCGCTTTCAAATTGGCCGAGAGCGGCGAATTCAATCTGGCCGGGCGCGTGCCACACGGCGGAGAACACAAAACGGTGGCGGACGTCTTCGCCGGAGGGGCCATGGTCGCCCGGTCCGAAGGGATTGCGGACGTCGGTGACGCCGTTGACGTAATCGAAGAGCTCGCCGACCGTCGCGCCCCAGGTGGAGGCGCTGGCAAGGGTGTAGTGCGCGTTGAGCTCGAACTGGCGCGAGAAGCTATGCGCCACTTGCAAGGAAAGCCCGTCGTAGCGCGAACGGTTGTCGGTGCGGAACAATGAAATATTCGGCGCGGCGGCAGGCAGCGTGACGCCGCTGACGAATTCGTAGCGGCGATACTGATGGACTCCTTGCTGATGCTCGAAATGGATATTCAGCCGCCAGGTCGCGCTGACCTGGCGCTCGACGCCGGCGCTGGCTTGCAGGGCGTACGGCGCGTGATAGTCGGGGTCAATAACGGCGCCTTGATCGCCCGGTCCAAGCGCGGCGCCAACACTTCCATTATTGACAGCGCGGAAGGCGTCCACCCAGCCGTTTTGCGCGAGGTCGTTGTAGTAGATCCCGACGCCCGTGCGCAATACTGTCCTGCTGCGATTTCCGGGGGCGTAGGCAATACCGAGCCGCGGAGCAAGCGCGCTGCGGTAATCGTGCGGAACTCCCGGAGCAAGCGGAATTCCCAGGGCACGGAGCGCGATCGCCGCAGGGTTCCGTTCCTGAGTGCGGCCGGAAGCGCGGAAAAGGCCAAAGGTGGTGTCGTACCGCAGGCCGAAGTTCAGCGTGAAACCGGGACGCATGCGCCAGGAATCCTGCGCGTAAAGCCCCAGGCGGCGCAGACTCTGAGAGAAGGCGCCGTCCTGAGCGGGAAAATCGGTCTCGGTCACGTCCACGGGGGCTGCCGGGTTGGCCACGTAAAAGCTTGGGTCGTGGCCGAAGACGAATAGTCGTTCTGCATCGCCGGCGAGGGCTCCGCGAAGCACCGGCTCGTGGATAAAGTTGACGCCGAACTTCGCGGCGTGCGGCCCGGCCCATGCAGTCACGTCGTAACGAAACTGGTATTTCTGCTGGTCGCGCGAAATGGGGAATGCCGTAATTGGCGTGACGAATTGGTTGTCGCCAAAGGTTTCGAAGCCCGAGGCGGTATGAAAATTCGCGCTGAACGGGAAGGCCAGCGCTTCACCGAGATGCGAATTGCGATCTTTCGTGTGATGGAAGCCGCTGGCTTGAAAAACGAATTCGCCGAGCCACTGCGGGCTGAAGACATGGGTCTGGTCGGCCAGAACACTGAAGTAGTTTGAGTGCGTAAAGGCGCCGGTGGAAGGCAGGGTCGCTTGCTGGACGAGGTCGTTGCGCGTGTGATTGCGGTCGAAGGCGGCGCGCAGGAACCAACTGGATCTTTCCGATTGCGCCCCGTCCAGGCGAGCGGAAAAGATTGTGTCGCGGAACGGTGTGAGAACCGAAGACGGTACAGTCCCGATGGAAGTGATGCCGGGAAGGCGGCTGGCGGCGGCAAGCTGCGAAAGCGCCTGAAATTCGTTGAGGCTCTGATTGCTGTAAGCCACGCTGGCGTTTTCATCCACGTATTCGAGCGCGGCAAAGAAAAAAAGCTTGTCCCGAACCAGGGGGCCGCCGAGCGAGCCCACTCCGTTGTAGCGCGCGAAGGGCTGTTTGGGATTGGGCTCGGGATTGTCGAGCGCATTTCGGGCGTTGAGGGCGCGGTCACGGAAGTACCCGGCGAGGCCGCCGTGCCAGAAATTTGTTCCGCTGCGCGTGGAGATGATGACCGAGCCGCCGTTGGTGCGCGAGGTATCGGCATCAAATTGCGAAGTGCGCACCGCGAATTCCTGGATGGCATCGGGCGAATAATTCTGGAGGAAGCCGCCAATGAAGTCGTCGTTGTTGTCCCCGCCGTCCACCGAGAGATCCACATTGAGCCCGGAGCTGCCCGCAAACGACACGGCCGTGATGCGCGCCTTGGTGGGATCGGAAGGCTCGACCGGCGCGGTCATGGGCGCGAGATAGGCGATGTTGGCGAAGCTGCGGTGGGCCAGCGGAATTTCTTCGAGGTCGCGGTCGCCAATGATAGTTTTTTCAACGGTGCTACTCGTTTCGATGGGCTGGGCCGTGAGAGAAGGGCGATCCTCATCCACGACCACAGTTTCTTGAACCTTTTTGAGGCCCATGACAATGGACACGGTTGGCCGGGAGCTCACCGAGACACTGACTTCCGTGATGCGTTCCGCGAACCCCGCGGCATTGATGCGCAGACGATATTCGCCCGGCGCGAGAAACTCAAAATGGAATTCGCCGCGGGCGTCGGTGATTGTGGCGCGTTTCAGCCCCGAGTCCGGATGTTCCAGCGTGACGCCCGCGCCGGGGATTCGCCCGCCGCCGGGATCGTAAACCACTCCGGACAAAGCGCCCTGCGCGCTCTGACAAAACGAGGAGCGGGCCGCCAGCAAGAGCCCAACACAAAGAAGCAGGCGATGAAGGAGCGGGCGGCGCACGGGTCTAGGTAGCCTGCGCCTTATGGATGGCGTCGAGGATGCCATTGATGAAGGGCGCTGCATCCTCGGAAGAGAATCTCTTGGCCAGCTCGACAGCCTCATCAATGACCACCTTGTAAGGCGTCTTTCGCGCCCCCAATTCGTGAGCCGCAAGGCGCAGGATGGCGCGGTCAATCGCTGCCATGCGTTCGAGCCGCCAGTTCTCAGCGTGGAGCGTGACCAGCGCGTCGAGGGCCGCCGCTTCGGCCACAGCGCCTTCAAAAAGGCGGTTGGCGAAGTCGCGCGTTTTCTGCTCGGAGCGGGCGGCCTTCCAGAATCCCGCCTCGATGTGTTTCGGCTCCTGGCGGCCCATTTCCCATTGAAAGAGCATCTGCAGGGCAAACTCGCGGGCCTTGTGACGAAGCGACATTCGGTTAGCGCTGCCGCGAAGTGAGACGGGAGGAATTCGCGCGGGGTTTCGCGCCGGAAAGCTTCCGGGAGAGGCGGGCCATTTCGATGGCCGCCAGACCCGCCTCGCAGCCCTTATTTCCGCCTTTGAGACCGGCGCGATCAATGGCCTGCTCGAGGGTGTCGCAGGTCAGCACGCAAAAAATAATGGGAACACCGGTGTCCATCTGGGCAAGCTGGACGCCGCGCGCGACCTCGGAGCAAATATAGTCGTAATGCGAAGTCTCGCCGCGCAGGACGCATCCGACGGCGATCAGGGCGTCGAATTTGCCGGAAGCAGCCATTTTCTTTGCGGCCAGTGGAATTTCAAACGAGCCCGGCACGCGCACGACTTCCGTCTGCTTCCCGGCTGCGCCGGCCTGCTTCAGGGCTTCCAGCGCCGACGCCAACAGCCGCTCGGTGATGAAGCTGTTGAAGCGGCTGACGACAATGCCGAACCGCAGGCCGGCGGCATTCAGTTCGCCGCGGAGGGCATCGGGTTGGATTCGGTCATTCACCGGGCTTCTGCATCTCCCTCAGTTTAATGGACTTGCGCGGAATGTTTCACGTGAAACATTCCGTCATGCAGTTCCGAACCTACGTCAACTGCATCGGCCGGGGCTTCTGCGGGTCCGCGTAATCATAAAAGCCGCGGCCGGCTTTCCGGCCGTTCCATCCCGCCAGAACCATGCGCTTCAACAGCGCCGGCGGCGCGAAGCGCTTCTCCTTGAACTCGTCGAACATGACGTTGGCGATGTAATAGGTGGTATCGAGGCCGACGAAGTCAAGCAAGGTGAGCGGACCCATCGGGTAGCCGCAACCGAGCTTCATGGAATTATCAATGTCCTCAATCGAGGCGGTTCCATCCTCCAGGACGCGGATGGCGTCAAGCAAATACGGCACCAGCAGGCGGTTGACGATGAATCCGGTACGGTCCGTGGTACGCACCGGCACTTTGCCAAGCTGCGTTCCGAAGGCCGCCATTTCCTCGAACACCGCGGGGTCGGTGGCAATCGTGCGGATCACCTCGACGAGCTTCATCACCGGCACGGGATTAAAAAAATGCAGGCCGACAAACCGGCCGGGGCGCTTCGTGGCCGTGGCGATTTCCGTGATGCAGATCGAGGAAGTGTTGCTGGCGAAAATGGTTTTTGGCGGGCAGATTTTGTCGAGCGCGGCGAAGAATTCTCTTTTCGCGGGCACCTGCTCGATGATGGCCTCGATCACCAGGTCGGCGTCGCGGAAATCGTTGATGTCGGTGGTCCCGCGAAGCCGGCCGCGAATCTGATCGCGGATGGAATCGGAGATGGTCCCCTTGTCCACCAGCCGCTGAAGATTCTTCTCGATGTTCTTCAGGCCTTTGTCCACAAGCTCGGCGCTGACTTCGCGAACCACCACCCGACAGCCAGCCTGCGCGCAAACCTGGGCGATGCCCGAGCCCATCAGCCCACAGCCCGCTACTCCCACTTTCTCAATCGGCATGTGAATCCCCCTGTGAACGCGCACGGCCGCAGCCGCGCCGGGCGGAAGCGAACGAGTCTATCAGATTTGAAGAAGGTTTTTACTGCGTGGCTCGGCGCGCCTGGCAGTGCCTAGTGCCGTTCCAACTTATTGGAGCAAGTCTCGCCGAAACGGCTGGCCTGCACCTTCGGACGGGGTCCTCCAGCCAAGATCCGGCTCAAATAGTTGGAACGGCACTAGCGTTTGACGATTTCGGCGGCGATGATGGCATTGCCGCCTTTTTTGCGGGCCTCATCCAGACTGGTTTCCGCGCGGTTCATCAGGTCGGTGACAATGTCTTCATTGTCAAAGTCGGGCCGGGCGATGGCCTCGGCGATTCCCGCGCTCACCGTAAGCGTCGCGCCATCCCACGGCGGACGGACACCGGCGGCGGCCTTGCGCAATTTTTCCGCGAGGTTTCGCGCCCCGGCAAGAGTCGTGTCCGGAAGGATAAAGGCCAGCGACCACGCCGTGTACTTCACGGCGACATCGTTTTGGCGCACCACCGGCTGCAGAGACTTGGCAAGCTGCTCCATGTGCCGCTCCACCGGCGCCTCGCCCTGTTGGCGCACCAGGTCGTTGCCGTGATCGATTTGAAGAATGGTTAAGGCCAGCGGCGTGCCTTGCGTCTTGGCGCGGCCGGTTTCCGAGAGCAAACAATCCAAGTAGGAGCTGCGGCCCAGCAAGCCGGTGCGCTCGTCGGAGACTCCCATGCGCCGGACCAGCGACCGGAGCCGCGTGTGGCTGACGCTGAGGAGCATCTGGTCGCCGACCGCCTGCAGAAAATAGGTTTCGTTGGGTTTCCAATGGTGCGACCCCGCGTATGCGACCACGAGCATTCCCGCGGGGCCCTGCGTTTCTTTATCGGTAAGCGCCACGCCGAGAGCCGTCACGAGTCCCATTTCCCGCAAGACGGGCGCCGCGGCAGCGTCCATCACCAGGCCTCCGAGCGAATCCGGAGAAGCCTTTTCCATCTGCCCCAGGAGCTGAACAATTTGCGTTCCGGGCGCAGGCTTGACGCCGGGGGCGCAGAATTCCGCGGCCATCTCCGGCGGACGCCCGGGCGCGCCGACGACTACGAGGCACCGCGACGCGTGCATGTAGGTGCCGATTTCGTTCACGGCAATGTTGAGCATCGCCCGCGGTGTCGGCTGGCGATACACGGTCTGGCTGATCTCGGAGATTTTCGAGAGGTCGCGCAGCGTCTCCGCGGTGTATACCCCCGACCGGACGACCGGCTGCGCCGGTTCTGCGGACACCACGGGCGCTTCCTCTTTGTGTTTCGCTCCGGGCGGCCACCAGTGCGCCATTTCGTAGAGATTGCTCAGCCGGACGTTGTTCTGCTCCTCCCCGGGGAACAATTGCGCAATCTTCTCAAGGCGCTCAACGGCCTTCGACTGCAGGGAATACTGGAGGAAGATTTCGGTCTGCACGATCAAGTCTTC
>WNGG01014424.1_pt1 | contig 16111 bp, 16 predicted proteins | sample 5400661 | NCBI WGS metagenome assembly WNGG01 (sample SAMN13153372, study PRJNA577476) | soil metagenome | isolation source: 100 cm soil or saprolite under Garry oak tree replicate 1 | place: USA:California | collected 2016-06-15 | reverse complement strand
ATGCCGGAAAGATCGTCGAGTATGGTGACGCTATCTCAGTCTTCAAGAACCCTCTTCATCCATACACGCAAGGGCTGATCAGAGCATTTCCGAGCATAAAGGGAGAAAAGGTCAGGCTAAGCTCGATTCCCGGCCAACCTCCAGATCTGCTGAACCCTCCACCCGCCTGCAGGTTCAATCCACGCTGCCCATACGTCATGGACGTATGCAAACAGCGGGAGCCCCTACTTCAAGAAAACGAGAAAGGCCACCTCGTGGCGTGCCATCTATACTAGGAGACAATCAATGGATTCAAACCCATCCAGCGCTGAGAAAAGAGTGTTCGATACACCCGCATCCTTCGCTCAGCCAGTCGGACAGAAGGCGTCAAAGAGAACCGCTGCGCTCTATGTTCGATTCAAGACTGCAGATAATTCTACTATCGAAGGTCTAGTGCCGATGCCTGGCAAAGGACTTCTCGCGTTGGGCGGTGTAAAGGAATGGCGTTTCAACGGGTGCTATTTGATAAAGGATATTGGAAAAGTCGACAGATCGAGGAGACGGATGATGATCCCGGCATACCCGAAGCTCCAGTCCTTACAATTGAGAACCTGAGAAAATGGTATCCGCTCAAACGTGGATTCTTTGAGGCCGTCTTTTCAAAAGCCGAGCTGAACGTCAAGGCTGTCGACGACGTAAGCTTCGCTCTGTCACGGGGGGAGATATTCGCGCTCGCTGGAGAGAGTGGAAGTGGAAAGACAACCTTGGGGAAAGTGGTTTTGAGACTCATATCGCCCACAAGCGGCCGAATAGTCTTCCTAGGCAGAAACATTACCGGACTGGACGACAGAGAGATGAAGCCGCTCCGTCGTCAGATGCAGATCGTCTTTCAGGACCCGTTCGAGTCGCTTGATCCTAGGATGATAATCAAGGAGATTATCGCTGAACCTTTACGCGTACAAGGCACACTTGAGATGCAGCCGGATGGCAGGGTCAGGACCAGAAAGATAGGCGAGGCAGAGATCGAAGAGCGTGTGAAGAAGATACTCTCAGAGGTTGAACTTGTTCCCCCGGAGGAGTTTCTATACAGATTCCCGCACGAGATGAGCGGCGGTCAGCGGCAGAGAGTCGCCGTGGCCCGAGCCTTTGTTGTCAATCCGACCTTCATAGTGGCTGACGAGCCGGTCTCGATGCTCGACGTGTCGATCAGAGCCGAGATCGTTAACCTGATGGTTGACCTGGTCAGGAAATCCCAGGCTTCGATCATTTTCATCTCGCACGACCTCGCGCTGGCGAAGAATATTGCCGATCGCATAGCGGTGCTCTACCTGGGAAAGATGATGGAGCTGGGATCCGCAGACGACTTGGTCGGTATGCCTCTGCACCCCTATACTCAGGCTTTGATTGCAGCCGTCCCTGTGCCTGACCCTGAATCGAAGCGTACCAAGGACGTGATCAGCGGAGAGATCCCAAGTCCAGTGGATCCGCCGTCAGGCTGCAGGTTCCATACGAGGTGCCCGTACGCTCACGAGAGATGCACCGTAGAGGAGCCTTCTTTGCTCGAGGTGGAAAAGAATCACTACGTTGCTTGCCACCTCTACTCATGACGGAATTGATAGAGATCTCCAAGCACCAGAGCGTGAGCTCAGCTCTAGCGCAGACTGAGCCGGAGCCGGCTACCGCTTCCTTCTCATTGGAAGCGGTCCCCTGAGCCTTCTATCTAGGACCAGCCCGACTATTGCGATGATCAGCGAGGCGACGATTATTGATGGCATAAGAGTCTCAGCTAGTGTAGGAACATCAAAGGAGACCGTGTTACCGACTGCCCACGCATTCGCCGGTGCGCTTATACTTATCGAGGGGCTGTAGAGTGCAACAAAAGTCCGAAGAAACGGTCCTTCAGGCGAAGGCACTCCAAGCGTCAGATTGTACTGAGAGTAAGCCAGTTCGAGGCTCCATGTTGTCGTCTGTCCAAGAACACTATTAGTTGCTGTCCACGTGTCGACTGGTACAACCCATGTGAAGTCGAGCAGCGAGAATTCCCTCGTCGTCTCTTCCGGTATGAAGGCAGTTGACGGATTGGCTCCGTCGATGTAGTATTTGAGATTCGAATACGTTGAGGCCTCAGCCTCCAGGCCAGGTAGAATCAGAGTAGCTCCAACGTTGTTTATCTCTAGTCCCCCCAGCTGGAGAGAATCATTCAGCTTCATCATGATGAATGCCAGGTTAGACCTAATGTTGCTTCCAGAGTTTGTGTTAGCACCCTTGACAGTCATTGTGTAGTTCTCTTGAAGAGTCCATGTGTTGGTCACATTGGACGTCTCGACCTCTATAGCAAGGCTGGAGAGTCTGGCACCCGGAACAAGGCTCTGGATGGAGTTATTGATTGGCTGGGAAAATGTTTCCACCACTGCGCTAGAGTTGGTCGAGTCGAGGCGAGCGAAGACAAGCGGTAGCGTCGTCAAATTTTCCTGGAGTACTAAGTTCATCTGGACGGTGACCGAGTCACGTGATATGGCTATGTTCACAGCCTCGGCTTGGGCCTGCGGGATGAGAACGCCTGGGACGATCGTGAAGATCAGGGTCCCGAGAAGGACCCATATCCGAAGCAGAGTTCTGTTGCCCTCAAAGACGCGATCCTCGATACCCCGGTATAAGAATGACTCCAAGGATCAAAGCTCAGTGCGGTTCACAATTCACGTTTCGATGATATTCTGTCCGAGATGTCAGCTATAGACTGTTAACTCGGGCACTTGCCTGACCATGCTAGAGCGGGAGTTTAGGCTCGCCGATCTGCCAGCCAGGCCTCGATCAGTTGATCCAGTCGATCTGTCCCGGTATGCGGGGGGTGGGATTCGAACCCACGAAGGCCTTCGCCACAGGGTCCTAAGCCCAAGGCAGGCACCCAATACGGCCTTCTGCCCATTAGACCTGGCTCTGGTACCCCCGCCCGTCCAGAGCTGCCATCAGGATGTGAGAATCGATCCCGAATTAAGAGTATTCACGACTGGAGATCAACCAGTCTCGAAAGACTCGAGGAAAAATACTATGACAAGGGCTTGGAGCTTTCCCATAGGTATTCGAAATAGCTCTTTCCAAACCTGACCAGTCCAATATGATCCGAGGATATCGCCAGCGTCAAGCCTTTCTCAGGCTCCTCGCCGAGAAGAATGATTATCTGGCTGTCATCCGAGATGACCCCACCGCCAAACATCTGCTCCCGCGTCCGAACATCAACCACGCGCTTCAACCTTCCGACCGTTTCCCGGCCGGCCGTCTGGGGTAGCATCACAAAGATTCTAACCCCCCTCTCCCTCATCAGACCCAGAATCGGCAACGCCATAGATACGATAGAATCTGGAGCAACCGGCATTGCGACCATCAGCTCCTTCCTCGTCCGACCTAGAGTCTCCCGAATCTTGTCAAGAATATTGTCCTGCCCCCTCACGATCCAGATATCCGGCTTTTCTCGGACACCCTTCTTCTCATAGAGCGGCCCCAATTCCTCCAACGCCTCAGCCTGGCTCGATCGAAGGGTCGTCTCAAACCGGACCCTGGAAGATTCGAAGGCTGTCGAAGGAGGCTTTGGATAGTACTTGCTCGGACGACCCTGCTCAGACTCCACCCAGCCCTTCCGCTCCAGATTCCCGATGATCTCATAGATCTTGGAATACGGGATCGAAGCTACCTGGCTCAGCTCGCTGGCCGCAAGAGCCCCGGATTCGACCAGAGAGACATAGGCCTTGGTCTCATACTCTGTAAGCCCGAACTCCCTCAGAGCCCTCCTCGTCTTCTCACTCACCGGCAACGGCGAATCATCACGTAGTCAGTCTCCGATAATGGTTCTAATAGACGGTTCGATGCGGAAATAGGGTGTAAATACCTTCCCTAGCCCCAATCATCATGGAACCCGTCTAGGACTTTGATCAACAAACAAGACATCATGGAGAGCCTGCGCAGAGTCCTCGACCCCGAGATCGGAATCAGCATAGTCGATCTCAACATGGTCCGGGACATCTCCATAACCGGAGACGATGTGAAAGTAAGAATTGCCCTGACTGTTGCTCACTGTCCTCTGGCAAAGACTCTACAGTCTGACGTGGAGAAGGCTTTGAAGAGCTCAGGCCAAATCCGGTCGGTCACTGTTGAGACTACCGCAATGTCGAAGCAGGAACTCAACGAGCTCAGAATGATGCTCCAGAACAAGACGCACAATACGGCTGCTGAGCCCAGGACGAACGTCGGCGCTGGCATCGAGCGTCTAGGGAAACGCGAGATAAGAAACATCATAGCAATAGCCTCAGGTAAGGGAGGCGTAGGAAAATCATTCGTCACAAGCATGCTCGCCTGCGAGCTCCGAAGGCAAGGCTTCGAGGTCGGAGTCCTAGACGCAGACCTTACAGGACCGAGCATCGCAAAAGTCTTCGGACTTACCAATCGCCCCTCCAAGACCCCAACAGGTGCAATCACACCAATCCAGACAAGAACAGGCATTAAGGTGATGTCGATCAACCTCGTCCTAGATGATCCAGGAACACCCGTAATTTGGCGTGGACCCATTGTAAACAGCGTCATCCGCCAGCTCTACTGGGACGTGGACTGGGGGCCGCTCCACTATCTGCTAATAGATCTACCCCCAGGCACAAGTGACGCCCCACTCACCGTGCTACAGTCTCTCCCGCTCGACGGGGTAATCGTGGTCTCCTCCCCCCAGGAGTTAGCGGCTCTAATTGTGACCAAAGCCGTGAACATGGCAAGAAAGATGAACACAGAACTCTTCGGACTGGTAGAAAACATGAGCGGCCTCGAATGCCCAGCATGCGGAGAAACAATCAATGTCTATGGACCCCCCCAAGGAGAGAAGCTGGCCAAGCAGCTGGGAATCGATTTTCTCGGGTCGATCCCGATAGACCCGATGATCGCTCAGAGGTCTGATGAGGGGCTGATCGAAGACTACTCCTCCCAGGTTTTCCAACCAATTACAGAGAAACTGCGATTCAGAACCTCCGAGCAGGTACAGCAGCTTACGCAAGGACTCCCCATTGCATGGTCAGTCGAGCCCGCCAGCAGCTAAGAGCAGTCCACGCATTAATATCTAAGCAGTCACGTAGTAATGGTACGAGTTCCAATCGAAGCATCGAGTATTGTGAAGAATATGGGTGAGAAAAAGAGCAAGGCCAAGAAAGGAAAGATGAAGAAGCATTTGAGGAAATCCCATTCGTCTTCCCGGACGGTTGAGAGGAGACCTCCGCCAAAGCAGGCTCCCAAGTCTCCAAAAGGGAGCACAGCGATCTCAAGCATGCTTGCTCCAATACGTCCCGTAGCCTTGACAGATCCTTTGCCCGGTCACCGAGTCTTTTCTATTGAGATCGGCTCGATTGACGGTAACACCACTATCGGAGACTTGATAGTTGCGTTTCCAAGAACTAGGGACGTGTTGATGAAGCATGGCCTGCGGTTCGACGTGGAAGAGGCCGGATACCTGTACATGACGCTGAACGTCTTCTCGGCGATACACGGCCTTGCAACGAACAATCTTGTGCAAGAATTGCACGCTGCCTCAAAGGATCCACCTCTCCAATCCAACCCTCAACAGCTACGGTCGATAGTAGCAACCCAAACAAGCTAGACCGCTCCTTCCCACTGGCTTAGGCCATGCCGCAGGGATGCTCGACGGAAGAAACAAATGCTGGCTATTTCTAGCATCGCTGAGTGGAAGCTCGAGTTAGGATCATCATCACTGGAGTAGTCCAGGGGGTCTTCTTCAGGCGAGGGATTGCTGACTTGGCTAGAAGGGTTGGCATCCGGGGATATGTGAGGAATCTTCCGGATGGGCGAGTTGAAGCGCTGGCCGAGGGCGAGAAGACCGGGCTGGACGAGCTCATTCGGTTCTGTCATGCAGGGCCCCCGGGCGCCAGAGTCCTAAGGGTCCACGTCGAATGGTCAGACTATACGGGAGAATTTCACGGTTTCAAAATCACGAAATGATGTGTGGGTTGAAGAAGTTAGGCGCTAAGCAGACGAGAATTCAGGAGTACGATCCGAATCGTCGAATCTCGGTGCCGCTCACCAAAAGGTAAATGAAACCTGTTTTTGAACAATTGGCCGCTCCGGTGGTGTAGCCCGGTTCAGCATAACGGCCTTTCGAGCCGTTGATCGCGGGTTCAAAAGCGGCAGTCGGTCGCTGGAAGTCCCGCCCGGAGCACCACCACGACGCTTTCTAGTTCCACGTTCATCATGCTCCCAAGCGCCTAAAGACAATTGGGATTCCACCGTCGGATTTACTCTTCAAGGAATGGTCAAATGTCCTCATAATATTTTCTTGCTATTGACACAGCCTCTTGGGATCGACTTGCAGCGATCTTGTATTCGGGTTTCGAGTTTCCCGAAATTGACGCTGCTCTTTCGAAGAATTTTCGTACTCCTTCTATATCTCCCCGGTAGAGGGCCATTCCGCCGGCTATCCTGTACCATATCTCAGCCCTTGTCCTATTTCCCGTTGATTCGAAATTGGTGGCCTGGCTGACCGCTTCCTCTAGCGAGGTAGTGATCTTCTTGGGGTCTAGAAAGAGTAGTCTCGACATTGAATGGTACATCTCAGTGTCGTTACCAGTTATTTCCTGGAGTCGACTAAGCACTGCGGATTCTGGACCCGGATTGGATTCTGTTGGGGGTTTCCTTTTCCCGAACAGGCTGAGAGTCAGTTGATCACGTCCCTTCCTCAGTCAGGATGCAACGGACATACGGAGCCCATTTAAGAGTTCATTCCGAAAGTTTCATACCCGCCATTCATAGTGGAAGTTTGTGATTTGGGAAGATGAGTCTGGAAGACAAAATGGTTCGCCGACGAGAATGCAAGGAAAAAGCTCGAAAGAGGAAGAGGGGCCCCTACCGGAAAGCTTCCAGTGGGAAACTGATCAAATACTAGATTCTAAGAGTCGACCGGAGAGCAGCGCGAATGGGATGTTCACAACTCGGACATAATCCCTGAGTCTTCTACCCCCTCAAACTAGAAAACGGCCCATTATCTCAAGCGCGAATAGGTATGCGTCTGTACTTCCCCATGCTACCGGGCTCAATGGTTACGAGTTCTGAACAGCTGTGGTTCCCGAAGCAAATGGTGCAGTGCTCTACATCCCATGCCGGATCCACCCTATGGCACGTCTCACACATTAGCCCGAGTGCACGGATGTCTGTGCATGCTTGGCAGAGTTTCTGAGAGACAGCAATCGGGCTGGGACTCTTGGAGAGCATGGAAGCGATGTCCTTGCTCATCCTTTGTACTTCAGGGGCAGACTCGAGTTGAACCGCTTCCCCGCGAACTTGGTGGCGGTACTTGCTGACAGCGGCCTGTGTCACCCCAAGTCTGGTGGCTACCTGCTCTTGTTTTAGTCCATAATGCTCGATGAGTTCACGTGCCACCATGGCTCTAAATGCTGGAACGACAGACTTAGACGCGATCTCGCAGGGGATTATCAAAGAAGCAATTACGATTACTCCTACAAGCTATTTAAACATGACTTATGTCATGTTTCGATCACTATGCTCTTGCAGCTTGTTATAGGAGATCTTACGAAGAATCTGCATCTACTGGGGAGTAGAGTTTGCAAGACGGGAGTCCAGAGAAACTCGTCACCGACGAATGTATAAATGAAATCAAGTTCAATCTAGTTGAGTGATGATCGATGGTCACAACGAATGTATAAATGAAATCAAGTTCAATCTAGTTGAGTGATGATCGATGGTCACAGTTGATGACGTTACGCGGGAATTAGAGAAGGTAGTAGACCCAGAAATCGGGCTTCCAATAACCGAGATGCACCTTGTCGACGAGATAACCATCAAGGAAGACGGCGAGATATTCATCAAATACCATCTCACAGCACCCTTCTGCCCTCCAATATTTGCAGAAGACATTGGAATGAATATCCGTCAGCTCACCTCCAAGCTTGATGGAGTGAAGAGAGTTACAGTCGTACTCCACGGCCATGCCCTAGCCAACGAGATCAACCAGAGGGTCAATCCCGATTACAAGCCAGCGGCTTGACCCTGGGTTGTCCGTTATGATCGGATGCTACTTTTGACGGGGAACTCCGAGCCGGTCGGCTTAGGATATATAGTGTTCCTTTTTACCGAACGGTGTCGTCCATCTTTGTAGTGGAGCATTCAAGAATCGTATCCTTGGTTATCGGCTCGAAGCAAGAATTTTTCTATGCTTCCAGCCTCTTGGAGGACGAATAGTCGTTGAGTATAGCGAACAGCTTGACTTGGATGATCGGCGGCCCTCAAGGAAGCGGCATCAACTCTGTCGCCGAGAACTTCGCCAAGGCCTGCATCAGAGGCGGGCTTCATGTCTTCGCGAATATCGAGTATCATTCCAACATCAAAGGAGAGCACAGCTATTATCGGCTGAGGGTCGACTCGAGGGAACTACGCTCCCACGTTGACTGGATCGACCTCCTTGTCGCGCTGGACAAGGAGACGTTGTTTGGCGATCTCAACAAGGTCCATCCAACTCACGCGGGACATCGGCATGAGGTCAGCCCGGGAGGGGGTATAATCTACGATGCGAGTCTAAAATTGTCTCCCGAGGCATTCGGAAGGGACGACATTACTCTGTTCCCTGTCCCATACATGGACCTCCTGATTGACGCGTTGAAGGAATTTGGAAAGGAGCGCGAGCTGAGCAAGTACCAGGTCATGGTCAACACGATTGCGCTCGGTGCCTCATTGGGATTGGTCAACTACGATTTCGGACTGGCCTCTGAGGCGATCAAGGAAGGATTCACTGGGAGAAAGGCCGCTCTTGGAGAACTGAACATTAGTGCAGCCCAGCATGGGTACGACTATGCCGCGAAGATGTTCGGCCACAACGCTTTCCCGATAAGATTGCAGAGGCAAGCGTTGGGCGGAAGGCGGATGATGATCCGCGGAGTTCAGGCCGTGGCCATAGGCAAGGTAAAAGCGGGTTGCGGATTCCAGACTTACTATCCGATAACTCCCGCCACAGACGAGAGCGAGTATCTCGAGTCCCACCAAGGCACCTACAACATGATAGTCGTCCAGGCAGAGGACGAGATATCAGCAATCAACATGGCCACAGGCGCAGCCCACGCTGGGCTACGATCTTCAACCTCGACCTCTGGCCCCGGCTTCTCACTTATGGCCGAAGGATTGGGATGGTCGGGGATAACCGAGGCACCAGGTCCTGTGATAATTCTCTGGCAGAGATCGGGACCGGCAACAGGTATGCCGACGAGAACGGAACAGGGCGATCTTCGCTTTGCCTTGCATGCCGCCCATGGTGAGTTTCCGCGAATGATCATCGCCCCAGGCGATGTTGTCGAGTGCTTCTACGACACTTTCGACGCGTTCAACTACGCAGAACGCTACCAAGTCCCGGTTATCGTGCTAGCGGACAAATTCCTCGCCAGCACCTACAAGGACGTCCCGTTTCTTGACACGGACGGAATGAAGGTTGATAGAGGCGACTTTTTGCAGGAGGCGGACATTGCAAAGAACCCTGACTACAAGAGGTATCGGTTGACAGATCTAGGTATCTCGCCGAGGACGAGACCTGGTCAGAAGGGTGGAATCTTCTGGACGACCGGCGATGAGCACGACGAATATGGCCATATCACTGAGGCTGCCGATCTCCGCGTTAAGATGATGACCAAAAGGATGAAGAAAATAGAATTGGCCGGTCAAGTGATTCCAGACTCGAAGAAAGCAGTACTTCACGGGCCCAGATCAGCCGCCATCACAATCGTGGGATGGGGCTCAACGAAAGGTGCCATACTCGACGGGATGGAGGAGCTCAAGGCCAACGGAATCGATGCGAACTTTTTGCAGATACGGTATGTGAGTCCGTTTCCCACAGAGCTTGTCCGGAAGTTATTGGAAGGATCGGGCCGTACGATAGCGATAGAGAACAATTATTCAGCCCAGATGGCGGGCCTGATCCGGGAAATGACGGGAATAGCTGTGGACAACAAGATCGTCAAGTTCGACGGACGACCCTTCTCGCAGAACGAGATTTATGAGGGGGTCAAAGACATTGTCAAGAACGGGATGAGTGAGGTAATGCTTAGCCATGCTTGAGCTGAAGAACTACCGGACACTTGTCCACAACGACTGGTGCCCAGGCTGCGGGGACTTTGGCATCGTCAACGCAATACAGATGACCCTCCTCGAGATGCAGCTTGAACCACACCGGATCGCGGTCTTCTCTGGTATTGGATGCTCAGGGAAGACGCCGCATTTCATCAACGCGTACGGCTTCCATACTCTCCACGGTAGGGTCTTACCCATCGCCACGGGCGCAAAGCTCGCTAATCCGGGTCTAACAGTCATCGCGGTAGGAGGGGACGGTGACGGTCTTGGAATAGGAGCGGGGCATTTTGTCAACACCGGCCGTAGGAATCTCGACTTTACCTATGTTATCCATGATAATGGGGTTTACGGGCTGACGAAGGGCCAGGCGTCGCCGACCCTCCCAAAGGGTCTCAAGACTAAATCGATGCCTGCTCCGTCCATCCAGGAGGGTGTCAATCCCATCGCAATGGCTGTGGCTTCAGGATATACCTTCGTAGCTAGGAGTTACGCTCTAGATGTTAGGCACTTGAAGACCACACTCCGTGCAGCCATCGAGCACCGGGGTAGCGCCTTCGTCGACGTTCTTCAGACGTGTCCCACCTACAATGACATTAACACGAAGGAGTGGTATGCCGGTGATGATCTTCCCTCGAAGGCGCCTCGTTTGTACAAGCTTGAGGAGACCGGCTACGATGGTCGTGTGACGGACCCGACAATCAGAGAGGAGGTCAACATGAAAAAGGGGAACGCTCTGCTGAAATCGTTCGAGTGGGGAGAGAAGATTCCGATCGGCGTCTTCTTCAAAATGGAGGTTGCCACCTTTGAGGACCAGCTTTCCAGCCGAATGCCTTCTCTAGCTGAAAAGCCGTTCGTCGAACAGGACATCTACAGTAGGGATATCTCACCTTTGCTTGACGAGCTAGCATAGCTCGCGATTCGCTCAATGTTAGCCTGGAAGGCTGTAGGGTACACGCATGTCCTGGCTTCCGGTTCTGAATCCCAGCTTCATCGCTAGCGGCGGGCGACGTTTATGCTCGGCTAGAAGCCATCTCTTCCTGACGCCCTTCACCGTCTTCAACGGAATCAGCAGATCTCTGCTGATCTCTATCGGTGGCATCCATCTCTCGAGTCTCCAGAGAATCATGTCCAGCCTCTCATAGGCCAGTCCCAGTTCTTTCTCCGCTGTCTGTCCTGGCCAGAGCTCGGGGGAGGATTGCTTGGAGTAGATTCTAGCCGGCAGTCTTAGGCGTCTAGCCATGTCTCTGACGGTGGTCTTGTAAAGGTCACCCAGTGGCTGAATGTCGCAAGCACCATCTCCGTATTTCGTGAAGTATCCCAGCATGATCTCACTCTTATCCCCGGTGCCCACGACTAGTCCCCTGCAAGTGTTGGCATAGTAGTAGAGAATCATCGCTCTCAGGCGTGCTTTCACGTTTCCGAGTGGCAACGTGGCGATTTCATTTGAGGAATGAACCACGCTTGTGGTCGCTTGGATGATATGTGAGATGTCAACAGTCTTGAGTTTTATTCCAAACTTTCTCGCTACTTCTTCAGCATCTCTTATGTTGCCCGGGTTTCTGGTCTGTTCTTCCGGCAGGCAGAAGCCAAGCGTTCTTCGACCTCCCACGGCCATCGAGCACAGAACGGCCGCGACACTCGAATCGACCCCTCCCGACATGCCGACAATGAGGTGTTTTGCGCCAATTCTCTCGCTGTGTGTCTTGAGGAATCGTACGATTCTCTCTATTGTCTCTTCGGGGTCATGTAGGGATAGGGTGTCTGCTCCGAACCTAGCACTCATGACCCCCTCCCCGCGATGGGTGGAGATAAAACTGGGATGCTAGCTGACTACCCGGGAGGGCCGTTCCTCGGAGGATAGGCTACGGAATAGGGTTAGGAGTCTCTCCATAGAAACGTATGGTTCTCCGGCGAATGATGCTTCGCTGGCGGCTTCCTGTATGACGTTCTTCATGTCTCGTGGGGTGATTACGTACTGGTCTCGTACGGCGATTCCCCGGTCCGGTATCGATGCCTCATAGAGTTGGCGTCGCGATCGGATTATTCGCCAGATCTCCTCGAAGGATTCTTCGGTGAGCCCTCCGTTGTACGTGGAGATTGCCGGGTCGACCTCTACTTTGGCGAGGTAGGAGTCGAGGAGTCTCTTCACTTCTTCGCTGGTCTTGGGGGGAGGCACGTAGATGATTCGTTTCATTCTATCCAATAGTGCGGGGTCGATGACGCTCGGATAGTTTGTGGCGAATATTACGGCCACGTTGCGGTTGACGTGAAATCCCTCGCCGAGTTCTGTGAGTATCTGGTTGAGCATTCCCTGCACGTCTCTTCCCGCATCGGTCGTGGCCTCCATCCTAGCCCGTCCTATGGCGTCGGCCTCGTCTATGAAGAGGACTGTCGGCGCTGATTCTCGCGCGAGTTTGAATATTTCCTTAACGTTCTTTGCGGATTCTCCCAACCATTTTGAGACGATCTCGTAGCTTTCTATCTTGAGGAAATTGGTGTTCTGTCCACGGTTACTGATGGTTCCAGCGACAGCTTTGGCCATGTAGGTTTTCCCTGTGCCTGGGGGTCCAAAGAGTAGGACTGACCCTGCTTCTTCCAGCATCCTGGGATCTCGTATGATCTTTTCCCTCCTGCTCCTCGTCCCGGGATCTAGTATCCATTCAATGGCCTGTCTGAGGCTGTGAAGCTCTTTTCGCAGCCCTACAATATCCTCGTAGAAGACTTTTGGAGCCTTCTCGACTTGGTATTCGAGGAGGCTGCGGTCCTTCATCCGTTCTATGACGTCAACTATGACCCCCTTGGTCGGGGAGAGTACAGCGTCCACGTTTGTGCCGACTCGGTCCCTCAGTTCCGGAGGGATGCTTACCTGGAAGGCCTGGCCCCCGGACAATCGTACAAGGGCCGTGTCTCCCTTTACCTCTTCAATTGTGCCGATTGGCCGCATTCCCTGTTTGAGCTCTTCCATCAGGTTGTGGTAGCGGCGGAGTTCGGTCTGGAGATACTCTATCTGCCGCTCCTTGCGGGTAAGCTCCTTTTCGAGTTCGAGTGCCGGAGGATATTCTGGCGCGTTTTGCTCGGCCATGCCAGGGTCTGATTACTGATAGTCTGTCCGGAGATAAATAGATATGGGCATCAGAATTTCGTTACGGCATGTGGCTTGTCCAGTGCCTGGTAGATGGGGCATCCGATGGGGTGGGGCATAGACCTCGCGATTGGTAGGGTCGTTGCTAGTTCTTGGTGGCTGAATGTGAGAGTCCGGGTCTTTTCCAAAGGAAGCCTATTCTTGAGAGTTTGAGCTGTATGCCCCGGCCGCCTATGATGTCGAACTGGACAAGCCTGGGTGTTATGTGGCGCCTGTCCATTTTCCGGACCAGTAGATATCTTCGAAGCATCTGTCCTTCTTCGACCATTCTCAACTCGACGACTCCGTCTACTAGGCTTTCGACTTTGTGAAAGAGTTCTGGGTGGACGCTTCCGGTGGAGAGTGTGAGGATCAGTTTTCCTCCGGCTTTCTTGACTTTTGCCGCGATGCTCTGTATGAAGCTGATCGCGTGTTTGCTCTCCGTCTCGCTAAATATAGGGATGAGAGAATCTAGTACTATCGTTATCTCGCGATTGCCCAGTCTCTCCATCATGGCTGTTAGGTAGATGCTTACGCTGGTCAGGTCGAATGGCTGAGGAACTACTCCTTCCGTAATCCCCGCGGTGGCTGAGTAGCAGTCGACAAAGTCTAGCTTGTTCATCGACTGGTATTTCTTCGGATCCCATCCGAACTCGTTCATTCTCTCTATGATGTTGGAGGGGAACGTGTCGTAGGTGATTATGATGCACGGCTTTAGTCTGCACAGTTCGTCGTTGAGGATCTGTTGTGCTAGCGTTGTCTTTCCGCTGCCCGGGTCTCCTGAGATGAGGATGGAAGAAGCGTCTGGTAGGCTTCCCCCGAATAGGGAATAGAAGTCTTTGAATGGAGGGTTGGGCTTCTCCAGTTTTGGGTCACGTCCATCCTGGTTGGTCGTTGCTTCGACCCTGTCCGAGAGCGACAGTTGTTGACGATGGTGACGAGTATGAATAGGGATTGTAACCACAGTCAAGTTTGTCGAAGCACCGTCCAGCTTCGGGATGGTCTCAGCGAAGAGTTAATCAGCCGTCGCAAGTCAAGCGTGGAATCTTTAACAGGGGTGGATGATGGTTGAGGTTGGCTTCATACGTTCTGATGCAACTGGCTCCTGGGAAGGCCAGGGCTGCAGCTGAGGCGATTGCGAAGATCGAGGGTGTGAAGATGTCGCACGCCGTTACTGGACCCTTCGACGTTATCGCGTTTGTCGAGGTCCCGGATCTGACAGCACTCTCAGATCTCGTTCTGAAGAAGATTCAGAATGTTGAGGGTGTCGAGAAGACCCAGACCGCGGTCGTCGTGACGCCCAATGTGTTCGGTTCCGGCTTCCAGAAGACTCGGGTTAACAAGAGTCCCAGCGCCCAAAGAGTGGGTCCAGACCGTCAGAAAGATTCTAGTCTCGAATCCTGAGATTGCGGATAGATCCTTCCGAGCTAGTCGAGATGGTGAGGATGGAGGCCGGAAGGAACAACTAAGCTCGCCTGATACGTTTCGCACATGTCTGCGCGCTTCTGGGCAAGAGTTAGTGGAAGGACCAAGCGACTAGTCCGATTGGGGCTCGATAGAATAGGTCTTTGTCAGACGAGACTGTAGCTCTAGCAGGTTCTTGACGATGCTAATATCCTCAAAGTCGTCCTCTGATAATAGTGCTCGGTTTTTCTCGTTTGTTCGCATGGACGACTTTCGACGTTTGTAAGTATAAGTGTTATCAACATCAACAACGGTCTCGCAGTCGTCTGTTAACATGGGCAAGCCTCGTCAGATTAGGAAGCCTAAGAAGAAGAAAGAGTAGGGCTACGTCCCTCTATATTTTGGGTGGGGCGGCGGGTTTCCTGACCTTTATCGCGAGAAGTATTAGAAAGAATGCTATTCCAAAGATTACCAGCAGAACTATTGCAGTGCCGGTGGATGTGGTTGATGAACCAGCGTTTACCTGAACGGTGTATGTGGAATTCGTGACGGCGTCTGGGCTGTAGGGTCCGTATTCCTGGTTCTGGTAACTGACCGTCAGTCCGAATGAGCCTGGGTAGGGTATGTCCCCTAGGTTCACGTTGCCACTGCTGTCGCTGACATAGTTCTTGGTCGTGATCGTGCCGTTGACGAATGTGATGGTGACGTTTGCTCCCGAGACTGGGCTGTTGTTGTTGTCGATGATGTGGATCGTTGCTGGGTAGGCTTTGAGTGAGAGTGTGGCCGTGGCGGGTCCGTTTGTCAAATCGATGGCCTGAGTGGTTGTCGTGGGAATGTCGGCTCCCTCCCAGCGGGCCGATGTGACCGTGTAGAGGTCTGCGGTGACGTATTGTCCTGAGTATCCCGATATCGTGCTGGTGCCGGTCGCCTGGCCTTGTAGTGTGATGTATGCGGGTGCCGGGTTTAATGGGTCGCCTTTTGCGTCTGTGAATGAGAGTGTGGCCGCATATTGCTTGTCAAACACGGCTGTGAAGCCTGCTGTACCAGTATAGTTGTAGACGATTCCGTTAGGCGGGCCCCCTGACGAGATTCGCAGCATCGGGCTGGTTGTCCAGACACACTGGTTGCCTGGGCAGACATTGGTTCCATAGTAGTTGGCCCAGTCCTTCCAGACGTAGTGGCCGCCTGTCGAGGATCCAGTAAATGTACTGTTAAGGACTTTGACCGTGTGAGTCGTGTTATATGGAAAGCTGAAGGTCTGAGGGAGGGGAACCCTATTGCTCGTATTGTTGTCGACCTCGACCCAGATGGTTCCATCGCCTGATGGGACGTTCGAGCTGACGGATGCTTGGCAGTTGCCTGGAGGGCAGATGGCTGCATATACGTTCCCGATCAAGACGGGGACTGTGAATGAGGCGAGTAAGGTGAGCAGTATAACTGGGGCTCTTGCTTTCACTGTAAGCCTAGCCTCGATGTTGAGCGAGAGACCGGGGT
>WNGG01013380.1_pt1 | contig 16114 bp, 11 predicted proteins | sample 5400661 | NCBI WGS metagenome assembly WNGG01 (sample SAMN13153372, study PRJNA577476) | soil metagenome | isolation source: 100 cm soil or saprolite under Garry oak tree replicate 1 | place: USA:California | collected 2016-06-15 | reverse complement strand
GATCACCGCATCGACGTTCTTCATTGAGTAAAGCTCATCGGTGTTGCGAGCCTTTGCCAACTGCTCGCCGCCGATCGGCACTTTCAGCTTATCGGCGTGCGCTGCGATGAAGTCCGCGCCCTCATCGCGTCGCTTGTTCCAGATATCGCAGACCGCGACCGGCTCGAAATTCAACTCATTCGCCAGCTTCAGAAACGCGGGAATCAGCGCGTCGCGAGAACGATCGCCCGGGCCGACAAACGCCACTCGCACGCGGTCATTGGCTCCAAGGATCCTGGCGTAGCTAGACGCGCGCGAGCTGAGCGCGATGCCAGCCGCGCCCGCAACCGACGCCTTCATGAAATCCCGCCGTGAGTTTTCGCGTGTAGTCATGGTCTTCTCCTTTTGTTAAGTGGACAGAGATCAGAGCGCTGTGCTGACTTCTGATCCCTGACCTCTGAGGTCTGTGTTTCACACCTTCATTCCGAGTTTCTCTTCAAGGTATTTCTTGCTAATGATCGCAGATTCTTTAGGAGTTCGCGAGCTGTCGGGAACCCTGTCCAGCTCCACCACCGCCCAGCCATGAAACTTGATTTCTTTAAGCGCGGCAAACACCGCAGGAAGATCGACTCTGCCGCGGCCCAGCTCCACGAAGCGATACGCCGCAGAGCCGGTCCCGCTGGTGCTTTCGACATCCTTCAGGTGAAGGAACTGAATTCGGTCACGATACTTTCGAATCGCTTTTGCCGGATCGCCGCCACCTTGCGCGCAGTGCGCCACGTCCAGCAACAGCTTGACATATCGAGGGTCGGCCGCATCCATTACGGCATCCATTTCATCAGGCCCCTGACTGAGGCTGCCCATATGATTGTGATAAGCCAACGGCACGCCAAGATCCATCGTACGCTTGCCGACCTCCGTGAGCGCGTGTCCAAGCTTCTTGAAATCTTCCGCCGATGGGTTTCTGCCTTTCGGGCGCGCGGAATCGGTCATCTGCAAATAAAGCCCGCCGGCAGCTTTGAGGAACTTGGTCTGTTTGACCTGAGTATCAATTACCTCCGCCTCGTTGAAGTCCGCGCCACCCCGAGGCCCGCCGCCAGACAAGGCTACAAACTGTAGCTTATACTGCTGCAATAAATCGGCGACCTTTTTCGGGTCATCGCTGAACTCCTTCAGGATGTTTGCGCGCAATTGAATTCCGCGAAAGCCGACTTCGCTGACGTCCTTGATCGCCTGCGTGTCGTTGCCGTCCCAGGTTATCGCGGCGTAGCCGAACTTAATGTCTGATTCTTTGGGACCAGCAATAGCGGGCAAAACGGATGCGGCGGCGAGCGAGCCGACTCCCAGGACGAAATCGCGACGCGACTGTTGCATGACTCTACCTCCCATCAGGCGTTCGTAGTCCGGCCTTTAGGCGGAAGTTTGTAACACGCTTAAAGGCCGAGCGACGGTACAAACTTCCGCCTGAAGGCCGGACCACTAACCGCTTCGCTTCTCTAAGCAACCGCCGGCGCCGCAAATGCGGGCACCGCTACCAGCGCCGCTGCTCCACGCAGACGCGGATAGTCAAAGGGTGAAACAGTCCTAATGTCTGCATTCCTGGCGGCGGGCGTGAGAGCCCGCTCGGCCAACGCGCTCCGAACGGTCTCTTCGAGCATGTCCCACGCCGCGGTTATTTCTCCGCCGATGTAAATCCTTCCGGGATCGATCGTATTAATAAGCGTCGCCAGCCCAAGACCCAGATACCGCGCGGTTGATTTCAGAGTGGCAACTGCTTTCGCGTCGCCAGCGCGCGCCCGCGCGATCAGATCGTCAATCGTGAACGCAGCAATCTCTACCGGCAACGGACCGTTTTCGTTTAAGTTGCGACCGAAGTATCGGGACAATGTCGCAAGGTTGGAAACGTACGCCTCCCAACAACCAGTCGATCCGCACGAGCAACGAGGACCGTCAAGACTGAGCGGCACGTGACCGAATTCCCCCGCAATGTTGTGCTTGCCGCGCAGCATTTCGCCGCCGACAATCACGCCAACGCCGACGCCGTCGGATACTGTGACGAAAGCCAACTCGCTGATTGCGACCGCGTCGCCTCGCGCCGCCCAAGCTTGCCCGAACGCGCACGCCTTGGCGGAATTCTCGATGTGCACCGGGAGTCCGGTTGCAGCCGCGAGCGGGCCGCTAATATCGACATCTCGCCACCCAAGCGTCGGAGCGTTGAGAACGCGGTTGGTGTGCAAGTCGATCATGCCGGGTATCGCCACGCCTATTCCGTCGCAATCGCCGACTTCCTTGTGATCGGCGAGCACCTGCCTGATCCGCCCATTCAACTGCGCAACCAGCTTTTTCGGTGTCCGATTTGTGGGAAAACTTACCGGGCCGACCAGGGACCTGCAGAGGCGGTCAGTGACTTGAATGTAGGTTCGAGTCGCCCGGATGTCCACCGCTACGATTGACGTTCCGCGCGACTCGATGTACAGAAAAGTCGGCTTACGGCCGCGCCGCGCTTCGCCGGTCAGCCCTTCGAAGATCAGGCGCTCGGCCAGCAACTGATTGACGATTAAGCTGACTGCGCCGCGACGAAGCCCCATCATTCGCGCGAGATCAGCCCGCGACATCGGTTGATGGGTGCGAATGAGGTTCAGCGCGATCTGCCGGTTTATCTCGCGCGACGTGCCGCGCGTCGCAATCCTAAACTTCTGAGGATTTATTCGGCGCATAAGATCATATCTCTAACGACCGCGGCCTCCAATTTCGATCCTCAGAAGACGAGCTTCAATCCCAGTTGAATGTTTCGTCCTGGCGCGGCCCCATTGATCGTGCCGAAAGCGTTGTTGGCACTCGTTAGGCTGCCGGGGTTCGTGTCTGGATTGTTCAGGTTCGTCCGGTTGAAGGCGTTGAAGAAATCCGCTTGGATTTGCATGCTGATGCTTTCCCTTACGGCAAACTTCTTCCGCATCGAGATGTCCCACATATAGCGGCCCGGTCCTACCACAACGCCGGACCCGCTGGTGCCTCGACGCTCATCGGGCGCCGGAGCGAACGCTGCGGTGTTGAACCATCGATCCTTCCATCCGTGGAAGAAAGGTATGCGATAAGTGTAGGTGGTCACGAAGATATGCCGGCGATCGAATGAAGTCGGGCCGAAGTTGGCATGTCTGTTGAATGGATCCTCACCGACGTCCACACCGTCTCCGTTCCCGCTCGCGTCGGCTAGTGATTTCGACCAGGTGTAACTCGCAGTCATAGTCACCGGCCCTTTTCGTTTCGCGACGTAAAGCTGGAGCGCGTTGTAGCTCGATGTTGAATCCGACAATCGCATGTTGATCGCCGAGAATCCCTTATACGGGCGCAACGTGTTGGTCGACGGTCTCGAACTCGATGGGATCTTGGAATTTGCGAGCAGCGCGTCAAAGCTCGGCTGGTTGATGTCAGGCTGGCGCAGCAGATGCCTGCCCAGATTGCCGACGTAAGTGATCTCACCAAAGATTCCGGCCGGCAACTGGCGCTGTACGCTCACGCTGAAGTTCATCGTGTAAGGCACCTTCAAGTTTGGATCTATCGCGCTTATTCCGCCGAAGGGTGTGAGCGCGGATGCCTTGGCGCTTGCGATGTTGGCTATGTTCCCGTTCTCGAACTGCGCGCTGCCGGAGAACGGCGGAAGATTGACCTGAGAGAAAATCAAGTTCCCTTCGGGTCGATCGAAGAAGATGCCAAACCCGCCGCGCACTGCAGTCTTGTTGTCTTTGAACGGCGTCCACGCAAAACTGAGTCGAGGCGCAATCAGATGCGCGGAATTGTACAAACCGCGAGGCGCGCCCGCCGGTACGGCGAGGACAGTAGCGCTGTTGCCGTTCGGAACGCGCGCAAGCTCGCTCGAGGGCACGCCGCTCCCCGCGCGCACCAATCCATTGAACCGGTTCCCGCCTTTGGTTGTGTCGATGGTCCCGTTGGCTAGAACCGTTACCGCCTTAGTCGGATCATAAAGGCGAGGGTCGAAATTTACGATGTTGTTCGCCTGGGTGTAAATCGGTAAGACATACTGGTAGCGCAGTCCCGCCTCGATGCTGAGATTGCGGCGCACTCTCCAGTTGTCCGTAACGTAAGACTCAAACTGCGTGAACCTGAAAAACCCGATCGGGTCATTCTCGGCCTCGCTGTAGGTGCGGAAGTTGCCGAGCAACGCGTCGGCGAAGGCATTGCCCGTTGTAATGGTGTTGCCGCTGGTGCTGAAGTTCACGGTGCCCGTGTAGTTGGACCGCCCATTCTGGTCTTTGCGGTTGCGCACGACGAGGACGCCAGTCTTGATCGAGTGAGTGTCGCGGTTTATCGAAACGTTATCGGCAAAGGCTATGTCGGTGGTCGGCGAGAGCAACGAGCCCGAAGGCCCGTCAAAGCTCGCGAAATTCGAGATCGTGGTGCTTGGAATGCCGTTATCGAACCGCCCGCCCGAAAACAGTTGCGCATACTGGAAGGCATAAGTGTCCCGCTTCCACAAGTCACCAACAGGCGGGATTCGCTGGCCGTTCCAGGATGCGTTGACCTTTGCTTCGTTGATCAGCTTCGGATTGATGAGCCACGTATGACCAACCTGGTAACCGAATCCGGGACGAATTCGGCGAGTTGGTATCGTCGGTAGTTGAGACGTAATGAAAACCCCGAAAGGATCGATCAGGTCGTAGTTGTCGTGCAGGTACCTGCCGTAGATGCTGTGCTGGCTATTAATCAAATAGTCGATGCGCAGAATCTCCTGGCGAAAATCGAAAGGATTCGGCATCTGAAACAGAGCATTGTTCGCAGCGGTTGTGTCAGTGTAGGCGGTCGCCAGCTTCTCCATGCCAGTGTAGACGTTAGCGAATGCGCGACCATCAGCCGTGATCCTGTTATCCGGAATCTTGTTGCCGGGAAAGCACGCAACTTGACTCGTGCTGTTGCAGCTTCCGGTCTTTGTGGGGTCTTTGAGAAATCCAGTCGATCCCAACCGCGCGGAGAAATCGCCCGCCCGCTCGGCTCTCGTCGGAAGCGTGCGATTAGTTGCGTTTGTGAAACGACGAATGTACTTCCATTCAACCCCGGTGAAGAAGAAGAGCTTGTCTTTCTTGATAGGCCCGAGGAAGCTAAAGCCGAAGTTGTTGTAACGAAGGGTCGGGCGCTCGACTACTTTTTGGCCCACCCGAGGATCGCCGACTGGGACTATTACGTCTGGCGATTTCGCGCTTGGGTTATCCGTGAAGCGGCCTCTGGCGTTGCTGAAGAAGTTGTTGGCGTCGAGCTTGTCGTTGCGCAGGAACTCGAACGCGCTGCCATGAAACCTGTTGCCGCCGCTGCGAGTCACGATGTTAATGGACGCTCCTGAATTTCGCCCGTACTCAGCGGAGAAGTTTGAAGTTTGAATCTTGACCTCGCGAATGAAGTCAACGCCGACGTTGTTGATCTGGCTGTTGTTGCTTCCCGAGTCGAGGTTGAACCCGCCATCAACCGTGAGCAGATTCGCATTGCCGCGATTCCCGTTGATTGGCTGATTGACGCTCAAGCCCGTCATCAGACCAAGCTGATCGTCGTTCAGCAGAGGCGCGCCCGGTATGAGCGTGGTAAGTTGCATGTAGTTGCGCCCATTGAGCGCAAGCTCCTGCACCTGTGCAGTGTCGATGACGCGCGCTACCTCTCCCGACGTAGTGTTGACGGTCTCACCGGCCGAGGCTGAAACCGTCACGCTTTCCGTGACCGCGCCGGCTTCCAACTCGAAATCAACTGAAACCCGGCCGTCGGCGACGAGGTTGTTGTCGGCCTTTACCGCTTTCTTGAAGCCTTTCTGCTCTGCGGCCACGGTGTAGGTCCCAACCGGCAGGTTCGTCACGACGTAGAAACCCTTGTCATCGGTCATGACCGTCCGCGTCAGCTTGGTGGCTTCGTTCGTGACCGTAACAGTCGCGTCGGGAATAATGGCTCCCGACGTGTCAGTGATCGTCCCTGAGATGCGACCCACATTGGTCTGAGCAAGAATGGTTAGCGATGCGCCGGGCAGCAGCAGCGTCACCAGCGCGCAGATCATGATCATCCTCAAAGCGAACGGCTTGTGCGATTTCATAACGCCTCCTTTAGTCCATTCCGAGCGGAGCAAATGCGAGGGCGACTGTCCAATGATTTGCCCTCTAATTGGCCAAATTCACTCTCCAAGGCCTCAAACAACAACGCGCGATTTGCGCGAGAGCCAAAGAGCGAACTCAATTGATCTAATCGAAAAGCGAGCGAAATCAGTACTTCCTAAACGGCGGCTTAGGCTTTTTGGGCCGCCCAAATCATCTTCTTTTGTCTCACGTTGGGCCTAAGTATCATGGTCGGGCGAGTAATGTCAATAAGAAAATCACGAACACAAGAAATCACAAACCTCAGCCGTTCAGAGTACCGACTCGAGTCGGGCTTCGGACACCCGGTTTCGTGGCCCACACCACGCCGACTAAAGTCGGTACCTTGAGCGCCCGTCATTCTCCTTGTGCTTGTTACCGGTAACAGCTACAATGTCTCCCAATCATGGCCGTAACTCTTGCCGACATCGCACGCGAGTTGGGGGTTTCGAAGATGACTGTCTCGCGCGCGATCAACAATCATCCGTTGATCAATCCGCAGACCCGCGAGCGAGTTCTGGAGGTCGCGCGCCGGCTGAACTATCAGCCAAACCAGCATGCCCGAGCCTTGGCAACGAATCGGTCATATCTGATCGGAGTCGTGGTGCCCGACTTGATGAACCTGTATTTCGCTGAAGTCACTCGCGCGATCGAGTCGGTGACTCGGCCCGCCGGTTTTCAGCTTTTGATCAGCAGCACCGAGGAAGACGCCACCAGGGAACTCGACCAGGTTGAGGCTCTATTGCATCGAACCGATGGACTGATCATCAGTTCTGTATTGAACCCCACCGACACGAGAGGATATCGGAAACTGATAAAGGACGGCGCAAAGATCGTCCTGGTGGACCGCACTATGAAAGACCTTCGGAGCCCATCGGTAGCGACGGACAACGTGCGAGTCGGCAAACTTGCGACCGAACACTTGATCAATCTCGGCCACCGTCGAATAGGCCATCTCTGCGGCGATGCGTCATCGGTGAGTGTAGAGCGGCTAGAGGGATACAGACAGGCGTTGGCCAAACGCAAGCTGCGGTACGTGCAGGCGCAGGTACGCCCGTGCGGGTTGCTCGAGTCCGAAGGTTACGCGGCAATGCGCAGCTGGCTCGCCGAGGGAAATGTGCCCAACGCGATCTTCGCCGTTAACGATCCGGCAGCGATTGGAGCAATGCAGGCAATGGAAGAAGCGGGCGTTCGAGTTGGCGACGAGATAGCGCTGGTCGGCGCTGGGAACATGATCAATAACGAATCCGCGCGCTCAAAGCCGCAAGCTATCGTTCTCCCGCCTGAACTCGTAATTAGAAACTCGTGCGGCGCGAGGCCGTTTGCACCTGCCGACGTGAGTTACGCCGCTCGCTTTGGGATGCCCGCCGCGACAGTCTGATCAGTGATTGCTCTTTCGGCCGTAGCCGATCTCCGCGCCGCCCGAAATGATGTGGTCAACTCCGGTTGTGAAGCTTGCATCGGCGGCGATGAACAACGCCAGCCGCCCTACCTCCTCGGCGCTCCCCATCCTTCCCATCACCTGCGCAGCTTCTCCATCATGTTTGCACAGGCCGGGGTCCGCAGCTGCATCGATGGCTTCCTGCCATAACGGCGTGTAGATATTGCCGGGAGAGACTGAGTTCACTCGAACTCCGTTTGCAGCTTCGTCGATTGCAAGGGCCTTTGTGAATGCGATCACCGCGCCCTTTGTCGCTGCATAAGTTGTCGCATAGTGCTGGCCGATGGTCCCAACAAGACTGGCGATGTTGATTATGTTTCCCTTGGTTCGCCGCAGGTGCGGCAGCGCCAAACGACACGCGGTGAAGATGCTGACAACGTTGAGGTCGATTAGCGATCGAAAGTCCTCCTCAGTGAATTCGTCGATAGCCTTGTGCGGCGGATGCCATCCAGCATTGTTTATCAGGCAGTCCAGTTTGCCGTGTTTCGAAATCGTGGTTTCGATTAGATTGTGGATGTCTTCGGTCTTGGTGACGTCGCAGTAAACGCAGGAAGCACCGCCCGCCCGCTGCTGCCGGGCGGAGTTTTGCAAATCTGCTGCGACACGCGTTCCTTCATCTTCTTTGTTGCTGCAAATCACAACCTCAGCGCCTGCACGCACGAACTCGTGCGCGCAACCTTTACCGATTCCGCTGCTTGCGCCCGTGATGAGCACGACTCTGTTTGGGTATCGCAGGTTTGTCGTCATCGCGTTTTAACCCGGGAGCGCCTTTCGAGGGCGATTATTGGCGTTTGTTACCGGTAACGATCCTACTTATTATCGGCGTCGAAATCAAGCTGGAAATGCAGAAGCATCGGAGAAAACCGTGTTTATCGCGCGACGCGGGCAGTGCCGCCTCTCATGACTCGCTCCACCTCGGACAGCGTCGCCATAGTCGTGTCGCCAGGCGTTGTCATTGCAAGGGCGGCGTGTGCCGCGCCGCACTCGACCGCCCACTGCGGTCCTCGGCCGGTGATCAACCCAAAGATCAAACCCGAAGCGAACGAGTCACCGCCACCAACTCGATCGAGTATCTCCAAGTTCTCTCGCGTGGGCGCTTGATAGAGTTCTCCATCCGAATAACACACCGCGCCCCAGTCGTTTATGGTAGCGGTCTTCGCGTTGCGTAGGGTGGTCGCGACAAGCTTAAAGTTCGGAAATTGCTCAACCGCTCGCGCGATCATCTTGCGGAAGTTTTGCACGTCGAGTTTGGAAAGATGTTCGTCCAATCCCTCTACCTCGAGGCCAAGGCAAGCGGTGAAGTCTTCCTCGTTGCCGAGCATCACGTCGACCAACGGAGCAAGCGCCCGGTTCACCTCGCGGGCCTTTTCCTTTCCCCCGATCCCCTTCCAAAGCGACTCTCGGTAGTTGAGATCGTATGACACAACCGTTCCATGACGCCTCGCTGCTTCCATCGCCTCGCGAGCCGCCAACGGAGTCGTCTCAGACAACGCGGCGAAGATTCCGCCAGTGTGAAACCATCGCGCTCCCTCGCGACCGAATATCTCTTCCCAATCAATCTCGCCCGGGCGCAGTTGCGAGACCGCCGTGTGACCTCGATCCGAGCAACCAACCGCGCCGCGAACACCGAATCCTCGTTCGGTGAAATTCAATCCATTTCGAACCACGCGGCCCACGCCGTCGTACTTGACCCACGTGATGTGCGATTGATCGACGCCGCCCTGATAGATCAAGTCTTGAACAAGCCGGCCGACGGCATTGTCTGCAAGCGCCGTTACTATTGCCGTGTCCAAGCCGAAGCATCGCTTCAGCCCTCGCGCAACGTTGTACTCGCCGCCACCTTCCCAAACTTGAAAGCTTCGAGTGGTGTGAATGCGCCCCGCGCCAGGGTCGAGACGCAGCATTACTTCGCCGAGGCTGACCTCGTCCCACTTGCATTCAGCTTTTGGTTTTGTGCTAAGCAACTTGTCTTACGTTGGTGCGGGCGAGGAGAGTACAAATTATTATTCCGCATGCGGCTCCAATAAAGGCTCCGATCGCCGCGCCCGACATCATATATCGGAGCAGCATCTGGCCCGCGACTTTCAACAGCAGCCCTGTTACCCATCCGCCAAACGAACCGAATAGGAGCCCTACGAACCCAAATCCCAAGATTGCTCCAACAGACAGGGGTCTAACTTTGTTGATCTGCGTTTCGTCAACCGGCGCGAGCCTTGGCGCGAGTGTATGTATGACCATTAATGCAAAGAGGTAGGCGAAACCGGCGATCAAAAACATGATCATGTAATTGCCGCCGGTTCGATCGAGGATGTATCCCGTGGCTACTGCCAGTGTTGCGCCGCCCATCGCGCCTGCCATCCCGCCAATTCCAACGACTGATCCCACTGCCTTCCGCGGGAACATATCCGAGACAGTCGTGAAGATGTTCGCCGAGAACCCTTGGTGCGAGGCAGCCGCAAGCCCGATCAGCGCAACCGCCAACCACAAATTCGACACTTGAGAAACAAACACAACTGGCGTCACCGTAAGCGCGCAAGCCAGCATAGTCGTCTTGCGCGCGCTGTTTACCGTCCAGCCTCGTTTTATCAGCGACGACGACAGCCAGCCGCCTGCGATGCTTCCGATGTCCGCGACCAGATAGATAACAATCAGCGGTAGCCCGACAGTGGAGAGATCAAGCTTGTGTTTATCCCGGAGAAAGTTTGGAATCCAGAAGAGGTAGAACCACCAGATCGGGTCCGTCAAATATTTGCCTATCGCGAATGCACAGGTCTGGCGATGCGGTATCAAGCGCAACCACGGGGTACGTTGAACCGAGTCGGGCGGGTCGCTGCGGATGTAGGCGAGCTCGTTGGTTGAGAGTCGAGGATGCTCTGCGGGTTTGCGATAGATGCGAAGCCAAAACAGCAGCCACAGAAATCCTATCGCCCCAGTGAGTACGAACGCCCATTGCCAGCCGAGATGTATTGCGATCCATGGGACGGTGAGCGGTGCTACAACCGCGCCGACGTTCGTGCCCGCGTTGAAGATCCCCGTCGCCAGGGCCCGTTCTTTCTTTGGAAACCAATCCGCGACTGTTTTGATGGCCGCCGGAAAGTTCCCCGACTCGCCGATACCCAGAGTCGCGCGCGCTAGCCCAAACTGAAGCGCGGAACGGGCCATCGAGGTGAACATGCCTGCGATGCTCCAAAGCGTAATGGCAATCGCGTAACCGATCCTCGTACCGAATCGATCCATCAGCCGGCCCGCCAGCAACAGACCAATTGCGTAGGAGGCATTGAATGCAGCGACGATGTTTCCGTATTCGATCTCGGACCAGCCGATGATGGTCTGGAGGTCCTTCGCGAGGATTCCAATTACCTGGCGGTCAACGTAATTGATGGTGGTTGCGAAAAAGAGTAGCGCGCAGATAACCCAACGATAACGGCCTACCGCAGGAAGCGCGTCTTCTTGCGGGGACGCCTGGCGAGGTACTGCTTCGATCAATTCAGCAGCTTCTTTCATGATTGGCTGGTGATCAAAAACACGGGAAACACCGGGCTAACCAAAAAGAGAATCAAATGAGAGAAGCTCTTCGTTCGCGGTATGGCCCTTGCTAGGTATCGTTCCGCGTTATGGGTTCCCGGCGTTATACTCTTCCAAAAACTTTTGAGCCTTCGCGCTTGGACTTATGAATGCGAGTTGCTCGCTCGAATCATAACCGCAGAAAACCCCGACGATCTCACCCTGCTCGTTGTAAACCGGGCTGCCCGAGAAACCATCCACCGCGTCCACTTTGATCGACCAAAACTGTTTGCCTTCGAATGTATAAGGGCCCTGGAAAACTCCTCTGCGCAACAGGCTGTTTTCGTGAGGCCGAGCGATCAGAACGATCGGCTGGTTGACCTCGGGATCGGTCTGGAACGTCGGGTTCTTTGCGTCCTTTGGCGATGTGCACACGCTCAAGAGAACGAGGTCGGCTTCTTGGTCGGCTTTGACGACCCTCGCTGGGCAACCGTTGACATAAGCTCTGACCTGAAGCTCGTCGTTCGCTTTGAACCCAAGCAGCCTCCTCTTGGAAACACTCAGTTTGCCAGATACAACGTGATAGGCAGTCATCACCAACCCGTCGCCCACTACGAAGCCAGTGGCGTATGCGTTTGGGCCAACATCGGTCAGCATCGACAGCACGCGCTCGGCCGCATTCCGATTCTTTTTGCTGAACTCCAAAGCTACCGACAAGGTATAGCGCTGTCTTTGTTTCAAAATGTGTAATGCAGTGTTCTCCGACGCGGGGTTGGAGCCTAGGACAGAGAGCACTACAGCAAGAGAAGCGAAATAACGAACCTTCTTCATCTGAGCCTCCTGTATCAAAAGTCAGAGATAGAGTCCATGCAGTTCCGCCAGTCTATCAAAGCATCGGCTAATCGCCAAACGCCTTTGAGAAAGGAATCAGCACCGCAAGCGGCAAGCGTCGTCTGCCGGGGCTATCTCCATGCTTGCCGCTCGCTACCGCTCGCGGTGCTGAGTACTAACTTGCGATTCAGTCAGCACCATCTGAAGCGCCTCCATAAAGAAGTAATCCCCCCACATCACCGACTCGTCCACACCCCAGTTCATCGGGCGGTGATAAACTCCGTGACGCAGGATGCCCTCATAGCTCGCATCGTGCGAACCGAGGAACTCATCGCCGGTGAGTGTCGCTAAAATCGCAAACGTCGCGTTGCGGTATGCCGCCGAGCCGCGACGTGTGCCTTCGATGTTGTTGAGCTTCCAGAATGCTCCCGCGACGATGGCCGCCGCTGAGCTGTCCATCGGTTCGTCAGGAATGTTCGGAGCGCCATAATCCCAAAACGGCATGCCACTGTCAAAAGTGTTCTCGAGATAATAGCCCGCGCAGCGCTCGGCTGTATCGAGGAAGAAACGATCACCGGTAAACAAGAACGTGTCGGTGAAGCCGTAGATCGCCCAAGACAATCCCCGCGCCCAACAGGTGAAGGGCGAATAGCCCTGCTGAGTCGACAAGTTGCGAAAGTCGCCGCGAACTGGATTGAAGATTGCTTCGTGTGTAACCATTCCCTCGCGGTCCACGAGCCTGTCACCGCTTTTGTGAACCAGATACTTCTCGGTCGTCTTCGCATGAGTGACGGCTTTACGAAACAGCTCTTCGTCGGCCCCAAGCTGGTGCGCGCGGAACAACAAGCGAATGTTCATCATCACGTCGATAAACAGAGACTGGGGTCCGTGAAACGAATAAATGTAGTGATCCGCTCCAGTTTCTTTCCAGCGAAATGATTGAATCGTGCCTGCGGTAATCAGAATATCTTTTAGCCATTGCCTCGTTGGATCATCGTCATCGAGCAAACGATACCAGCGATCGACTGTCGACATGAAAATGAATCCGAGATCGTGAACATCGCGGTCAAACTTCCGTGGCTCGAGCGCCCGCGTGTACTCCTCGGCGGCTTGTCTCCATTTGTTCTCGCCGGTTCTTTCAAAGGCCAGCCACATCATCCCGGCATAGAAACCGGGGCACCAGTCAGTCCAGATGTAGTCGGGGCGGGTCCAGATGCCGTTCTCGGTGTAAATCGGAGCAGGCCCGTTTGCCGGCCACTTCCCAAGCATGCGTTCCAGTTGGCGCACGCCGAAGTCAAAAGCTTGCTCGATCCGGGCAAGTAGGACTGGTTCGTCTATGCACTCGGGAACTTTCATCGTCACGCTCACAGCCGTCGGATGTTCATGCCTCCGCTCACTTCGATCACAGTTCCCGTCGAATACTCGAAGCCGCCAGACACCAAAGCAGCTACGGCTTTGCCGACGTCTTCCGGCAGTCCCCATCGCCTTTGCGGAATCAATCCTTCTTCGATCAAGCGGTCGTATTTGTCCTGAACCGGCGCGGTCATATCGGTCTTGATTATTCCAGGTCGAACTTCGTATACGTTGATGCCGTACTCCGCAAGCCGGTCGGCAAAGATCGCTGCCGCCATGCTCAAGCCAGACTTTGAAATACAATACTCCGCGCGTGAAGGCGAGGACATGTAAGCCGACACCGACGTAATGAAAACGATCTTAGGTTTCGCTTCGGACTGATTCTTCGTCTGATCGATCATCTGCCTCGCGACCCGTTGAGTCAGAAAGAACGCGCCTTTCAGGTTGGTAGACATGACACGATCAAAGCTGGCCGGCGTCGTTTCCAAAACATCGAGCCGCCGTTCGGGCGCAACACCTGCGTTGTTGACCAGTATATCGATGCGGCCAAACCGATCGACGACCGTTTTGACCATTTTTTCGTGGTCCTCAAGGATCGAGACATCGCCCTGAACCGGCAAGAAAGCAACGCCGCATTCTTCGACTCGTTGTTTGGCTTCAAATATGCTGCTTCCTGAGAGAACTCTCGAGCTTCCCGCGATGTCGTAGCCGGCTTTCGCAAGCTCGATCGCGATGCCGCGCCCTATGCCACGGCTTGCACCGGTGATGAAAGCTACTGGATATCTGTCGTTCAAAAGTTTTCGCCTCCACGAAACGCAAGGACACAGAATTAGTCACAGGTACAGAATTAGTCACAGGTAGGGAAGAGGGACTTGTCCCCGCCTTGTTGGTTTCAGTTGTTCAGGGCAGCGGGGACAAGTCCCTCGTCCCTACCTGTGATCATTTTCTGGCGGTTCTTGATCTGTTTAAGCCTCTCTGCCATTTCCGAGTTCTTGTAATTCGGATCGAGCGGATAACACCCTGACGGCAAGCCGTTGCGCGGAGCGGTTGTGCAATCGCTAAACGTGCGGCAGAGTCGTTTCCGTTCAAGCGTTCGGCCCTCCAACACATGAAGCGGCAATTCGGGATACGCCAGGACCATCCGTCCGAGCCCGATACTGTCAGCCCAACCTTCACGCACCGCTGCTTGCGCAACGTTCGGTAAGAATTCTTGCAAATAGCTGAAAGCCGTACCGACGATCAACACGTCGGGGAACTGCTGCTTCAGCCTTCGCGCGGCGTTCATTTGCCGCGCGACGCCAACCAACGGGTCCTCGGGTGGCAGATAGCCATCAGATGGCGGGAACAACGCCGGTCTCTGCACGTGCGGATTGTAGTAAGGTGATCCCGCCGAAATGTTTACGAGCTTGATGCCAAGCTCCCCGAGCAGTGATAGAAAGCGCGTTGCGTCGCTCAGATCGGGTTCAGCGGGATCACTCACGTTCACGCCAAAGGCCCATCGATAGGGCAACAGCTCAGCGAAGTCTTCGGGAATGCCGGGACCCGGCTTGCCAGGAGTCGAGCGCGCCGGATCAGGCCGAAACGGTACGATGTCGAATGCGGACAACCGCACGCCGATTTCAAGTCCCGGCGCCACCGAGCGTATTCCCTCAACAACCTCTCTCAAAAAGCGAGTGCGTCCTTCGAAGGCGCCGCCGTAATCACCCTCGCGCGCGTGGGCGCTCAGGAACTCGTGACCGAGATAACCGTGACAATGCTTAACATCAACGAAGTCGAAGCCAATGGCTTGCGCCGTGCGCGCCGCGCGATGAAACGCTTCGATGATCCCGCCTATCTCGCCATCGGTCAGCAACGGATAATCCGGGTCGAGGCCCAATCGCTTATCGAGAATCGGATGATGATAAAGGATACGAGGCTCGGGTCTGCCTTTGACGTTGGGCTGACAATATCGGCCCGAGTGCGTCAATTGAAGCCCGATAAGCAGCCCGTCGGTCGAGCCCGTAGCCTGGCGATGTTCGTCGAGCAACACGTCTCGCAATCGCGCGAGATCATCTCGCGTGTGATCGCCGACCATTAGTTGATTTGGATTGGCGCGGCCCTCGTGAAGCACCGCGACCGCTTCGCCGCCCCAGATCAGCTTCGCGCCGCTTCGTCCGAAATGTCGCCAACGGCGGGTTGTCAATTCGGTTGGACGACCATCAGCCGTACCGTCCCATCCCTCCATCGGATGAATGGCGAAACGGTTTCCGATTCTGACGCCGTTGAAGCTCAGCGGCTGAGCGAGCGGCGATTCGGTTCCTGCTGACACTTCATCATCACAGGGGATCGCGATATTGTGCTCTTCGAGATGGCTCTTGAATGACGAGACGTCTCGCAGGCTTCCGATGTGTAAGAAGTGATGTTCGAGCATTACACCGATCTGAACGCCACTAAGGCACGAAGTCACGAATGAGCACTAAGTTCTTTGTGCCACCTCGTGTCTTCGCGCCTTGGTGGCTTAATGTGGTTTTCAAGTTCACGCCGATACAACTGCGACCCCAGCATGTCCCGCGGTCGAAGTTCGTTTGAGCCGTGACACTGCCAACGCGCCAAGCAGGGCGATCGCGATCAATATCACGAAACCAAGTCTGTACGTGCCCGTCCTGTCGCGAACATAGCCGATCAACATTGGAGAAGTCGCTTCTGCAACCCCGTCGGCGGTCAACACGACGCCCATCAACCTGCCGAGACCTCTGACTCCAAAAAGCTCGGCCGCCATCAATGGTATGATCAAATACTCTCCGCCCAACCCCAGCCCGAATACCGCGGCGAACACATACATCGCGCCGGGACTCGACGCAAAGAACAGCATCGGGATTGCGGACGCCACCAGCAGGTAGATCAA
>WNGG01014354.1_pt1 | contig 16116 bp, 9 predicted proteins | sample 5400661 | NCBI WGS metagenome assembly WNGG01 (sample SAMN13153372, study PRJNA577476) | soil metagenome | isolation source: 100 cm soil or saprolite under Garry oak tree replicate 1 | place: USA:California | collected 2016-06-15 | reverse complement strand
GGACGACAACTCCGACGTCGCAGGCCGACGACATCGCGTCCGGCGACCTGCCCGGCGTGGGGAACCCGTGCGGCCAGGCGACGCCGGTGAACAACCTCGACGACACCGCGCCAAATCCCTCGGACGCCCCGCTGGAGGACGAGGGGCGTGCGATGGCGCAGACGGTGCACGACCTGGCACCGGGCGCGCACCTGGCGTTCGCCACCGCGTTCACCGGTGAGGAAGAGTTCGCCAGCAACATCAAGGCACTGGCCACCGCGGGCGCGAAGGTGATCGTCGACGACGTCACTTACGCCGAGGAGCCGATGTACCAGGACGGCATCATCTCGAACGCGGTCAGCTCCGTGACGGCCTCGGGCGTCTCCTACTTCACCGCCGCGGCGAACAACAACGTCATCTACACCGATGGCAACGGCGTCCGTCACAATGTCGGCTCTTATGAAGCGACCGGCGGCTACCGCCCGACCAGCTGCCCGGCGGCTTTCGCCGGCGCCGGCTATCTCGACTGCCACAACTTCAGTACGTCCGGCACCGACAACACGTACGGACTGACGATCAAGCCGGGGGGCTTCATCAACCTCGACCTGCAGTGGGCGCAGCCGTTCTCCGGCGTCACGACGGATCTCGACGCGGTCCTGCTCAACAGCGCCGGCAATGTCATCGCGGTCAGCAACCTCGACAACCTCGACAGCCAGGAGCCGTTCGAGCTGCTGCAGTACGGGAACAACACGTCGTCGTCGCAGGCGGTCCGGGTGGTGATCGGCCGCTTCCAGACCTCTGCCCCCGCCGCCAGGCCGCGACTCAAGTTCATCCACCTGGAGAACGGATCGACCGGGCTCACCTCGTTCGAGTACAACACCTCCAGCGGCGCGAACGCGATCGGCCCGACGATCTTCGGGCACAACGGCGCCGACAAGGCCGGCAGCGTCGCGGCGGTGCCGTACAGCGACGCCAACACGCCCGAGTACTACTCGTCGCGCGGGCCGGTCACGCTGCTGTTCAACCCCGTGAACGGCACCACGCCGGCCACGGCGCTCGGCTCGCCGCAGACGGTTGCCAAGCCTGACTTCGCCGCGACCGACTGCGTGCAGAACACGTTCTTCGGCAGCCCGAGCCCGCCCTACCGCTTCTGCGGAACGTCTGATGCTGCGCCGCATGCCGCCGGCGTTGCCGCTCTGTTGCTGCAGCAGGATCCCACGCTGACTCCGGCCCAGATGCGGACCAGGCTGGCCTCAACAGCGGCCACCGTCTCCCACGGCAGCACGACGAGTACCGGCGCCGGGCTGCTCGACGCCAACCCCGACGGCGACACGACAACGGCTCTGTCACCCTCGACGACCCTCGCGCACCCGGGGGACCCCGTCACGCTCACCGCCACGGTCTCGGCCAGCGTCGCCGGGACGCCGACCGGGACGGTGTCTTTCGTCGATGCGGGCACCGCGCTCGGGACGGTGCCGATCAACGGGTCCGGTGTGGCCAGTTTGACGACGTCGAGTTTGGCCTCCGGCCACCGCACGATCGTGGCGCGTTACAACGGCGACACCGACTTCAACCCCTCGTCGGCGACGACCAATGTCGCCATTGACGGAACGCCGCCGGTGGTATCGGTGTCCGAGCCGGCGCACCTGTTCCCGGCCTCGAAGACGATCACCGTCAAGTACTCGGCCACCGACACGATCTCCGGCGTCGCCAACTACGACGTCCAGCGCAAGATCGCGCCGTGGAACGGAGTGTTCACCACCTACACCACGATCCGGTCGCACGTCACGGAGACGACGCAGACGTTCACCGGAACCCCGGGCAACGAGTACTGCTTCAGCGTCCGCGCGACGGACAATGCCGGGAACCAGTCGGCCTGGAGCAGCGACCACTGCGTCGTGGTGCCCCTCGACGATCGGGACCTCGGGTTGGCCACTACCGGCTGGAGCCGCGGCACCTCGTCGGGGGCGTATCTCGGCACGGTCACCCGAACTACGACCGCGGGCGCGAAGCTGCGCAAGACCGGCGCGCAGCTCAACCGGATCGCGCTCATCGTGACGCAGTGCTCGACCTGCGGCCGCATCGCGATCTACTTCAACGGCACGCTGTGGCGCACGATCAGCACGTACGCGGCATCCACCCACTACAAGGTGGTTCTCATCCAGCCTCTGACGTACCTGAAAACGCGCACGATCGAGCTGAAGGCCGTCGACGCGGGCAAGAAGGTGATCGTCGACGGGCTCTCCGTCGCGCGGCAGTAGGCGTCAGTTGCCCGCTGCGGGGTAGTCGAACGTGCGGGTGTAGAGGTGCTCCGGCGTGGTGATGACCTCGCCGGTGATGCGATGGTCGCGTCCCACGTCGAGCCGGAAGTAGTAGCCCTGGTCGAGCATGGCGAAGGCGATCTCAGTCGAGTCGATGACGGTTACCGGCAGCGTCCCGGCGGTGGTGTACGGCTCGACAGACACGAAGTCGGGCCCGGTCAGGGCGTGGGTGTCGACGATCGGCGCTGGTCCGGACGTGTTGCTGGTGACGCTCTCGTGGACGAGCACCTTCGGCACCGCCCGCATCGCGTCCAGCACCTGCGTGAGCGCCCGGCTGTCGTCGATCGGCGGCCACGGCACCCGGAATGCGGCGGTGCCGCCGGCCCACGTCCGCGACGACGCCGTGACGGTGAGCGAGTTCGTGCCGCGCGCCCACTGCACCGGCCCGACGAAGCAGGACGGTCCGCACCGGCGTAGCGCGACAGGTCGAGCGCCCAGCCGCGCACTGACGTCGGTGCGCTTCTCGGCGGCGTTGCCGGACGGCGCGGGCACGCTGGTTCGCAGTTCCAGGCGGCCGTCGCTGGCGGTGACGTCGACGGTCACCTCGCCGTCGAGGGTCGCCAGCCGGACGACCGGCCCGGTGGGCGGCGGCGGCAACGCCACCGTCTGCGCTGCGCCCGGCACGGCCACCGAGACCAGCACGGCGGTGACGGCGAGGACACCGCCGAGCAGCAGCCGCTCGGCGTGGGCTGCCCGTCCGGGGCCGGGGGCGGCGCCATCGGCCCGAAGCGGGCTGGCCAGCCGGATCCGCCATCTGGCAGCGAGCGCACATCCAACGACAGCCACGACCAGCGCCATCTTGCCGACGAGCAGCCGGCCGTATCCGGACGTGACGAGCGCCGACGCCCGGGGCAGCGCCACGATCGCCGAGACACCGCCGGTGACCGTCACGAGCAGCAGCAGCGCGAGTGCCAGCCGCCCGTACTCGATGAGGACGCGATGCGCGGCGGCCCGGTGCCCGCGCCACCGCCACGCGACGGCGACCACGTTCCACAGCGCGCCGACCCACACCGCAGCCGCGGCCAGGTGCACGACCAGCAGCGCGAGGCCCGCGCCGCCGCCGATCTCGTGCAGGTGGCTGCGCCGTCCTTCGGCGGCGACGACCGCGAGCAGCGGCAGCGCGGCGGCGGCTTGCAGCCGGGGCCGTGTCGCCAGCACCGCGGCGAGGGCGAACGCGGCGACCTCGGCCGCGCTCACCCGTCCGGCGCTACTGGCGAGCAGCGCGTGTATCGACGGGTGCGTCAGTCCGGCAACCACGTCGCCGCCGCCCAGCACGTGCGCCGACAAGCCCAGCGCCGCTAGTGCACCGACGGCACTGGCGGCGGCCACCGGAGCCCGGACGGGCGCGAGCTGCCGGCCGACCGCTGCCGCCTTGCGGATCACCCGCCTGGCAACCCACTGCCCGGCCAGCCCGCCCAGCCCGATCGACAGCGCGGCGAACAAGACCCAGCGCAGCACCGCGGCGGCGGCCAGCCCGCGGGTCTGCGTCGGCTGGCTGAACGAGACGGCGGCGGCTCCGACAGCGAACGAGTAGCTGCCGCCGACGACATCACCGTCTTCGGCGACGACCTGCCAGGTCACCGCGTACTGCCCGCGCGCGAGCGGACGTGGCACGGCGGCCGTGAGCCAGCGATCGCCGTTCGACAGCCGCGCCGCGCCCAACTCGACGGCCCCGCCCGGGCCGTCCACCCGAAGCGGGGTGCCCCGGACGCTCACTGGCTGGTCGAACACCAGGGTCAGCGCCGGCGGGCTGCTCGCCACCGAATAGCCGGCAGCGGGCGTCGTCGTGAGCAGGGACGCGTGCGCGCTCGCAGGCGTCGCCGGCACCAATACGAAGGCCATCGCCGCGACGACGAGCAGCGACCGCAACGTGCCCTACACGCGCGCGGCGAGGTCGCCGGCGGCCGGGCTCGCGGCGCGATGGGTCGCTCGGCGCGTGGCATGCGAAGCGACCAGGAAGCCGAGCAGTGCGGTGCCCGCCGCGACCGCTTCAGCCACGGCGGAAAGGGTTTTCTCGCCGTACCAGCTCGGTTCGTACATGTCCGGGATCGGCCCGATCGCGCCGAGGTCGTAGTTGGCGTAGATCATCACGCCGGCGAGCGCCGACGCCCCGACGACGAACGCGAGCGCCCAGATCAGGCGCCGTGCCCATGGCAGCCCCAGCACCAGCAGTGCAGCCAACGCCGACACCGCTGCCTCGATGCGGAACAGGTCGCCCTGGCTCAGCCCGTCCGATCGGTTGTGTGCGTAAAGGTCGATCAGGTCCGCGTGGACGTACGAGTCGATCGCGAGTGCGGCCGCCGTGGCCAGCCGCAGCGTCCAGTCGATGACGTACCGCGCTGCTCGCATTGGAGTCCTCCGAGTGGATGAGTCCTGTGGCCGGGCGGCCGGGTCCGCCCGGCCACAGGAGCGTGTGGCGCTCAGTAGCCGCCGTAGCCGCCGCCGGTGTCGGACGACGACTGGCCGGAGCTCGGCGCCGGCGCCGCGACGCCACTGGCGGTCGCCGCGTGCCAGATGAAGCTCGTGCCGTTGAAGCTGTCCTTCTGGCCCTCGCCGCTGACGTCACCGGCGGCGTGGTCGAACGAGAACGTGTAGAGCGGCTCGCCGTTGAATGCGACCTGGCTGGCGCCGTCCGGCCGCTTCACCGTCCCGAGCTTCGCCGAGACCGCGGACGGCCCGGTCGGTTTCTGGCCGGCGTCGACGGTCAACGGCGTCCAGATCGCCAGGCAGTCCTTGGTCGAGCAGAGGATCTTGCCGGACATCTCCTGCTCGGACGTATACAGCGTCCGGCCCTTGGCGTCCACGAGCACGTCGCCGGTGCCGGACACGTTGCGCGTGGCGACCGTCATGTTGCTCGAGCCGCCGCCTTGCGCCGGTTGCGCGGGCGATCCGTTGTCGGACTTGCTGCTGCATCCGGCCAGTACAAGCGCACCGATGCCGGCGCCTACCAGCCAACTGCCTGTGATCGTCATTTTCGGGTTCCTCCTGTGTCGGATCACTTGGTCTTGTGCGGCACGACGATGCGCACCAGTTGGCGGCCGTCTGTCGTGACGACGTCGAGCTCAGTGAGCTGGTCGGCCCGGATCGCGGTCGTGCCCGGGACACTGGCCGTGCCCTGGTAGCTGGCCACCCAGGTGGCGGCGATGTCGGAGCGCCCGTCGCGCGAGTGTGCGATCAGCGAGCACTCCTGGCCGGCCGCGACCCAGCTCAACGTCAGGTGCAGTTCGGTGCCCCACGTGCGTCCGGTCAGGGTGACCGCCGCGTCCGCGTGACTGCGCGGATCGACCGTCCGTAGCACCGTGTGTGTCGGCGATCGGTGCGTATCGAACGCTCCGCTGGCGACGGTCACGGTGCCCGCAATAGTCACCGCGGCCGCTGCCCCGAGCAGCAGGGCCACCGGGCGGCGCGGCCGGTGGGTGCGCTTCGCGGTGTGCATCGAGGCGAGCAGCCGGTCGAGCAGGAGCGACGGCGGGCGGCTGTCCGTTTCCGCGCCAGGGTGTGCGGTCGCGCCGAGGCGCTCGATGCCTTCGAGGTCGACGCTGCGCAGTAGCGCCGGGATCCAGGACAGGCTGACCACCTCGTCCTGGCAGATCGAGCACCCGGCGATGTGCGTGCGCAACGCCTCGGTCTCGTCCGGTTCGAGGGCGTCGAGCACGTAGGCCCCCACCCAGGTCTGCATGTCACACGTCATGGACCAGTCACCCCGCGTTCCTGCAGGGCCAGCCGGAGCGCGCGCAGCGCGTAGAACACGCGCGACCTCGCGGTCCCTGCCGGCAGGCCACGTTCGACAGCGATCTCCGCCGCCGTACGTCCCCGGTAGAAGTAGTCGATGAGCACGGCACGATGTGCCGGGGTCAGTGCCTGCAGGGCGTCGGTGACGATCGCGGCGCTCAGCGCGGCGTCGATCGTGTCGGTGCCGTCGATCGTGTCGGCGGCCGCGGCGGCCTCGGCCGGTTCCTCGAGTGCCTCCGCCGGCCGGGCCGATCGCGCCCGGTAGGCGTCGACGACTAGGTGGCGGGCCGTCGTGAACAGCCACGGGCGAACCCGATCCGCGGACAGCTCGTCGGCGTGGCGCCAGGCGCGCAGCAGTGTCTCCTGCACGATGTCCTCGGCCAGCGACCGGTCGCCGCCCATCAGGCGCTGCACGAACGCCAGGAGCGGCGCCGCGTGCTCCTCGTAGAGCGCGCGGACCAGCTCCTCGCCGCCGTCCAGCTGCGTCCTGCTCACACTTAGATCTACGGCTCGGGCCGGTGGGATGCTCATTGCTCGCGCAACTTCGGCTGTGACGCCCGTCCCGTCGCGCCACGGCATCGGCATCCGGCCTCGTTCGGCCCTCGCCCGCCGACCTGCCAGTTTCGCCTACAGCGTAAGGGGAATCTCGGCTCGACAGCTCCGTAGCTGATCGAATAGGCTCGCACGCATGTTCGAGGTCGAGGCGCCGCCGCTGAGCGTTGCGGAGATCGCCGACGACCCCGACCAGACCGCCGCCTGCCTCGCCGGGGACCGCCCCGGTCCCGACGCGGTGGCCGCGATCTCGATGCTCGACCCGGCCACATTGAGCCACGCCGGGCGGATCGACCTGCTCGTCGCGCTGGAGCGTCAGCAGGCCTGGCTGGCGGCCAGGCAGCAGCGGGTGCTCGCCGCGATGGCCGACCACGCCGACTCGGCGGCCGACCCGCTCGACCGCACCGGCACATCCTGGGTCCGCGAAGACGTCGCCTGCGCGCTGCGGCTTTCCGCCCTCACCGCGCAGTCCCGGCTGCACACCGCCACCGACCTCGCCCACCGGCTACCCCGCACCCTGCGCATGCTCGACCACGGCGCCATCACCTACCTACACGCCCGCGCCCTGACCGACGCCGTCACCGCCCTGGACCCCAAGACCGCCACCGAGGTCGAAACCCGGGTCCTGGCCAAGGCCAGCGAACAGACCCTGGCGAACTTCAAGGCCAGCGTGCGACGCGCCGTCGCCACCACAACCCCGGCCACGATTGCGGCGCAACGCCACCACGCGATGACCGAACGGCGAGTCTGCCTCAGCGCCCGCGAGGACGGCATGAGCGAACTGTGGGCGCTACTCCCCGCCGAAGGCGCCGCCGCCGTCATGACCGCCGTCGACGCGCTGACCTCGGCCACCCCCGCCAGCGACACCCGCACCGCCGACCAGCGCCGCGCCGACGCCCTCGTCGACCTCGCCATCACCGCACTGCACGACCCGCTGCTGCCCAAAGCACACCGCATGCGCCCCGCCGTCCAGGTCACCCATCGCCCTGTCCACCCTGCTCGGCCTCGACAACCAACCCGGCGAACTCGCCCGGCACGAACCCATCCCCGCCCCGCTCGCCCGCCGCATGCACCTTCCCCGGCTGTCGCAGACCCGCCCACCGCTGCGACCTCGACCACCAACAACCCGCATCAACAGGCGGTTCGACCAGCGCCGATAATCTCGCCGCCCTATGCCGGCGACACCACCGCGCCAAACACCAAGCCGGCTGGCGGGTGGCCCGCCACGAAACCGCATCCCATTGGACGAGCCCTACCGGTCATCGCTACCAATCACGCCCACCGGCATACCCCATCGACCACACCCACGAAATCGACCCCGACCCACCGCCGTTCTGATCCGGGACGCCAGCCGCTCGGTGCCGCTCAGTCGAGTTCGGCGGGGGCTTGCGCGAACTGTGCCGTGTAGAGACGTGCGTATGCGCCGCCTGCCGCGAGCAACGACACGTGCGTGCCTTGCTCGACGATGCGCCCGGACTCCATGACCAGGATGAGGTCGGCGTCGCGGATCGTCGAGAGCCGGTGCGCGATCACGAAGCTCGTTCGTCCCGAGCGCAGCGAGTTCATCGCACGCTGGATGAGCACCTCGGTTCGCGTGTCCACCGAGCTGGTCGCCTCGTCCAGGATCAGGATGGCGGGCTCGGCTAGGAATGCCCGAGCGATCGTGATCAGCTGCTTCTCGCCCGTGCTGACCGTAGCGCCCTCGTCGTCGAGCACCGTGTCGTACCCGGACGGCAGGGTGCGCACGAACCGGTCGACATGGGTGGCCCGCGCCGCCTCGACGATCCGCTCGTGACTGGCGTCCGGCAAGCCGTAGGCGATGTTCTCGGCGATCGTCCCGCCGAACAACCAGGCGTCCTGCAACACCATGCCGGTTCGAGAGCGCAGATCCTCACGGGTCATCGCGGCGATGTCGACGCCGTCGAGCGTGATCCGCCCGGACGTGACCTCGTAGAAGCGCATCAGCAGGTTGACCAGCGTGGTCTTGCCCGCCCCGGTCGGCCCCACGATGGCGACGGTCTGCCCGGGCTCGACGCGCAGCGAGACGTCCTCGATCAGCGGAACGTCCGGCAGATACCGGAAGCTGACGTGCTCGAACTCGACCCGCCCCCGGACGTCCACAGGCCGCGACGGGGCAACCGGGTCCGGATCCTGCTCGGACGCGTCGAGCAGTGCGAACACCCGCTCGGCGGACGCGACTCCGGACTGCAGCAGGTTGGCCATGCTGGCAACCTGCATGATCGGCTGGCTGAACTGCCGCGAGTACTGGATGAACGCCTGCACCTCGCCGATCGACAGCGCCCCCGACGCCACCCGCAGCGCGCCCACCACCGCGACCAGCACGTAGTTGATGTTGCCGATGAACATCATCGACGGCTGGATGCATCCGGAGATGAACTGCGCCCGGAAACTCGCTGCGAACAGCGTGTCGTTGTGATCTGCGAACGTCCGCTCAGCCTCCTCGCGGCGCCCGAATACCTTCACCAGCGAGTGGCCGGTGTACATCTCCTCGATGTGCCCGTTGAGCCGCCCGGTCGTGCCCCACTGCTTGACGAACTGCGGCTGCGCCGCCTTGCCGATCCGCGCCGCGACGAACACCGACACCGGCACGGTGACGAGCGCGATCAGGGCTAGCAGCGGCGAGATCACGAACATCATGGTCAGCACGCCGACGATGGTCAGGAGCGACGTGACGATCTGGCTCAATGTCTGCTGCATCGTCTGCGAGATGTTGTCGATGTCGTTGGTGACGCGGCTGAGCACCTCGCCGTGCGGCTGCTGGTCGAAGTAGCGCAACGGCAACCGGGCGAGCTTGGCCTGCGCCTGCTCGCGCAACCGGAACGTGCACCGCTGCACGATGACCGTCACCAGCCGTCCCTGCAGCAAGCTGAAGATCGACGCGCACGCGTAGATCACCGCGACGAACAGCAACACCTGCCCGACCCGGTCGAAGTTGATTCCGCTGCCGGGCACGAGGTTCATCGCGTTGAGCATGTCGGCGAGGGTGCCGTGGCCCTGCTGACGCAGCCGGATCACGATCTCGGCCTTGGACTGATCGGAGTCGAACTGCCGGCTGAGCATTCCGGTGAAGATCAGGTCGGTGGCGTGCCCGAGCAACCGTGGTCCGAGGACGCTCAGCGCGACGCTGGCTGTGGCGAGCAGCAGCCCGAGCGCGATCAGTGGACGTTCGGGTCGCATGGTGCCCAGCAACCGGCGGCTCGAGCCACGGAAGTCCAGCGACTTCTCGGTGGACATGCCGGCCATGAAGGCGGCCGGTCCCCGCCCGATCGGCATCCCGCGAGCCGGGCCGGGACCGCGCTGCGGCGACGGCCGCTCCCCCGGAGGCGCGGTCGGCGGGGCGCTCATGCCGCGGCCTCCTGCTCGGTCAGCTGCGACAGGACGATCTCGCGGTAGATCTCCGACTCGTCCATCAACTCGTCGTGCGTCCCGGTGGCGACGACCTGGCCGTCGTCCAGCACGACGATGTGGTCGGCGTGCCGGATCGTGCTGACCCGCTGCGCCACGATCACCACGGTCGCCTCGGCTGTCTCACGGATCAGCGCGGCGCGCAGGGCGGCATCGGTCGAATAGTCGAGGGCGGAGAACGAGTCGTCGAACAGGTAGATCTCCGGACGCCGGACGAGTGCGCGCGCGATCGCGAGACGCTGCCGCTGACCACCGGACACATTGGTCCCGCCCTGGGCGATCGGGGCGTCCAGACCGTCGGCCATCTCGGCGACGAACTCGCGCGCCTGCGCGATGTCGAGTGCGTGCCAGAGCTCCTCGTCGGTCGCGTCCGCCCGGCCATAACGCAGGTTGGACGCGATGGTGCCGGAGAAGAGGTACGGCTTCTGCGGCACGAGGCCGACCGCGTCCGACAGCACGGCAGGATCCAGCGAGCGCACGTCGACACCGTCGACCAGCACGGCGCCGCCGGTCGCGTCGAACAGCCGGGGCACCAGGTTGAGCAGCGTCGTCTTGCCGGCGCCGGTGCTGCCGATGATGGCGGTCGTCTCGCCCGGACGGGCCACCAGGTCGATGCCGCGCAGCACGGGCTCCTCGGCGCCGGGGTAGCGGAACTCGACGTCGTGCAACTCGACGAGGCCGCGCAGCCCCGTTGTCGGCACCGGATCAGAGGGCGGGACGACGCTCGACTCGGTGTCGAGCACCTCCTCGATACGCTCGGCGCACACCTCGGCGCGCGGCACCATCACGAACATGAACGTGGCCATCATGACCGACATCAGGATCTGCATGAGATAGCTGAGGAACGCAGTCAGCGAACCGACCTGCATGCCGCCGCTCTCGATGCGGTGCCCGCCGAACCAGACGACGGCCACGCTCGACACATTCATCACGAGCATCACCGACGGGAACATCAGCGCCATCAGCCGTCCGACACCGATCGACACGTCGTACAACTCGGTGTTGGCCGTCGCGAACCGTTCCTGCTCGCGCCGGTCGCGGACGAACGCCCGGATGACGCGCACGCCGGTGATCTGCTCGCGCAGTACGCGGTTGATGCCGTCGACGCGGGTCTGCACCTGCCGGAAGAGCGGACGCATCCGCGAGATGATCACCGCGACGATCACGCCGAGCAAGGGCACGACGACCAGCAACAACGACGACAGCGGCACGTCCTGGTTGAGCGCCATCAGGATGCCGCCGACGCACATGATCGGGGCCGACACCATCAGCGTGAACGTCAGCAGCGCCAGCATCTGGACTTGCTGGACGTCGTTGGTGGTGCGCGTGATCAGCGACGGCGTGCCGAAGTGCCCGACCTCGCGGGCGGAGAAGTCGTGCACGCGATGGAAGACCGCTGCCCGGACGTCGCGCCCGACCGACATTGCCGTCCGCGCACCGAGGTAGACGCCGCCGACGGAGCAAACGATCTGCACCAGCGTGACGGCGAGCATCATGCCGCCCAAGTGAATGATGTAGCCCGTGTCGCCCTTGACCACGCCGTTGTCGATGATGTCGGCGTTCAGGCTCGGCAGGTACAGCGTCGCGAGCGTCTGCACGAGCTGCAACCAGACGACAAGCCAGACGGTGCGCCGATACGGGCGCAGATAGGCGCGCAGCAGCCGGATCAGCACGACGTTGCTCGCATTACGGGTGGCACCCGGCCAGGCTAACCGGGGCGGCGGACGATCTTGGCGGACATTCAGCATCCGCACAGATCGCGCCGCCATCAGCGTCCGGCGCGGCCGCCGTCGTCGAGCTGTGCGCGAAGGAGTATCCGCGGCGGGCTTCGCAATGCCCATGCCACTGACCGGCTCGGTGACGGCGACTTGACCCTGGATACCCCATGGGGGTATCAAGGTTGAATGCTCGACGCCTACCACGCCCTGTTGCACGCACTGCAGGTCGCCGGATCGATGACCTGGCAGGTCACCTGGTCGCTGATCCTCGGGTTCACGCTCTCCGCGGTGATCGAGGCGTTGGTGCGCAAGTCGACGATTGCCCGGCTGCTGCCCGACGACCGGCCGCGCAGCCTGGCCACCGCCACCGGGCTGGGTGCGGCCTCGTCGTCCTGCTCCTACGCCGCGGTCGCGCTCGCACGGTCGCTGTACCGCAAGGGCGCCGACTTCACCGCGGCGATGGCGTTCCAGTTCGCGTCGACGAACCTGGTCATCGAACTCGGCCTGATCCTGGCGCTGCTGATCGGCTGGCAGTTCACCCTGGCCGAGTTCGTCGGCGGACCGCTGATGATCCTGTTCCTCGCGCTGCTGTTCCGGCGATTCCTCACCACTCGGCTACGCGAGGCGGCGCGCGTCCAGGCCGAGCGGGGCCTGGCCGGGTCGATGGAGGGCCACGCCGCCATGGACATGAGCATCGCGTCCGGCGGCAGCTTCTGGCGGCAGCTTCGCAGCCCGGCCGGGTTCACGTCCGTCAGCCACAACTTCGTCATGGAGTGGGCGGCGATCCTGCGCGATCTGGCCATGGGCCTGCTGATCGCCGGAGCCGCCGGGGCGTGGATCCCGGAGTCGTTCTGGCAGCACCTGTTCTTCACCGACCATCCGCTGGTGGCCAAGATCTGGGGACCGCTGATCGGCCCGCTCGTCGCGGTCGTCACGTTCGTCTGCTCGATCGGCAACGCACCGCTCGCCGCGGTGCTCTGGAACGGCGGCATCAGTTTCGGCGGCGTGATCAGCTTCATCTTCGCCGACCTGATCATCATCCCGTTGCTGTTCATATACCGGAAGTACTACGGGGCGCGGATGGCATGGTTCCTGTTCGGCACCTTCTACGCCACGATGGTCGCCGCCGGATATGTCATCGAGTTCGTCTTCGGTCCGCTCGGGTTGATCCCGGACGGCCCGCGAAACGCGAACGTCGGCGACGACGGCGTCCGGTGGAACTACACCACCGTGCTGAACATCGTGTTCCTACTGCTCGCCGCGGCCCTGGTCTGGCGGTTCTTCGCCACCGGCGGCCGTGCGATGCTCAAGATGATGGGCGGCTCGCCGGACGGCATGGACCACGGGCACGACCAAGGGCACGAGGCGCACGCGCGCCGCGAGCATTCGACGTGATCAGTAGGCGAACGGCTCCAACTCGGCGCCGAGCGGGCCGATCGCATATCCGGTGCGCGTCGACGGGTCCAGCTGCACGTAGGCGCCCAGGTCGAGCCGGAACACGTTGTAGAAATTGAACCGCTCGATGCGCGAGACGATGTGGCCCTGCGGGTCCACGATCAGGATGCTCGACAGCGCGTTGTTGTTGGACGTCTGCCCGAGATAGTCCGGACCACCGATCTCCTCGATGGCGAGGCGGCTGTGCACCGAGTCAGCTGCCGGATGCATGTACGGCCCGCCGCCGGGCGCGACGTCGATGCCGGCGCCCGACCCGAGGTCGTAGACGCCGAAGTCGGTGTTGAGCGAGCCGCTGATCGCCGTGTTCGTCGATTCGTCGACGGCCAGCCCTTCGGCGAAGAAGGTGGTGACGCCGGGGATCGTCCGCAACGAGCCGTCGCTGAGATGCACCGAGACGATGGACGGCGGGCCGCCGAGGTTCGCCACGTCGGCGAAGACGACGAGCGCGTCGCCGGTCTTCGTGTTCTGCGCGACGCCGCCGGCGATCGGGAAGCTCATGGCGCTCAGCGCCGGGGCGAGGCTTCGAGAAGGCCCGAACGTGTTCTGCCCGATGTTGCTGGTGAAGACCCGGTATGTCGACGCGTCCTTGCCGGCGAACACCGCGGTGTCGTCCGTCGTCTGATTCGCTGCCGGGCAGGCGATCTCGTCGGACTGCACCGGCGGCGTCCACGTGCCGGCCTGGTGCCCGGCCGAGAGCACCTTGAACGCGTCGCCCGACGAGCTGCTCTCGTCGTAGAGGCCGACGTCGCCGTGGAACATGCCTGGGCAACCGCCCAGCAGCGTCCCGTATAGAGCAGTGGACGACGACACGACGGTGGACGTGATCGCGTTGGTCGTGCCGAACGTCTGCACCGATCCCAGCAACTGCCCGGACGCGGTGATCTGGTCGGACGTGAGGAAGCCGCCAGTGCCCTGGCTGCTGATCCCGTAGCCGTTGACGACGCTGCCGCCGTCGGCGGGCTGGACGCCGTCCATGCTCGCGGCGCTCACCCCGCTTGCCTCGCCGATCACGGCACCGCCCCGGGTGGCCAGGACGCGCACGACATGCGTCATCGCCGGGTACATACCGAGCGAGCCGCTGTTCAACGTGGCCGTGCCGTGCGTCTCGGGCAACGGGGTGAACGCGACCGAGCCGAAGTCGGTGGCGATCTGGTCGCGCTTGCTGCCGTTCGGGTTGTTGAACGGGTTGTAGTTGTTGAAGTTCGTCGGGCCGGCGGCGCTGACCTCGACGATCGCGCCGGTGGCGCCGTCCACGGAGCGCACGTCGTACCCGAGCTGGAACGAGCCGTGGTACGGCACGTCGACGAAGTGGCTCGGCGTCGATCCCTGGTAGGACAGCAGCGGCACCGCGGGCTGCGTCGCGACGGCGGGCCCGACGCGGGTGAACGCGAACGTCGAGTAGTTCGTGCTCGACCGGCCGCCCGGGCCGGACTGCACACCGACGCCGTAGATCCCGGCGCCGGGCAGCGCCGACACGGGCACCTGGACCGTCCCGGACGGGGCGCTGAGCGGCGCGGTGTACGAGGGCCGGAAGAACTGCCCGGTCACCGGGTCGACCCGGCCGGGCTCGGAGACAACCAGGGTCGGGTCGACCGGGTTGGCGACGTGGCTGATGTCGTAGCTGACCGGGATGTTCGCTCCGCTCGACACCGCCGGGACGATCGGGGCGAGCCCGTTGGGCGCCGTGCCGTCCGTCGGGCCGAACGTGAGCGTGATCGGCGCGCTCGCCACGACCTTCCCGCCGTGGGACGCGGTGTAGACGACCTGCACGGTGCGCGAGTCCGGCGACACGAGGGGCAGGCCCGCCGAGCCGAGGATCGCGGCCGGTTGCAGGCGGGCCCACGGCGTGGTGGCGAGGGTCGCGTTGGGGCCGGCCAGCTGATAGGTATTGCCGCCTGCGGGCAGGCCGACCCAGTCCGGGGCGATCGTGATCCAGGCGTCGCGCAGCCGGCCGGCCAGTGAGATGGCGCCCGGATCGGTGACGGTCGAGATCGTGCCGCCCAGGGCACTGGCCTGCTGGCGCTGCTCGACGGCAACCCGCGGCGCGGACGGGGTCGTTCGGATATCGGCGGCGTCGAGCAGGGTCGCCACGGCCCTGCCGACGTCGACCTGCGGGCCGACGTTCAGGTCGACGTCCGACTGCGGTAGCGCGGGCACCGGGGCACCTGTCTGCGCCAGGAACTGCCGGACGTTCGCCGGGTTACCAGGCAGCTGCTTGTTACCCGTCAGCTTGGCAACCTGCAAGACGACGGCAGCCGCCGCCGCGACCTCGGGCGTCGAGGCCGAGGTGCCGCCTTCGTTCAGCACCTGGACGGACTTGGCGTCGGCGCCGAAGGGGTGCGCCAGGCTGAGCACGTTGTCGCCCGGGGCGGACGCGTTGAGCCGCGAGCCGTACGCGCTGGCGAAGTTGCGCTGGCCGTTGTACCTCGTCTCCGGAAAGGCGTGCTGGGCGACGAGCGCCGCGTTGCGCGGGTCGTGCGGTTGCGCCGAGAAGATGTCGTCCAGGGTGGTCGACCCGACGTCGATCGCGCCGGAGTCGACGTCCAGCGACGGCACGCTGGAGAACCCGACGTCGCCCAGGCTCGTCGCCTGGCCGGCAGAGCGTGCGACGTCCGTCGCGGCGCTGCCGCCCGACGGCGGCACCGCCGCGTTCGTGAACGAGCGCAGCCCGTCGCCGCCGGATATGCAGACCACGACGTGATAGGAGTGCACGATCGTCGCGACGACGGCCTGGCTCATCGGGTCGTCTTCGAGGAAGCGTCCGGAGAAGCCGAACTGGTCGTAGCCGAACGCGAGCGATGCGGTGATGACGTCCGGACGGGGGCTCTGCCGGGCCGCCGCCAGGAACGCCGCGTCGACATCGGTCACGGCGCCACCGGCCGCGCCCGGGATGACGAGGCGGTACTTGGCGCCGGGCGCGATGCCGAGCAGGT
>WNGG01006032.1_pt1 | contig 16116 bp, 17 predicted proteins | sample 5400661 | NCBI WGS metagenome assembly WNGG01 (sample SAMN13153372, study PRJNA577476) | soil metagenome | isolation source: 100 cm soil or saprolite under Garry oak tree replicate 1 | place: USA:California | collected 2016-06-15 | reverse complement strand
AAAAATCGCGTTCTGATGATTGCAGACCCGATCCATGTGGTCTTGAGCGTAGGCTTTGATGGTAGGACGAGAACGCCGTCGAGATAATTGCCACCTCTCGTGACAGCGCCCATTAAGCGTCGAGGGTTGCATAGGTCGAGCCCGAGAGTCCTGATCTCCTTCTTGACAGTAAGATTGCGCGTCATGATTATTGTCTAAGCTTGGCCAGAGCGATCTCCACTAGGGCGGAGAAGCTCTTGCTGGAGTCAAGGTTCTCCGACTTGAGACATACCACGATTTCCTCGAGTGTGATCATTTTCTGCAACCACACGTGGCCTAGCAAGGCCTCCAGACTGTTAGCGACATCTCCTCGGCCTACTCGTCTCGGGAGACGCTTTCTCAGTCCAGCCTTTGCCGCTGCATCTGCGAGGATCTTGTCTTGGACTTTTGTTCCTCTCGGTCGACCCGTGGTTTCTGTTAGAGCTATCGAGTAGGCGAAGTTCAGGAGAGAGTCTCCGAACTGGGCGAGTCCGGTGTCGGTGAGAATCTTGCCAAGATGCTCGTCGTTCAACTATGATCACTCTGACAATTGTCCATGGGCTATTGAAGGTGCTCATTTGAAGAGGATGGATGGTAACTCGTTTAGTGAGGTTATTATCGACTCAGCGCCCGCCTCTTCTAATTCTTCTCGTGAATAGAATCCCTGGGGCAGTCCTATCGTTTTTGTCCCCGCCCGTTTTCCGCCCATCATGTCTACGGGCTCGTCTCCGACGACAAAACAGTCTCTTGGCTTGAGGTGGAACTCCTCGATCGCCTTTAGGTAGGGTTGCGGTGATGGTTTGAATTCCGCAACTTGCTCTGGGGTAATCGCGCAACTGAAGTAGTCTCCTAGTTTCCACGTGTCCAAACGCCTGGTGAGCCGTGTTTTTCGTACGAAAGTCACTAAGCCCATGATGAACCCTTTCTGACGAAGTTGTTCCAAGAGTCTGACTAGAGCTTTTCCGGGTCCCGTCTCATCCATTTTAGCCTCTAGCTTCTCGAAGAATCTAGCGCGAACCTCCTCGTCGCGTTCGAGTCCTTGTTCTCGGGCGAGTGAGACGGCCAGTCCGCTTATCTTAAGCGTCTCTCGTGCTTGCCCACCTCTGATGAGGTTTCGGGCCAGCTCGAGAGCTTCGTAAGCTGCGACTGTGAGGTTGAATTCTCTGAGGGTCTCTTCGATCAGGGAAATCCAGAGTCTCCAGTCTCCGTAAAGTGTGCCATCAAAATCGAAGATGATGCCCCTCGATGGCAGAAGGCGGTCTCCGGCTAGCTTTCAGCTTCAGCCGTTACTGCGGCACTGAACTTTTCTATGAATTCCTCGGTGTCCGAGTGGACCTTTTTCGCGGCTCGCTCCAAAGCTTTCTCAGCGGAGGACTCGCCTTTCATTCTCAAGGTTATGACGGGTTTGGTGAAGAGTGGATGTGGAAGGTCGTAGCCTGCCCAGTCCACTGTCTTGTCTTCAAGGAGCGCGTCCTGCATCAGATGGCCGAAGGTGTGTCCTTCTCCTTCCATCTCAACCTTGAGGAATCCCTTGGATTTCTTCAAGACGTTGACCTTCAACTTGGCACGTTGCCTCCTGCCCCAAAGTCTTCTGCCAGTCGTCTTCTCTCAACATTTAGGCACAGCGTACAGCGGAGAATTCGTCCTGACAGTACGAGCTCGCCTCCGCACCTCGAGCAGTAGGCTTTGATCACGCCCATGTCCCGTCCGACGGTTGTCAGCTTCGGGATCCGCTGGCTCACATCGATTACTTTTCCCCGGATAATGTCGTTTGGTTTGCAGACATCGCCCATGAAGCGCTCGAATCTCGGGCTAGAGTTGGAGATATGCAGCATGCCTGTGAACGGTGGTTGCAGCTTGTGCCCGTCAACTACGACGATGTTGATGATGGCCATTTTCTCTTGGACCTTTTCAACGACGCCTATGATTGTGGATCCTTCCTCGGGGACGATCGGGGGTCCTGCGGAGGTTTTTACCGAGACTACGTGACGGTTGGAATCCACTGCGGCTACTCCGGTCTGGGATGAGTAGACTGTTCCTTCCACCTCGACTGTCCCGCGACCCGGCATGAACTCCTCGACGACGCCAAGCTTTACTCCTGGAACAACGAATTGTCCGTCCAGCTTCTTTATCATGGCTGTTCTGGTAACCTTTTCAGGAACCGCTCTATTCCGCCTACCCGATTCTTATAGTCTTGTCTTGAGACGAGATAACGTATCGTAATACGAACACGTGGTGGCCAATTGAGTCTGGGGCGGGACTGCGAGTCTAGAATCGTGTGGCCTATCGCATTTTTTGCCCGCATTCTGGACAGAATTTGGTCCCGGCGGCGACCGGTTTTCCGCAGTTGGGACAAGACGTCGTAGCTTGCGTGGGAGGCGCCACGAACATAGTGGCTCCGCAGTTAGGGCAGAATCGGGCTCCTTGTTGAACACCGTTTCCGCATTTGGGGCATGCGACGAGTGCTGCCTGGGGTTGCACAGATGGCTGCATTTGTGCGTTCATCACTTGTGGGATGAGGACCATTCCTGCTCCCAAGCCCGCGCCTGGAGACGAGCCGATGCTTGCCCCAATGTCCTTAGCGGTCTCCATCCTCAACACGTCTGAGGTGGCTGCCTTCTGTTTGATCCAGAAGAGTCAATCAACGAGGTCAGTTCCGATTCTTTTCAGAGCGTCGTTGATGTTGACTTTCACGGTAACCGATGCTTTGTCGAGTTGAGTGAATGCGGTTTGAAGATCGTATTTTGACATTTCATCGATGACTCTTTCGTTGATGAAGCCTCGGATGAAATCGTCCACTTGCTGAGTAGTATAGGCCCCTTGTCCCCCGACAACCTCGTTAACGAACAAGTTGGCGTCGGTTACTCTAAACCATGCAGCTCCATGAACCATCAGGGGAGCTAGCTCTGTCGTCTGCGCCTTCGCCCCCCACTTACCAGCGAACTGTTTCGTGGAGACGTATATGACGGTGGCTGTGAAGGGTGTCTTGCCGCCGAAGAATATTCGGTATGCCGAAGTTATGAGAGGCAGGTTGAGAGTAGTAAGGGTATGCCTCCCTGGAGGGAAGACGTCGTATGCTTTACCGTCTTTGAGAAAGACCGCCGTCTCATATTCATGAACGACTAACTGTGCGGCATTGGTGATCTCTTCTACTGGGTACCGCCAGACGATGTCGTCTGGGCCTGCCGCTCTCCATTCTATGACTTGAGGCATTACTGCTGGACTCCCAAGATTACGTCCTTGCGTCCATTATATGCAGTCTCAAGCGCGTCGACAGCTTTCATCGCTTCGGAGATCTTTCCTTTAGCATCTTGAACATTTCCACTATCAACAGAGTCTCTGAGGCCCTGGATAGCGGCTGTTACACTGTCTGTCATCCGTAGGAGTTGCATGTCATAGTCTATCATTCGGTCCAAGTCCGGTTCTTTGACCTTTGTTACATCAAAGAAACCTGCGTATCCGTATTCTGAGTGGTTGATTCGTTCAACAACCCTGTCGAGCCGTGCCATGAGATGATCCGTGTCGTCCCACGTGTCGTTGAGGCCTTGGTTTACTAGCGACCTGTAGGTGTCTTTCGCTTGTGCTTCGGCACCGGACAGTTTCTGGTAGATCTGGTTTCTGAGAAGCTTGTCTGACTCACGGCGGATCTCTCTCTCCTTGTATCCATGAAACCCCGGAATTAGAAGCATGATTTTCTCTTGCAGATTGGTCTGGGATTTGGCCCTGTCGTAAAACGAGCTGCTCGGTTGGCTCAACTTCGAACCTTTCCTTTGGTATTCAAATTTCACGTCCTATGTTACTTTTAAGGGTGTCAAAACCATCGATGCTGAAATCCGGGACTGGTCCATTTTTTCCAATTTTCATGATTCAACCTTGTGGATGAGTGGAGCGGGGGAAAAGTTCGTCTTAGATCATGAATAGGTCACGGTTAGTCTTCCGGGCCGGTTACAGAATGGCTATGTCGCGAGCCATGAGGATGGAGGCTTTGCGCAGATGAAGACCATCAATAAGGAAGAGATGGTTACAAGAAGCCATTTCATCGAGTGTCCTAGCTGCAAGACTCAGACTCTCAAGCTCAAACGAGTTGTCCAAGCGGGGCGATGTAAAAGCTGCCACGAGTCATACAAGATTGTAATAGTATACGTAAAGGAGGGAAAGAACCCCAGGCTCGCCGCGAAAACGCCGACTACCAGTACTGCAGCGAGTCCAGATGCAACACTGCCGTCTTGGCAGGTGCCATCGGACAGCTCCCTGTTCGGATCCTCGCCACCTGAGACAAGTTCGATATTCTCCGACTTCGATTCCAGCGTCAGCCTGGACGACCAGAAGCGCGAGACCTCGCCAGGTACCGAACAGTAGATCTCATTCTCTGATTAGACCGGCGGCAATCCTATCCTTCCAGAGAGGCACTCTTGCGTCGCGAGATGCTCTGTGCAATACCCCCCCTATTTTATGATGGGAAAATTTTCTGTCTGGCATTGATAATCAGCGAATATTACGATTCAGGGCAGGATCAGGGCTTTGATCACAGAGCATGTTAACGTGTAATTTAGGTCAGTTCCCGAACAATTTGGGGGCGAGAATTTGACGGTGTTCCAGATTCCCGATCTGGCTTCTCTTTGGGCTTAGAAGCTAGAAAGGGACCCGATTAAGGTGCGGTTTACCAGTGGTCATAGTGTGTGAATTTCTCAATCGGCTTCCTCATGGGACGACCGAGTCTAACAGCTGGATAGCCTAGATAGACTAGGCATGCGACCTTAACATGTTCAGGAATCCCAAGCAGCTTCTTGATCTCTGGTTCTCCGCGAGTCGGGGTTGACCCGTGAACAGTCAGGCAGGTTGCGAGACCTAGCGCGTGGGCCGCAAGCAGCAAATTCTGGACTGCTGGATATATGCTGGCGTACCGGACCTCCTCACTCTTGCCGACGCGGTTGAGGTCAACGCAACAGTAGATTATCACGGGCACCTTCTCAGTGTTCCGAAGCATCTCAGTCGCATCGTCATAGACATCACGCACACGCTGGGACATTCCTGAACCACCCGCGAGCCTTTCAAGCCATGTTCTCAGCATCGGTTCCTTGAGACGCATTTTCATCTTCGCATCACGAACCACGACAAACTCCCATGGCTGAGTATTGCTACCGGACGCAGCCTTAGACGCGGACTCGAGGACGATTCTCAGCTTGTCTTCAGGGACTGGGTCGGGCTTGAACTTCCGGATGGACCGAAGAGAACTGATCCCCTCTAGTACGGTCATCTCTCGCGGCATACTGGACCGGGCCTCGCCTAAGGTTAAAGACTCTCGCGCTAACCATGGAATCGCCCAGTTGTCAGGCTCTCGCAATGAGCGGTTGAAAATCGCAGTCGATCTCGACGGGGTCCTCGCTGAGACAATGGAAGCATGGTGCAGACACGCCAACGAGTTTCTGGGCACGAATCTCAAGCTTGCCGATCTAGATACTTGGGCGTCCTGGCGCAAGCTTGGGATTAGCAGAGAACAGTTCTTCCAGTTCCTCGACGAAGCATGGGACGACTGGGAAAGCATTCCACCCACAGAACCGAGGCTTGCAGAAAAAGTCCGCAGGATAGCCGGCTCAGGACAAATCGATGTAGTGACAGGCCGCAGCAAAGAAAGCGTCAACGCAGCAAAGAGCTGGCTCGCGGAATACAACATACCCTACCAGCGATTCGTACGGGTCCCCGGATGGAAAGACAAGATCTTTCTCAACTACGACGTATACATCGACGACGCCCCAGAACTGATGCCTCTAATCTCGCGCAACCCGAAAATGTGGGGAATACTATACAGCCGACCCTGGAACAGAACCGTGCCCGAACTACGCCAAGTGTTCAGAGTCGAAAGCTGGACAGAAATCCCAAAACTCTTCGGGCAAATACACAGCTAACGCCTGAGAACGAGCGGGTTATCCCATGACACGGTCCACAGCTCCAACAGGAGGAAGTAAAAGCTTGCGAGCCACGAGGTAACCCTCTTTGGAATCTTTATACCGAATCATATCCTCCAATAGATTTCAGGGAAGGTCCTGCGATGAAAGGCGAGTATAAGGTTCCGGAAGATGTCTATTACACGAAAGAGCATGAATGGGTCCGGCTTGAAGGGGACAAGTGTAGAGTCGGTGTAACGGACTATGCTCAGAACTCGTTGCACGAAATCGTCTACGTCGAACTTCCAAAAATCGGCGCTAAGGTTACCCACATGCAAAGCCTCGGCACGGTCGAATCCGTAAAAGCCGTCGCGGACGTCTACTCCCCAATCTCAGGCACCATAGTCGACGTCAACAACACCCTCTCTGATGCCCCCGAACTGGTCAACAGGAACCCGTACGGAGATGGCTGGATCACCTTAATCCAACCAGAAGATCTGAAGAGAGAACTGCCCGGTCTCATGAAAGCCCCCGACTACAAGGACTTTTTGAAGAAAATAACCGAGAAAAAATAAGAGTCCGAGAGACGATACTTTTGGTCGCCTAGGAAGTTTATCTTCGAGACTCTCCAATCCTACCACTGACTAGTGGAGTTTATGGCCCCGGAAGCCTTCGCCCTCCTCTCTCCCCCACTGAAAGGCCTGCTCGAAGAGACAGGAATCTCAAAACCCACTCCACCACAGATCGAAGCCATCCCCCTGATTGCCCAAGGAGACAACGTCCTCATAATCGCCCCCACGGGTTCAGGCAAGACCGAGGCAGCACTACTTCCATTAATCGATAGAATGATCCGGAACCACGACAGACAGGGCATCTCACTCGTCTACATTACACCGCTTAGGGCGCTGAACCGAGACCTTCTCAAGCGACTCCAAACATGGTCCAACAAGCTCGGCTTCTTGGTCGAAGTTCGACACGGCGACACTCCGGCCAAAGATAGAAGACGGATGGCAGTCAAACCCCCCGACCTTCTGATCACAACACCGGAAACCCTACAAGCTGTACTGCCAGGCAAACGAATGAGAGATCATCTTCGTTACGTCAAATCCGTCGTAGTCGATGAGATTCACGAGCTGGCAGGCGACCGTAGAGGAGTCCAACTGACTGTCGGCCTCGAACGCCTCAGAGAGATCTGCGTGAACGGTTTCCAGAGAGTCGGACTCTCAGCCACGGTCGGCAACCCCGAAGAGATCGCGCTATTCCTCGGAGGCAATCAGCCGGTCAAGACAGTGCAGATTCCACTCAACAAGTTGACCAAGTACAAGGTGGAGTATCCGGCACCAGGAGAAGAGGATCGAGACCTCGCTCGACGACTATACACTACGCCCGAGGCTGCGGCGAGGCTTACACTTGTAGACGATCTGGTAGAGGCTCATGATTCCACACTAATCTTCGTTAACAGCAGAGTCAACGCGGAGCTGCTCGGATCCAAATTCAACATGATGGACCGGAAAATAATGGTCCACCACGGCTCGCTTCCTAGAGAAGCGAGAGTTCGAGCCGAAGAAGCATTCAAGGGCGGAGAAATCAAAGGTCTCGTGTGCACATCTACCCTTGAACTGGGAATAGACATTGGATCCGTTGACCTTGTCGTACAATACATGTCTCCGAGACAAGTAAACAGCCTCGTTCAACGCGTAGGGCGGTCAGGTCATACTCTCACCAGAACTTCCCAAGGGGTTCTAGTTTCAGTCTCGACAGAGGATATCCTAGAATCTGTCGGAGTAATCGAGCTCGCGAGGGAGGGAGGACTAGAGCACACTATTATCCACCTTGGAGCCTTAGACGTGCTCGCCCATCAGATTGCCGGAGTGCTGATGGACTCGGACGGAAGCCTTGAGATCTCACAAGCCAAGACCATCATCAAGAGAGCCTACCCATACCATGAGTTAGAAGATGGAGCGTTTGACAAGGTCATCGAATTCATGCGCAAGATGGGATACCTCAAGAAAGATGACAGCGCCCTATACCGCACCCCCAGGACCAGATTCTACTATTTCGAAAACCTGAGCATGATCCCAGACGAACGCCGCTACCTGGTTGTAGACCTCACCAGCCAGCAAAACGTCGGCATTCTGGGCGAAGAATTCATGATCACCAAGGCTCGCATTGGACTCAACTTCATCGTCAAAGGACGGGTCTGGCAGATCAAGCAGATCACAGACGATGGAAAAGTCTACGTTCTCCCCATCATCGACCCCACAGCGGCCATCCCTGGATGGGACGGCCAGATACTCCCCGTGCCCCGCGCACTTGCAACCAAGGTCGGAGTCTACCGATCCATCATGGACAAGCTAATTGATGAAAACACCACGAAATCGACGGCGGTTGAGACCCTCTCCCAGCGTTGGCCTTGCGACACCTACGGATTAAGACGACTTATTGAAGAGATAGAAACCCACAAGGCTACTGGAGCGCCTGTTCCAACCGATCAACGAGTCCTCATCGAAGGATTTGACCGATACATCATCCTTCACACCCATCTCGGAGACATACTCAACTTCACACTTGGAGAAGTTATCGAAGAACTCTTCCGCCGCCAAGGCCTCGTCCGAATGTGGTGGTCGGACCCCTACCGAATTCTGTTTGAGATGACCGCTGACACGTCTGACTTGGATCTAGAGGATCTGTTCCTGAAACAAGTGTTCGGGATCGAAGAGCCTGTGCTAGGCGGAGCATGTCACGGAGTGCTTCATCGTCACTTCCCATGGCAGCTCCATATGAAACATGTCGCCGAGAGGTTCGGAGCACTGGCCCGTGGGCGGCTCATGTATGGAGATGCGATGAAGGAACTGATGCTGAGATTTCGACTCACTCCCATCTACGACGAGACAATCAGGGAAGCACTGATAGAACATTCTGACTTCGACGGCGTGAAAGGAATCTTCAAAGAGATCGGGGAAGGAAAAATGGACCTGAGATTCTTCAGATCCAAAGACAAGCCCACACCACTAGCCTACCACATCCTCTATCGACACGTTGACATCCCTGAGCTAATCGCACCGGAGAACGTTGCCACGGACAATATGACTAGACTCCGCATTTCGATCGAAGGACGATCCATCGACATGCTGTGCTTCGACTGCGGCAAGCTCACCAGAGATGCTAGTATAGCAAGTCTTCCAGACCATCCGTTCTGCCAAGATTGCAGCTCCAAGCTTCTGGCTCCACTTTTCTGGTCCAGCGCCTATGCAACGAACATTCTCCACAAAAAGCGAGACAAACAGTCACTGGACGAGAACGAGCAGAAGGCTTTGACCAGAGCACGACGTTCAGCGGATCTCGTAATCGCCTATGGGAGGAGAGCGATAATAGCCCAGTCAGTATACGGTATCGGACCGCAGACCGCTGCGAGAGTTCTGTCGAAGATGCATGAAAGCGATGACGAATTCTATAGGGACCTTCTGGAGGCTAAGCTGCAGTTCATAGCAACCAGGCCTTTCTGGAATAACTAGCAAGGAATCTCGTGGAACTCCTTTCGTCCCCATACACTCCAGAACTAAGGCACTTGCCGCGGTATCGGGCCAGGCGGCTCCCTCCACGGTCATTTTTCACATCACCTTCACTAGGCTTCTACGATGGAAATATTAGGCCGGCGTCAGCTACCCCTGGATATTTCAATATCATAGGGGGCCTCTTCCGACTCGGAAAGTGTTTTCTAAGACTGGGGACTTTGAACGGGGAGAGAGAATGCTTCTTCCCTTAGTGACATCTGCGCAGTTGAAAATGCCAACAGACCTAGCGCAACAACACCTCGTGAGTAACTTGTCCGCAAGAGGTCACCGCCATATGCGAATGAATCACACATCTCGCTCTCGCGTGACTGGACCGAAAAGATCGAACCGCCTCCAGGGTACGATTCTTCTAGTATTGTCACTTTCTGTAACGACTCTGATAATCACGCAGGGGACCACAGGCCTAGCCCGCACGGCAGGAGGCCGGAACCAAGTTACGGTTGCTGGCGCCACCTCCTTCTCTTACTCCACGCAATGGGGCTCGTACGGCGGGCCCATAACCCCGAACGGAGTCGCAGTGGATTCATTAGGTAACTTGCTCATCGCTGATGCCAAGAACTATGCCGTTTCCGAGCTTGCGAGAGACGGATCGTTCGTTACCACGTGGGGATCCCAAGGGGTGGGGCCTGGGCGATTCAACAGTCCCCAAGGAATCGCTCGCGATCCCCAAGGTAACTTGTATGTTTCTGATTCATTGAATAACAATGTTCAGAAGTTTAGCTCCACCGGGAGTTTCATCACTTCGTGGGGCTCAACTGGTTCCGGAAACGGCCAATTCAAGACTCCGCTCGGGCTTAGCGTTAACGTCACCGGGTTCGTGTACGTGGTAGACCAGGGAAACCAGCGTGTTCAGATCTTCAGGAATAATGGAACATACGTAGGTTCATTCGGTGGGCTCGGTACGAGTCAGGGCAAATTCCTTAGCCCGTATGGAGTCGCGGTGGATTCGTCAGGATTCGTGTACGTGAGTGATAGCGCCACCAAGTCGAACAATATTACGAAGTTTACCAAGACGGGCAGTTTTGTCTTAACTTGGGGAGGCTTGAATTTCGGGGGCAGCCTTGCGGCACCAGCGATGATGGCCGTCGACAACGCATCGAACATCTATGTCACCGATAACCTTCGAGGTGATGTGGAAAAGTTCGACACGACGACTGGCAATCTCATCTTGATGTGGGGGTCTACCGGTGGATTGCCTGGACAGTTCAACAACCCGGTTGGGGTAGCCGTTGATTCTCAGCAGAACCTGTACGTTGGTGATTCAAGCAACTCTAGAATCGAGAGATTCTCCGCTAGCACAGGAGCGTACATTTCAAGTCTCACGTATCCAAGATTTGGATTGTTTTCCAGTCCTTATGATGCAGCCGTGGACAGTTCGGGCCGTGTTTACGTTGCTGACGAGTCAAATAATCGAATACAAGTGTTCGCCGCGTCTGGAACTTTCCTATTGGCGTGGGGAACGACTGGCAATGCAGCCGGCCAGTTCAACGGTCCTTTTGGAGTTGCCGTAGACCACAGCGGTAGCGTCTATGTTTCAGATTATTCCAATAACCGAGTTGAAAAATTCCTTTCGAACGGTACCTTCACTAGGGCATGGGGATCCTTTGGAGTGGGCAACGGACAGTTCAACGGTCCATACGGTGTCGCGACAGACGGTTCAAACAATGTCTACGTGACAGATTATTCAGGTAATCGAGTGGAAAAGTTTGACGGCTCAGGAAATTTCATCATGACTTGGGGGTCGTTCGGGACTGCTAACGGCCAGTTCGACAGTCCAACTGGCATCGTTGTAGACGCCTCAGGCAACGTGTATGTAAGTGACTCATTGAACAATCGCATCGAGAAATTCAACAGCTCGGGAGGATTCCTCATCTCATGGGGATCTCAAGGTCCCGGAAATGGGCAGTTCAGTGTCCCTGGACACTTAGCCCTGGATTCAGCTGGGAATGTCTATGTAGCCGATACTTTCAACAACCGAGTCCAAGAGTTTGCTGGCAACGGCATGTTTCTCACATTCTTCGGGACCGCGGGGTCCGGAAATGGACAGCTTGTAAGTCCGAATGGGCTGGCCGTCGACAGTTTAGGAAATGTCTACGTAGCCGATACTGGAAACTCAATAGGAACGAGCAATAACCGGGTTGAAGCTTTCTCCCCTGTCATTGCTGAGCCGCCCCCAACCTCGGGGGGCGCTGGGGGACGCCGCGCCTATCTCCTATGAGAGCTGACCCGCAAACCCATAGAAAGAAGCATCAATATTGTTGACCCTCTTATCGGAAAAGGTCTCTTCTACAACATTCTTGAGGAAGGGACCGGTTCCCAGTTTGGCGGCTAAGACAGCGAGGACAATGGAACCATTCGCCGTGTTGGTCAGGCGCAAACATCTAGGTCAGCTGTTCCATAGGACCACCGAAAGCATGTTCAAGAAAAAACAAAAGAGGGGTTTGGGAGGGACGCTCCTCCCGCTTTCAGTCTAGTCTATGCTGCTGTTAAGTCGACGATCAGTTGGTCTACGATGGGGGAGCCGATGCCTGATGCGACATCGTATCCGGTACCCGCCGAGAAACCAACAGACGAGCCGACTAGTTGGTCGTTGCCCACTGTAATGTCATGGAAGTCAGTTGCGTAGCGTGCGCTGTGGTAGATCGCGTAGAGGGCTGGGTTCAAGTCGCCGATCAGACCCTTGCCAGCGTTGGCCCGGGCCTGGTTCACCAAGGCAGTAATCCCCGCCCATTGTGGAGAACCAGCACTGGTTCCTCCAACGATGAAGAGGACTGGAGATCCGAAACCTCCGTAGACGACTAAGACTCCGCCGTCGATGGCTGCGTTGTAGGCTACGTCCGGGCCCCTTGCGGATAGGCCAAGACCAGCTTGGTACGATGGGACGCCGAAGAGTAGGCTTGGGGCTCCACCGGTCGCCGCACCGAAGCTAGCCTCATTCCAGACCTGTTCGCCACCGTACCCATCCGGTACACAATTCGGTGGTATCGTTCGGCCTAGAACGCATGGTCCATGGTATGAGGATAGTCCCGAGGTGCATGAGAAAGGTGTGGAGGTGGGGCAAGGCATGAGAGTTCCGGTTGCATTGTAGGGTAATCCCTGAGTTCCGGTTACGCCTACGTTGTGCAGGTCGGAAGCGGGGAAGTTGTTCATAGCGACGCCAAAGCCAAAGTCTGCGCCTGTGTCCCCTGCTGAAGCGAAGAACGTGTCACCTACTGCAACTCCGTTCGCATAGTTCTGTTGGGCCTGGCTGACTTGGCCAGGGTTTCCGTTTCCGGTGAGGAAGATTTCTGGGATGCCGAAGCTTTGCGAGAATATGGCGCCTGGGTAGGCTGCAATGGCGGCAGTTTCAGCGTCGTTGATGGCGTTCCCGGACGAGGTCGATGCTACGTCAAGGACGATGTTGGCTCCTGGAGCCATAGCGTGGGCGTATTGAACGTCGAGGCTTGTCTCTATAGTCCAGCCGAATACGTCATGCCTCGGATTAGCGTTGATATTGACTACGGGGCATGTGCTGGGGTCGAGTGGGGTCGGAGAATTGCCGCAGAATATTGTGAAAGACGGGGGAGCCGCAATTCCGAAGCGTGCGTCAAACAATGCTAGATCACTGGCAATTGTGGGGCTTCCGAAAGCATCGACGATCACAATTGTCTGTCCCGTACCGTCAAGAGTCGAGGTCGATGGGAACTCGTACGCTTTCTTGACGAATGCCGGTGTGTAGCAGACAATGTTACCGAGAGACGAGCTCTTGCACAGAGGAATGCCTTGGGGGAGGGTACTCAGTGGCCCGAGCTGAACATAGCTCAGGCTCGGTTTGTAATAGAAGTCGCTCACGACAGAACCAACTCCTAGAGGGGTCGCAAGCATCAGAGCAGTAACAACTAGAGCTGTTATCGTTAGTATTTTCTTCATGTTAGGGATCAAAACCTACTACCCATTTAAGTTCATGGCTTCTCGAAGATAGACCCAGATACCCATGAGATGAAATCTTTAGCTCAAGCTACTCTCAAAACTTCGTTTCCGGCATCCGGCCAAATTCTCCCGCTTTCCCATCATCCGAAGCCTGAAGTAGAAAAACAGGCAAGGTTCCGCCGGTTGATCGACGGATTGACCCGAGGAGGCATCTCCTGATCAGGACCCTCCAAGTTCATATTCTTCCCCTGAGCAGGTCGCGACTGACATTCGAAAATGGCCAAGGTACACACACTTGTGGTCGGACGCTTACAGACAAACTGCTACATTCTTCAATCAGATTCAACTGCGTTGGTCGTCGATCCGGGCGACGAACCGGAAAGAATCCTTCGCTTCCTCACCGACATCTCTGTCAAGCCCAGCCGAATCATTGCGACTCATACTCACTTTGATCACGTGCTTGGCGTTGACTCTATTCGCGACAAGTTCGAGATTCCATTTCTAATCCACCATGACGATCTCTCGATGCTCGAGTCTATGCAGAGCCGTGTTCACCAGATTCTGGGTTTCAGCGTCCCGCCGCCACCTAAGGTGGATCGGTTTCTCAAGGACGGAGAATCGATAGCCTTTGGAGAGGACCGGGTGAAAGTGATTCACACCCCGGGACACTCTCCTGGGAGCATCAGCCTAGCCGGTCAAGGCTTTGTCCTAACCGGGGACGCACTGTTCAACCAATCGATCGGACGAACCGACCTTCCAGGAGGCGACCTCGACACGCTACTACGGTCTATAACCAAGCGCTTGTTCACCCTAGATGACGATACCATCGTGTATCCCGGTCATGGACAAGAGACAAGCATAGGTGACGAAAAACAAGCCAACCCCTTTGTGGGTCGAGTCTCCAAACTCATTCCCTAGGATCCCACAGCAAAATCCCAAGGATACCCGCAGAATAGAAAGGAGTCTGGCCATTGAAGAAGGCTCTAGATGGTCCACAGACCGCTTCAAGAGCGATTAGGATTATTTACCGCAATAACCCTCTAGATTGTATGAAGAAATCCGAAGAAGAATGGAAGAAACAGCTGGACACAGAAACCTATCAAGTTTTGAGAAAGAAAGCCACCGAACGACCCTTTACAGGAAAACACCTCCACAACAAAGAGGAGGGGATGTATCTCTGCGCTGGATGCGGAGCACCACTATTCTCTTCTGATACAAAGTTTGACTCGGGAACAGGCTGGCCCAGCTTCTGGACCCCAGTAGAAAAGGAGAATGTTGAAGAAAAATCCGATCGCAGCCTTTTCATGAAAAGGGTCGAGATTCTATGCAAGAAATGCGGCGGTCATCTAGGCCACGTTTTCGAGGACGGTCCCCAGCCTACGGGACTACGGTACTGCGTTAACTCACTCTCTCTAAACTTCAAGAAAACTGATGAGAAGGGCGCATCAACCGAGCCCAAAGCATAATCGACCCCCCGTTTTTTGGGACCGGCAAGCGACGTGTGGGAAATTGATTCTAGCGCAAGCTACCGTTAGAGATATGAACGCGTTAGTCCGTGAACGCTTAGACAGTTCCTCACAATAACAGGTGGGAGAATAGATGGCTGGACTAGATGTTGTAATCGTCGCATCATTCCTCCTGGCTTTCAAAGCCATCCTAATAGAGGGAAGCGAGGTCGCGATCCTCTCTCTTGCCACAATCAAGCAGATCGGCCGAAGGAATGTCTTCCTCGGCGTCGCCCTCGGCAGCCTAGGGTCTGTCGTCACGTTTGTAATCGTCGAACAAGCCTTCCTTGCACTAAAGACGGTCTCCGATGCTCTGATTAACCTGATACCGGGTGTAGTCATACTCTACTTTTCCTATCGGTTTCTGCGAGGCTTCGTCAAGTACTATTTCCGAGGCAAATCGTTCAGAGCAAAGATGGAAAAATGGAGCGACGAAGTCGTTGAAAAAGACCGGAAGCACAACGAAGGCCTCACGACAACAGAAGGCCAAATACCTTTCTCGATCCGAAACTCGCTACCGGTTTTCAGCATCACAATGACGGAAGGATTTGAAGCAAGCCTTATCCTCGCGGCAGCCGGAGCCTTCAACATAGAATGGACACTCGTAGGCGCGCTAGCCAGCCTAATCCTCCTAATTGTCGTGTGCGCGTTCTCCTATGATTACCTGATGCAGGTTCCAAGATGGCTGCTAGATCTCATCGCAGGCATGGTCCTCCTCTCGTTCGGTTCTTACTTCTTCATATCAGGAATCCTGATCGCAACAGGGGTAATCTCCTGACAGGAGACCCTTGCGGGCTTTTTGTGAGCCCCTTAGCAAGAGGGGCAGATGAGTCCTGTTTCCAGTTAGCCGGCTGAATCTGCTAGCCTCGGTCCAAGCGCTTCCCGGAGACCTTCGGCTGCTCTTTCTCTCATTGTTCCTCTGGACCTTCGGGTTAGGACTCTACAACTACATCTGGCCACTCTACCTGAGAGACCTCCAAGCTTCCCCTAGCGACGTAGGTCTCGTATTCTCAATCGGGTTCCTAGCCGCGGCCCTAAGCATGATTCCGGGGGGAATACTCGCGAACAAATACGAGCTGAAAACCTTGTTGATCATAGGCTGGGTAATGAGCATACCACCCCCGCTCATGTACTATTTCGCGAGAACCTGGACTGACGTAATTCCCGGAATAGTCCTGTTTCAAGTATCAGGGTTCAATGTACCAGCATTCAACGCCTACATCG
>WNGG01005549.1_pt1 | contig 16119 bp, 17 predicted proteins | sample 5400661 | NCBI WGS metagenome assembly WNGG01 (sample SAMN13153372, study PRJNA577476) | soil metagenome | isolation source: 100 cm soil or saprolite under Garry oak tree replicate 1 | place: USA:California | collected 2016-06-15 | reverse complement strand
GTCGAAGACGCCGGTGACCACCAGCGGGTGCGTGTCTGGGCCGACGCAGCCCGTCGTGTGCTGGATGGTGATCCGGCAGTACGGGCCGATGATGAAGTTGAAGGCCGGCTTGTAGAGGAGCCAGCCGACGGCCATGCCGACGATGAGCCCGAGGACGGCCTTGATCAGCCGGTTGCGCAGCTCACGGAGATGCTCCATGAGCGGCATCCGCCCCTCGGGATCCCGTGACCGGCCCGGGTGCGGAAGCCGCGAGCCGCGCCCGGGTGCGGGCGTGGCCGTGTCCGGCGGCGAGCTCATGTGTCAGCCCCGGGGCAGATCAGCCGGGCTGGTTGGTGTGCTGCGTCTCCGGCAGCGTGGGGCTGGCCGGCGGCTGGGTCGCGGCCGGCGGGGCCGTCTGCTGCTGCAGAGCATCCATCTGCTGCTGCAGGGCCGCCATCTGCTGCTGCTGGGCGGTCTGCTGCGGGGTCACCTGCGGCTGCGGGGGGGCGACCTGCGGCGGGGCTTGCGCCTGCACCTGGGCCGTGGTGGTCGTGTCCTCCTCGTGCAGCTTCGCCGACTCCTTCTTGAAGATACGCATGGCTTCGCCCATCGACTTGGCGGCCTTGGGCAGCTTCGCGGAACCGAAGAGCACGACCAGTACCGCCAGGATGATGAGCAAGTGCGTTGGGCTGTCGAAGAGTCCCATAGTGCCTTTGTCCTTGTCAGCGAGGATGCTGCCCCCGCGCCATTGGGATACCCGTCAGGCACATGGTACGCCCCGACCGGACGTAACTCACCCCGGCGAGGGCGCAGCGCTTCCTTCCGGCGTGTCCGTGCTGTATGCGGCAAGGGCCGCGGCCGCATCGGCCCGGACGGCCGCCGCGAGCGCGGCGGGCTCCACCACACGCCCGTCCTCGCCGAGGCCCAGCGCCAGCCGCCGCGCCCAGGCCCCGTCCGGGGTGCGCAGCGTCACCCGGAGCCGGCCGTCGCCGATTTCTGTCACGTTTTCGCACGGGTAGTACTCGGCCACCCAGCGGCCGCGCGGGCTGAGTTCAAGCACCACTCGCATGTCGGTGGGCGAGGGCCGGAACAGGCCCTGGTCCACGTCCACCGGCTCCGCCTGGCGCGGGACCTCCGCCGCCACGTCGAGCACCTCGATCCGCAGCACCCGGTCCAGCCGGAACACCCGGACCGCCTCCGCCCGGCGGCACCACCCTTCCAGGTAGGTGCGGCCCTCCACGACGAGCAGCCGCATCGGGTCCACGTCCCGCTCGGTGGCCTCGTCGCGGCGCTGCACGTAGTAGGACAGGTGCAGCCGCCGCCCGCCGTCCAGGGCCTCACGGACCCGGGCCAGGACGCTGCGCTCGGCGTGCTGGTCCACCTCCACGGCCACCTGGGCACTGGGTGCCCCGGCCTCCCCCGCCGCCGCTTCCAGCTTCGCGATCGTGCGGCTGAGCGCGGATCCCTCGGCCAGGTCCGGCACCGCGGCAAGCTCGCCGACCTCGGCGAGCATCCGCAGCGCCACCAGCAGCGCGCTCGCCTCGTCCACCCCCAGCCGCAGCGGCCGGTCCACCGGCTCGGCCTGGCTGATCACGATCTCGCCGCCCTCGTAGGACAGGTCGATCGGGCAGTAGGGGTCCGGCGTGCGCAGTTCCACGCACCACAGCATGTTCAGGTCGTCGGTGAGCTCCCGCTCGCTGACGCCGAACGCGGCCGCCGTCTCGGCCAGCCCGACCACCTTCCGGCTGATCACGTAGGGCACCAGGGCGAGCAGCCGCTGCAGCCGGTCGGAGCTGGTGCCGGGGCCGCCGTGCGCGGCCGCTCGCGGCGCCGTCATGCCAGCGCCCCCTTGAGCCGGGTGATCACCGCGTCGCGCAGGTCGGCGGGCTCGCGGACGATCACGTCCGGGCCGAACGAGGCGAGGTGCTCGGAGAACCAGGCGACCTCGGCGAACGGGGTCTCCACCTCGTCCCAGCCGTCGGTACCGGCCACCTCCCTGGTGGCCTGGCGCCGGATGCCGAGGCCCGCCCCGGTCCGGACGCTCAGCACCGCGCTGCGCGGCGGGACCGGCCGGTCGTCCCAGGACCGGACCAGCTCACGCACGTGGGCGTCCGGTGGCACGGTCACCGAGCCGGCCGGCCCGCTGAACTCCACCCGGCCGTCGATGCGGCTCAGCCGGAACGCGCGCACCGCCTGCCGGGCCCGGTCGTGGCCGACCACGTACCACCGGCCGTGCCGGTTCACCACGCCCCAGGGCTCGAGCTCGCGCTGCTGCGCCTCGCTGCGGCCCGCCGCCCGGTAGCGGAAGGTGACCGGCCGCCGGTCCCTGACCGCCTCCCACAGCGGCGCGAACGCGGCCTCCCCGGCCTGCAGCCTCGGCTCGATCCCGGGCTGGGCGGTCTCCTCGGCGTCCACCCCGGCGGCGCGCAGCTTAAGCAGCGCCCCCGCGGCGGCCCCGGCCAGCTCGGCCCGGTGCCAGACCCGGGCCGCCACGGCGAGCACCGCCGCCTCGTCCGGTTCCAGCCTGATATCGGGCAGTTCGTAGGCCTGCCGGGGGATCCGGTAGCCGACCTCATCATCCAGCGCCCCGTTGGTGCCCATGTCGAGCGGAATGCCCAGGTCGCGCAGGTCTTCCTTGTCCCGCTCGAACATCCGCTTGAACGCGTCGAACGAATCCGGGTACCCGGGCACCGCGGCCCGGATCTGGGTGGCGGTGAGGTAGCGCTGGCTGGACAGCAGGCAGACCACCAGGCTGAGCAGCCGCTCGGTCTTCCGCCGTGACATCGCCGCCCTCCAGTTCGCCGATGACCATTGTCCCCCGCCAGCGCGGCGCGCGCTGCGAGGTTGTGGTGACCAGGCAAGGCGCCGATGCCGGCCAGGTTACCCTGCCTGGGTGATTCGTTGGCGGAGCGCGGTGGTGGCGCGAGTGCGCCGGGAATGGCAGGGCGCGGTCGAGGTGGAAGTCACCACCGGCGACGGGCCGCGGCGGGCGCTCGCTTACCCGGCGCTGACCGGCCGGCCGCAGGCTGGTGACCGAGTATTGCTGAACGATACGGCCGTGGAACTGGGACTCGGCACCGGCGGTTATGCCCTGGTGATCGCGGTGCCTGACCGGCTGCCCGGCGATCCCCCCGGCCCCGGCCATGTGATGAAGGCCAGGTACACGCCGATGCAGGCCTGCGTGCTGAGCGCGGACGAGCAGGGATCACCGCACCACGAGGTGCTCCGCGAGGCCGGCGACCTGGGCGGGATGCCGGTCGTCGTGGCCGATCTGCATTCCGCGCTGCCGGCCATCCTCGCCGGACTGCGCGCCGCCGGGAAGGCGGCGCCGGTCGCCGCGTACGTGATGCTGGACGGCGGGACCCTGCCCGCCTGGTTCTCCCGGACCGCCGCGGGACTGCGCGAGGCCGGCTGGCTGGCGGGCACGGTCAGCACCGGCCAGGCGTTCGGCGGCGACCTGGACACGGTGACCGTGCACACCGGCCTGCTGGCGGCACGGCACGTGCTGGGCGCCGAGGTGGCCGTGGTCGCGCAGGGACCGGGCAACCTGGGCACCGGCACCCGCTGGGGCTTCTCCGGCGTGGCCTGCGGCGAGGCGGTGAACGCGGCCGCGGTGCTCGGCGGCCTGCCGGTGGCGTCCTTGCGGATCAGTGAGGCCGATGCCAGGGAGCGCCACTACGGCGTCTCCCATCACAGCCTCACCGCCTACGGCAAGGTGGCCCTGGCCCGCGCCGACGTGGTGGTGCCGGCGCTCGGCGGCGAGTTCGGCGCCCGGGTGGCGGCGCAGGCCAGCGACCTGGCGGCACGGCACCACCTGGTCAGCGTGGCGACGGACGGCCTGGCCGAGGCCCTGGCGGCCTGCCCGGTACCGCTTGCCACGATGGGCCGCGGCCTGGACGAGGACCTGGCCTATTTCCTGGCCGCGGCCGCGGCGGGCCGCCACGCCGCGGCCCTGCTGGGCTGATCGGCCAGGGCCGGGCCGCTCCCCCGGGCTAACAGAGCTAGCCTTGCGCCGTGCCGAAGGCGCCCAGGATGTCCACCACGAAGACCAGGGTGTCGGTCCCCTTGATGTGCGCCTGCGGGCTGCCGTTCTTGCCGTAACCGTCGGCTGGCGGTATCACCAGCATCACCCGGCTGCCCACGGTCATGCCGGCCAGGCCCTTGTCCCAGCCCAGGATCACCTGGCTCGGGCTGGCGCCGATGGTGAAACCGAACGGCTGGCTCCGCTTCCATGAGGAGTCGAACTGGTAGCCGTTGCGCCAGATCGCGCCGACGTACTGGACCACGACCGTGTCGCCATCGGCCACCGTGGGGCCGGTGCCCTTGATCAGGATCTGGGTGGTCAGGTTGGCCGGCGGCTTCCCGCCCGTCATCTTGATCGTCGGAGCGGCCCCGGCCCCGGTGGCCCCGGCGGCCGCGGCGGACACCGTGGGCAGCTTGCCGCCGCCGTGGGACACCTGCCGCCCGGCCGCGGCCGCGGTGCCGCTGAAGTCCTTGATCATGTCCACGACGAACACCAGCGTGTCCGTGCCCTTGATGCCCGCCTGCGCGTCCCCTCTGGTGCCGAAGCCGTCCTTGGGCGGGATGACGGCCAGCACCCGGCTGCCCATCTTCTGCCCGATCAGGGCCGTTTCCAGGCCGGGCAGCAGCGTGCCGGAGAACAGCGTGGGCTTGCCGCCCGCCTTGAACGTGCTCTGCAGCAGCTTGTGCGAGGTGCCGCTCCACAGGTAAATGGCGTAGTTGCCAACGAAGGCGTCGGTGCGGGCAAGCGCCTGCCCGCTGCCGTGCACCAGGGTCTTCACGGTGAGCTTGCTGGCGGCCTTCTGCGCCGGGATATTCACGCCCGGGGCCTTGCCGAAACTGCCCGTCACGGTCACGGCGGAGGCCGAGGACGAGGACGGTGTGGAGGAGCCGCCGCATCCGGCCAGCGCCGCGGCGGCCAGCAGGGGGAGAGCGGATAGAACCGCGATACGTCGCATGGGAAGAAAACCTTGTCGTCGTCGGCTGTGTCGTCTCGGCGGGAAGCCCCGCCAGCCTACCGGCTGAGCGGCCCCGGAGGCCTCGTACCGGTTCCGGGCCGGTCACGGCCCGCAACTATGACCGCACCCACGCTACCCCCATGGGGCGGCCGGTTGCGCCGCGGGCGATTTACCCGCCGGTGACGAATTCACATCCCGGCGATGAGCTTCTCCACCCGCTCGTCGGTGCACCGGAACGGGTCCTTGCAGAGCACCGTGCGCTGGGCCTGGTCGTTCAGTTTCAGGTGCACCCAGTCCACGGTGAAGTCACGGCGCCGCTCCTGGGCGCGGCGGATGAACTCGCCGCGCAGCCGGGCCCTGGTGGTCTGCGGCGGCACGGATTTCGCCTCGAAGATGTCGATGTCCCTGGCGGCGCGCACCACCGCGCCGCGCCGCTGCAGCAGGTAGTAGAGGCCGCGGCCGCGGTGCACGTCGTGGTAGGCGAGGTCGAGTTGGGCCACCCGCGCGGACGACAACGGCAGGTCGTGCTTGGCCCGGTAGCGCTCGATGAGCTGGAACTTGGTCACCCAGTCGATCTCCCTGGCCACGTCGTCGAGGTTGCCGCTGTCGACCGCGTCCAGGGTCCGCTCCCACAGCTCGAGCACCCGCCGCGCGCTCTCGTCGGCCCCGCGCCGGTCGGTGAAATCGCGCGCCTTGGACAGGTACTCACGCTGGATGTCCAGCGCGCACGCCTCCCGGCCGTTGGCCAGCCGCACCCGGCGCTGCCCGGTCATGTCGTGGCTGACGTCCCTGATCGCCCGGATCGGGTTCTCCAGGCTGAGGTCGCGCATGACCGTGCCCGCCTCGATCATGCGCAGCACCAGGTCGGTGGCACCGACCTTGAGCAGCGTGGTGGTCTCGCTCATGTTCGAGTCGCCGACGATGACGTGCAGCCGCCGGAACCGCTCGGCGTCGGCGTGCGGCTCGTCGCGGGTGTTGATGATGGGCCGGGACCGGGTGGTGGCCGACGACACGCCCTCCCAGATGTGCTCGGCCCGCTGGCTGACGCAGTACACCGCGCCGCGCGGGGTTTGCAGCACCTTCCCGGCCCCGCAGATGATCTGCCGGGTGACCAGGAACGGGATCAGGATGTCGGCGAGGCGGCCGAATTCGCCGTGCCGCCCGACGAGGTAGTTCTCGTGGCAGCCGTAGGAGTTGCCCGCCGAGTCGGTGTTGTTCTTGAACAGGTAGATGTCGCCCGCTATGCCCTCTTCGCGCAGCCGGCGGTCGGCGTCGACGAGCAGGCCCTCCAGGATCCGCTCGCCGGCCTTGTCGTGGACCACCAGGTCGGAGATGTTGTCGCACTCCGGGGTCGCGTATTCGGGGTGGCTGCCCACGTCGAGGTACAGCCGGGCCCCGTTGCGCAGGAACACGTTGCTGCTGCGGCCCCACGAGACCACGCGCCGGAACAGGTACCTGGCCACCTCGTCCGGCGAGAGCTTGCGGCTGCCCCGGAACGTGCACGTGACCCCGTACTCGTTCTCCAGCCCGAATATGCGTCTGTCCATCAGGAACTCAGTTAATCACGGCCGTGGCCAGGCTCCGGCTGTGTGGGTCCGGGGTGTCGCCCGCGGGGCTAGCACGGCCAAGGCCCCGCGACGAAGTCGCGGGGCCGCAGGCCATCGGGGGTTCCAGGGGGTCGCTCCCCTGGGCCAGCACCGCTACCAGTCCACCGCGATGTACTTGCTCTCCATGAATTCGAGCAGGCCGTCGTGGCCGCCCTCGCGGCCCAGGCCGGACTGCTTGACGCCGCCGAACGGGGCGGCGGGGTCGGACACGATGCCGCGGTTGACGCCGACCATGCCGGTGTCCAGCGCCTCGGAGACCCGCAGCGCCCGGCGCAGGTCGCCGGTGTACAGGTAGGAGACCAGGCCGTACTCGGTGTCGTTGGCCCACCGGATCGCGTCGTCCTCGGTGCTGAACCGCACCACGGGGGCCACCGGCCCGAAGATCTCGGTGCCCAGGATGGCCGCGTCCGGCGGCAGGTCCCGCAGCACGGTGGGCAGGTAGAAGTAGCCCTTCCGGTCCGGGGCGTGCCCGCCGGTGACGACCTGGCCGCCGCCGGAGACCGCGCCGTCGACCAGGCTGGCGACCTTGGACCTGGTGTCCTCGTTCACCAGCGGCCCCAGGTCGATGTCCGGCTCCAGGCCGGGGCCGATCGCCAGCTTGCTCAGCCGGGCCGCGAACCGCGAGGTGAACTCGTCGGCGACCCGCTCGTGCACGTAGAACCGGTTGGCCGCGGTGCAGGCCTCACCGCCGTTGCGCATCTTGGCCAGGAACGCGCCGTCGATCGCGGCGTCGATGTCGGCATCCTCGAAGATCAGGAACGGGGCGTTGCCGCCGAGTTCCATGGAGCAGTTGGTGACGGTCTTGGACGCGGTCTCCAGCAGCACCCGGCCGACCTCGGTGGACCCGGTGAAGGAGAGCTTGCGCACCCGGGGGTCGGCGAGCATGGCGCCGACCAGCGGCCCGGCCTTGGCCGTGCAGACGACGTTGACCACGCCCGGCGGCACGCCGGCCTCGCGCAGGATGTCGGCGACCGCGAACGCGCACAGCGGGGTTTCCTTGGCCGGCTTGAGCACCACGGTGCAGCCGGCCGCCAGCGCCGGGCCGATCTTGCGGGTGGCCATGGCCGCCGGGAAGTTCCATGGGGTGACCAGGACGCTCACCCCGACCGGCTGGCGCAGCACCATGATCCGGTTGGCACCGGACGGCGCGGTGGTGAGCGCCCCGTCGATCCGCACCGCCTCCTCGGCGTACCAGCGGAAGAACTCGGCGGCGTAGGTGACCTCGCCCCGGGCGTCGCGCAGCGCCTTGCCGTTCTCCAGCACCATCAGCCGGGCGATCGCCTCGGCCCGCTCGATCATCAGCGCCCATGCCTTGCGCAGGCACTCGGCGCGCTGCCTGGGCGGGGTCGCGGCCCAGGCGGGCAGGGCCGCTTCCGCGGCGGCCACCGCGGCGAGGGCGTCGTCCGGCGTGCCGTCGGCGATCTCCACCAGGGTGTCCTCGGTGGCCGGGTCGGTGACGCCGATCGTCCGGCCGTTGGTGGTCCATTCGCCGCCGATGAACAGCCCGGTCGGCACCTGGATGCCCGTCAGGGCGGCAAGGTCAGCGGTCACGCGTCCTCCAATGTCTCCCGCACCGTCTGCGTGATCCGCGCCACGGACGGCAGCACGTGGTCCTCGAGGGCATCGGCGGCCGGCAGCGGGATGTGCGGCGTGGTGATCCGCACCGGCGGCCCGGTCAGCTCGCCGAACGCTTCCTCCACGGCGATCGAGACGATCTCCGCGCCCCACCCGCACAGCCGCGGGTTCTCCTCGACCGTGAACAGCCTGCCGGTCTTGGCCACCTCGGCGAGGATGGTGGCGGTGTCAAGCGGGACCAGGCTGCGCACGTCCACGACACTACAGTCAATGCCGTGCTCGGCCGCGAGCAGGCCAGCGGCTTCGCTGGCCCGGCGGACCATGGCCCCGAGCGCCAGGATCGTCGCGTCGCGGCCCCCTCTGAGCACCGTGGCCCGGCCGAGCTCGTCCACGATCTCGCCGTCGGCCACCTCCCCCTTGGCCGCGTACAACGACTTCTGCTCGAAGAACAGCACCGGGTCCGGGTCCCTGATCGCGGCGGCGAGCAGGCCGACCACGTCCTGGGGGTTCGAGGGGGCGACCACCTTCAGCCCGGGAACCGCCATCGCCCAGTTCTCCACCGACTGGGAATGCTGCGCGCCGAACCGCACGCCCGCCCCGTTGGCGCACCGGATCACCAGCGGGAACGACACCTGGCCGTCGGACATGTACCGGCTCTTGGCGATCTCGTTGGCCACCAGGTCCCAGCACACGGCGAAGAAGTCGCTGAACATGATCTCGGCGACCGGGCGCAGCCCGGTCATGGCGGCGCCCATCGCGGCGCCGAGGATCGCCTGCTCGCTGATCGGGGTGTCACGGACCCGCTGCGGGCCGAACTCCTCAAGCAGCCCGACCGTGGCCTTGAACACCCCGCCGGCCGCGGCCACGTCCTCGCCGAGGAATACCACCCGGTCGTCGCGGCGCATCTCCTGCGCGATCCCCCGGGCCACCGCCTCGCGGTAGGTCAGCGTGGTAGTCACCGGATCACCGCGATCACGGTCCCGACAGGCACGGTCTGGTCGGCCTCGACCCTGATCTCCGCGAGGGTACCGCTGACCGGGGCCGGGATGTCGGTGTCCACCTTGTCCGTGCCGATCTCGAGCAACGCCTCGCCCTCGGTGACCTGGTCACCCACCGCCTTGTGCCAGACGTTGACGGTGCCCTCGTCCACCGTCTCACCCATCCGTGGCATAACCACTTCCGTGCTCACAGTTAGTTCCTCCAGGCCCAGCCGCCGTCGTCCCACACGTTGGTGAATGCCAGCTCCAAGCCGGGCTCCGGCCCGGCCTTCGCCTCCTCCGTCGCCAGGTCCACCGCCGCCTTGGCCTCGGCGTCGATCTGGTCGAGGACCTCCTCGTCCACGCCCCGCGAGACCAGGATCGCGCGGTAGGCGGGGATGGGGTCCCTGGCCAGCCACTCGGCGACCTCGTCCGCGGGCCGATACTTGCCGGGGTCGGCCCTGGAGTGCCCGCCGTGCCGGTAGGTGATCGCCTCGATCAGTGCCGGGCCGCCGCCTTCGCGTGCCCGGTCGATCGCCGCGGCCGCGGCCGCGTGCACCGCCTCCACGTCGTTGCCGTCCACCACGACCGCGGGCAGGCCGTAGGCGGGCGCACGGTCGGCCGCGGGGCGCTTCACCGCGGTCACCGTCTCGATCGCGGTGTACTCCATGTAGTGGTTGTTCTCGCAGATGAACACGACCGGCAGCGCCCAGACCACGGCCAGGTTCAGCGCCTCGTGGAACGCGCCGATGTTCGTGGCACCGTCGCCGAAGAAGCACACGGTGACCTGGCCGGAGCCGCGGTACTGGGCCGACCACGCGGTGCCGTTCGCGATGACCAGCTGCGCACCGATGATCGCGTAGGAGCCGAGCACCCCCTTGGACACGTCGAGCAGGTGCATCGACCCGCCCTTGCCGTGCATCAGGCCGTTCTGGCGGCCGAGCAGCTCGGCCATGACCGGGGTCATCTCCGTGCCACGGGCGAGCACGTGGTTGTGCCCGCGGTAGGTGACGAACGTGTAGTCGTCCTCGCGCATCGCGGCCGCCACCCCGGCCGCGATGGCCTCCTGTCCCATGCCCAGGTGGGTGGTCCCCTTGACCAGGTTCTGCAGGAACAGGTCGTGCGCGCGCTTCTCGAATTGCCGGATCCTGGTCATGGCCCGGTACAGCCCGAGTGCGGCTTGCTCATCCATGGTTGCCTGCCCTCAGTACGGATTGGTGACGAAAAGGTCCTTCGAGGGGAACCTGGTGATGATCTCGATCCCGCCGTCCACCACGACCACCTCTTCCTCCAGCCGGGCGGCCGACACCCCGTCGCTGGCCGGGCAGTAGGTCTCCAGCGCGAACACCATGCCCTTCTGGATCTCCATCGGGGCATCCAGCGAGGAGAGCCGGCTGATGATGGGGCGCTCGTGCAGCGCCAGGCCGAGCCCGTGGCCGAACTGCAGGCCGAACGCCGTCTTCTCGTCCGGCAGGCCGATGTCCTGCGCGGTCGGCCAGAGCCTAGCCACCTGGTCGGTGCTCACCCCCGGCTTGATCGCCGCGATCGCGGCCTCCATCCATTCGGTGGCCTTCGCGTAGGCGTCCCGCTGCGCCTGGGTGGAGCTGCCCACGCTGAAGGTCCGGTAGTAGCAGGTCCGGTAGCCGTTGAAGGAATGCATGATGTCGAAGAATGCCTGCTCCCCCGGCCTGATCATGCGGTCGGAGAAGTTGTGCGGGTGCGGGTTGCACCGCTCGCCGGAGACCGCGTTGATCGACTCCACGTCGTCGGAGCCCATCTCGTAGAGCCGCTTGCTGGCCAGCGCCACGATCTCGTTCTCCCGCACGCCGGGCCGCAGTGCGTCGGTGATGTCCTGGTAGACGCCGTCGACCATGGCGGCCGCGGTGGTCAGCAGGGCGATCTCGTCCGGCGACTTGAGCTGCCGGGCGTCCAGCATGACCTGCTGCCCGTCGCGGATCTCGATCCCGGCGGCCTGCAGTTCGAAGATCGTCGGGATCTCGGCGAAGTCGATGCCGACCGGCAGGCCGGCCACGCCGGTGTCCTCGAGGATGCCCTTGATCTCCGCGACCGCCCGCCCGGGCAGGCCGGCCTGCGGTGAGGTCGCCCCGCGCATGGTGGTCCAGGAGGCGATGCAGTGCCCGGGCTCCAGCCAGGGGCAGTACATCCGGTGGTGCACCGCGGCCGAGCCGAAGTCCCACAGGAACAGCTCCCCGGTCCGGGTGTACAGCGCGTACCGGCAGAGCTTGTCCCTGGTCCACTCGCCGATGGCGACCCCGGTGAGGTAACGGATGTTGTTGTTGTCGAAGACAAGCAGGGCGCCGAGGTCGCTGGCCTCCAGCGCGGCCATGGCCCGGCCGAGCCGGTAGGAGCGCAGCCGGGCGAAATCGACCCGCTGCTCGAAGTCGACGTTCATCCGCCCCGGCGCGGGCGTGCGGGGCAGGGCGGGCACGGGCGGGATTGGCGCGACCATGAGGGCTTCCTCTCGCAGGCCGACCCATGTACAGCACGATTAAACGTATGTACAGTGTGGCTGTCAAGGGACCAGCATGGGACTGCGGGGCTTATGGGTTCGTTCGATCCCGGCGCGGAACTCGGCCCCCGGCTGCGGCAGGTACGCGAGCAGCGGGGCCTGTCCGCGCGGGAACTCGCCCGCCGCATCCAGTGCTCGCCCAGCCTGATCTCCCAGATCGAGCGCGGGCTGTCCGCCCCGTCGGTCGGCATGCTCTACGCCCTGGCCACCGAACTGCGCACCTCGCTCGACTTCCTGTTCAGCACCGTGGCGCCCGCGAACGGCCTGACGATGACCGCGCACGGCGACGGCCACGTGCGGGAGGAGGCCAAGGTCGCCGTGCTGCCCGCCGGGCACGGCATCGTCCAGCGGGCCGGTACCCGGCGCACCATCGACCTGGCCAGCGGCGTGCGCTGGGAGCGGCTGACACCGGGCCCGGACGAGCGGGTGGACTTCCTCGAAGTGATCTACGAGCCCAGCGGGCACTCCTCCGACGCGCGGCGCCCGCTGCGCCATGACGGCCGCGAGTACGGCCTCATCACCAGCGGCACCCTGCACGCCAGCGTCGGGTTCGACACCTTCGAACTGGGCCCCGGCGACTCGATCGCGTTCGACTCGGCGGTGCCGCACCTGTACTGGAACGCCACCACGGCCGACGTGCACGCGATCTGGGCAGTGGTGCACCCGCACCCCGGTCTTGCCTAAGAGTGTCGCGGCGGCCCGCCGAGCTGCGGGCCGCGCGGCGGCTGGGGCTCAGGCGCGGGCCCCCGGGCCTGGCCCGGTTCGCGGTGCGGCGGCCGCACGGGCAGTTGCGGCGGCGGGCGGTGCCTGGGACGGGTGCCCGACCAAACGGCCGGGGGCAGGTCGAGGAACCGGGCCAGCGCGTACGCCGCGCCCTCGTAATTGACCCGCCAGCCGTGGAAGTGCGGCCAGGCCTCGTCCGGCTCCCGCTCGAACACCCAGCCCGCCCGGCGTATCCGGTCCACCGCGGCGTCGAACTCCGGCCGGGTCAGCACCAGCGGGTCCTCCGGGTGCGGGTCCTCGGTCACCGCCATGCCCAGGTTGCGGGCCAGCTTGCGCATGGCGATGTAGCCCACCCGCATCAGCGGCCGGGCCTCCGCCGGCGCGGTGCCCGGGTTCAGCGCCAGTTGCAGCGCGGCCGCGTCAAGGACCGCGAGCAGCGCCAGCAGCCAGGAGGTCTGCGGGTCCGGGGAGCGGAAGTAGGCCAGGGTGCGGTAGTTGGTGTGACTCTCGGCGATGTCGGCGGCCCACTCGGTCCACCGCTCGTAGACCTTGGGCAGGTAGGCCACGTCACCGATCAGGGCCTGACGGGCCAGCAGTTCCGGGCCCCACGGCGGGGAGCCGGCCAGCGCCTCCAGCATGGTGACCGCGATCTCCCGGCGGTTGAACGCAGTGTAGAGCGTCGGCAGGTAGGCGATGAGCAGCGCCACCAGGGCCAGGCCGCTGGCCCCGGCCAGGAACACCACCGCGACCGGGCCCGCCCCGTAGGGCCGGACGAAGCCGAGGGTGAACAGCGAGGACCCGGATTCCTCCAGGGACAGCGGAAAGGTGTGGTGGTTCAGCGGCCACAGCAGCAGGGCGAACCCGAGCAGCAGGCAGACCAGCCAGCACAGCAGCAGCGCGATCAGCCAGGCCGGGCCGCCGGCGGCCAGGATCTGCTCCCGCTGCCGCAGGTTCTCCACCCGTGCGGTGATCCTGGTGAAGGCCCCCCGGATCAGCCAGCCCATCGCGGAGCTGAACGTCGACCGGGCGGCCCGCGGTATCAGCAGGGTCTTGATCACGCTGGACGCGGTGGTGAGCAGCAGGACGATCCCCGCCGCGAAGCCCAGCCACCGGACCATAGCCACCCCGAGCGAACCCCGCCCGGCTAGGGCGCGGTGCCGTCACCCGGTGACGGCTCTGACTCCGCCGCGGCCTTGCCGCCCTTGCCCGCGGCCTTGCCGCCGGTCCCGCCGGACCGCGACTGGCCGAGCAGCTCCTCCAGCCGGGCGCCCCGGATCCGGCGGAACGTGCGGTGCACCCGGCCACGGGCCAGCACCGCGACCTCGAGCTGGCTGGCGTTGATGTCGTCGCCGCCGTTGCCCTGGCCGGACAGCGCGGCGATCGCCGCGCCCAGCGCGGCCCCGATGGACATGCCGGCCGCGTAACGCTCCTTGAGCACCCCGGCGACCTGCTCGGGCGACCTGCTCGGCCTGGCCGCCCATGGCGACGAAGCCGTGCTCGTCGGCGACGGACCCGTCGAAGGTGATCCGGTACATCTGGTCCCCGTCGGGGGTGTCCCCCACCTCGGCGACGACCAGCTCCACCTCATACGGCTTGTTGCTCTCGGTGAAGATACTGCCGAGTACCTGCGCGTACCAGTTGGCGAGCCCGCGCGCGGTGACGTCTTCCCGCGCGTACTGGTAGCCCCGGGTGTCGGCGAAGCGGACTCCGGCCACCCGCAGGTTCTCGTACTCGTTGTACCGGCCGACCGCCGCGAACGCGATCCGGTCGTAGATCTCGCTGACCTTGTGCAGGGCGCTTGACGGGTTCGGCGCGACGAACAAGATGCCCTCGTCGTAGGCGACCACGACGCTGTTACGCCCGCGCGCGATGCCCTTGCGCGCGTAGTCTGCCTTGTCCTTCATCGCCTGTTCCGGCGACACGTAGAACGGCATGGACACCGCTGGGGCTCCCCTTAATCGTGTGGGCTGATAGTTATCGGGGCACAGGGCGTTATGTACTGCTGTTTGACGCACCGCCGGAGCGCAGCGGCGCGGTCGGGCCGCCGGGCGACTGCATGCGCTCGTCGACGACCGCCTGCGCGTATTCGCCGGCCTCGTCGTCGGTCAGCCGCCGGAACCCGTCCTCGGTGACCACGGCCACCACCGGGTAGATGTGCCGGGTCAGGTCCGGCCCGCCGGTGGCGGAGTCGTCGTCGGCGGCGTCGTACAGGGCCTGCATGCAGACGGTGATCGCGTCGCCTTCCGTCATGCCCTCGGTGTAGAGCTTCTTCAGCGACCCGCGAGCGAATATCGATCCGGAGCCGATCCCGTGGAACTTGCGCTCCTCGTACCGCCCGCCCGCCACGTCGTAGCTGAAGATGCGGCCCGTGCCGGTGTCATCGTCGTAGCCGGCGAACAGCGGGACCACGACCAGCCCCTGCATGGCGCCGCTGAGGTTGCCGCGGACGAACGCGGCCAGCCGGTTGGCCTTGCCCTCCAGCGACAGGGTCCGGCCTTCGAGCTTCTCGTAGTGCTCGAGTTCGAGCTGGAACAGCCGGACCAGCTCAAGGCCGGTCCCGGCCACGCCGGAGATGCCGACGCAGGAGGTGTCGTCGCTGCGGAACACCTTCTCGATGTCCCGCTGGGCGATCATGCTCCCCGCGGTGGAGCGCCGGTCACCCGCCATGATCACGCCGCCGTCGAAGTCAACGGCCACGATGGTGGTCCCGTGCGGCAGGTCCGAAGCTGCCTGGCCGGCGGCCTGGGCGCCCGGCACGGCCGCGGCCGCCGCGGCGGGCAGCAGGCCCGGGGCGGACGCGGCGAGGAAGTCGGCAAAGGACGAGGTGCCCGCGCTCAGGCACGCGGCAGTGAACTGCCCGCCCAGGTAGTCGGTGCCCACGAGGTTCCTTCCGGTTGATGACCTTCCTGCCACCTGTGACCCTACTGCCGCGCGGGCCCCGCCTTGCGCGGCGGACGGGGCGATCAGCTCAGCGCGAACTGGGCGGGGTCATTCGCCGCCCTTCTGGACGTAAGAGCGGACGAACTCCTCGGCGTTCTCCTCGAGCACCTCATCGATCTCGTCGAGGATCGCCTCCACGTCATCGCTGAGCTTCTCCTGGCGTTCCTTGACCTCTTCGGCGGCCTCGGGGGCCGCGTCCTCGGCCTCCTCGCTGCGCCTGGTGGTCTGCCGCTGGCCGCCAGTGTCCTTCGTTGCCATACGATCCTCCGTGCTCCTGGGCGTCCTCGCCGCCTCAACCGTATCCTCGCCAGCCAGGAGCCTTGTCAATCCTGCAGGAGTGTCGGCATAGCCGGGGTTGCTTACGGGGCCGACTTGGCCAAGGGCCCCGTGACGAAGGAACGGGGCCTTGAGCCAGCGGGGGTTCGGGCCATGGGGTCCGGGGGCTGGCCCCGGGGGAAACGGAGTGCTCCCCCGGGCCAGCACCGCTAGCCGCTGCCGGTCAGTGCGGCGACCAGGTCGGTGGCGGTCCGGCAGCGGTCGATCAGGTCGCCCACGTGAGCCCGGGTGCCCCGAAGGGGCTCCAAGGTCGGCACCCGCTGCAGCGAGTCGTGCCCGGGGATGTCGAAGATCACCGAGTCCCAGGACGCGGCGGCCACGGCGTCCGGGTATTTCTGCAGGCAGCGGCCGCGGAAGTAGGCCCTGGTGTCCTCGGGCGGGTCGTCGATGGCGCGGGCCACCTCGTCGTCGGAGACAAGCCGGACCATCCGGCCCCGGGCCACCAGCCGGTTGTACAGGCCGCGTTCCGGGCG
>WNGG01015996.1_pt1 | contig 16122 bp, 16 predicted proteins | sample 5400661 | NCBI WGS metagenome assembly WNGG01 (sample SAMN13153372, study PRJNA577476) | soil metagenome | isolation source: 100 cm soil or saprolite under Garry oak tree replicate 1 | place: USA:California | collected 2016-06-15 | reverse complement strand
CTCGCCCACTTCTGCCTCCTGCTCGCGATGGGTAGCGCTCTCATTACGCCGGACCTGCATGCGGTCGGCGATCAGGAGTGGGCCGCCTTGCTCACTCGCGTGGTCACCGCCCTCGCCCCAGCCGACATCACGACAGAGACAAGAACAACGCAGTGAAAGTGCAGATCAACCCCGAGAGCTGCCAAGGGCACGGCCGCTGCTACGACCTCGCCCCCGGCCTGTTCAGCGAGGATGACGAGGGCTATGGGACGGTCCTCGGCGACGGCACCGTGCCGCCAGGCAAAGAGCGCGACGCACGCCTGGCGGCTCTTAACTGCCCCGAACGCGCGATCGAGCTGCTCGAGGAGGCGTGACATGGCCCCCGATGACCGGTTCACCGAGGATTACCGGGAGACACGCGAAGACGAGGTCCTCGGCACCCGCAGCGAGGTCGTCACGGGCCCGGTCTCAGACTGGGCGACCGACTTCTCCCATGTCGAGCCGGAGTGGTCCGCCGACCCCTACCCGATCCAGGACGACCTGCGTCAGCGCTGCCCGATCGCGCGCACCGAGCGGTTCGGCGGCGGATGGCTGCCCACGCGTTACGAAGACGTCGCGGCGATCGCCTACGACACCGAGCACTTCTCCTCGCGGTCGATCATCATGAGCAACTTCCGGCCGCCCCGCGAGCTGGCGCCTATCGGCGGCTCGCCACCGATCTCCTCCGACCCGCCTTTCCACCACGACGCGCGCAAGCTGCTGCTCCCCGCGTTCACCAAGACCGCGGTCACCAGGCAGGAGCCGGCGACGAGGGCGTTCTGCCACTCACTCATCGACGCGTTCGCGGGGCAGGACGTCGTGGACGCCGCCCGCGACTACGCGCAGCACATCCCGATGCGCGTCATCGCTGACATGCTCGGCTTCCCCCCAGAAGACGGATCACAGTTCCGCGAGTTCGTCGAGGACTTGCTCGAAGGCATCAACCTGCCGCCGGAGGAGCGCATCGAGCGGGTCTCACGGCTGTTCGACTACCTGCTCGCGCAGGTCCACGACCACCTCGGCAACCCGCACGACGACCTGACGGCCTACCTGATCAACGCCGAGCTCTACGGCCAGAAGCTCGACCCGTCCCACGTGGTCGGCACGATGGCCCTGCTGCTCATCGCCGGCATCGACACGACCTGGAGCGCGATCGGCGCCTCGTTGTGGCATCTGGCGAAGACCCCCAGCGACCGCAGGCGGCTCGTCGCCCAGCCCAGGCTGCTGCCGACCGCGATGGAGGAATTCCTGCGCGCCTATGCGCCGGTCACCATGGCGCGGCTGGTGAAGGACGACATGCACTGGCGCGGCGTGGACATGAAGGCCGATGACTGGATCTTGCTGTCGTTCCCGGCGGCCAACCGCGATCCGGCGCAGTTCGACCGGGCCGGTGAGGTCGTTATTGACCGCGAGGTCAACCGGCACGCCGCGTTCGGCCTCGGCATCCACCGCTGCGCGGGCTCGCACCTGGCGCGCATGGAGCTTCGGGCCGCCCTCGAAGTCTGGCTCGAGCGGATCCCGGAATTCACCCTCGATCACCCGGCGGCGGTCATCTGGTCCTCCGGCCAGATCCGCGGTCCACGCACGCTCCCGCTTCGCATCCACTGACCGCCGGCGACGTTGGTCGTGGCCAACGGCGCACCCGCATACACCCCCATAAGCTCAGCGCCCTAGAGCCGCCTCCATGGGGGGCGGGCGGGAGTGTCACGCCGGGCGTAGCTGGCCGCGCGGCCAACCGCGGGGAGTGCCGTTGAGCCTAACGCTCTGTGCGCGTCGCCGGGCCCCGGCTGGGTCCGGGTATTTCCGGGGATGCCGGCGACAACGAAGGAGCACCCGCCATGACCGCCATCTCCACCTCGCCAGCGGCTAGGCCGCTCGAGCACCTCCATGCACCGGCTCTGCCTTCCCGCTTCGCCGCCTGGGCCACGCTGGCCCGCCGCCGGATCTCGCTCAGCGCGCACACCCCGCGCGAGATCCTCGCCCCGCTGGCCACTCCGCTGCTGTTCGCCCTGGTCATCGCCCCGGCCCTGGCCAAGATGATCCCGGCCGGCCCCGGCAGTGTCGACTACAGCACCTTCGTCATCGTCGGCACCGTCGGCCTGCTCATCCCGCTGACCTGCACCTTCGCCGGGATCGGCGTCATAGTCGACCGGGCCAGCGGCGCGCGCCGCGAGCTGCTCACCGCGCCCATCCCCCGCGGCACGATCGTCCTGGGCAACATGGCCGTCGCCGTCGGCGTCAGCCTGCTGCAAGTCGCGGCGCTGATGGCCGCCGGATGGCTGCGCGGCAGCACGTTCCACGCCACCGTCGGCGGCGCCGGCTGGTTCATCGGCGCCGTCCTCGCGTTCACCGTGTTCATGTACGGCCTGGCCGAGATCCTGGCCAACAAGATCCCCACCCAGGAGGAATACGTCGGGCTCACCCCCGTGGTCGCGATCCTGCCCTGGTTCATCGCCGGGTCACTGTTCCCGATCAGCGCACTCCCCGTATGGCTCGCCGGGGTCGCCCGCGCCCTGCCCACCACCCACACCCTGGCGCTGCTGCGCTACGGCGTCCTCGACCGCACCGGCGCCGGCCTGCACGACATCTGGGGAATGGCCAGCACCACCACCGACGCCGCCCTCAGCCTGCTCGTCCTGGCCGGCTGGGCGATCCTCATCACCGCAGCGGCTATCCGCATCTTCACCCGCTCGGCGGTGACGTGATCGCCGCGGCAGTCGCCGGGCTCAGCCGGTGAACGCCCGCCACCCGGCCAGGGCCCCGGGAGCGCGCGACGGGAGCCGGCAGGCTCCCGGGTCAGCGGGCGTGGGTCCTGGCCCGGCGCTGCGTGACCTGACGGGCGGGGTCGTCGCGCGGACCGGGCCCGGTGGGCAGCAGCGCCCGCCGGCGGCTTTCAGCACCACGTCACAGAGCTAGCCGGGCCGCTGTACCAGGTGCGCCGACATGGGTTGCGTCGCGGCTTTTTTGCCGGGTTCGTGCGATGGCCCGCCGGCGCCGCCGGACGGTGCCTGGGCAGCGTCGCCAGTTACGGGAGCGACGATCTCGCCGAGGAACACTCGCCGAACCACTCGTTCCGCCGCCATGCCGTCGTCGAATTCACAGAAGCGCTGCCGGAAGCGGGCCCGTGCGGCGCTCGCCTCTGGGCCCCAGACGGCACCGGAGCGGAATGCCTCCACGAGCTCCCCCTCGGTCGCAGCGACCGCTCCCGGCGAGTCCTTCAGGATGTCGACATATACGCCGCGGCAGTTGACATACGTTTCCCAGTCGTTTGCGTAAATAACGATCGGCCGGTCCAGAATCGCATAGTCGAACATCACGGACGAATAGTCCGTCAACAGCACGTCCGCAGCCAGGCACAGGTCTTGGACGGAGGGGTGCCCCGAGACGTCGAGGATCCGTCCGCTCTCCACCAGCTCGAGCGCTTCTTCACTCGCCAGGAGAGAATTGTTATTGTAGTAGTAGTGCGCCCGGACGAGAAGGATAATGTCTGGCTTAAGTTCGCGAGCGAGCCGGGCGAGATCCAGCATCGGCTGCAGCCCACGCTGGTAGTCGCGGAAGGTCGGGGCATACAAGACAGCCGTCTGACCGGGACAGATGCCCAATGCTGTTCGGGCCAGCTCCACATCGGCAGCGGTGGCGTTGCAAAGCCTGTCGTTCCGGGGATAGCCGGTCTCCAGGGATTCATAGTGACAAGGATAGACACGTTCGAGAATCAGCGTGGAGAATCGGTTGGAAGATAGGCTGAAGTCCCACCGGTCGCAGCGCTCGAGCAATTTCTTGAAGTTCATCTTATTAGCGCCGACTGGATAGTCCTGCAGGTCAAGACCCATCTTCTTCAGTGGGGTGCCGTGCTGGGTCTGAAGATCGATCGACCCCGCCCGTTTCATGATGTCATCGGGGAAGTTAACATTGTTAATTAAGTATTTGCCCCGGGCCAGCACCCGGAAATAGCGCATCGTGCCCGGATGTACATAATCCACACCCTCGGGCATGGATTCCTCCGCACCTCGTTGTACAATCCACACGCCGTGCACGGATGGCACGATTTTGCGGGCCGCTTCGTAAATGGCGGCCGGATTGCATGAGTAGCCGCGATACCAGTAGGCGGCGTAGACGGCAAGATTCTCGTCGAGATGGCGGTGAAACTGCATGCGATAGTAGCCATGCAGCGCCGTCAAGCGTACTCGCCCGGCGATGCGCCGGCCACGGGTCATAGCCTCCCGCAGTCCGCGGCGCAGTGCCTGCTGCGTGATGTTGGCGGCTTTGACTGTCATGAATGTCCGATAGGCACCACGGGCGACGAGACGATACCTGACTCCGAGCAGGCCTGCTGGCATGGCATAATCGGCATTAGGCCGAAAGCGCCGATACTGCTCGCACATCTTGCGAAAGAAGCGCCGGCGATCATGCGGAGATACTCTATTTCCCAGCCCGAGGATGATGGTGTAATGCCATATCATCCGGTCGAACATCGGCGCCCGGAACTCGTCGACGGCAGATCCTCGCTGATCCATAAAGGAGAAGACCTTCTCGTACTGAGGAAATACGTCGAAGTGTCTCTTGTCGGTGGTGCGGGTAATGGAACCGCGTCGGCGTTGCCGGTATATGTAGCACACCCGGTCGAGCATACTAATTCGCTCGGCGGCCATCAGGATCGGGTAAGTGACCGGAATATCCTCGTAGTATCCCTGCCCGAAACGCACGCCTAGGTCAAGCAGAAAGTCGCGCCGGATCGCCTTGTTCCATGCCGTCAGCATCGTGGACAACGCGGAGGGACGATCATGAAGACGGAAAACCTTTGGCGGAGGTGGCTCTCGAAACAGGTAGTTCCACATGTTCCGTTCGATTTTATGATTCCAGTAAGCGCGCGCATAATCAAAGATGAGAACGTCGGGATGCGTCTCGCGCAGCCGGGCGGTGATCGAGGCGATTGCCCCGTCGGGGATCCAGTCATCGCTATCCACGAACCATACATACTTTCCGCGGGCCTGCTCGAGCCCGGCGTTCCTGGCCGGTCCCAGCCCAGCATTCTGCTCGAGATGGATTACGCGCACGCGCGGATCTGCGGCAGCGCACTGATCGAGGATTTCCCCGGATGCGTCGGGTGAGCAGTCATCCACAGCGATGATCTCGATATCGGCCGAGACCTGACTGAGGATGGAATCCAGACAGGGCTGGAGGTACGCCTGGACGTTGTACGCGGGCAGGACAATGCTGAGGACAGGCGTGATGCTCGACGAGGTCAATGATACCTTCCTATTCCCGTTTCCCGCAGTACATCTGACGTTATTTCACCGTGGACGCTTCTTGATAACTCCAGGTCACGCAAAGGTCGCGCAGCACTTCGGGGATCTCCTCGGGCCGCGGCAACGGCCGGGCAGGCTGGATCTGACCGGATCTGATCCTTTGCCCCCAGTCCCCGAGGCCGGCGACGTATGCGCCGTGATCGTGCTTCCCGTAGTCCAGCATCTCAGGCTCCCAATCCAGGCCGAGAAATTGACATATTCGCCTGGTTACCCCCTCTGGATCGGCAGTGAGATCTTCGTAACGGATGGTCATGCCGGGAAGAGCCTGCCTCGCCGCTTCTACGGCCTTCATGTAACGGGCCACGTCGAGGGCGGCCTTCTCAAGGGTCCAGGAGGAACGGATTTCACGCCAGGAAATCGCGGTAGCGCCCGGGTGGCGGAGCAAGAAAATGAACCTCGCATCCGGCCAGCAGGTGGCGATGCGCTGCCAGATGAATGCATTGCCCGGCGTCTTGTTGACAATGTAGCGTTTCCCGCTGCGCTGCAGCCGTGCATGGAGCACACGATCCCAGAGCAGATATTCAAGCTCGGTCGTGCTCAGCCCGAGCTGACCCATGGCCGCTTCTGCGTGTTTCGAACCCATCTGGACGTGGAGGCCGCGTAGGTGCAGCTCATGCGGCGCGTGCAGTTGAGAGTGGCTATCCAGAAGCACCCGCAGCAAAGTGGATCCCGATCGCATGGAGGAGAAAACAAAGATGGGGCGATCGAGCAATCGTTCACAGGCTCGCTCGGGCCTGCGGCCACGGGCGGTGCGACGAGCGTCGGGGCGAGGGGCGAGGACGACCCGTCTTAGCTCGAAGCCCGTTAGCCGGCCAATGGCCCGGTTGGCTTTCGCCTGCCAGGTCACGCGACGACCGAGCCATAGCCGACGGCCGGGTCGTCTCGTGGCCCTTCGAGGGCCTCGGCTGCGACCGGTCCCGCCCCGCGCCGATCCGCGTCCGTGGACACCTCGCCGCGTCGCGGCAAACGAACAGCGTTCACGAACTGTGTCTGGAAGCATCGTGAAAACAACGTCGAGGCAGCGAGCACACGCGGTCGCTTGTCACCCACGGGCGCGCCGTCCTTTTCGGTATACATCAGGCAAAGAGATCATTAGTCTAGAGCAAAGACTCGTGGTCCGTTCATCAAACGAGACACGATGAGGCTTTCATCCTGATCTTGGGTGTGCCCGGATACGGGTCAATCACGGACGGCGTGCCGGGCCGGTGACACCGTCGGCGGCTACGCCCTGCGCTGCAGGATCGCCGCGATCAGGGTCTCGATCCGGGCGGTGAGCATCTCGATCCGGATGGTCAGCGCCGACCTGGCCCAGCAACGCGCCGACCTGGCCCGGCAAGATGCGCGCGAGCTCGCCATGATGGTCATCGAAGCGGCCGGTGAGCGCCTCGACCAGCGCGGAGCGCTGGCATGGCAATGCATGACCTCCCGGTATCGAAACGCACGATCTGCCGCGGGCCGAGCGCCCTCCGCCGGGTCGGCGTGCCTCGGCGGGATCGTGCCGGATCGAGCTGCCAAGCGAGCCTGGCCGACGGACCGCGCGACTGGGTTAGCCCCAAGATCGCGATGTACAGCCCAAAAGAGTCACGCTCCGTAACGTCGCCCTGGTGATATCGGCGCGCAGTCCCGCCTGTACGGCGCCACCAGCGCCTGTACGGCGGCACCGGCCCGTCGCCCGGCCGCTGGCCGAGATCCGCCCGGCGGCAGCGGGCCGAAGCGGCCGACTGAATGCTAACCAGGTTGAACTCGTAGAGATCGGGTCGTGACGTCGGCTGCTCGCGGGCGTATGACCGGGGTATGCGGTATGCGCAGCGGGGCGGGTACACGCCCGCCGAGCAGCAGCGGCGTGAGCAGTTGCGGCTGGAGGCCGCGGCGCGGTTCGCCCGCGGCGACAAGATCAGCCAGATCGCACACGACTTGCGGGTCACCCCGGGGTCGGTGCGGCGGTGGCACCGGGCCTGGGAAGAGGGCGGGACCGGGGCGCTGCGGTCGCGGGGGCCGGTGTCGGCCGAGCGGCTCAGCGCGCGGCAGTGGGCCCGGCTGGAGTTAGAGCTGGGGAAGGGGCCGCTGGCGCACGGGTTCGCCGCCGACCAGCGCTGGACGCTGGGCCGGATCAAGACGCTGATCGGCAGGCTGTTCCATGTGGGGTACACCGTCGAGGGCACCTGGAAGCTGATGCGCCGGCACGGCTGGTCGTGCCAGGTGCCGGTGCGCCAGGCGATGGAACGCGACGAGGAGGCGGTCGCGGTGTGGAAGGCCGAGGTGTGGCCCGATATAAAAGCGCCGCGCGCGACCTGGGTGCCTTCATCTGTTTCGAGGACGAGACGGGCCAGGGGCTGAGCCCGCCCGCAAGGGCGAGGCCAAGGGGTTCAGCTGGAGCGACTACCGGGACCTGATCATCGCCACCCACCGTCAGCTGTCCGCCCCCCTGGTCTGGTGCTGGGATAATCTCAACATCCACCTGGCCCCCGAACTGGCCGACTTCGCCGCCGAGAACAACGACTGGCTGCGGATCTTCCGGCTGCCCGCGTACGCGCCCGACCTCAATCCGGCCGAGGGCATCTGGTCGCTGCTCAAGCGGGCCATGGCCAACTTCGCCGCCGCCGACCTGGACAGCCTGGTCCGCATCGTCAAGCGCAAGCTGAAGAAGATCCAGTACCGGCCGCACCTGATCGACGGGTGCCTGGCCGCGGCCGGCCTGACCATCGAACCTGTCGAGCTCCAGTTGACGCGTTACGGATCGATGTCAGATGATCCGTAACGCTTCCGGCCAGACGATCTCGTTGGGGTCAGGGTACCCGGTCAGGTTGGACAACCGGGGTTAGCGAGGGCGGGAGCGTCAGCAGCCCGCGGGGAAGGTGTCTGCCCAATCGGCGGTTTCGGCGGTGACCCTGAGCAGCTGCACTGCGGAATGCCGTTGCGGTCGAACTGCGAGGGCGCTTAGCGTGCGGGGATGAAGGTGCCCGACCGTTGCCTGGCGGACCTGCGGGAGCGGGGTTACCTGCTGTTCGAGGGTTTCCTCGAGGCTGACGAGCTGGCCGCGGCCCGGGAAGCCCTGTGGCTGCACTACCCGCGGCCCGAGTCGTACTTTGCCGACCCGGCTGCTCATGCGTGGCTGGCGACCGACCAGTGGGCCGGCGAAGTCAGCGGACCGTGGCGATCGTGGAACCTGAACCGGCTGGCCTTCCACCCGGACCTGCTCGACCTGGCCGAGCGCTTCCTGGGCTCAGCCGACCTGCGGCTGTACGAGGCGTCGCTGTGGGCCAAGTACGCCGGAGCCGTCGACTACGACCAGCGCCACCACCGCGACTTCGTCAACCACAGCCTCGTCGTGCCCAAGCGCTCCGAGCCGGCCACGCAGATGTTGAGCTGGATCCTCCTGTCCGACGTAGGCGATGAGGACGGCCCTACCAAGATCGTTCCGCTGTCGGTCGGGCAGAGCGTCCCGTACTGGCCGGTCCCTGGGCATCACGACATCACGAACTACCTCCCCGGGGGGATGTTCGCCGAGGAGGAGGTCTCGATGACCGGTCCGGCAGGAACCCTGTTCGCTTTTCGGTCCGACGTACTTCACCGTGGGTCGCGCATGACCGGCGAACGATCAACCCGCTTTGCGCTCCTCGCCGACTACGATGTGTGGGCACCGCGCTGGACCGGCCGGGTCGCCTGGGCCGAGCGCGCGACGCGGTCAGACTGGTTCGAGATCGTCGAGCGGGCCTCTCCCCGGGAGCGGTCGGTGTTCGGCTTCCCAGCTCCGGGCGATCCGTATTGGGACGAGCAAACCTTGGCCGACACCCAAACGCGCTACCCCCGGGCCGATCTGACGCCCTACCGCTAGAGGACCGGGCAGCTGAACGCATGCAGCTGTGCGGGCTCTGCGGCGACACCCCCAGCTGGTGCGCGACCTCAATAACCCGGTCCCCGGACTGCACCGCCAGCACGGCCCAGTACCGGAGTTCCACCCTCGATATGACGATCAGTGCCAATTAGCGGATCCTTGTGCCGGGTGACGCTGACGCGGGGGTTCTGGTTTGCGGACCTTGAATCGGGCGATGGGTTTGGTGGTCGTGCGGCCGGTCTCGGCCAGCAGCTGGTCGCCGTCGTAGATGCGGAAGGTATGGTCGGCGGACTCGACGGTCAGGGTTCGTCCAGCGTGGACGATTCCGATGTGAATGCGTTGCCGTGCAATGGTTATGGCGCCGCGGCTGCTGACCCGACGTTCGACTTGGACGGGTTCGGCTGCTGGTTGGGGTGGTGGTCCGGCGGGTCGGGCGTCGCGGATGCGTGCCAGCTCTGAGGGTGTTAGTGGGTTGGGCAGGCTGCGCAGCAGCATGCCGTCCTGGACGAGTTGGAGTAGGCCGTGGTCGAGACGCACGGTCAGGCGTCGGCCGGCGAAGTGATAGCCGATGGGGTGTTGGCGTCCGGCGAGGCTGATCAGGCCGGTGCCGTTGACCAGGCGGTCGACTTCGATCGGGTCGCCGGCCTCGCCGCTGGGGATTGGTGGTGGTCCGGCGGGACGGGCACCTTCGGCCAGTAGCCGCTGCAGGTGGGCGACGGTCAGCCGGGAGGGGACGGTCTTAAGCCGCACGCCGTTGGCGAGCAGGTGCACGACGGTGGTATCAGCCCAGAAGGCGATGCTGCTGCCGGCCCGGTCGGGACCCAGCCAGAACTGTTGCCCACACACGGTCATGTTCCCGGAGACGGGCACCACGCGGGTGAACTCGACCGCCAGGTCGACCGGGTCGACACCGTTGCTGGATACCACCAGCGCAGCCGGCAGATCCGGTGCCGCTTCGGGTGCCGCAGTCGTGGTGTCGGGAGCGGGTTCCGGAGGAAGTTGAGCCACGGCAGCCGACAGCCGGGCCGGTAGCCGCAGTGGCAACCGCTGATCGGCAGGCCGGGGCGTGAACCGGTCAGCCGGGAAGGCCATCTCCAGCGACTGGTGCGGCCGATTGGTGTTGTACTCGATCCGGAAGGCGTCCACCGCGGCCTGCACCGCCGCCACGTCCGGCCACACCTCCACGTCGTCGAGCAGTTCACGCTCCAGGGTCTGGTGGAACCGCTCCACCTTCCCCGTCGTGGTCGGGCTGCGGGGCTTGGTATGACGGGCAACGATCCCGTTCTCCCGGCAGATCCGCTCGAACATCACCTCCGCCGACCGGGGCTGGTTGAAGCGGCCAGTGAACTGCTTGCCATTGTCGCTGAGTACCTCGTCCGGGATGCCGAAGCGTTGCAGCGCCTCAACAAACGACAGGCACACCGCACGGCCCGTCGCCGTTCGGACCACCGTGGCGATGACGCAGAACCGGGAATGATCGTCCACCCCGGTGACCACTTTTGCCTCGCCGCCGTCGGCCAACTGGATGCCGCCGACGATGTCCAGTTGCCACAGTTCCATCGGCACTTCCCGTTGCCACCGCTGATAGTCCTCCCGGCGGCGTCGGCGTGAGACGGGCTGGATGAGCCCGTGCCGCACCAGGACGCGGTAGATGGTGGTCAGCCCGGGTATCGGCCCGGGACAGCCGTTGCGGCCTAGTTCGAACTGCAGCCGTCGCTGACCCCACCGCGGATGGTTGCGGCGCAGTTCGCAGATCGCAGCTTCAACCTCGAGGCTGGTCTGGGCTGGGTGGGCGTGGGGGCGGTGCGACCGGTCCGACAGCCCGTCCAGGCCCTCATCCCGATACCAGCGCACCCAACGGTGCACCGCCTGCCTTGACACCCCGAACCGTTCAGCCACCTCGATTACGGGCACCCCGGCTTGCACTTCCAGTACCGCGCGATACCGCTGCTCTGTCACGGTCAACTCCACCAACACTCTGCAGAGTGTCACGCATCATGTGGAACCGTTCTGTAATGCATCAAGCGGAGTACGACACCCCTACATGGCCCCTCTCGTGAGGACTATCTGTACGCCTTCAAGGCGGGGATGCGGGCCTGGTGTGGCGGACCTCGCGGCTGGCCCCGAAGGCCAGCTGAGATGTGGCAGGGAATGGGAGATTTCCTGCCACACGCGCTACGCGGGCTCGCACAAGAGACATCGCTGTATCACCCCGTCGGGCACTTGACCGGGTCCAAGTAGGTGGCTGATCGTTCGACGGTTCCCCGCCGCTGCATTACCTGACGATGTGCAACTCCGGCCGTGAGTCGGCCTCGCCTAGGACATTGCTGAGGTGCTTGGTTGACCAGCACAGCTCGGATGCGAGCTCGCCGCGGCTAAGCCCATGTTGCTCCGCGAGTCCCAGCGCTTCCCGGAGCAGCGAAGGGACCTCTCCTTGGTATGTCGCTATCGGCTCGTCTCGCCGGAATTCGGTCATGCCGTGCAGTCGCTGGTACGCCCGGCGCACAGAGACGTCGGACACGACGCGGAGTTCACCCATGCGGCGGATCAGCGACTCAACGGATACCCCCCATGAAGTACTGAGGTTTTCGAGCGCGGCCATGCGGGCAGCTCGGCAGCGAATTCGTCAGCTTCCCGTTCTTGCTGCCGGTCCCCTGGCAGTGGGTTGGAGTGAAGCAATAGGTGGCCCAGTTCGTGCGCACATGTGAAGCGATACCGATAGATCGAGGCAGCGCGCTCTGGGGTCACGATGATTATGGGCCTGCCGAGGGCGTCCGTGGAATAGGCACTCACTCGCGTGATGGCCTCGTTCGTGAGCGGGATCAGCGTGACGATGATGCCGTGCGCCTCGATTGTCGCGACGAGGTGAGCGAGCGGTCCCGGGCTAACACCCCAGGCCTGGCGGAGAATCTGCGCACCGTCAGTTGGCGAGGCGCCTTCCGGCACTTCTGGCAGCTTGATCTCTGGGAGCCGTACGCGCTTTTCCAGCGCATGTGTCAGCTCCCAGATCTGCTCAGCATGGGTTGCTGCCTTGGCCCGATCCTTGGCCCGGGTTGATCTGAGACTCCTGAAGTGCGCGTTGGCCGCGTCAAGCCGGCCAAGCGGCCGACCGGCGGCGAAGAACTCCACTGGCACCTTGAGTTCTCGCGCTAGTACCGGCAAGAGCTCAGGGCGGGGGGCGGCGGCTCCCGCTTCGTATTGGCCAACCGCTGCAGCCGAAACGTGGATGGCATCGGCCAGTTCGGCCTTCGTGAGTTCGGCAAGCACGCGGGCCTGCGTGAGCCGAGCTGGCTCGAACGCTCTCGCGACGTCGCGGTAACCGCGCCCACTTCTATGAGAGAAGAGGTCGAACTCGCCCTGGCGGCCGTCAGACATCGCGGGGGTCATCCTCCGCAGCCTTGTCCTCGCCCTGGAGGCCGATCTGCTTGGCTGGCGGTTCGCCGCTGGTAAAGGTCTTGCTGTCGGCCGGAACGGCGGACGGCTTCGCGGGCCTCATGAGCTTCTCGTGGAATCCCCACTCCAGACAGCCGTCGCTGTTGAGCGTGGCCTCGCCCCACGCCATGTCGTGGAGTCCGATCACCGAACTGGAGATGGCCACCACAACGAGCTTCCCGGAGGTCACGTGCGCGTCGCTCATGGCTGCCTCGACGATCTCAGCCAGCTGCTGCTCTTCCGGCGTGAGCTCCGGCCGCGGCAGACCGAGGTTCAGCTCGGGCTGCGCCTCCACGCCGCTGAGGTCGAACATGGCGGCACGTGCCTCCGACGTGACGAACGTCGTCGTGGCGAGGTCACCGTCGCGGCTTCGACCGTAACGCCACGGGAAGAGCGCCACTCCGTTCATGACAGGGATGTTGTACGGCGCCTGGCCAGGGCGGATCAGTGTGGCGCCCGGCAACTTGCCGAACTGCTCGAACTTCTCCAGGATTCCGCGCCAGAACTCGCCGTATACGCCCTTGCTGCGGTGGCCGGAGGCATCCTGCGCGTCCGCCGAGGCTGTGTGCTCCTCGCGGACCAGTCGCGGCACCAGGTCGCGGATGTGCACGCCATACGTGCCGAAGGTCTCGATTGCCCAACGGCGACCCTGGTCCACGGGAACCCCTCTCGATGTCAACAGCGAGGAGCCTAGCAGATCACTTTAGAAATCAGCGAATTTGGCACCTTCCGCTTTAGCGGCGTGTCGCCGGGGCTTGAATCGGCTCTGCGCACGGGGCTCCTCGTCGGCGACGGGTGCTGCAGATGACCTGCAAGGGCGCCCGGCGGGCCAAGGTGCCGCTGGCACGGGCGGCCGCGGCGGCGATCGATACCTACCTTGCCGACCGGGTGGAGCGCGGCGGCCTGGCCGGACCCACGGAGCTGACCGACCTGCTGCTGGCGACCGCCACCGGCGGGCGGCTGCGCCAAGCCAATTTGTGGAAGCTGGTCCGCCGCCTTGCCCAGGCCCGCCGGGATCGAGACCTGGGACGAGCTCTCCTCCACAGCCTGCGGCACTCGGCCATCTCACTGGCACTGCCAGACACCCCTGTCAGCCTTGCTTAACGATCTTGCAACCTGCACGGTTCTCCTGCTGCTGCCATCATCAACCCTGGTCTTCGACTACATACATGTGCATCAAGGTGATCAAGGCAAGGACCGCCGCGGCCGGTCCCTGCTCTCGATCGACACTGGCCGCCGATGGCGGTCAGCCACTCGGTGAGCTCACAGGCCCGTCTCTGTTTCAGGCCGAAGCTCTGTCGCACGTGTCAGCTCCGCGCTGATTCTGCGCGCCAAGGCGTTGAGCGCCTCATTGGAGCCCCTGACTCCGTTACGGCGCAAGGCTCGCCGTGTCACTGGCCTGTCGGCAGCGGCCAGCCGTCGGCCGACGAGGCGGGCATGCTCCACCTGTTGCCGTGCGGCCGCCTGCGCTCCGGTTCTCGCAGTCCGCACGGTGGCGTCGTGGTCCTGTTGCCAGGATGTCCTGGTCTGCGCCGGAGGACCGGACACGGTCCATTGTTCGCCGCAAGTGGTCTGGTCTGGTCCTGACCCGGACTGGTCCTCGGGGGAGCGGGGCGTGGTTGGTGCTGTGGTCCGGCCGCCTTGCGCATCCCCGGCGGCGTCAGCGCGCAGCATGTGGGCCAGGGCGGTCCCCATGCCCAGGACCAGGACCGGCAGGCAGGACACGATGGTGGTGACCGCCCACGGCGCCCGCGCAACCCCGGCCTGAGCCAGCAGATGGTAGGCGATCTGCCCGGCCATGCCGAGGGTGAAGGAGAAGATCGCTGACCATTTGGCGAACCTGCGGGTCCGGGTGCTGACCCTGTGCTCGCTGGCCAGCCAGGCGCGCAGGGCGTAGGCGGCGTAGGCCTCCACGCCGACCGGCAGGGTGACGGCTGTGTTCAGGTGCAGGGCGGGCCAGATGCCCGGCAGCGGGGAGACCAGCCCGAAACCGGTCTTCTGCGCGATGCCGACCCACCCGGACCATACCTCGGCCGCGGCTGGGACCGCCAGGGCCAGCAGCGGCCAGGACCGCATGGTCCTGCCTGACTTCGTGGCCGCCGGGGACCGGCCCGCGTCGGCTGGTCCGGTGGTCCGAACGAGTGACGGACCATGGGTTGCCAGGTCCTGGTCCGCGCTGCCGCGACGTATACCAGCAGTCAGGGCAACCATGGAGATCACCACCCTCCCTGGGCCGTGAGGGGATGGGGCTCGCCGGTCAGTGCGGCCAACGCGGCGGCGACCTCGGGCAGGCTGGCCCGGACATAGGTCGACGTAGCGCCGGCCTCGCCGCCGACGTCGGTGTGGCCGGCGTAGGCGCGGGCGACGGCGTAGCCGAAGTTGCGTTCCACCCAGGTCAAGGTGGTGTGGCGGATCCAGTGGGTGCTGATCTGCTGGGTGGCCACCCAGGGCAGGTGCTTGCCGATTCGGGTCCACAGGTGGTCATAGCGGCGGCTGGTGATCGGCTGCCCGCTGGCATAGCGCAGCAACTGCCCCTCCCGCGGAGCGTGGCGGTCCTGCCCGTGCTGGACCAGCCGGGCCATGAGGGTGGGGGAGACCGGCTGCCAGCGCACGGTCTCGCCCTTCTCCCGCAGCAGGATCAGGCACTGATCGGGGTCCAGATCAGTCGGGCGCAGGGCCAGCGCGCCGCCGCGCCGGCAGGCGGTCTCGGTGTGCAGCCGCAGCAGCAGCGTGTCCAGTTCCGAATCGTCGCCCGTGGTGGCAGCGACCTCGTTGATCTCCGCCAGCCGGGCGTCCGCGATAGCCCTCCGGGTGGACGGCAAGCGGCGGGGCTTGGCTACCTTGCGGGCCGGGTTGTCCGCCTCGGCGATCAGCCCGTCATCCACGGCTCGCCGATACAGGCAGCGCAGCGCTGCAATCAGATGCTCCTCGGCGCTGCGCCCGCCCCGCGCGTTACGCCGGCGCACCACATGTGTCTTTACATACGCCATCAGCTGCCGGACCTCCGAGGGCCTGATCTCATCCAGGCGCCGGCCGGCCCATTGCTCGGTGACCCGGTTCCAGTACGAGCCGTACGCCCGGCGTGTCCCGGGGCTCACCGCCGCCGATACCACCGGGACGTACTCGCCGAACGTCGGCACCGGCCGCCTCGCCTGGGGTACTGCCGCCAGGTCCGCAGGGGACAGGCCCATCCGCTCCAGCAGCAGCAGGGCCGCCTCCACAACCGCATGCTGGGATGTGCCCGGCTGCGCGGGCGGGTTCAGGGTGCTCATCGCTGTCCTCCCCCAGCGCGCGGGAACGCGGCGTGCGACCGCAGTGCCTGGTCCACCACCGCGAAGGAGTACGCGGCCAGCGTGTCCTCGCCTGGGCACACGGCCAGCAGCATCCGGTCACCGGCCCGCAGCCCGCAGCGGCGGCGCAGCGCCGCCGGGATCACCACGTAGGGCTTGGCTGGCATGATGCCCAGCCCGCCCGGGTCACGGCGGGCGATGACCACACCCGCGGCCGCGGTGAGAGTCAGCCGGTCACCCG